>QFCS01000557.1_pt1 | contig 28077 bp, 27 predicted proteins | sample 3576561 | NCBI WGS metagenome assembly QFCS01 | reverse complement strand
TGGCCGACCTTCGCCGAAAAGTCCAAGAAGCTGCTGATCAACGACCGCTGCGCCGCCGTGTTCGGCTGCTGGACCTCGGCCTCGCGCAAGGCCGTGCTGCCCGTGTTCGAGAAAGAGAACGGCCTGCTGTACTACCCCACCTTCTACGAAGGCCTGGAGCAGTCCAAGAACGTGATCTACACCGGCCAGGAAGCCACGCAGCAGATCCTGTACAGCCTGGACTGGGCACAGAAAGAGAAGAAAGCCAAGACCTTCTTCCTGATCGGCTCCGACTACATCTGGCCGCGCACCTCGATGAAGATCGCGCGCAAGCACGTCGAGAACTTCCAGAAGGGCAAGATCGTCGGCGAGGAGTACTACCCGCTGGGCAGCACCAACTTCGGCTCGCTGGTCAACAAGATCAAGCTGCAGAAGCCCGACGTCATCTTCGCCGCCGTGGTCGGTGGCTCCAACGTGGCTTTCTACAAGGCGCTCAAGGCCGCCGGCATCACCGGTGACAAGCAGACGCTGGTGACCCTGTCGGTGACGGAAGACGAGATGACCGGCGTGGGCGGCGAAAACTTCGCCGGTTTCTATTCGTCGATGAAGTACTTCCAGACCCTGGACAACCCGAACAACAAGAAGTTCGTGGCGGCGTTCAAGGCCAAGTACGGCAAGGACGCGGTGATCGGCGACGTGACCCAGGCCGGCTACCTCGGCCCCTGGCTGTGGAAGGCTGCGGTCGAGAAGGCCAAGAGCTTCGACGTCGACAAGGTGGTGGCCGCCTCGCGCACCGGCATCGAACTCACCACGGCGCCCGAGGGCTACGTGAAGCTCGACCCGAACCACCACCTGTGGAGCAAGTCGCGCATCGCCATGGGCATGCCCGACGGCACCTTCAAGGTGGTGGCCGAGTCGCCCGAGCTGATCAAACCCGATCCGTTCCCCAAGGGATATCAGTGATCTGACCCACCCCCGCCACGGCGCGCTGGCGCCGTGACCCCCTCAAGGGGGCAACGCTGGCGGGCCGGCGGAGCCGGACCCGCGGCGTTCTGGACTTGAGCGCTGGCTCTCGTTGCGCGTTTTCTTTGCCTGGAGATTTCTCATGGACATGAGCTTCAACGACATGCTCAACATCGGCCTGATGCAGGGCTTTGCGGGCCTGAGCCTGTTCGCGGTGCTGCTGCTCATGGGGCTGGGCCTGGCCATCATCTTCGGGCAGATGGGCGTGATCAACATGGCGCATGGCGAGTTCATGACCATCGGCGCCTACACGGTCTTTCTGGGTTCGACGCTGGCGAATGCGATCAGCCCCGGCGCGGTGGCGGCGTATTTTCCGTTCGCCATCCTGGCCGCCTTTCTGTTTGCCTTCATCGCGGGCTGGCTGGTGGAGTGGGCGCTGATCCGCCACCTGTACAAGCGCCCGCTGGACACGCTGCTCGCCACCTGGGGCATCAGCCTGGCGCTTCAGCAGTGCTTCCGCACCTTCATCGGCCCCAAGGAAGTGAGCCCCACGCTGCCCGAGTGGCTGATGGGCTCCTGGGCACCCGCCGAGGGTCTGGACATTCCCATCAACGGCATGTTCGTGCTGGCGCTGGCCTTCGTGGTCACGGCCGGCGTGCTGATCGCGCTGCACAAGAGCCGCTGGGGCCTGCGGGTGCGTGCCACGGTGAGCAATCGCGTGATGGCCAACGCCATCGGCATCGACACGAAGAAGACCGACCGCCTCACCTTCGCCATCGGCTGCGGCATCGCCGGTGTGGCCGGCGCGGCCTTCACCACCATCGGTTCCACCGGCCCGACCTCGGGCTCGCTCTACATCGTCGACGCCTTCCTGGTCGTCACCTTCGGCGGCGCGGCCAGCCTGCTGGGCACCGTGGTCTCGGCCTTCGGCATCGCCCAGACGCAGTCGGTCTCCGAGTTCTTCATGGCCGGCTCCATGGCCAAGATGCTCACCCTGTCGCTGATCGTCGTGATCCTGATGCTGCGCCCACAAGGCCTGTTCGCATCCAAGGTGCGCCGCTGATTTCTTAGCCTCCCGGAGTACCTTCATGAACGCCCTGAAAGCCTGGATCACCCGCTACCAGCTCGCCAGCCTGGTGATACTCACCTTGCTGCTCGCGGTGGTGCTGCCGCTCAGCCTCGACATCTTCCGCCTCAACCTGGTCGGCAAGTACCTCACCTACGCCTTCGTGGCCATCGGCCTGGTCATGCTCTGGGGTTACGGCGGCGTGCTCAGCCTCGGGCAGGGCGTGTTCTTCGGCCTCGGCGGCTACGCCATGGCGATGTTCCTCAAGCTGGAAGCGTCCGACCCCGAGGCCACCAAGATCCAGTCCACGCCCGGCATTCCGGACTTCATGGACTGGAACCAGCTCACCGAGCTGCCTTCGTTCTGGGTGCCGTTCAAGAGCTTCCCGTTCGCGCTGGCCGCCGTCATCGTGGTGCCGATGCTGCTGGCCTGGATCATCAGCTTCGCGATGTTCAAGCGGCGCGTGGGTGGCGTGTACTTCGCCATCATCACGCAGGCCGTGGCGCTGATCCTCACGGTGCTCATCATCGGCCAGCAGGGCTACACCGGCGGCGTGAACGGCATGACCGACCTCAAGACGCTGCTGGGCTGGGACACCCGCACCGACAGCGCCAAGTACATCCTCTACTACATCTGCGTGGGCATGCTGGTGCTCTCCATCGTGGTCTGCCGCTGGATCCAGACCAGCAAGCTCGGCACGCTGCTGCTGGCCATGCGCGACAAGGAAGACCGCGTGCGCTTCTCGGGCTACGACGTGGCCGACTTCCGCATCTTCGTGTTCTGCCTGGCGGCCGCGCTCTCGGGCATCGGCGGTGCGCTGTTCACGCTGCAGGTGGGCTTCATGTCGCCGAGCTTCGTGGGCATCGTGCCGTCCATCGAGATGGTGATCTACGCCGCCGTGGGTGGCCGCATGAGCCTGGTGGGCGCGGTGTACGGCGCGCTCATCGTCAACGCCGGCAAGACCTTCTTCTCCGAGAGCTTCCCCGACCTGTGGCTGTTCCTCATGGCCGGCCTGTTCATCGGCGTGACCATGGCCTTCCCGATGGGGCTGGCGGGCCTGTGGGAAAGCAAGATCGTGCCGTGGTGGAAGTCGCGCCAGGCCGCGCTGCGCGAGGCCTCGGCCGCCCGGCCCCAGCCGCCTTCGCCGCCACCGCACGCACCCATGGCCAAGCAGCCCAAGGCCGATGCCACCGTGAAGCTGCCCGACGGCACGAGCAGCCAGGGCGTGTGAGCGCACGGAGAACAGCATGAGCAATACCGACTTCGCCCTCTCCGTGGAAGACCTCACCGTCTCCTTCGATGGTTTCAAGGCCATCGACAACCTCACGCTCTACGTCGACAGGAACGAGCTGCGCGTGATCATCGGCCCCAACGGCGCGGGCAAGACCACGCTGCTGGACCTGATCTGCGGCAAGACCAAGGCCAGCGGCGGCAGCATCAAGTTCAAGAACGAGGAAATCATCAAGGTGCCCGAGCACATGCGTGTGCGCAAAGGCATCGGCCGCAAGTTCCAGACACCGTCGATCTACGAGAACCTCTCGGTGCGGCAGAACCTGGAGGTGTCGTTCCCCTCGGGCCGTTCGGTGTGGGGCGCGCTGGCCTTCACCGCCACGGAGGAAATCCAGGCCCGCGTGAAAGCCGTGGCCGAGGACATCGGCCTGGGCGACAAACTGGACACCGAGGCCGGCCTGCTCTCGCACGGGCAGAAGCAATGGCTGGAGATCGGCATGCTGCTGATGCAGGAGCCCGAGCTGCTGATGCTCGACGAACCCATTGCCGGCATGAGCGCGAAGGAGCGCGACCTCACCGCCGAACTGCTGCACCGCATCTGCCAGAACCGCGCCGTGATCGTGATCGAGCACGACATGGACTTCGTCAAGAAGATCGCGCACAAGGTCACCGTCATGCACCAGGGGAAGATCCTGGCCGAAGGTCCCATGGACCAGGTGCAGGCGGACCCCAAGGTCATCGACGTGTACCTCGGCCACTGAAGGAACCACCATGCTGAAAGTCAAGGACCTCGTCGTCGCCTATGGCCAGAGCCAGGCGCTGCACGGCATTTCGTTCGAGGCACGCGAGAACGAGGCGGTGGCCATCATGGGCCGCAACGGCATGGGCAAGACCACGCTGTTCAAGAGCCTCATGGGCGTGCTGCCCACCAAGAGCGGTTACATCTCGGTGGCCGACCAGGAGGTGACGAAGCTGGAGAGCTACCAGCGCGTGGCCAAGGGCATCGCCTATGTGCCGCAGGGCCGCATGATCTTTCCCACGCTCACCGTGGAAGAGAACATCCAGACCGGCCTGGAGAACGCGAAACACAAGGTGATACCCGAGGAGATCTACGCGCTGTTCCCCGTGCTGTGGGAGATGCGCCGCCGCAAGGGCGGCAACCTGTCGGGCGGTCAGCAACAGCAGCTGGCGATTGCCCGTGCGCTCGTCACCGACCCCAAGGTGCTGCTGCTCGACGAGCCCACCGAAGGCATCCAGCCGTCGATCATCAAGGACATCGCCAAGGCGCTCAACGAGATCCGCAAGATGCGCAAGATCACCATCGTGGTCTCCGAGCAGGTGCTCTCGTTCGCCATGGACGTCGCCGACCGCCTGTTCGTCATCGAAGGCGGCCGCCTGGTGCACGAGACCGACCGCGCCGACACCGACCAGCAGCGCATCAAGTCCTACCTCTCCGTCTGATTCCCGTTTCTTTTCCGTCCACCCAAGGAGCACAAGCCATGCCCGAAACCCTCATCAAAGTCGACCTGAATGCACCCGCACCCACCAACGAAATGGTGCACAACCGCTGGCACCCGGACATTCCGATGGCCTGCTGGGTCAACCCCGGTGACGACTTCGTGCTGGAGACCTACGACTGGACCGGCGGATTCATCAAGAACAACGACAGCGCCGACGACGTGCGCGACATCGACCTGACCACCGTGCACTACCTCAGCGGCCCGGTGGGCGTGAAGGGCGCGGAGCCCGGCGACCTGCTGGTGGTGGACCTGCTCGACATCGGCGCCAAGGACGACAGCCTCTGGGGCTTCAACGGCTTCTTCAGCAAGAAGAACGGCGGCGGCTTCCTGACCGAGCACTTCCCGCAGGCGCAGAAGTCGATCTGGGACTTCCACGGCATGTTCACCACCTCGCGCCACGTGCCCGGCGTGAAGTACGCCGGCCTGATCCACCCCGGCCTGATCGGCTGCCTGCCCGACCCGAAGATGCTGGAGATGTGGAACACGCGCGAGCAGGCGCTCATCGATTCCGACCCCGCCACCAGCGGCCTGGCCAACCCGCCCTTCGCCGGCACCGCCCACATGGGCAAGCTCACCGGCGACGCACTGGCCAAGGCCGCCGCCACCGGCGCACGCACCGTGCCCCCGCGCGAACACGGCGGCAACTGCGACATCAAGGACCTCTCGCGCGGCTCCAAGATCTTCTTCCCCGTCTATGTGGAAGGCGCCGGCCTGAGTGTGGGCGACCTGCACTTCAGCCAGGGCGACGGCGAGATCACCTTCTGCGGCGCCATCGAAATGGCCGGCTGGGTGCACATGAAGGTCAGCATCATCAAGGGTGGCATGGCCAAGTACGGCATCAAGAACCCGATCTTCAAGCCCAGCCCGATCACGCCCACCTACAACGACTACGTCATCTTCGAAGGCATCAGCGTCGACGAGAGCGGCAAGCAGTACTACCTGGACGTGAACGTGGCCTACCGCCAGGCCTGCCTGAACGCCATCGAGTACCTGAAGAAGTTCGGCTATTCGGGCGCGCAGGCCTACTCCATCCTCGGCACCGCGCCGGTGCAGGGCCACATCAGCGGCGTGGTGGACGTGCCCAACGCCTGCGCCACGCTGTGGCTGCCGACGCAGATCTTCGACTTCGACATCAACCCGAACGCGAGCGGGCCGATCAAGCACCTCGACGGTTCGGTCGTCATGCCCTTGTCGCCGGATCTTTGAAACACCCCCGCGCCGCTTCGCGTCACCCCCTCAAGGGGCCACACCAACGGCCCGGCAAAGCCGGTTCCGTGGTGTGCGCTGGAGCAGGCACGTCAACTTCGGAGCTGTTATGCCCACCTACGACTACGACTGCCCGTCCTGCGGTGGCTTCGATGCGTTCCGCTCCCTGAGCGAACGCAACGAACCCGCCTGCTGCCCGGACTGCGGCACCGCGTCGCCGCGCGTGTTCGTGAGCGCGCCGCGCCTGGCGCTCATGGACGGCGGCACGCGCGCGGCGATCGGCATCAACGAGCGCGCGCGTCACGAGCCGAAGATGTCGCGCGACTACCAGCGGCTCAAGCACCCGGCGGGCTGCGGCTGCTGCAGCCCGGGGCGCAGCAAGGCGACGGTGACCGCACCGAATGGCGCCAAGGCCTTTCCGTCAAAACGGCCCTGGATGATCAGCCACTGAGGGCCTCGGGCACCAGCGCGCGGGCGCGTCCGCACAGGCGGGCCACCAGCGCCTCGGTGTTCCCGGGCAGGTGCTCGCCGCGCCACACCACGTGCTGGTCGCTGCGGCACAGCACCAGCGGGTGGCGGTAGCCTTCGGGCAACTGCGCGGCCGGCACATCGATCACGGCCAGGGGCATGCCCGCCTGCCGCGAGGCCTGCAGCAGCGGTTCGATGTCCACCTGGCGGTGGCTGCGCAACAGCGTGTAGCCGGGGCCGAAGGCGTCGTACACCGAGCGCCCGTCTTCCAGCCAGAAGTGGGGGGCGCGGCAGCCGGGCACGGTGGAGGCGGTGAAGCTGCCCATGGTGTACGGGGGCGGCGCTTCGCCATCGGACACGATCAGCGGAGAGTCCGCATAGAAGTAGCCGAAGTTCAGGCCGGCGCAGCAGAACTGCTGCACGTTGAGTTCGTAGGCCTCCTGCCCCATGGCGGCGCGCAGGGCCTCGCCATGGGGGCCGGGCGCCTCGATGTCCGGCGGCACGGCGCTGCGGGCGCGGATCATCTTCTGCGCATGGTCCATGGCGAAGTGCGACACCTGTTCGGTGATCGGCTGGCGCTCGAGTTCGTACGCGTCGAGCACCTGTTCGTCGGCCCAGCCCTGGAGGCACGCACCCAGCAGCCAGCCCAGGTTGATCGCATCCGCGATGCCGGCGTTCATGCCGTAGCCCGCGTAGGGCACCCACAGGTGCGCGGCATCTCCCGCGAGAAAGACGCGGCCCTGCCGGAACCGGTCGGCCACCAGGCGCCGGCCCACCCAGTCTTCCTTGCTGATCACCTCGTAGTCGAAGTCGGGTCCCACGCCGAGGATGTTGCGGATCGAACGGTCGCGGTCGATGGACTCGAAGTCCGGCTCGTCGGGGTTGAGGTGGTTGTGCACCAGCCAGCGGTCCTGCCCGTCGATGGCGAAGACCGTGCCGCAGCGGCGCGGGTTGACCGCGTAACACGACCAGGCCGGTGCGCCGGGCACGCGCTCGCGCAGGCCGGGGGCCCGGATGTACGTCGATTGCACGCGCTGGATCACCGGCGTGCCTTCGAGCTTCGCGCCCATGATCTTGCGCACGGTCGAACTGCCGCCGTCGCAGCCGACGAGGTAGCGGCAACGGATGTCGAACGTGCGACCATCGTCCAGGTCCAGGGCGGTGGCCACCACGCCGTCGTCGTCCTGCGTGAAGCCGGTGATCTGCGTGCGGTCGAGCAGCGACACACCGGGCAAGGCCGCCGCGTGCGCCAGCAGGATCGGCTCCAGGTAGATCTGGTTGATGCGGTGCGGCGGCTCCGGCGTGGGCCACCAGGTGTCCGGGCCGCCTTCGGCGGTGTAACGGTCGCGCCGGCTGGGGATGGGAATGCGCGTCAGCTCCTGCCCCGTGAAGGTGGTGCGGAACACCACATCGTTCGGGTAGTCCTCGGGCAGGCCGGCCAGGCGCACCTTCTGCGCCACGCCCAGGCGGCGGAACTGTTCCATGGTGCGGGCCGACACGTGGTTGCACTTCACGCTGGGGGGCTCGCCCCGGCGGCGGGTTTCGGCGATCACGACGCGCACGCCGCGCGAAGCGAGGTCCATGGCCAGGGTCAGGCCCACGGGGCCTGCGCCGACGATGAGCACATCGGCGATGGGGGTCTGCGGTTTCATCGGGTCAGTCGAGCTTGATGCGGGCGGTGCGGATCACGTTGGCCCACTTGGTGGTTTCGGAGGCGATGTAGCTGGCGAACTGCGCGGGTGTGCCCGGTGCCGGAGCGACCCCCATGGTGTGCATCGTGGCGCGCGTCTGTTCGTCGCGCAGGCCGGCGTTGATTTCGGCGTTGAGCCGCGCGACGATGGCGTCCGGCGTGCCGGCCGGTGCCACGATGCCGAACCACCCGGTCGAGTCGTAGCCGGGCAGGCCGGCTTCGGCCATCGTCGGCACGTCGGGCAGCGTGGGCAGCCGCTGGGTACCGGTCACGGCGTACGGGATCAGCTTGCCGGCCTGGATCTGCTGCAGCGACGCCGGCAGATCGACAATGGCCAGCGGTACCTGCCCGCCCAGGGTGTCCAGCGCGGCCGGGCCGGAACCGCGGTAGGCGATTTCCACCAGCTTGATGCCCGCCATCTGCATGAACAGGGCGGTCGACAGGTGCATGGCGGTGCCGTTGCCGCCGTGCGCGATCGACAGCTTGTCGGGTGCGGCCCGGGCCCGGTCGATCAGGGCCTTGAGCGTGCGCGGCTCCACCGACGGGTGACCGACGAGCACGAAGGGAATGCCTGCCAGCATGGCCACCGGCTTGAGATCGCGCTGCACGTCAAAAGGCATCTGGTCGTACAGGCTCGCGTTGGCCGACAGCGCGCCCGCGGCACCCAGGCCGAGCGTGTAGCCGTCGCTGGGCGACTTGGCCACCAGGGACATGCCGACGTTGCCGCCGGCGCCGGGGCGGTTGTCCACCACCACGGGCTGGCCGAGCTTCTCCGACAACCGGGGGACCAGGAGGCGAAAGACCGCGTCGGCGCTGCCACCGGGCGGGAAGGTCACGACCACGCGGATCGGCTTGTTGGGGTAGTCCGAGGCGGCCTGGGCGCGCGCCAGACCGGTGGCCGACATGCCTGCCAGCGTCATGGCGGCAAGCGCGGTGCGGCGGGTGAGGCCGCAGGGCGTCCCGGGGGCGGTCGATTTTTCCATCATGGTGGTTGTCTCCTTCGTTGTCGTATCGGGGAAAGCCGCATTGAACGCGCCCTGCATTCATTCGTAAATCAATAAATTCAGAACCAAATATGATGTTTGCTGATGAATCCGAATTTCAGCCCGACGATCCGCCAGCTGCGCGCCTTCGTGCAGGTGCACCACCTGCGCAAGCTCAGCGCGGCCGCGGACAAGCTCTTCGTCACGCAGTCCGCGGTCAGCATGCTCCTGCGGCAGCTCGAGGAGGGCCTGGGCGCGCGGCTGTTCGACCGCACCACGCGATCGCTCCAGCCCACCCCCGCCGCCACCGAAATGCTGCCGATGGCCGAGCGCATCCTGCGCGACGTGGATGCGCTGTCCGCCGGCTTTCGTGACCTCGCGCAGCTCGAGCGTGGGCGCATCAGCGTGGCCATCACGCCGACGCTGGCCTCCTTCCTCCTGCCCGAGGCCATCCAGCGTTTCATGCAGAAGCACCCTCATGTGCGGCTGCTGGTGGACGATTGCGCGCCCGATCAGTTCGTCTCGCGCATCCTGGGGGAGCACGTGGACTTCGGGATCGGCACGCCGGAGCGCCCGGGTGCCGAGATCGATGTGCAGACCCTGCTGCGCGACCACCTGGCGCTCGTCTGCCTGCCCGGGCACCCCCTGGCGCGGCTGCGCAACGTGCGCTGGACCGACCTGGCCGGGCACTCGCTGGTGACGGTGCGACCGGGGTATGGCATCCGGTCGCTGATCGAGAACACCGCGGCGCAGGTCGGGGTGAGCCTGGAGGTGAGCAACGAGGTGTCGTTCCTCTCCACCGCGCTGTGGATGACCTCCAGTGGCATGGGCGCGGCCATCATGCCCTCGGCCTTCGCGCACGCCGAAGGCAACCCGGACCTTGTGATCCGGCCGATTTCGGCACCACGGGTGTCGCGCGATGTGTCGGTGGTCACCAAGCGGGGGCGTTCGCTGTCGGCCGCCAGCCTCAGCTTCATCGAGACCTTGCGCGGCACGCTGGTGCGCCGTGCGCGCTGAACGCCTCACCGGCTCGCGCTGGCCGGCAGGTGGCGCACCGGCACCGTGATGACCACGGTGCTGTGCTGGTTGCGTTCGCGCACATCGCCATGCGCCTCGATGCGCAGGCCCAGCTCACCCTCATGGTCGCGCAGCTCCTGCAGGAGGGCAGCGATCGGGATGCGGCAGTTCCACGAGCCCATGTCGCGCGGGCCGCAGTTCACCGGATCTCGCAGGCCGGACGGTTTGTCGGGCAGGCGCCGCACGTAGGGAAACACGCTGACCTGTGACAGCGGTTCGGTGGCGATGAAGCTGAGCGTGAGGCCGCTGGACGCCGTGTCCAGCTGCGTGGGGGTCACGCCGAAGACGACGAAGGGCGCGTCGTTCTTCAGGTACTGGGTGACGGAGGGGTGGCCGTCCAGCGTCGAACCCGCGTGTGCGAGCAAGGCCGTGACGGCCGTGAACGCGAGGGCGGCTGCCCCCAGGGGTTTCGGGTGGCGCATGGTGACTGTCTCCCGTGTGCGGCCCATTCTGGTGCCGTCCCGGGCTACGTCAATTGACGTATACACCGAGCCCGAGGCGCCTCCCACAATGGCCGGCAACCCCTTCACCAATCCCCAATCGAGGTTGTATTGCCATGATGCACGGCGACATTTCAAGCAGCAAGGACACGGTCGGCGTGGCCGTGGTGAACTACAAGATGCCCCGGCTGCACACGAAAGCCGAGGTGCTGGACAACGCGCGCAAGATCGCCGACATGATCGTCGGCATGAAGACCGGCCTGCCGGGCATGGACCTCGTGATCTTTCCCGAGTACAGCACGCACGGCATCATGTACGACGCCAGGGAGATGTACGACACCGCGTCCACCGTGCCGGGCGCGGAGACCGAGATCTTCGCCGAGGCCTGCCGCAAGGCGAAGGTGTGGGGCGTGTTCTCGCTCACCGGCGAACAGCACGAGGAGCACCCGTACAAGGCGCCGTACAACACGCTCATCCTGATGAACGACCAGGGCGAGATCGTGCAGAAGTACCGCAAGATCATGCCGTGGGTGCCCATTGAAGGCTGGTACCCCGGCAACTGCACCTACGTGAGCGAAGGCCCCAAGGGCCTGAAGATCAGCCTCATCATCTGCGACGACGGCAACTACCCCGAGATCTGGCGCGACTGCGCCATGAAGGGCGCCGAACTCATCGTGCGCTGCCAGGGCTACATGTATCCCGCGAAAGACCAGCAGGTGCTCATGGCCAAGGCCATGGCCTGGGCCAACAACAGCTACGTGGCCGTGGCCAACGCCTCGGGCTGGGACGGCGTCTACAGCTACTTCGGCCACAGTGCCATCATCGGCTTCGACGGGCGCACGCTCGGCGAGTGCGGCGAGGAAGACTACGGCGTGCAGTACGCCGCGCTCTCCACCAGCCTGATCCGCGATTTCCGCAAGAACGCCCAGAGCGAGAACCACCTGTTCAAGCTGCTGCACCGGGGTTACACCGGCATGATCAACTCGCGCGAGGGCGACAAGGGAGCGGCCGCGTGCCCCTATGGCTTCTACGCGAACTGGGTCAACGACCCCGAAGGCACGCAGAAGGCGGTGGAAGCGATCACGCGCCCGATGGTGGGCACCGAGGAGTGCCCCATCGAGGGCATTCCCAACCCGTCCACCGTGGGTCACCGCTGACCGTGGATCCCCTGGCCGGCTGGCGCCTCGATCAGGAACCCTACTACCAGCCGGCGGGCCGCGAGATCGAGGCCTTCGAGGCGGCACGTGCGTCGCGCCTGCCGGTGCTGCTCAAGGGGCCGACGGGCTGCGGCAAGACGCGCTTCGTCGAGCACATGGCCTGGCGCCTGAAGGTGCCACTGGTGACCGTGGCCTGCCACGAGGACCTGACGGCGGGCGACCTTGCCGGGCGCTGGCTGCTCGACGCACAGGGCACGCGGTGGATGGATGGCCCGCTCGCCATGGCCGCGCGCCACGGCGCGCTGTGCTACCTCGACGAATTGCTGGAGGCGCGGTCGGATACCACGGTGCTGCTGCACCCGCTGGCCGACACGCGCCGCGCCCTGCCGCTGGAGCGCCATGGCGAACTGCTGCAGGCGCACCCCGATTTCCAGCTCGTGGTCAGCTACAACCCGGGTTACCAGGGCGTGCACAAGCGCCTGAAGCCGTCCACCCGGCAACGCTTCGTGGCATTGGAGTTCCGCTACCCCGAGCCCACGGTCGAAGCGGCCATCGTGGTCCGGGAAGGAGGCATCGACGAGTCGCTCGCGCGGCGGCTGGTGCAGCTTGCCGAACGCACCCGGCGCCTGCAGGACCAGGGCCTGGAAGAGGGCGCGTCCACCCGCATGCTGGTGCACGCGGCGCGGCTGGTGCGCGCAGGCCTGCCACCCGCCCTGGCCGCGCGGCAGGCCATCGCCGATCCGCTGAGCGACGACGCCGAGTTGCTCGCTGCGCTGAACGCGCTGGTGTGCGCGAGTTTCTGACGCCCCATCGTGTCCACCGACAACCCCGCCGGCCTGATCGCTTCCATCGCACAGGCCCTGTGGGGTCAGCCGCTGCGGGTCGAACCCCAGCTGCGGCAAGGCGACACGGCCCGCGCGGTGATCACCGGCAACGGTGACATCGGGCACGTGCTGCACCTGCCCATCGCAGACCACACGCCGCAGGAGCATGCGCTCGCGATCGCGGCGCACGCGGCGGCCCACCTGCGTTTCGGTGCCGAACCCCAGAGCCGCGCCGGCCTCAAGCCGGTGCAGCAGGCCTTGCGCGGCGTGCTCGAAGACGCCCGCGTGGAATGGCTGGCGCTGCAGGAACTGCCCGGCCTGCGCCGCGTGTGGTGGCCGTATCACGGTGGCCGGGCGGTGGCGGGCGGGGGCAGTTTCGAGGACCTGCTGGCGCGCCTCTCGGCGTGCCTGCTCGACCCGTCTCACCACGACCCCCATCCCTGGATCGCCCGGGTGAAGGCCATGTTCTTCAAGGCCGATGGGCGCACGCTGGCACTGGCCACGGCCGACGAGGTGCGGCGCGCGGCTTCGGTGCTGGGCAACGACATCGGCCAGATGCGCCTGCCGTTCAACGCGCGCACCTACGCGGTGCATGCGGCCTGCCGCGACGACAACAGCCACCTCTGGCTGCCCGACGACAGCCTGCCGCCTTCCGATGCGGAGCTGGCGCAATCGACCGGGCCTGCGGGCGCGGGCGGCGCACCGGCGGGTACCTCGGCACCGGCCGGGCTCGAAGAGCCCGTGGCCGAGACCCCGGTGGCCATGCACGCCGAGTGGGACCACCGCATCCGACGTTACCGGCCCGACTGGTGCAGCGTGCACGCACCGGCGCCGGCCGCCGGTGAACGGATCGCGGCCACCGATGCCGATGCGCTGGCGCGCCACCTGGCCGCACGCCTCGCGGGGTTGAAAGGCCGGGCCGAACGCACCGGTGGCCGGGCGCACCACGGCGAGCACCTGCACCCGGTGGCCATGGCCGATGCCTGGGCCGACCTGCGCGCAGGCCGCACACCCGACGCGCGCGTGCATGTGCGCCAGGACCGGCCCAGCCCTCCGTGGGCGGTGCTGATGCTGCTGGATGCCTCTGCCTCCACTGCGCGCGACGGCGCTCTGGCGCGCATGCAGCAGGCCGCCCTCACCGCAGCCCTGGCCCTGCAGCGCCTTGGCCACCGCAGCGCCTTGTGGGCGTTTTCCAGCCAGGGCCGCCACCGCGTGAACATGCCCTGCCTGAAGCACTGGAATGACACGGTGGCCTCGCTGGCGTGGCCCGCGTTGCGCGGCGAGGGTTCCACGCGCATGAGCGCCGCGTTGCGCCACGGTCTGTGGCTGTCGATCACGGATGCGCGCCGGCACCCGGGCCTGCGTCGCGTGATCGTGCTGCTGACCGATGGGGAACTGCACGACGTGGATGTGCACGACCCCGACTATCTGCCGGCCGATCTGCAGCGGGCCGCACAGGAAGCCACGGTGCAGGGCGTGGCGGTGCGTGCGCTCGTGTTCAGCCCGGGCGAGGCCCGGTCGCTCGATGCCGCCCTGGGCCATGGCAACGGTGTGGGGGTGCACGATCCCTCGGCCTTGCCCGCCGCGCTGTTCCACACCTTGTCGGCGGTGTCACCCTAGGGTTTGTCGGGTGCTGTACCCCGGGAGGGTATTCTTGACAGCGTCACGGCCAGGGCCTTCAATGGAGCTTTCGTCCCCGGAGAACTTCATGCGCCTCGTTGTCCTGTGTTCCTTCGCCGTTGCCGCTCTCATGCCCCTCGCTGCCTTTGCCGAGGGCCCGAGCTGCAACGCCGCCGCCGCCGAGAAGAAACTTGCCGGTGCGGCCAAGACCTCGTTCCTGAAGAAATGCGAGAAGGACGCCGCCGCCACCTGCGACACCGCCGCCGCCGAGAAGAAATTGTCGGGTGCCGCGAAGACCAGCTTCACCAAGAAGTGCAACCGCGACGCTGTAGGTTGACTCCCCCCTGCGCCGCTGACGCGGCTTCCCCCCTCCGTGGCGCGCCTTCGGCGCTTCGAGGGGGGACGGCATCTCGGGCCGGCGGAGCCGGACCCTCGACGCCTCTGGATGGGTCACCTCGTGCGGTGCGTGTCCCGCTCGCTTACACACCCGTTAGCGCGCGGTAGGCGTCTCGCGTGCGGGGGGTGACGGCTTCGAGCACCTGCTCGTGCGTGGTCTGGTGGCGGCGCAGCAGGCGCGCCGAGGCGATGGCGCGCGAGCGGCAGAACCAGTGGCAGGTGTGCTGCATCAGGAACAGCTCGGCCGACAGCGTGAAGGCCTTGTCGCGCAGCGACCGCCCCTGGCTGGCGGCGGCGTCGGCGATGCCGGCCGCGTGCAGGCGGAAGGCCTCGCGCGCGTCGAAGCTGGCGCCTGGCCACCAGCGGCTCGCCCCTGGCAGGGCGATGGCGAGGGTGCTGATCCGCGCCTGGGCGGCGTCCACCCGGGCGAAATCGGCCGCGAAGCGGCCGAACTGCTGTGCGATGGCCTGCTCGGCCGTGGCCAGCATGCTCCAGATCTGCTCGCGGCGCTCCGGGTCTTCCTCGCCCAGCGCGCGGAGGTAACCGTCTGACAGCTTTTCCATCAGGGTTTCGATCTGGTACTGGTGGAGGTGGTGGCCCAGCAGGGCGATGCGCTTTTTCTGTTCCTGCGCGTTCAGAAAGGCGATGCCGGCGAGGATCGCCAGCACCAGAATGAGGATGTCCATGAAATACGGCTCGGAAAGGGGCAGAGCGCGCCAGTGTAGTCACCTGGAATCGGCCGGGAATGCGAGAATGAATTCATGCCGCACCACCTCCCTTTGCTACTCGCCGCCGCCGCCGGCTGGGCCATCAGCCTGACGGGTATCGCCTTGCTGGCGGCTGTGTTCCTGGACCGCGCGCTCACCACCTGGGAGACGGTTCTCGTGGGGGGCGCGCTGCTGGCGGTGGTCGCGGTGATCGTGCAGGGTCGCCTGCAACGCCGTCGGCGCAAGCTGCAGGACATGCGCGACTCCGCGCTCTGGTGAGCGTCAGCGTGCCGGGGCGCGCTCAGTCCGGCACGACGGCCGTGACCTCGATCTCCACCTTGGCGCGCGCTTCCATCAGGCCGCTGACTTCCACGCAGGCCATGGCCGGGAAGTTCTTGCCCATCACCTCGCGATAGACCTCGCCGAGTTCGCGCAGGCGGGCGTTGTATTCCTCGCGGTCGACCACGTACCAGGTCATGCGCACCATGTGCTGCGGTGCCGCATCGGCGCAGGCGAGCACCTCGCGGACGTTCAGCAGCGTCTGCCGTGTCTGGGCGATGAAGTCGTCGCTTTCGAACTGCTGGGCGGCGTTCCAGCCGATCTGTCCACCCACGTACACGTGGGTGCCGCGCGCGGCGATGCCGTTGGCATAACCCTTGGGCGTGGCCCAGCCGGGTGGTTGGAGGTGTTTGAGCATGTTGTGGGTTGTCAGTGTTGCTGGGCTTGCTGGCGCAGCGCGAAGCGCTGCAGCTTGCCGGTTTCGGTGCGCGGGAGCTGGGTGACGAAGACCACCTCGCGCGGGTACTTGTAGGGCGCCATGTTCTGCTTGACGTGGTCCTGCAGCGCCTTGACCTGCGCGGCGTCACCGGCCTGGCCGGGTTTGAGCACCACATAGGCCAGCACGATCTGGCCGCGCTCGTCGTCGGGCTTGCCGACCACGCCGCACTCGGCCACGGCGGGGTGCTGCAGCAGCGAGGCTTCCACCTCGGGGCCGGCCACGTTGTAGCCGGCGGTGATGATCATGTCGTCGGTGCGCGCCTGGTAGAAGAAGTAGCCGTCGGCGTCCTGCCGGAAGGCGTCGCCGGGGTAGTTCCAGCCACCCTTCACGTATTGCGTCTGGCGCGGCTCGTCGAGGTACTTGCAACCCGTGGGACCGATGACGGCGAGTTTGCCCACCTCGCCCGGCGGCAGCGGCTGGCCGTCATCGCCCACCACGCGGGCCTCGTACCCCGGCACGACCTGGCCGATGGCGCCGCGTCGCACCGCCTCGGGGGGCGACGAAATGAAGATATGGAACATCTCGGTGGCGCCGATGCCGTCGATCATCTCCAGCCCGGTCGCTTCCTTCCAGAGCTGGCGCGTGGCGTCGGGCAGGCCTTCGCCCGCGCTCACGCTCATGCGCAGCCGGCCGATGCCGTGCTTCTGCGCGAACGCGGCCATCTGGCGGTAGAAGGTGGGGGCGGTGTAGCAGATGGTCGCGCCCACGCGGCCGATCAGCTGCACCATGGCCTCGGGCGTGTACGGGATGGCCGGGAAGTACACGGAGGCGCCGGCCCACATCGGGAACACCAGCAGGCCGCCCAGGCCGAAGGTGAAGGCCAGCGGTGGCGAGCCCATGACGATGTCGTCGGGCGTGGCGCGCAGCACGTGGCGCGGCCAGGTCTCGCAGGCAGCGAGCACGTCGCGGTGGGTGTGCACGGCGGCCTTGGGCGTGCCGGTGGTGCCCGAGGTGAAGGCCAGCAGCGCGATGTCGGTGGCGGCCGTTGGGCAGGGCGTGCAGTGCTCGCACTGGCGGCGCGCCACGGCTTCGAGCGAACGCGCCTCGGACTCGCCCGTGTTGAACACCAGCATCTGGATGCCTGCCGTTTCGGTGTCGGCCGCAAGCGCGGTCTTCAGGTCGTCCTGCAGCTTCACGTCGCACAGCGCGATCGAGGGCCTGGCTTTCGCGATGATGGCGCCCAGTTCTTTCGCACGCAGCAGCGGCATGGTGGCCACCGCGACCAGACCCGCCTGCACCGTGCCCAGCCAGGCCAGCGCCATGGCCACCGAGTTGCCGCCGCGCAGCAGCACGCGGTTGCCCGGCACCAGACCGAGCTCCACCGTGAACGCGTTGGCGATGCGGTTGACCTCCGCCTGCGCCTGCGCGTAAGTCAGGGTGCGGTCGTCACTGCGCAGCATCGGGCGATCGCCATGGCCCGCCGCGATGGCGCGCTCGAACAGCGCCTGCACCGCATTCACCTGCGCGGGCAGTTGCAGCTCGGGCCGGTCGAAGCGCAGTTCCGGCCACTGCCCGGGCGGTGGCAGGCGGTCGTGCACGAAGTGGTCGACTTGCGCGGAAGGGACGGCGATCTTGTTCATCTCAGTGCAGCCTTGCCAAGAATCAACAACTGGACCTCGCTCGCACCTTCGTAGATGCGCAGCGAGCGGATGTCGCGGTACAGGCTTTCCACCTTCTCACCCACGCGCACACCGCGCCCGCCGAACATCTGCAGGGCCATGTCGATCACGCGCTGCGCGTTCTCCGTGGCGGTGAGCTTGGCGCTGGCCGCCGCGGCGGTGTAGGCGGGTGTGCCCGCGCCTTGTGTGGTGCTGCCATCGCGTTGCCAGGCGGCGCGGTAGGTGAGCAGGGCGGCGGCGTCGATCAGCGCGCTCATCTCGCCCAGGCGGGCCTGCGTGAGCTGGAAGTCCGCCAGCGTCTGGCCGAACATCTTGCGCTGCTTCGCGTGCGCCACCGCTTCGGCGAACGCGCGGCGCGCCATGCCGAGGGCAGCGGCGGCAACCGATGCGCGGAAGATGTCCAGCGTCTGCATGGCGAGCTTGAAGCCGCCGTTCAGCGGGCCGACCATGGCGTCGCTGCCGATGGTGCAGTCCTGGAAGTGCAGTGTGGCCAGCGGGTGCGGTGCCATCACGTGGATGTGCCCGCTGCTGTCCAGGCCCGCCTGCTGTGCGTCGACGATGAAGGCGCTGATGCCGCGCGAGCCGGCGTCCGGATCGGTCTTGGCGAAGACAACGTAGAAGTCCGCCATGCCGCCGTTGCTGATCCAGGTCTTGCTGCCGTTCAGTGTCCAGCCGCTGGCGGCCGGCGTGGCGCGCGTGGCCATGGCGGCCACATCGGAGCCGGCCTCGGCTTCGCTCAGCGCGAAGGCGGCGATCTTCTCGCCGGTGGCGACGGCGCTCAGATATTTCGATTGCTGTGCCGGTGTGCCCGCGAGCGTGATGGCACCGCTGCCCAGGCCCTGCATGGCGAAGGCGAAGTCGGCCAGCGGCGAGTGGAAGGCCAGCGTCTCGCGCAGGATCACGAGCGAGCGTGAGTCCAGCGCCGGCAGCGCGCCGCCGTGGGCTTGCGGCACACAGTAGCGCAGCCAGCCGTCGCGTCCGAGGCGCGCCACCCAGTCCTTGCACGCGGCGCGGTCGTCGGCTTCGTCCACCCGTTGCAGCGCGGCCCAGCCCGCGAGGCGCGAGGCCAGTTCGCCGTGGTGGCTGTCAAAGAAAGGCAGCTCCCACTGTGTCTGTGGCGGCTCCACGTGCGGGTGCTCGAAGGCGACCATGTGCGTGTCCTGTTCAATCGCCTTCGAAGACCGGGCGCTGTCTTGCCGCGAAGGCTTCGTAGGCGCGGCGGAAGTCCTGCGTCTGCATGCAGATGGCCTGTGCCTGCGCTTCGGCTTCGATGGCCTGGTCCAGCGTCATGGCCCATTCCTGGTGCAGCATGGTCTTGGTCATGCCATGCGCGAAGGTGGGTCCTTGTGCGAGCTGGGCCGCCAGCTTGTGCGCGGCGGGCAGCAGGGCGGCGCTGTCGTGCAGTGCATTGAAGAAGCCCCATGCGTGGCCTTCGGTGGCCGTCATGGCGCGACCGGTGAACAGCAGCTCGCTGGCACGGCCCTGGCCGATCATGCGCGGCAGCAGCGCGCAGGCGCCCATATCGGCACCGGCCAGGCCCACGCGGGTGAACAGGAACGCGGTGTTGGTCTGCGGCGTGCCCAGGCGCAGGTCCGACGCCAGGGCCATCATCGCGCCGGCGCCGGCGCACACGCCGTCGATGGCTGCCACGATGGGTTGGGGGCAGGCGCGCATGGCGCTCACCAGGGCACCCGTCATGCGCGTGAAGGCCAGCAGCTCGGGCATGGTCATCTTCGTGAGCGGGCCGATGATCTCGTGCACGTCACCGCCCGAGCAGAAGTTGTCGCCCGCGCCGGTGAGCACCACGGCGCGCACGTCGGTGGCTTTCTGCAGGGTCAGGAACCAGTCGCGCAGTTCGGCGTAGGAGTCGAACGTGAGCGGGTTCTTGCGCTCGGGCCGGTTGAGGGTGACGGTGGCGACGCCATCGTCGCCCATGCTCAACGCAAAGTGCGTGGGGGCCGGCGTGGCCTTGGGGCCGTACTGGCCGCGCATCGGGTTGTGATCGGGGATGGGGTGTTTCATTCAGGAAGCCTTTCCGGCGTGTGATGGCTTTTCCAGGGACGCCGCGGAACCGGCTTTGCCGGGCCGCAGGGGGCGCCCCCTTGAGGGGGGCGTGCGAAGCACGGCGGGGGAGTTCATCTCCTTGACCTTGCCCAACAGTTTGTGGAGGCTCTCCAGGTCGCGCGGGCTCAGGCCTTCGAAGGCTTCGACGATCCACAGCTCGTGCTGGCGCGCCATGTCGACGAAGCTGGCGCGGCCCCGGTCGGTGAGGCGCACACGGAACGCGCGCCGGTCGCCGTCCACGCCCATGCGCTCCACCAGGCCTTCGTTGACGAGCTGGTCGGTGATGCCGGTGACGTTGCCGCCCGTGACCATGAGCCGGTGTGAGAGCTCCTTCATCTTCAGGCCGTCGGGGTGGCGTTCGAGCTGGGCCATGAGGTCGAAGCGCGGCAGCGTGGTGTCGAACTGCTCGCGCAGGCCGGCGCGCACGCGCTTTTCGATCAGCTGCGAACAGGTGAGCAGCCGAAGCCAGAGGCGCAGTTCGTGCGCATGTTCGCTGTGGGCGCGGGCTTCAAGATCAAGCGGAGAGGTGTTCATGGCGTGTTCGCGTTGAGGGCTTGCTGGCGGGCGATCTCACGGTAGAGCTGGTCGCGTCCGCTTTCATAAGGACGCGGCCATTCGATGGCGCGGGTCTGCAGCTTCGCGGCTTCGTGCAGCGTCCAGGCCGGGTCGGCCAGGTGCGGGCGGGCCACGGCGCACAGGTCGGCGCGGCCGGCGGCGATGATGCTGTTGGCGTGGTCGGCTTCGGTGATCGCGCCCACGGCCATGGTGAGGATGCCGGCCTCGTTGCGCACGCGGTCGGCGAACGGGGTCTGGTACATGCGGCCATAGACCGGCTTCGCCTGCCGCGTCGTCTGTCCGGACGACACGTCGATCACGTCGCAACCGGCGGCCTTGAACAGGCGCGCCATCTCGACCGCGTCGTCCGGGGTGTTGCCGCCCGGTGCCCAGTCGTGCGCGGAGATGCGCACGCTCATCGGCCGGTCCGCCGGCCACACGGCGCGCATCGCCCTGAACACCTCCAGCGGGTAGCGGCAGCGGTGGGCGAGCGAACCCCCGTATTCGTCGGTGCGCTGATTGGTCAGTGGCGAGAGGAAGGCCGAGAGCAAGTAGCCGTGGGCGCAGTGCAGTTCGAGCCAGTCGAAGCCGGTGTCGGCGGCGCGCTGCGTGGACGCGACGAAGGCCGCCGTGAGCGTGTCCATGTCCGCGCGTGTCATCGCACGCGGCACCTGGTTCTGTTCCCCGTAGGGCAGCTCGCTGGCCGAGAGCAGGGGCCAGTTGCCGCTGGCCAGCGGTTCGTCGATCTGTTCCCAGCCGAGCTGGGTGGAACCCTTGGCGCCGCTGTGGCCGAGCTGCAGGCCGATCTTCGCGCTGCTGCTGCCGTGCACGAAGTCAACGATGCGCCGCAGGCCCGCTTGCTGGGCGTCGTTCCACAGACCCGGGCAACCGGGTGTGATGCGGCCTTCCGGCGTGGGGCTGGTCATCTCCACCATCACCAGCGCGGCGCCCCCCAGCGCGCGCGCGCCCAGGTGCACCAGGTGGTAGTCGCCCACCACGCCGTCTTCCGCCTTGTACTGCGCCATCGGCGAGACGACGATGCGGTTCTTGAGGGTGAGGCCGCGCACCTTGAGCGGCAGCAGCATCGGCGGCGTGGGGTGCTTTTTCGGCGGCATACCGGGCACCGCCTGCTGCGACAGCCAGTTTTCATAACCTTCGAGCCACTTCGCGTCGCGCAGGCGCAGGTTCTCGTGGCTGATGCGCTGGCTGCGTGTCAGCAGCGAGTAGGCGAACTGTTCGATTTCCATGCCGGTGTAGCGGTCCACGTGTTCGAACCACTCAGTGGAGTTGCGCGCCGCGTTCTGGATCTTGAGCACCTCGACACTGCGGCGCGCTTCGTAGCCCTGCAGCACCTCGGCCACGTCCGCGTTGGCGTGGCGCGAGAACTCGTCGGCCAGATCGATGGCGTCTTCCAGTGCGAGCTTGGTGCCGCTGCCGATGGAAAAGTGCGCGGTGTGCGCGGCGTCGCCCATGAGCACGATGGGGATCTTGCGGCCGGCAATGTCCTGCTGATGCACCCAGGTGTTGCAGATCACGCGCGGGAAGCGGATCCAGATGGCCGATCCGCGCAGGTGCGCGGCATTGCTGATGAGCCGGTGGCCATCGAGGTAGGGGGCGAAGAGCTTCTCGCAGAAGGCCACGCCGACTTCATGGCTCATCTGGTCGATGCCGTGCGCCTTCCACGCTTCCTCGGGCGTTTCCACGATGAAGGTGGAGGTATCGCCGTCGAACTTGTAGGCGTGCGCCTGGAACCAGCCGTGTTCGGTCTGCACGAAGGCAAAGGTGAATGCGTCGAAGGTCTTCTTCGTACCGAGCCAGACGAAGCGACACCGGCGGGTGTCGATGTCGGGCTTGAAGGTGTCGGCGTAGCGCGTGCGGATGCGGCTGTTGAGGCCGTCGCTGGCAATCACCAGGTCGGCGCCGTATTGCGCGGCCAACGCCTGATCGTCTGTCACGTCGGTTTCGAACACCAGGTTCACCCCCAGGGCCAGACAGCGCTCCTGCAGGATGTTGAGCAGCTTCTTGCGACCGATGCCGCAGAAACCGTGGCCACCCGAGCGCACATGCCCTCCCTTGAAGAACACCTCGATGTCGTCCCAGTGGTTGAAGGCCTCGCCGATGAGCGCGGCCGACACGGGATCGGCCTCGTGCAGGTTGGCCAGTGTCTGGTCCGATAGCACCACACCCCAGCCAAAGGTGTCGAACGGCCGGTTGCGCTCCACCACCGTGACGGTGAGCGACGGGTCGCGGCGCTTCATCAGCAGGGCGAAGTACAGGCCGGCCGGTCCCCCACCGATGCAGAGAACGCGCTGGAGCTGTGACGTGTAGGGTTTCATGCCTAATTAGTTTAGGCTTAAAATATAGCGATCCAATCGGGTAAACCCGTAGCCCATCACGCTGCGGGCGACGCCCCGGCCATCTGTCCTACATCCCCCCGGACAGGCGTCCTACAAACCCGCTGGTTTCTGGCGGCGCGTCGGTGCAAGAATGGCTTTCACCTCAGACCAACGGAGGCATCATGTCTGTCTATCGATTCAAGTCCCGTGAAACGGGCGATCTCGTCATGCTGCAACAGCATGGCCAACGCATGCTCGAGATTCTGGGCAAGAGCACGTCCGGCCCGGGCATCATCCAGCCCGCCGAGATGACCGGTGCCATCCAGGCGATCCGTGCGGCGGTCGAGGCAGACGATGCCGCGCGCCAGCGGCAGAAAACAGAAGAGGGGCAGGACGACGACGACACTCCCACGGACACGGTCAGCCTGCGCATGCGCGCGGCGCCCTTCATCGAGATGCTGCAGCGTTGCGAGAAGGCCGGCGTGGAGATTGTCTGGGGCGTCTGACGCCTCTTCGCTCCTGGCGTTCAACCCCACGCCGCAGTGCGGCATGGTGCACCGGGGTTGACGGCCACCACCCGCCTTCCTAGACTCGCCGCCCATGTTCCTGCAACGAAGCCACGCCTCCTCGAGCCGCGCTAGCGCGTGCATGCCGGCGTGTGTTCGTTGCATGCCGGTCCGGTCTGCGGCCTGGCTCGGTCCGCGCCCGCTCGCCGCACATTCCTCCGCCCGGCGATAACCCTCTCTCCTCGAACGCACACCTTCCATCGCCGGGCCCCGCTCCGTGCGAACCGCGCCCGGGCCTGATCGGCCCTTGCGAACCGGAGGCGTCTTCGATGACATCCCTTGTCCTGGGTGGGGGCATCCCCACGGGGTGGGTTCCTGCCCACCCGAATCCGTTGCTGCGTTTCTCGCGGGGCCTGCGCCTGCCATGGACGCGCCCGGCGGAGCTGCGCATTGATGTGGACCTGCCCATCGCGGCCGTGGACGCCGATCTGCGCCGCCTGCAGCGGCGCCTGCGCACGCCGGGCGATGCCCTGCACCGCTGCGGCACGCTGCGTTCACCATGGCCGGGGCTGGTGCTGCGCCACCGGGAGGCGGACGGTGAGCACTACGTCTATGTGCAGGACACCGCGCAGGACTGCCTGGCGGGCTACACCGTGTTCAACCGCCTGATCGAGCTCGACCGCCGCGCCGACCGCATGTTGCGTGGCCCACACTCGCGCTACGCGCCGGCCTACCAGCGGCGCGGGCTGGCGCGCGGGGTCTACGAATGGGCGCTGGGTGCGGGTCTGTGTTTCATCAGCGGGCCGCGCCAGTCGCCCGGTGCGCACGCCCTGTGGCAATCGTTGTCGCGGCGGCACCCGATGGGCTTCGTGTCGCTGATCGACAAAACCCTGCACTGGCTGGGCACCGACATCGATGTCGCCACGCTGGAAGACTTCCACACCCGCATGGTGCTGCTCGGCGCGGGCTGGGACTGGCCCCGCTTCCACGCCGAGGCCGGTTGTGCCGGAGCGGGTGGTGCGTCAGTCCACGCGGGCGCCTGAGGCCTTCACCACGGCCGCCCATTTGGTGGTCTCGGCGTCGATCAGGCGCGCGAACTCTGCGGGCGTGTTTCCGCTGGGAATGGCGCCCTGCGCCAGCAGGCGTTCTTTCACTGCTGGCTGGTTCAGCGCTTTCGCGGTTTCCTGCTGGATGCGGTTCACCACCTCGGGGGGTGTGCCTGCCGGTGCGAGCAGGCCGAACCAGGAGCTGGCCTCGAACCCTGGCAGGTTGCCCGCTTCGGCCACGGTCGGCACATCGGGCAGGGCGGCAGAACGCACTGCGCTGGTGACGGCGAAGGCCCTGAGCCCGCCCGACTGGATGTGCGGCATGGCCGAAGGCAGGTTGTCGAACATCACGTCGACCGCACCGGCCAGCAGATCGGTCAGCGCCGGACCGGAGCCGCGGTAGGGGATGTGCGTCATGAAGACGCCGGTGCGCGACTTGAACAGTTCGCCCGCCAGGTGGATCGAGGTGCCGTTGCCGCTGGAAGCCATGTTGAGCCGGCCCGGGTGGGCCTTGGCGTACTTCACGAACTCGGCCACGCTGGTGATGCCGAGCGACTGCGCGCGACGCGCGCTCATCACCATCACATTGGGCACGCCCGCGACGAGTGTGATCGGTGCGAAGTCCTTCTGCGGTTCGTATGGCAGCTTGTCGTAGAGCGACTTGTTGATGCCGTGCGTGCCGACCGTGCCCATGAGCAGGGTGTAGCCATCGCCGGGCGACTTGGCCACCACCTCCGCGCCGATGTTGCCGCCCGCGCCAGCCCGGTTCTCCACCACGAAGCTCTGGCCGAAGGCCTTGCTCAGCTCGGGCGCGATCACGCGCGCCAGGATGTCGGTGGTGCCGCCGGGCGCGAAGGGCACGACGATGCGCACCGGTTTGTTCGGCCAGGCGCCCTGGCCGAGCGCGAGGCCCGGCAGGCACAGCGCGGCCCCGGCCGAGGCCAGCGTCTGCAGGTGGTGGCGGCGCGATGCGGAAAACTTCTTGCTGTCCATCATGGTCTCCTCGGGTGACAAAAAGAAAAGCCGCCCGAGGGCGGCTTGCATGGAGCCGCCCTTGCGGGCGAGCGGTGCGGAAATCAGTCCGCGAACTGGCCGGCCGCTTCGATGGCGGTCTTGAGCTTGCTGATTTCGCTGGCAACGAAAGCCTTGTGGCCCGCAGGCGTCACGCGGTTGTCGGTGGCGACCAGGGCGCCCAGCTCTTCCTGGCTCTTGATGAACTCAGGGTCCTTCAGGGCCACCACGAGCGCGTCGTTGAGCTTCTTCAGCACATCAGGCGGCGTGCCCTTCGGGGCGTACAGGCCGTGCCAGATGGTCAGGTTGAAGTCCTTGAGGCCCATTTCCTGCAGCGAAGGGTAGTCCTTCAGGAGCTTGTGCTTGTCCAGGCGCTTGGCGGTGGTCACGGCGAAGGCCTTCACGCGGCCGGCTTCGATCTGGCCGGTGGTGTTGGTGGTCTGGTCGCACATCACGTCCACCTGGCCACCGATCAGGTCGTTCATGGCCGGGCCGGTACCGCGGTAGGCGATGGTGGTCATGGACTTGTCCAGCTTCACGGCCGATTGCCACATCAGGCCGCAGATGTGCGAAGCGGAACCCAGGCCGGCGTGGGCCAGGTTGAGCTTGCCGCCGTTGGCGCGGATGTAGGCCTCGAAGTCGCGGTAGGTGTTGGCGTTGAGCTTGTTGGTGCCCAGCAGCGTCATCGGCACGTCGTTGATGATGCCCAGGTACTCGAAGTCTTCCAGGGGCTTGAAGGTTTGCTTGCGGTACAGGCTGGTGGTGGCGGCCATGCCGATGTGCCAGACGAGCAGGGTGTAGCCATCGGGCGTGGCGCGGGCGACTTTGGTGCCCGCGATGGTGCCGCCAGCGCCGGCGGCGTTTTCCACCACGATGTTGGCGCCGCCCAGGGGCTTGCGCATGGATTCGGCCAGACGGCGGGCCACGAGGTCGGTCGGGCCACCTGCGGCAAAGGGCACCACGAAGGTGATGGGCTTGCTCGGGAAAGCCTGGGCGAAAGCGCCAGTCGACACGGCCGCCGTCAGGGCAGCCAGTGCAAGGATCTTTTTCATACGGTGCTCCTTAAGGGTTGGATAACCCTCGCATGGTAGTGCGCGCGGCCTCGCCGGGTATCGCGGAAATTACTTAGCTCAACGCCTGGGAAAACCCTCGCCACCGGTCTTTTCAGTCAGTTTGGCGTCAGTTCCGGTCGTGTTGTGCGCGTTTCCTGGCTTCCGGGGTGCCGCTATTGGTAGCTGCGCGCGTCCTCGATCACCTTGCCGTCGTTGGGCAGGGAGCCGGGCTGGACCAGTTCGACCTGCGCGCGCAGTTTGGTGATGTCGCGCACGGCCGCCTCGATCTGCTGCTGCAGGCCGCTGTCGGCCTCGCTGGCCTCCACGCGCAGGCACATCTGGTCGTTCGCCATTTCGCCGCTGACCACCAGCCGCGCCTTCTTCACTTGCGGGAAGCGACGTGCGATGTCGGCCACCTGTGACGGGTGCACAAACATGCCCCGCACCTTGGTGGTCTGGTCGGCGCGGCCCATCCAGCCCTTGATGCGCTGGCCCGTGCGCCCGGTGGGGCAGGCACCCGGCAGGATGGCCGAGAGATCGCCGGTGCCGAAACGCACCAGTGGGTAGGCCGGGTTGAGCGTGGTCACCACCAGTTCGCCCACCTCGCCATCGGGCACGGGCTCGCCGGTGCCTGGTCGCACGATCTCGACGATCACGCCTTCGTCGATCACCAGGCCCTCGCGCGCCTGCGTTTCGTAGGCCACCAGGCCGAGGTCGGCGGTGGCGTAGGTCTGGTAGACCGCCACACCGCGTTCGCCGAACCAGTCGCGCAGGCTGGGCGGGCAGGCCTCGCCCCCGACCGAGGCCTTGCGCAGGCTGCTGACGTCGGCGCCGGCTTCGGCCGCCTTCTCGATCAGGATGCGCAGGAAGCTGGGTGTGCCGGTATAGGCCTGCGGCCGGAGTTCGCTGATCGCCTGCAGCTGCTGTTCGGTCTGGCCGGTGCCGGCCGGGAACACGGTGCAACCCACGGCCAGCGCGCCCGACTCGAGGATGAAGGCCCCGGGCGTCATGTGGTAACTGAAGGCGTTGTGCACCAGTTCCCCGCTGCGGAACCCCGCCGCGAAAAGCGCGCGCGCGGCGCGCCAGTAGTCGCGCGTGGCCGCCTCGGGTTCGTAGATCGGGCCCGGGCTGGCGTACACCCGGCTCATGCCCGGGCCCCAGCGCAGCGCCGAGAAGCCGCCGAATGGGTCCGTGGCGCGCTGCGCCTTCTGCCGCTCCAGCAGTTCGTGCTTGCGGATCACAGACAGTTTCGCCAGCGCGGCGCGCGAGGCCACGGTGGAGGCGTCCACCCCCGCCAGCAGGCCGGCGAAAGCGGGCGCGCTTTTCTGCGCATGCGCCACCTGCGCGGGCAGCGCGGCCATCAGCGCCGCCTCGCGCTCATCGGCCGGGCGCGCCTCCAGTGCATCAAAGAATTCGGTCTGTGCCATGGCTGAAATGTGTGAGTGAGGTGACTGAAACCAGGACGCCGCGGAACCGGCTTTGCCGGGCCGCGGGCGTCGCCCCTGAGGAGTGACGCGCCAGCGGCGCGGGGGAGCTCTAGGCCAGCCAGCGCTTCCTGCGCTTGTAGCTTTTGACGTCCTTGAAGGACTTGCGCTCGCCGCCGCCCATGCCGAGGTAGAACTCCTTCACGTCCTCGTTGTTGCGCAGCTCGCTGGCGACGCCATCCATCACGATGCGGCCGCTTTCCATGATGTAGCCGTAGTCCGCGTACTTCAGTGCCATGTTGGTGTTCTGCTCGGCCAGCAGGAAGGTGACCTTCTCCTTCTGGTTGAGGTCCTTCACGA
>QFCS01002383.1_pt1 | contig 28121 bp, 23 predicted proteins | sample 3576561 | NCBI WGS metagenome assembly QFCS01 | reverse complement strand
CGGTTTCAATCCACGCCCGACCGTGAGGCCGGGCGATGCCGAAGGACTTGGCGCAATCATCCAAGGCTCTGATTGTTTCAATCCACGCCCGACCGTGAGGCCGGGCGATGCCGCACAAGGCGGAATTTGATTTCACTGGTAATTTTGTTTCAATCCACGCCCGACCGTGAGGCCGGGCGATGCCCTTTCATGCGCCCCACCCGTTGCGTTGTTCATGTCAAGTTTCAATCCACGCCCGACCGTGAGGCCGGGCGATGCCGGTCGCGCAGGCCTTTTCCGCGCTCCTGGTAGATGTTTCAATCCACGCCCGACCGTGAGGCCGGGCGATGCCGCGGCGCCTTCAGACGCTTCGGCTGCGCTGTTGGTGTTTCAATCCACGCCCGACCGTGAGGCCGGGCGATGCCCGGCAAGGATTGATCTGTCCGGCGTGAAGTCCATGTTTCAATCCACGCCCGACCGTGAGGCCGGGCGATGCCCCTTTGCGTGGCTCTCTGCTGTTCCGGCACGCAGGTAGTTTCAATCCACGCCCGACCGTGAGGCCGGGCGATGCCGAGTCCCGCGCCGAGATCTACGCCGCAGCGACGAAGTTTCAATCCACGCCCGACCGTGAGGCCGGGCGATGCCGTTCCTGCGTTTGCTTATGGGTATCGAAACCAGCAGTTTCAATCCACGCCCGACCGTGAGGCCGGGCGATGCCGGAATCGACGCCGCCGAAGACGGACGCGTAGCCGGAGTTTCAATCCACGCCCGACCGTGAGGCCGGGCGATGCCACAGGCGGCTGGTGCTGGCGGTGGCCATTTCCTCGTTTCAATCCACGCCCGACCGTGAGGCCGGGCGATGCCCCTACTGTGGCAACGTGTTGTTTGCGCGGCAAAGCGAGATCAGTTTGCGCGAACCTACGACACGAGGCAATTCGATACGGTGCCGCCACGGTAGGGGTGGGTTCCAGATTGTTAAAGAACAAGGAGTTATCGCACGCGCGAAACATTGGGGTTTGCGCCATCGATTGAGGTTCGCGCGTCATATGAGGAGGGGACCTGCGAAATCCACCGAGCGGAAGCAGCCGTGCTGCTTGATGCGAAGTTCGACCGGCTCGGTGATGCGATAAAAGCGCAGGCTGTCCTGGTTCAGGTCGATCTCGGCAAGAAGTTCGCGTTCGAATTGCTCGAATTGCATTTCGTTGATGGTGCATTCGAAGACAGATTTTTGGACACGCTGGCCGACACGTTCGCAAGCCTTGGCGATGCGGCGCAAGCGTTTTCGCCCGGCGGCGGTTTCCGTGGATACGTCGTAGGTGACGATGATGAGCATGGTTATTTGGCCAGAAAGGGCAGGTAGCTTTCCATTTCTCCGCGCAGGGCGCGCGCCATGAAACGGGCCTGGATGAAGGGCAGCAGAGCAAACGGCAGTCTGGATTCGGTGAGGGGGTGCGTGATCTCTTCTTGTTTGCGATCCTGCCAGGCGGTTACGACAGTACGGCGGCCCCGATCGTTGAGCATGACTGCGCCACCCTCGCGCAGGTCGAAATCGTTTTCTCCGATTTGTCCCCGGTTGATGAGGGTGAGTGCCAGTCGGTCGCACAGGATGGCACGGAACTCTTCCTGCAAATCCAGTGCAAGGGCGGCCCGGCCGGGGCGCACGGCATGCAAAAAGCCGAGCTGCGGGTCGAGGCCGCAGGCTTCGAGGGCCGAACGACAGTCGTTCATAAGCATGGCGTAGAGAAACGAGATCAGTGCGTTGAAACGGTCGAGCGGCGGACGGCGGGTGCGCCCGTTGAGCTGGAAGACGACGCGGTACGCAGGCTTGACCACGAGATTGAGCGCGTCGAAATAGCCGCGCGCAGCTTCGCCTTCAACACCGCGCAGTTCGTCCAGCGTGCAGGCAATGGCTGCGGCACGCAGCGAAGCGGCCAGATTGTCGGCGGTGCGGGAAAGTCGAGCGGCCTCGGATTCGTCTTCTGCTTCGCGCGCACCGCGCAGCAATACGCTGCGGCTGTTCTTAAGCTTGCCGGCCACGCAAGCGCGAGCGAGTTCGAGCATGACTGCAGCGTCGCCCGCAGTGCGGTGCTGGGTCTGGCGCAGCAGGATATTGCCGGAAACCGGGCCTTCGAGCCTGGCCTTGAAGCGGCCCGAATCGTCCAGAAGGACCAGCGATTTGCCCTCGTCGGCCAAACGGTGCATGAGCGCAGGCGAGACCATGACGTTGCCAAAGCAGACCAGGCCGCCGACATGGTGCAGCGGCACCTGGAGTTTCTTTTCGCGTTCGACGTCGATGCGCACTGTTGAATTTTCCAGGTGGGCGTAGGCCTGGGGCGTCATGACGTACAGCGTGTTCTGGATGGTATGCAATTTATTCCTCGGGGTTGAAGAGATTGCGTTTCAGCATGCTTTGCCGGGTGTGGTCGGCAACGGCTTCGGGCTGGCAGATGTCCTTCAGAGAACATTCCTTGCAGCGTGAGTCGTTCACAGGTGGCGGCAGCCTGCCCGCAACGAGCATGGCGCGGATCGCTTCGGCGGTTTCGATCACCAATTGCCGCAAGGCAGGCGTGATCGTCACTTCGCGCCTCCGGTGGCTGCTGGCGTGGAAGATCGCGCCCTTGTGCACCAGCCGGCCGAGCATGTCTTCGAGACACATCGCCTGCGCAGCGAGCTGCAGGTCATCGTGCAGCTTTTGCCGCTTGGCACCATGCTTGAACTCCACGGGGAACACCGTGCCGTCGGGATGGAACTCGACCAGATCGGCTTTTCCGATGAGATTGAGGCGGTCGCTCCACAACGGAAGCGCTCGTTCAATACGCACGCCTGCCTTGGTTTCGTAGCCGGGCGTATCGACCAGATGGTGCACCGCCTGTCCACGCGCCGTGTGAATATTGTCGGCGAACGCCTGCTCCAGATGAATCAATCCGCACTGTCGCGGGCAATAGGCCCAGTGCTGGAGCGCGGAGAGGGGAATCGGGTCTGTCTCGGTCATGCCGTGAGTGCTACCATTTCATCCAGGCCATATTTAAAGGAGTTGGTCATGGCAGCGATTTTGAAAGAGCTTGAAAACCAGGCCTTGCAGCTTTCTCCACAAGAGCGCGGCGAACTCATCCACCGACTGATCGTCAGCCTGGAAGGGCCGACAGAAGATACGCCCGAAGCCGTCGCCAAGGCCTGGGACGAGGAGATCGCCCGGCGCGTGGCGGAAATCGATGCGGGTACTGCCGTGTTGATTCCGCATGAGCAAGTCGTGGCGGAAATTGATGAAATGTTGAAGAAGGCGAGCAATTGAGACTTCTATGGCAGCAGCAAGCTCGTATCGAGCTTCGCGAAGCCATCAGATATTACCGTGACGAAGGCGGCCTCAATATTGCGCAGGATTTCCATAACGCCACCATGCAAGCCGCAGGGCGTTTGCTCGAAATACCCGGAACTGGGCGTTGGGATCAAACATGCCTGCCGGCGCTTCAACTTGCACGATTACCCTTACAGTCTGATTTATCGCGTCAACCCTGCTGCCATCACTATCGTCGCGGTGGCCCACCATAGCCGCCGCCCGGGGTATTGGGCGGGGCGGCGGTAGTGGCGCTCAAACTTTGCGTAGCAGTGACACACCCGCAGGCATGGCGGCTTCGTCTATCGTCACCTCGTAGTCAGCGAAGCCGCGTGGTGTCGTGACTTTCGACTTCGCTTTGACCAGATCGAATAGTGTGTGTGCCGGTGCATTGCCAAGATGGCTGTCGTGTTTGAACACATAAAGCCTGCGCGTTGCCATCTCGCCCCGCGTGGCGGAATGATCGTGCTCGAACATGTTTACTAGTGCATCCCAGAGCAGGTTCAAGTCGTTCTCATCAAACTTCGTCTGGCCAGCCAAATGGGAGGAGATGAAGCCGTGGGCGCGATATAGGCCATAGGGCACGGTAAATTTGCGGCCCATGGTGCGATTGTCGCCACCCTGTTTTTCTGCTTCAGCCTCGGTAGCTACCGCGCAACGGGTAATGGAATGCTCTAGGGTGACGATGGGGTCGATGGAACGAGCGAAGGTGATTTGTACAGGGCCACGCACCTGGCCGCAGTTCGGCGCGGTCTTTAGCGACAGGACTGCGCCGAAGGTGCGGATGTCGTAGAAATCTTGGCACATTTGGACGCGCCCTTTCTCCGACTCTTCCTGTTTCGGTTTGCGCGCCGTGACATTCTTGAGCACTTTGCTGATGAAGTCCTTCAATGGCTTGGCGGGATTGGTGTCTTTTAGCCATTTCAGGGCTTCTTTTTTGTCTAATGTGGCTCCCGACAGTTTGAGGATGGAGCGCTCCTCTTCGTCGGTGTCGATTTCCATGCCCTCCGGGAGGATCAGTGCTTCAAACTGTTCGGCTAAGTCATTGGGAATCAGTTCGGTGGCATCTTGCCCCAAGCTGATGCCAAGCTTTTCAAATGCGGCGAAGTGGGCGCGCCCCAACACTGCTTTCTCTTTGACGTAGATGTCGTAACCGGCGTCATAACTGCCGTCCTTGCACTTGGTAATGCTGACAAAATTCCTGATCTTCCGCTTGATAGACACATCAGTGATCAAGCCTTGCCCAGTCTCGGTATCCAGGCGCGGCAGATTGCCAGCGTCCGGGTCGCCATTCGGATTGCCGTCCTTCACGTCGAACAGCAGGACAAAGTCGTATCGGTTCTGAATGCTCATTGCTCGTTCCCTTTGCTTAGGATTTGGTGAATAGGTCTTGGCGCTGCTGGTAGTAGCCAATGACGAACCGGCCTTGATCCGCCAAAGACAAAATCGGGGTGAATCCCAATTGGCCGTCGATGCCGTCGTTGCAGATGGTTTGAATCAGCTTGTCCCGTGTGATGTAAAGCCCGGGCTTCTCCTTCCGCAGCTTGGTCATGTGGTGCTGGTTGCGCCGCATGAGGGTAGGAAAGACCGCCGATGGCGTGCTGGAAGCGGAGCCGAAATAGCTGTCCCGGATGGTGGTGTTGAGGCCGGGGTTGGCGTCTGCCTGCACTTTTTCCAGAACGGCGAACAAGCGCCCCAGCCGGTAACCAATGTTGATGTTGTTCTCGTCCAGTGACACGGTGATCTCCTCATTCTGTCCAGTGTTGTGGGTTAAACGATTAAGCCACGCCTTGATAAGCGAGGCACGGGCGTAGGTAACATGTTCTTTCGGTCTACCTTTCTCGTCCTTTTTCGCCTGTTCGGCATGAATGCGGCGAAGTGCCGCCTGCAATAGGGTTTGCGGATAAGACGCGCCATCCAGGATGGCCTTCATAAAGTCGCCAGCCAACTTGGGTGGTAGCTTGTCGATATCCCCCAAGGGGCTGACGGCGATAAGTAGAGCCTTGATGGACAGGAAAGGGCGTTCCACATACTGAGGCCGGACAATTTCCAAATCCTCGAAGTGCTGGCGAATGTGCTCGGCCAGTTCACCTACTGTAGCGACGTGCCAGAAGCGGATAGCGATGCGGGCGGCGTTAGGAGCAAGGCCCAGAACGTAGAAGCGTGTGCCGTCATCGTAAATCGCTGGCGTTCCGGCTAAAGGCGCTTCAAGCAGTTCTTTGATGGCGTTCGTCCCCTGGTCCGGGTTGTCCTGGGGAGGCTCGTCGAAGAACTGCGAGAGAAGTGACTCCATCCGGCTGTCCGAAGCCGCCCAAAATACCGTGGAGGCATCGCCGACCTGGATGCGCTGGTCGGAGACCAGCAGGTGGTTGAGCGCCGTGGTATAGGCGAAGGCGGCGTGCTTGCCAATGGGGGCGTTTGAGCCTTGTTCGCGGCCGAATGAATTAAAAGCCGGGAGGTTAAATGAAACAATATTGGCACCACTGGTTTGCGCATCCCATACTCCCCTGATGGGGGGATGCAGGCGTTCGACGACATCGGAATTGCCAGTGATCAAACAGATTCCTAGCGCAGCCTTGCCTTTACTCGGATTCCCGACTGAAGCCAGAATACCCGCAGCGCTGCACACAGGGTTTTCTTCTCCAGCCAGCTTGAAGCTGACATTAGCGCCCGTTGAACAAACCTGTGACCAAAGAGGATCGGCCAGGACAGGTGTGAAGTGACCACTGGCTAGAAACGCCAGCGCGGCGGCGATCTCTGGTGTGGATCGTGCTGCACTTGGCAACTGATCGATTTTTGTTCTGAAAGCGGAGTGCATGTTACCGAGGCGTTCCCGATAGTGCTTTTCTTTACCTTTCTTTCGTTGATCTTCGAGCTTTTTGGGGTCGGGCTGTCCCAGGACATATTCGACGTTCCCCCAAAGTAAATTGGCTTCCACGTTGTGGGATTTCTTTACCCCTTGGGGTACGAGAAAAGTATTTCCGCGTTTACGTTTGCCATCTCCTTGCCGGGTGTCTTCGATGTGAAGAAATTCCCCATCTGGTTTTAATACAAATAGAAACGGGAGTCCTTTCCTTTCGATGCCATCGCCGGGAAGACTGTCCCGCTTGCGTTGGTAGTATTCATGTAGCGATTGAAGAATCATCGCCGCACCTCCGCGTCTTCCAAGTTGATTACTCCGCTCTTCATCTCCGCCCGAAAGAAGCCGGGTTTCATGGCATCGGCGAAGTCAATGTCGTGGAGCATCCAGCCCAGACTGGGGCTGTCCGAAATGGGCGGTTCGGCCAGTGAGGCAGCGATGGCATCGTCTACCAGTTCGAAGTGCGCAGAAAATTCTCGGCACCCGAGATAGGGTTGCCAGAAGCATTGGCCTTTCTTGGCACGGCGCTGGAACATAGAGAGATATTTGGCCGGATGTTCTGGCTGGCTTTCCTCCGTCTCAGGCGGGAATCGGCTTCGCAATTCCGGATAGTGGTGGATATGCTTGGAACCATCCACGAGTTCAAATCGGGCGTGCAAACGATAGGCTACATCGCGCAGGAACAAGCCGGCGCGTTGCTGGCGATATTCCTCAATGTAGAGCCCCCGGCCGCCTTGTCCATGGTCCGCCGAGGCCACCTTGGCGATCTCGTTACGGCGTACCGAAATCCACTTGATAGGTTTGAGAACTTCAATTTTGGTAACTGTCCAGCGGATTTCTGGCTTCCACAGGATGGCCTCGAACACGGCGCGGGCGGCAGAAGGGGTAATCACGTCATAGGAGACGCGTTCGACCTTCATCTCCGGCCGGGTGAAGCAGGCGAAATCGCCCCAGACTTTGAGACAGAGTGTTTTGGGCATCGTCATCTTTCCGTCAAAAGACATAGTTTCCGGGTGCGGGTGCGATATTGTCCGCGCATCCTAGAAAACCAAAGGTCTCATCGTAGAGCAGGTCGTTGGATTGGGCGTAAAAGCCTGGCAGAACTTCTTCAACGTCATGCTGGGCAATAAGTCTGTCGAGGCAATTCCTGCGCACGTTGACACTGTAGCGTTGTAATTTGCGCATGATCCAGCGGTCGGGTTTATCCGCTTTTAGTTTGGTTAGCCAGTTTTCTGCTTCGCCCCAGCGCGCGATGACCGGTACGCCATCGTCAGGGATGAGTTGGAACTTTTCGGAAGCGGTGCGGAAACTGATTTCTAGGCCGTTTCCGGGGGAAAGCAAGCCTACGATGCCTTCCTTGTCCATGCTGTTGATCGCGGCAAACCAGAGCTTGAAATAGCGTTCAAATAGGTGTGGTGCTAGCGTCGGGTTGGTGTCGAGCGCCAATAATGCTCGGGTGGCCTGCTCTCCTTTGAGTAGCAATCCAGAAGGGGCTGGTTCGGGTGGCATGAAGATGTGAACCTCGCCTTTCGCCTCATCCTCACCACACATGAGCCGTCCTTCACGGTTGCAGCGGCCCGCCGCCTGCGCAATGGAATCCAATCCCGCCAGCGCTCGGAACACAACCGGGAAATCAACATCCACACCAGCTTCGATGAGTTGGGTGCTGACGACATGGAGCGGGCAGACTGGCAGCCCTTCTTTTGCTCGCTCCCGGTTGGCTTCCAGCCGGATGCGGATTTCCTCAATTCGCTCGGCGCGATGTGCTCCGCACAGGTCGGTAGAGAGGTAGAGTGCGTTCGGTAGCCGTTTGGCCACTTCTCTGGCGTCTGTTTTGCGGTTAACGATGACTAGCGTTTGATCGTGGTGGGTAACTCGCTCGACAAGTTCGTCCCAGGTTGCCGAGACACTCGTATTCGACCAATGTATTTCGACCCGATCTAGGCCTTGATAAAGTTCGTTGGGGTCGTGTACGAGGGGGCCACCCCGCATCAACTCGCGTACATCAGGCAAGCCAGGGAATGGCTTGCCGTTTATCTCCCGCGGCTGGAAAGCTGGCTGTGTCGCAGTGCAAAGCACGAAGGTGACACCGTAATGTTTGCTTAGGGAACGGATCGCGGCGAGGCACGGCTCCAGAAACTCGGGTGGCAGAAGTTGTGCCTCGTCCAGAATGATCACCGAGTCCACTAGATTGTGCAGCTTGCGGCAGCGGGATGTTCGTGCCGCGAACAGGGATTCGAACAACTGCACGTTAGTTGTGACGATGAGTGGAGCATCCCAGTTTTCCGATGCTAGCCGGCTACGAGGAGATTCCTTGTCCGGGTCGAGGTTGCTGTGATGCTCAACCACATCCTCGCCGAAGATGCCACGGAATATGTCCGCTGTTTGTTCGATGATGGACAGATATGGTATGGCGTAAATCACTCGCCGTTTTTTATGCTCTTTCGCGTGATGCAGAGCGAAGGCGAGAGCCGATAGAGTTTTGCCACCACCTGTTGGAACGGTGAGGGAGTAAAGGCCATTACCCCGTTCCTCAACCGCCCGTTCGATGCATTGGTGCAGGACATTTGCCCGAATTTTATTAACAGCACTTGGTATAGCCTTAGAGGCGAGTTGCCCCATGTGGTCGGTGAAACGTGTGAGTAGATTGTCGATGATCGGATAGGTAGTGCGTGTGTTCGCTTTGTCCGAGTCCATATAGTTCTCGGTGTCGAGGAAGTCTGCATCCACCAAGCTGGAGAACAACATACGCAGCCACAGATGCAGATCAGCCGCGCCACCCTTGGGGCGGCTACCAGGGGGCTGGCCGCGCAGGATGGCCTCGGATGGTTGTTGATCCAAGGCCTCCTTTAGAAAGTTTTTCTTGCGTGCATCTTCTAACCGTTGGAATAGGCTGGCGTTGTCTCCATTCCAGTCCGGAAGTCCGGCGTGGTGGCCGGCGATAAGGTAGGCCAGTAGTCGGCCTGCACCCTCGCCCAACTCATCCACAGCATGAACGGCTCCGGCCGTGGAGTGATCCACCCGGCCAGTGCCTTCTATATGTGCATTTTCTTTATCGAAGCCACTTTTAGTGCGAATGTAGTCTTGGAATGCTGGGCGGTATTTGCCCAAGTCATGCCATAAGCCAGCAAGATGCCCCCAGTCCTCGGCGCCGAATTTTCGTGCGTGGCAGGTGGACAGTGCAGCGACCCCAGCTAAGTGGTCGGCTAGATTATGAGGGGCGCGCCAGCTTCCATCGGGATTCCGGGCAGCATGCGCAATCGGTTGTTGGGACTCGTCCATTTTCATATTTACAGTGAATGGTTTAAATCCTACGCGTCATCAGGCTCAAAATCTGAGCCCGGCGCTTCTCTTTGCCAATACTGGCCCGCAGCCGACTCCAGCAGTTTTTTGACGGCCTCGCGCAGACTTTCCGGTGCCACGACTTCCACATCCGGCCCGTACTTCAGGATATCCATTAGTAGCTCACGGTCATCCGAATACGGGATACGCAATTCAAAGCGCCCGTCATCCATCCAGCGGCCCTGCTGTTGCGGATGCCAGGTTTCTTCGGCGACCCAGCGGGCGCGCTGGACGGTGAACACGAGCACGGCGGTGGCGCGGGGCGTGCCGGCAAAGATGCCGTAGCTGCTGGCGAGTTCGCGGTTCAGGGTGGATTCGGCGATGGTCTTGGCGGGTTTGGTTAGCGGATCGACTGCGCGGATGCATTCGACGGCGAAGATGCGCAGGCCTTTTTTCTCGTGGCACCAGGCGTCGAGGTACCAATTGTCGCGGTAGTGGGCGAGGCGCTGCGGCGAGATTTCGCGGCTGCTGGTGGCGTCGCGATCGCGCGCGTAGTAGTCGATCCGGAGCCGCTGGCGCTGCAGCACGGCGCCGGCGATGGTCTGAAAATGGTGCGGGTTCTTGCGCCGGGCGGCCATGCTGAGCAGACGGATGCGTTGCAAGGCCTCGCCTGCGCCCAGATGCTGGCCGGACAGCAGGGAATCGATGCGGCTTTGCAGCGGCCGCAGATGGTCGTCGAGCAGGCCGGGCTCGAGGTTGGCGAGCAGGTGTTTCAGGGTGACGAGGGCGAGCAGTTCGTCGGCGGTGAACCACAGGCCGGGCATGAGGTGGCGGCCGTCGGCGGTGTCGTAACGGTAGCCGCCACGGTCCGGGTCATGGACGAGCGGCGCGCCGAGCTTGTCGCGCAGGTCGGCGATCAGGCGGGCTAGGGTAGAACGGGCGAAACCATGCTCGCCGATGAGTACGGCGCGCGATATGCCGGTGCGTCGCCCATCCAGCAGGCGGTGCAGGCGATAGATTTCGTCGAGTTTGCTCAATCGTGCCGGTTCGCTTGTTGGTTTTTTCTCCGCGTGTCCGGTGTTGCAGGTTTTTGTTATGTAGCGTTAGTGTCGTGCAATGTACGGGGTGCCGCAAGTGTCGTGCTGTTACAGGTAGCATCATCCTGCTGGCGCCGTTCGGGTTTTATGCCAGATTGAAACTTGGTTCCGCTAAACCTATCTGCTCTCCATGCACCACGCTGCCAAACCGGTCCGTACCCGCCTCTGCGTCATCCGCCATGGCGAAACCGGATGGAATGTGGAGAAGCGCATCCAGGGTCACACCGATATTCCGCTCAACGAGACGGGACGCGCCCAGGCGTTGGCGATGGCATTCAATGCGGCGCATCACCGCTTCAATGCGATCTACAGCAGCGATCTGACGCGGGCGCTGGAAACGGCACGGGTACTGGCCCAGCGCGAGGATCTGGAGGTGAAATGCCTGCCGCAACTGCGCGAACGGCATTTCGGGCTGTTTCAGGGGCTCACGGCGGCGGAGGGCGCCGAACGTTATCCGCAAGCGTATGCGCTCTATGTGGCGCGCGATCTCGACTACGATTTCGGGACGGGCGAGTCGCTGCGCGGCTTTGCCGGGCGAGTGAGCGAGGCGATCGACTGGCTGGTGCGGCATCACGGTGGCCAGACGATCGCGGCGGTCAGCCATAGCGGCGTGCTCGATGTGATCTACCGCCGCGCCACCGGCCGCCCGCTGGATACGCCGCGCGATTTCGTGATTCCCAATTGCGCCCTCAACTGGTTCCACTTCGACGGCCAGGGTTGGCATCTGGATGCCTGGGGCGACCGCCGCCACCTGCACGACGTGCTGACGGAACCGCCTGAATGAACGCGCCGGCACAATGGGTGGTGCTGTTTCGCCATGGCCACAGCGAATGGAATCTCTCCGATCGTTTCACCGGCTGGACCGACATCCCCCTGACCGAAACCGGCTTGGCCGAGGCAGCCGCGGCGGGGCGGCGGCTGGCACAGGCGGGCTACGCCTTCGACGAGGTGCATGGTTCGGTGCTGCAGCGCTCCCGTCAGACGGCCGAGACTCTACTGTCTGCGATGGGGTCGCCCGGGGTGCCACTGTTCACGACCTGGCGCCTGAACGAGCGTCACTATGGCGCATTGCAGGGGCTGAACAAGAAGGAGATTTTCGCGACTTGGGGCGAAGCCGCTTCGCGTCGATGGTGGCGCGGATACGTCGAGCCGCCACCGTCGCTGGATCGCAACGACCCGCGCCACCCGCGTTTCGATCCGCTGTATGACGGAATGAACCCGGACGATCTGCCCGCCAGCGAAAGCCTGCGCGACTGCCAGCAGCGCATGCTGCCGTACTGGAACGATGTACTGGTGCCGCGCTTGCGCGCCGGACGGCAGCTGCTAGTCGTGAGTCACGGCAATACGCTGCGTGGACTGGTGATGTATCTGGACGGGCTCTCCGCCGAGGCGATGGAGCGGGTGGAGATTCCTTCCGGGGTACCGCTGATCTATCGCCTCACGCCCGATCTGCGCGCGGCAGGGCACGCGTGGCTGGACGTGCCCGCGTCCGTCCCGACCTGATTCAATTGAGTCCCAGATCCTGTGCGAGGCCGGCGTGGGTGATCGTTCCGGCATGCACCTGCAGTCCCGCTTTCAGTCCGGTATCCGTATCCAGTGCGACGAGGCCTCGCGCGGCCAGTACCTGGACATAGGGCAGGGTGGCATGGGTGAGCGCGTCGGTGGCGGTGCGTGCCACGGCGCCGGGCATGTTGGTGACGCAATAATGGACAACGCCTTCGGCCACGAAGAACGGTGCGCTGTGGGTGGTGGGGCGCGAGGTCTCGGCAATGCCGCCCTGGTCGATGGCGACATCCACCAGTACGGACCCGGGCGACATCAGCCTCAATAGTTCTCGGCTGATCAGGCGCGGCGCATGGCGTCCCGGGATCTGGGCGGCACCGATGACGATGTCGGCCTGCGCAAGAAACGTCGCAATCGCCTCGGGTGAGGCGAAGCGCGAGGCCACCCGCGCACCGAACAGTGTTTCGGCGTACGCAAGCTTGTCGGCTTGGCGGTCGATCAGCGTGACGCGTGTGCCCAGCCCTACTGCCATGCGTGCGGCGCTCATGCCGACCGCCCCGGCGCCGATGATGACCACATGGGCGGGCGGCACCCCGGGCATGCCGCTGATCAGCTTGCCATTGCCGCCGTGGGAGGTGTGCAGGCCCAGCGCACCCATCTGCGGCGCAAGCCGTCCGGCAATGTCCGACATCGGTTGCAGGAGCGGCAAGCCGCCGGCCAGGTTGCTCACGGTTTCATAGGCAATTGCCGTCACCCCGCGTGCCATCAGTTCGCGCGCCAGTTCCGGCGCGGCCGCCAGGTGCAGGTAGCAGAACAGCAGTTGGCCGCTGCGCAACAGCGCCACTTCGTCCGTTTGCGGTTCCTTTACCTTCACCATCAGGTCGGCGGCATAGATCTCGGCAGCGGTGGCAACGACAAACGCCCCGGCGGCACGGTAGGCGTCGTCGTCGAATCCCACGGTGGCGCCGGCACGAGTCTCGACGCTCACCCGGTGCCCGGCCTGGACCAGTACCCGTGCACCCTCGGGCGTGAGCGCCACCCGGTATTCGTGATTCTTGATTTCCTTGGGAATGCCGATGTGCATGGTGAGCCTCGTGCGGGATGGATATTCTGCAGCATAGCCAAAGCTGCAACACGCCAGAAGTACCGGCTTTATTGCACTGGCGGGGAATCGGCGCGGCGTTCGAAGCGGTAGTACGCAGGCGGAACATGCTCGAGCCTGATCTGGCGCGTTCCCCAGGCGATGGCCATGCGGCCGACGTCGCGGTAGGGACCGATCATCGACGGCGCGGCCTGCACCTCATAGAGTCCGGGCGTGAGCAGGCGCGCCGACAAGGTCAGGCCGCCGCCGCGGGCGCCGTGGGCAATGCCGGCAAATGGGCGCGCCAGCGGTTCGCCGATGAAAACGCCCTGCCCCGGCATCTGCACGCTTTTCCAGTAGGCCTCGATCAGCGTTTCGCCTTGCAGGTAGTGCGCCATGACAATGCCGGGAACCGGGAACTTGGCGGGGAAGTTGCAGGGTTCGATCACCGCGCCGTAGCTACCGGTGGCGCCGGCCTCCAGCCAGCGCAGGCTGCTCATCTGGCTGCCGCCGAACAGTTCGCCGCCGGCTGAGGTGAGGTGGTCCGCGATCGCGCCGGGCAGAAAACGGTTGCTGTCGATGGCCGGTACCTGGGCCAGTCCGGTGAAGTAGAACATCACGTCGGGTTTGTTTTCGAGGGCGTTGGCCTCGACGATTTCGGTCGGCATGACGGACTGCATCAGCGTGCGCACGGATGCGTACGCGGCGGCACGTACGTTGCGGTTTTTATCCGTCGTGCTGACGAGGTAGGCGGTGCCGGCCGGGTTGCTGCCGTCGGACGCCACGCCGCGGTCGATCAGCTTTCTGGCTTCTGCCACGCTGGCGGCGGCCAGGCTCATGGTCGGACGGATGCGATAGACGGCATAGGGCCGTGTCACGCTGCTGTTGAAATACGGGCTCGGTTGCGTCGGTTTGCAGCTAGTGGCGCAATAGGCGGGATCGAAGCCGAAGGTGAAGGCGGACGTGATCGACATGCAGTCCACCCGGTACGGCCTCGCCCAGGTCAGCGCATAGGCCTGCACATTCTGCGGCGTCTTGCGGTCGACGAGACGTTTGAGATTGACGAATTCTTCGCGTGCGAGCGTGCTGCGCCCGGGCTTGAAGCGCACATGGATCAGGTTGGCCGTGGGGATGCTGCGCTTTTCCCGGTAGTACGCGGCGATCGCCACGCTGTCGGGATCGTCGTCGTTGACGATCACACCCAGTTGGTCAGCACCAAGGGCGGGTTGCGGAAAATGGGTCAGGACCGGCTCCGTCGGCGCGGCGTGTGCGCTGGTCTGCAGCAGCAGCGCCGCGACGACACCCCGCAACCACCGCAACGGGTTCAGGCGAGCCGTTGCACGCATTCGCGCACCAGTGCCGGCCCGCGGTAGATCAGGCCGGAATACAGCTGCACCAGCGACGCGCCCGCGTCGATTTTTTCGCGCGCATCGTCGCCCGAGAGAATGCCGCCGACGCCGATGATCGGCACCTCGTTTTTCAGGTGGCGTGCCAGTTCGCGCACTACCCGTGTGGACGCCGCGCGCACTGGTGCGCCAGAGAGGCCGCCGGCTTCCTCCGCATTGGGCAGGCCAGCGACGGCGTCGCGCGCAATCGTTGTGTTGGTGGCGATTACCGCGTCAATGCGGTGCATCATCAGCAGCGCGGCGATCGCGGCGATCTGTGCATCGTCGAGGTCGGGCGCAATCTTCAGTGCGATGGGGACATATTTGCCGTACCGCTGCGCCAGTTCGGACTGGCGCAATTTGATCGCCGACAACAGCGCGTCGAGCGCTTCGTCTTTTTGCAGTTCGCGCAGGTTCTGCGTGTTGGGCGACGAGATGTTCACCGTCACGTAGCGTGCGTGGGCGTAGACCTTGTCGAGGCAGTCCAGATAATCGTCGACCGCATGCTCGTTCGGCGTGTCCTTGTTCTTGCCGATGTTGATCCCGAGTACACCCTTGAAATCGCTCGACTGGACATTGCGCACCAGATTGTCGACCCCGAGATTGTTGAAGCCCATGCGGTTGATGATGGCGTTGGCTGCGGGCAGGCGGAACATGCGCGGCGTGGGGTTGCCCGGTTGTGGGCGTGGTGTCACCGTGCCGATCTCGATGAAGCCGAAGCCCAGGTCGGCCAGCGCGCCGATGTGCGCGCCGTCCTTGTCGAGTCCGGCGGCAAGGCCCACGGCATTGGGGAAGTCGATGCCCATCACGTGCACGGGCGTTCCCGCGGCGCGCGGCAGCAGCTTCAGCAGGCCCAGTGCGTGCGCGACGTCGAGGCTGGCGAGGGTGAAGCCGTGCGCGTCTTCAGGGTCGAGCGAGAAGAGGGCAGGCCGGATCAGCGGATAAAGCATAGTTCAGGAAGCGGAATGGAAGGGTGGGTGGCCGTCATCATTTTCACCGCTATCACGAAGACCGAGCCGACCATGTATAACAGGCCGTCGATTCGTACCGCTTGCAGCCAGGGTGCCGTACCCAGTCGATTGAGAACGACACCCAGCACGATGCTCGCGAGCATCGCGATCACGATTTGGCGGGTGCGATGGCGGGATCCAGGTGCAGCCATCGGATTCAATGCAGTCTCGACATGGCGCAAGTTTAACAGGGCCGTGCCGGCAGGCTGACGCAGAGCGGGCGGGCGATGTTATCCTGAAACTTACGCGTGCTTGCACGTGTCTGTCTGGTCCAATGCCAACCTTGTTGTTTTCTCACTCATCGACGAATCCATGACTACCCCGTTCTTTCTGCAAAGACTCGTATTGATTTTCAGCGTACTGATCGCCCCGGCTGCCTGGAGCGCTCCCCTTATCCCGCCGCCACCGGAGTTGGCGGCCAAATCCTGGGTGCTGATGGACGCAGCCAGCGGCAACGTCCTGGTCAACCACGAGGGTGACCTGCGCCTGCCGCCCGCCAGCCTGACCAAACTGATGACCGCCTACATCGCCACGCTGGAAATCAAGCGCGGCCGGCTGCATGAAAACGACATGGTCACCATCAGCGAGAAGGCCTGGCGCACGGGCGGCTCGAAGATGTTCGTCAAAGTGGGCAACAAGGTCTCGGTCAACGACCTTTTCCACGGCATCATCATCCAGTCGGGCAACGATGCCAGCGTGGCGCTGGCCGAACACATCGCCGGCGACGAAGATGCCTTTGCCGCCCTGATGAACGGCGAGGCCACGCGGCTGGGGATGCGCAACACCCACTTCATGGATGCCACCGGCCTGCCCAATCCCGGCCATTATTCGAGCGCCCGCGACATGGCCACGCTGGCGCGCGCCATCATCTATGCAGATCCTGCACACTATGCGCTCTATGCGCAGAAGGACTTCACCTGGAACGGGATCAGGCAGCCCAACCGCAACCTTCTGCTGTGGCGTGACGACGGCGTCGACGGCCTGAAAACCGGCCACACCGAGGAGGCCGGCTATTGCATGGTGGCGTCGGCCCAGAAGAGCGGCGAACGCCTGATTGCCGTTGTGTTCGGTACCGACAGCGAAGCCGCGCGCGCCACCGAAACCGCCAAGCTGCTGGGCTACGGCTTCCGCTTCTTCGAGACCAAGGTGTTCAACAAGAAAGGTGACGTACTGGCTGCAGTGCCCGTCTGGAAAGGGAGCGCACGCACCGTCAAGGCAGGCGCAAGCGAAGATCTGGCCGCCACCGTGGCCCGCGGCGAAGCCGCCAAGCTCACCACGCAACTCGTGTTGAACCCGACCCTGATCGCCCCGGTGAAACAGGGCGCCGTCATCGGCAAGGTCGAAATCCGCCAGGGCGACAAGGTGGTCAAGCAGGCCGACGTGGTCGCGCTGGAGAACGTGGATGAAGGCGGCTTGTTCCGCCGCATATGGGACAGCATCCGGCTGTTCTTCAAGGGCTTGTTCGGCTGACGTTCAAGCGCAGACTAAAAAAGCGACCCTCGAAAGAGCGGTCGCTTTTTTGTCGCCGGCGTTGGGTGATTGTTGCCCGGTATCGACTGCGTCTCCGACGGCATCGAGATGTCCTGCAACCCAAGCGTCGGTACGGCTACGCAAATGGGCTGTTGCAGCCAGAGCTCGAAAAACAGTATCGCAACTGGATCGTAACTGGCTCGAAAATGCCTGGGAACACTGCGGTAAGCATTCAGATGGAGAGATTGGCGTGAAAGTTGCTTGGTTTAAATCCAGCGTCAAAATCATGATGCTCAACGCCCCGGAATTGAAACACTTTGTTTCAAATCGTTCAATGCCAGGGGCAGTCATGCTGGATCACGCCCCGGGAATTGCAGAAGGGAGATAGTGTCACCGCAACGTTCGATTTTGCAACTTCAGTGCAAGGAAGAAAGAAACTGTCGAGTTCAACGGCCTAATCAGTAAAAGTGGAGGAATGAAGATGTCCATTCTTGATCCAAATAGCGACGCCAAGAACACATTGAAAATAGCGTCTTTGGTTGAGGCCGAAGAAGCATTTCTCGCCAAAGCCAGAACAAACGCCAATTCGGTATATTTTAGTCAGCATCCTATTGAGCCGGAAAAGCCTGTAAAAGGTGAGCCTGCAAAAGGCGTTGATCCTCTTCAGCGACCACAAAATCGCCGACATTTCCTGGCTTCCGTGGCGGTGCTCGCCAGTTCGAGCGTGGCCGGAAGAGCCATCGCGCAAACTGCCCCATCCCCGGACGGCAAAGCCCCCCCGGGTGCGGTATGGCGGTCGGTCCCGGAAGATGCCACGAAAATTCCAGGAGTCGCCATTGGCGAAGACGGGGGCTACGGGACGCGCTCCCAGTTCGAAACCGAGGTTCGTTGGCGCTTTGGTACCAAGACCCCTCTCTCCTCCTGGTCGATGACACCACTGGAGCATGGCGTAGGCATTATTACGCCGTCAGGGCTGCATTTCGAACGGGATCATGGGGGCATCGCCACAATTGATCCGACCACGCATAGGTTGTTCGTGCACGGCATGGTGAAGCAGCCAAAGAAATTCTCGATGCCGGACGTGAAGCGCTTTCCGTCGATATCCCGAATTCTTTTCATTGAATGCTCGGGCAATGGCCTCACGGAGTGGTCGAAGCCTACGTTGAAAACCGTACAAGGTACGCACGGCCTTGTCTCAACTTCCGAATGGACAGGGGTTCCCCTGTCGGCAATCCTAAACGAAGTGGGTGTCAAATCGGGTGCCAAGTGGTTGCTCGTAGAGGGGGGCGACTCTTCGGTCATGACGCGAAGCATCCCAATCGATAAGGCAATGAAAGATTGTTTCCTTGCCTATGGACAGAACGGGGAAGCAATTCGTCCGGAACAAGGCTACCCGTTGCGCCTGATCGCGCCAGGATACGAGGGGAATACGCATATCAAGTGGGTTCGCCGAATCGAGTTATCTGACAAGCCGTTCATGACGCGCGAAGAAACCTCGAAATATACCGATCTGCTTCCCAGCGGCAAGGCGGTGCAATTTTCCTTGATCATGGATGCCAAGTCGGTCATTACGCGGCCATCCGGAGAAATGACGCTCTCAGGCCCCGGTTTTTATGAAATTACCGGCTTGGCGTGGTCCGGGCGCGGACGCATAAAACGTGTCGATGTATCTACGGATGGAGGGAGAACCTGGAAACCTGCGGGTCTGCAGGGGCCGATCCTCCCGATTTGTCAGACACGCTTTCGTTTTCCCTGGGTATGGGACGGCAAAGAAGCGATTTTGCAAAGCCGTTGCGTGGATGAAACAGGGTATGTCCAACCTACGCTGGGGCAACTTATTGAGGTTCGGGGTTTGAATGGGCCCATTGGTTCCATCTACCATCTCAATGCAATCCAAAGCTGGAAAGTTGATACCGAGGGGAGAGTAAGCAATGTCCACTACTACTAAACTCTTTTTACAGGTAACGGCGTGCGGCGCTTTATTCGCATTGAATACGTATGCCGTGAGCGCAGACCCGACGCGGTATGGCTTTGGAGAGCCGGCATCTGCAAGTGACCTGCAGGATTTCGTGTCTTCTTTGCCGGATGGACGGGATCTGCCGGCAGGCAGCGGCACGATTTCAAAGGGCAAACAGGTTTACGACGAAAAGTGTGCATCCTGCCATGGACAAAAACTGGAGGGCGGCATAGGGGACCGCCTGATCGGCGGAAGGGGAACGCTGGTGAACAATGATCCCAAGAAAGCGCCGGTCAAGACGGTTGAAAGCTATTGGCCCTATGCAACGACATTGTTTGACTACATCAAGCGTGCCATGCCGTTCTATATGCCAGGGTCATTGACGAATGACGAGGTCTATTCGGTAACCGGGTATATCCTGTCTGAAGCCAATATTCTTAACGGCGATGAGCCAATCACTGCGACAAGTCTGTCAAAAGTCGCCATGCCGAATCGCAACGGGTTTATTCCCGATCACCGGCCAGATCACTTCAAACCGGCAGATAAGCATCCTCGTCTGCGCTAGTCGAGTGCTCAATAGGGTTATCTACTTCTGACTGCCTATCCGCAAAAAATCTGACACTGGGTCATTCTTTGTTTCCATGACGTAAAAAGAGCCGCATCAGCGGCTCTTTTTACGTCAGATGACGATGACAGGGCCCTTACTTCTTCGCCGTCCGCCGCAACCGGTTCAGCAGCCGCCGTGCCAGTTCGCCGAACAGCTCGGTCTGCGTCGGGTGCGGGAAGATCGCCTTCGCCACCTGGGTCAGCGTCATCTCGCCGGCCACCATCATCACGCCGATTCCGATCAGGGTGTCGGTGTGATCGGCGAGGTAGTGCACGCCGATGATGCGGCCCGTGGCCTTGTCGGCCACCAGCTTGATCATGCCCTCGGTCTCGCCGGTGATCATCGCCTTGGCGTCGATGCTCATCGGCATCTTGGCTTCCACCGCGTCGATGCCCTTGGCCTTGGCCTGCGCCACGGACAGACCGACGAAGCCGGCCTGCGGGCGCGAGAAGGTGACGCCGCAGTCCTTGTCCTGGTCGTATTCGCTGCCGTGGCCGAGCAGGTTGTCGGCGGCGACACGGCCTTGCGTGGCCGCGGTGTGGGCGAGCATGTAGCCGCCGATGACGTCGCCGACCGCGTAGATGTGCGGCGCACTGGTCTGGCAGCGTGCGTTGACCTTGATCGCCGCGCCGTCGAGTTCGACGCCGACCTTGTCGAGGTTGAGCTTGCCGGTGTCGGGGCGCTTGCCGGTCGCCATCAGGATAACGTCGCAGTCGAACACGGATTCAACGCCTTCCTTGTTCGCGTAGCGCAGTGTCATCGCGCCGGGTTTGCCGCTCGCTTCCTTGATATCGGCGCCGGTGACGACGGTGATCTCCTTTTCCAGCGAGGCGATCAGGGTCTTGGCGATTTCCTCTTCGACTTCGGCGAGGATGCGTTCGTTGCGTTCCAGCATCAGCACCTCGGTGCCGAAGTCGCGGAAGATCTGCGCCATCTCCACACCGATGACGCCACCGCCGACGATGCCGAGTTTCTTCGGCGGCGTGGCGAGGTTCCAGATGGTGTCCGAGGTGACGACGCCACCGGTCGCCAGATTCTCACGCGCGCCCGGGATCGGTGGCACGAAGGCAGGGGCCCCTGTTGCGATGACCGCTGCACCGAAGCTGACGGTGTAGGGCTCGCCTTCGACTGGCGTGATCTTCAACGTGTGGGTGTCGGCGAATTCGCCGTAGCCTTCGCGTACGTCGATCTTCATGCCTTTGTCGGCCTTCAGGGCCATGTCGCCGCGGCTGCTCTGTACCCAGCGGCGGTGCTTTTCCACTTGCGCCCAGTTGAGCGCCGGGGCGTTGGTGCCGTCGACGCCCATTTCGGCGTCGTGCGCGCGGTTGCGAATAACGTCCGCAGCGGCGCGCCAGGCTTTGGACGGGATGCAGCCACGCCACAGGCATTCGCCGCCGGGGAAAGGTTCATTGTTGACCATCATGACCTTGATGCCATGATCGGCCAGGTCGCGGGCGCAGTCCTCGCCGCCAGGGCCGCCGCCGACGATGACCACGGGGAAGTCCCAGTTGCCTTCGGGAATCGGCGAGACGGGCGCGCTGACGGTTGCTGCCTGGCCGGCGACGGCTTCAGCGGCGACAGTCGCCCCGCCCGCCATCCAGGCGTCGGGCGCTTCGATGGTCTGCTTCAGGGTCGCAAGATACAGCGCCACGTCGGCGCCGTTCAGCACACGGTGGTCGCCGGTGATGGTGAACGGCGTGCCCTGCGGGCCATTTGCGGCGATCGCCAGGATCGCGGAGATGCCGGGGGTGGGGATCGCAGTGAAGTGCGACACACCCAGCATGCCCATGTTGGAAATCGTGAAAGTGGGGTTGGAATACTCGGCCGGGGCCAGCTTGCGCACCCGTGCGCGCTCGACCAGGCCGGTCCAGTCGCTTTGCAGCGCCTCCAGTGGCTTCTTCTCGATACTGTGCAGGATCGGCACCACCAGGCCGCCGTCGTTCGACATCACGGCGACGCCGAAGTCATGGTTGCTGCGTTCGACCAGCTTGTCGACCGGCTGGTAGGCCCAGTTCATGCGCGGAAACTTCGCCATCGCCACCGAACAGGCCTTGGCGATTGCCACCGTCACCGACACTTTCTTCGTCTTGGCGGCGGCGGTCAGTGCGGCGGTATTGATGTTCACCGTGACATTGAAGGTCGGTAGGGTGAGCGAGGCGGTCATCGCGTGGGAAACCGCCTTTTCCATCGAAGTCATCGCGCGGCCCTGGCCCGGCACGTCGACCTGCGGCAACGAGTGGGCGACTTCCTGCATCGAGGGACGCGCGCGCGCCACGTCGGCGGCGACGATCACGCCGGACGGACCGGTACCGGCAAGGCCGGTCAGGTTCACACCCAGTTGCGCCGCGACCTTGCGCGCATAGGGACTGGCCTGGCGGCCCTGCGGGCGCGCCACCGGCGGCACGTTGCCAGCCGCGGAGATATGCGCGGGCGCGGCCTTGGGCGTGGGAATGTGCGTCGGCTTGTCGGCGGACGGCGGTGCCACCTTGTGGGTGTTCTTGACCTTGTGGTCGGCGCTGATGGTGACGCCGGTATCGTTGGCCTTGACGGCGTCGTCGACGATGAAGGCCATCGGATGGCCGACCTCGACCACGCTGCCGACGTCGGCGATCGGGCCGGAGAGGAAGCCTTCCTGGAACACCTCGACGTCCATGATGGCCTTGTCGGTTTCCACCGTGGCGACGATGTCACCGCGCTTGATGATGTCGCCCGGCTGTTTTTCCCAGGTGACGACCACGCCTTCGGTCATGGTGTCCGAGAGTTGGGGCATCACGATCGGCGTGCCGGCATGGTGCGGGATCATCTCGGTCTGCGCCTGCTCTTCCACCACTTCGCCGGCGGCAATCGCCACGTCTCCCGCGGTGTCGGTGATGTAGCCAAGTGCCGCGCCGACGGCGATGGTCGCGCCGACGTCGGCCAGCGGGCCGGCCAGATAACCGGCCTTGAACACTTCGACGTCCATGATGGCCTTGTCGGTTTCCACCGTGGCGACGATGTCGCCGCGTTCGACCTTGTCGCCCGGCTGTTTTTCCCAGGTGACGACCACGCCCTCGGTCATGGTGTCCGAGAGCTGCGGCATCGTGATGGCGTAATGTTGGGACATATGTATTTCCGTGATGGGTTAGGGGTGAGCGGCGAGGCGGGCAGGGCGCAACTGCACCTTACCTCTCACTTCTCACGCCTTGCCAAAGAGCTTCAGTACCGCCTTGACCACGTCTTCATGATCCGGGATCGCCGCTTTTTCCAGCGTGTGGTTGTAAGGCTGCGGTACCAGTGCCGAATGCACGCGCACCGGCGCGGCATCCAGTTCGAAGAAGCATTCCTCGTTGATGATGGCGATGACTTCGGAGCCGACGCCGACCGGTGCTTCGTCTTCTTCGGCGATGACGGCGCGGTGGGTCTTGCTGACCGATGCCTTGATGCCTGCGCGATCCAGCGGCGACAACGAATAGAGGTCGACGACCTCGGCCGAGATGCCGTACTGCTTGTCGAGGATTTCGGCGGCCTTCAGGCACCAGTGCACCGAGATGTTGTAGCCGAACAGCGTCACGTCGGTGCCGGAGCGTGCGATGTCGGAACCTTCCAGCGGGTGGAAGTATTCGCCGTCGGGGACTTCGCCTTTCATGTTGTACATGAGTTCGTGTTCGTTGATGAACACCGGGTCGTCGCAGCGGATCGCCGACTTCAGCAGACCGTAGGCCTGTTTGGGGTTGGAGGGCGTCACCACGCGCAGGCCGGCGATGCCCATGAACACCTTCTCCATGCGCGCCGAATGCTGGGCGCCGAGCTGGTGCGCGGCGCCGCCGGCGGAGCGGAACACGCACGGCGCGGTCAGCTGGCCACCCGACATGTAGCGCACCTTGGCGGCGGAGTTGAACATCTGGTCCATCGCCAGCCAGGCGAAGTTGACCGACATGATCTCGATGACGGGACGCACGCCGAGGAAGGAAGCGCCGATGCCGAGACCGGTGAAGCCGCCTTCGGAGATAGGGGTGTCCATCACGCGCAGCGGGCCGTATTTTTCGTACAGGCCCTTGGTTGCCTTGTAGGTGCCGCCGGCCACGCCGATGTCCTCACCCATGCAGATGACGAGCGGGTCGCGCGCCATTTCTTCGTCGTGGGCGCGCTGGATCGCTTCCCAGTACATGATGTTTGCCATGCTGTCTTTTCCTTAAAACCTTAAGCGGCCTTGCCCGTGAGCCACGGGAGCTGGGTTGCGCGATCGGCAAAAACGTATTTCTCGAGATCCTCGACGCGCGGTTCGGGCGATTCCTCGGCGAACCTGATCACTTCGTTCTCGATGTAGGCGTCGGTTTCCTTTTCCAGTGCCTCGTAGTCGGCCATGGTCATGGCGCCTTCCTTGATCAGGCGGTCGCGCAGGATGAAGATAGGGTCGCGCTGCTTCCACAGTTCTTCCTCCTCGCGCGAGCGGTAGCCGCGCGAATCGGACATCGAATGGCCGCGATAGCGGTAGGTCATCAGTTCGAGGAAGTAGGGACCGTTGCCCGAGCGCACATGGTCGACCGCCTTGCGCGCGGCTTCGTAAACGATTTCGATATCCTGGCCATCGCATTCGTCAGCCGGGATGTTGTAGGCGGCGACGCGCTTGTGTTGGTGCACCACGGCGGTGGAGCGTTCGATCGAGGTGCCGATGCCGTAGAGGTTGTTTTCGCAGACGAACAGCACCGGCAGCTTCCACAGTGCCGCCATGTTCAGCGTTTCGTGGAATACGCCCTGGTTGTTGGCGGCGTCGCCGAGGAAGCAGATGGCGATCTCGTCGCCTCCCTTGAGCTGGATCGCTTTGGCGATGCCGGCCGCGAGCGGAAAGGGGCCGCCCACCAGCGCGTAGCCACCCATGAAGCGCTTGTCGCCGTCGAAGATGTGCATCGAACCGCCGCGTCCCTTGGAGGAGCCAGTTTCCTTGCCGTACAGTTCGGCCATCACGGCCTTCGGATCGGCGCCGCACTTGATCGCGTGGACGTGGTCGCGGTAGCCGGTGATGACATAGTCATGGCCGGGGCGTGCGGCTTCCATCACGCCGTTGCAGCAGGCTTCCTGGCCGGGGTAGAGGTGGAGGAAGCCGCCGATCTTGCGTTCGATATAGGCCTGATAGCAGCGCTCTTCAAAACGGCGGTGCAACACCATTTCGCGCAGCACGCGTTTCTTGTCTTCAATCTTCATTCGGTTACCCTTGGTGGATGGGCTCGGAAAAAGCGCCGGAAAAATTCAAACGCGCAATTATCCGGTAAACCCCGCCAACCATCAAGAAAAACGCCACCCCCAAGGAACCCACATGCTGCCTAAACTCGCTGAAAACAAACAGGAAATCACGGCCAAATCGCTAGAGGGAGCAGGCCATGCACTCGTGCTGCTGCCGGTGTCGAAAACCCTGCCCGACGTGCCGGGCAGCGCCGAACTCAAGGCTGTGATGAAGCGGCGCGACCTCAAGGTCGACGCGCTGGCCAAGTCGCCGGTGGCGGTGCAACTGGCCGGCGGTACGCTTGCGGTGTTCGCCATGCTCAAGGCCGATGCCAGCACCTTCGAAACCCATGAACAGGTGCGCAAGGCGCTTGCGCACCTGATGGCCGAGCATCCCAAGTCATTGACGCTGGCCGTGTTCGGTGAGGATGCATTCAAGGCCCGTGCCGCCGAGGCGGCGGTGTATACCGCGCTGGTCAACGCTGTGCCGCTGCCGTCGCGCAAATCCAAAACCGACACGGTGCTCAAGAGCATGCAGTTGTTCGGCTACACGTCGTCCAGCGGCTTTGCCCGCGCGCAGGCCTTGGCCGAAGGCAATCTCCTGACCCGCAGCCTCACCGTGCAGGGGCCGGACGAACTCACGCCCGGCGTCTACCGCAAACGGATCAAGGCGCTGGCCAAGCAGTACGGCTGGACCGTCGAGGAATACAGCTTCGACAAACTGAAGAAGATGGGCGCGGGTGCCTTCTGCGCGGTGGCACAGGGGTCGCCAGCCAGGGACGCGGCGATCGTGCGCATCAGTTACAAGGGCAAGTCTGTCAAAGGCAAGCCGGTTGCGTTCGTCGGCAAGGGCATCTGCTTCGACACCGGCGGCCACAACCTCAAGCCTGCCAAATACATGCAGGGCATGCACGAGGACATGAACGGTTCGGCGGTGGTGCTTGGCATCCTCGCCACGGCGTCGAGGCTGAAACTGCCGGTCGCGATGGACAGCTGGGTCGCGCTCGCCGAGAACCACATCAGCCCGCAGGCCTACCGGCAGAATGAAGTGGTCACGGCACTGAACGGCACCACCATCGAAGTCGTCCATACCGACGCCGAAGGCCGCATGGTGCTGGCCGATACGCTGACGCTGGCGGCCAAGGCCAAACCCGTGCTCATCGCCGACTTCGCCACGCTCACCGGCTCCATGCATTACGCGCTCGGCAGCCGCATGTCCGGCGTGTTCGCTACCTCCAGCGCGCTGGCGCACTCGGCTTCGCGCGCGGCGACGGTGAGCGGCGAACGCATCGTCGTTTTTCCCTATCCCGAGGATTACGACAGCAGCCTCGATTCGACGGTGGCCGACGTCAAGCAGTGCAGCATGGAAGGCGAGGCCGATCACATCCTCGCCACCCGCTTCCTGTCGCGCTTCGTCGGCGACACGCCGTGGCTGCACATGGACCTGTCCGGCCATAGTTGCAAGGGCGGGCTGGGCGCGGTGATGAGCGACGCCAACGGCTTCGGCGTGGCGTGGGGACTGGCATTGCTGGAAGGGCTTCAGGCGTAAGAAAAACCCCACTCGAGCGGTGACCATGACGCCGTATCCAGGCAGCGTTGCCATCGAGCCTCTCTACGTCGACGACACCCTGCTGGTATTCGACAAGCCCAGCGGCCTGCTGGCCGTGCCGGGACGCGGCGCCGACAAGCAGGATTGCCTGAGTGCGCGGGTGCAGGCCCGCTATCCCGATGCGGTGATCGTGCACCGGCTCGACATGGCCACGTCCGGCTTGATGGTGATGGCGCGCGGCGCGGTGGCGCAGCGCGCACTGAGCAAGGCCTTCGCGGCACGCGAGGTGTCGAAGCGCTACGTCGCAATCGTGGCCGGCAGACTGGACGCTGCGCCGGGCGGTTGGGGCACGATCGACCTGCCCATCATTGTCGACTGGGCCCGGCGGCCGCTGCGGATAATCGATCATATTCATGGCAAGCCCAGTCTCACCCGCTGGCGTGTACTGGAGATCGACGAAACCGGCGCGCACACGCGCGTCGAACTCGAACCGATCACTGGACGCTCGCATCAGTTACGCGTCCATCTGCGCGAGTTGGGTCATCCCATCCTGGGCGATACCCTGTATGCGCCGCCGGATGTGCAGGCCCAGGCTGGGCGTCTGCTCTTGCATGCCTGTGCCTTGCGCTTCGCCCATCCGCTGACCGGTGAAGCGCTCGAATTTGAGCGTCCCGCACCGTTCTGACAGGCATCGATCTCATCGGGCCTTGCCCATTCCAGTGCGGCACACTGCCGTCAAACGCGGTCACACCGTTGTCATGCGGAGCAAGTACATTCCCCATCCTTTCCGCTCCGCGCCCGGAATTCGAGAGTTCAGGAGATCCGTAGCCCGTTCAATACATAGGTAGGAAATGTCGCTCGCAAACATGAAAATTGGCGCCAGAATGGGCGCCGGATTTGGTCTGGTTCTGGTCTTAGTGCTGCTGATCGCAGTGTCCGGCCTGATTCGGATGTCGCAGATCCAAAGCCATCTTGGTCAGGTAACAGGTGATCACATGGCCAAGATCAAACTGGTCGGCGCCATGCGCGATGCGCTGCAAACCACTGCCATCTCGGTCCGCAATCTTGTCCTGCTGACGGACGACAACGCCATGGAAGCCGAAGCGAAACGTGTCCAGGCGCAGCGGATGCTGTATGCCGAGGCAAGCAGGAAGCTGGCCGCCATGGTGACGGGCGACGAGGAAAAGTCGCGGCTCGCCAGGATCGCGGCGGCGCGCGCAAAGACCGATCCTTTGCTCGACAAGGCAATGGGGTTTGCGCTCGGCAACCCCATTGCGGCGACCCAGGTGCTGGTCGATGAAGTCCGCCCGGCACAGGATCAATGGATCAAGGCCCTGGAAGACATGGCCCGGCTCCAGGAAAAGGGAAGCGCCCAGGCCGTGGCAGACGCGGAGGCGGTCTATGCCAGTGCACGTGTGTTCATGCTTTTCATGATGGTCTTGTCGCTGCTGCTCGGCAGTCTGGCCGCCTGGCTGATCACGCGGTCCATCACGGTTCCGATCAAGCATGCAGTGAAGCTTGCCCAGACTGTTTCAATCGGCGACCTGACGCAGCGTATCGACGTTCACTCCACGGATGAAGTTGGCCAGCTGATGCAGGCGCTCAAGGACATGAACGCCAGCCTGGTGACCATCGTTGGCCAGGTACGGACCGGCACCGAGACCATTGCCGTTGCCTCACGGGAGATTGCTTCTGGCAACGCCGACCTGTCGTCGCGGACCGAATCGCAGGCCTCGAGCCTGGAAGAGACGGCCTCCTCGATGGAAGAGCTGACCAGCACCGTCAAGCAGAACGCCGAGAACGCCCGT
>QFCS01000446.1_pt1 | contig 28134 bp, 18 predicted proteins | sample 3576561 | NCBI WGS metagenome assembly QFCS01 | reverse complement strand
GCGAAGCGACGTCGAAATGGCTTCGATCTCGGGCCTGCACGGCCTTGCGGGTAGCGATGCTACCCGCTGCACCCGCCCAGGCCCGATATCTTCGCCATTTCGACGCCTCGATCGTGGAATTAATGGGTCCTGACCCTAAAGGTTGCTACCGCGCCAGCGCGAGCAGCGGTTTGCCTTCGTTGAGGTTGGTGAGCGCGGTGCGCGCGGCCCAGCGCGAATCCATATAGGTTCCGCTCGCCAGTTCGACATCGTAGCGGATCGGACTGGCGATCGCGGCTTCATAGGCGGTGGCGGCATCGGCCGCTTGTCCCAGCCGCGCATAGGCAGTGCCGAGGTTGATCAGCCGCGAGGGATCGCGCGCGTCGATCGAGCTGTGCGTCAGCTTGTCGACCGCCGCCGCGTTCCGGCCGGCCTGCAATTCCTCATAGGCGACCGACAGCGGCGACATATCCCCGGCGTCGCCGCCGCTCACGACGATCGACTGGGCCGCGGCGGGGCCTGCGAAAGCAAGCGCGACGAACAGCGGCAGAAATTTTTTCATTGTCTCTATCTCCCCGAAAACTTTGGATGATTTTCCATCTGGCGGGATGAAAAGTCAATATTTCCGGGGCGTTGTAACAAGGGTGTCACAAAGCGGAATTAAGCTCATCGCCAAGCCGCATTATAAGGCTCGATTATCAGAATCTTGGGCGCGGCGAACCCGTGTCACAAAGGCGCGCGGGCGGCTGTCACAATTGCGCCCGCGAAAAATTTATTTTCGCGCTGCCGCCGAGTCGTGCCGAAAGCGCGACCGCGGACGGCCCGGCTCTTGATGATATAAAGAAAAGTTTATATTTGATCGGAGCGGCGCTTTCGGATAGGGCGCCGGGCAAATTTCGTGGCCGCTCGCCTGCGGTCGACCTCGCCTGATCTGGAGAATGATTCGTGGCTACTCTCGCCGCCGACACCCGTGACTATGTGATCGCCGACATCGGCCTGGCCGACTTCGGCCGCAAGGAAATCGCGATCGCCGAAACCGAAATGCCCGGCCTGATGGCGCTGCGCGCCGAATATGGCGCGGCGCAGCCGCTGAAGGGCGCGCGCATCACCGGCTCGCTGCACATGACGATCCAGACCGCGGTGCTGATCGAGACGCTGAAGGCGCTCGGCGCCGACGTCCGCTGGGCGACGTGCAACATCTTCTCGACCCAGGACCATGCCGCCGCCGCGATCGCCGCGGGCGGGACGCCGGTCTTCGCGGTGAAGGGCGAAAGCCTCGCCGATTACTGGGACTATGTCGGACGCATCTTCGACTGGGGCGACGAGGTTTCGAACATCATCCTCGACGACGGCGGCGACGCCACCATGTTCGCGCTGTGGGGTGCGAAGCTGGAGGCCGGCGCGACCCTGCCGCCGCCCGAGAATGAGGAGGAAGTCGAGTTCCAGCGCGCGCTCAAGGCGTTCGTCGCCGCGAACCCCGGCTACCTCACCAAGACCGTCAAGGCGCTGAAGGGCGTGTCGGAGGAAACGACGACCGGCGTCCACCGCCTCTACGACATCGCGAAGAAGGGCGAACTGCCCTTCCCGGCGATCAACGTCAACGACAGCGTCACCAAGTCGAAGTTCGACAATCTCTATGGCTGCAAGGAAAGCCTGGTCGACGCGATCCGCCGCGCCACCGACGTGATGCTGGCGGGCAAGGTCGCCGCGGTCGCGGGCTTCGGCGACGTCGGCAAGGGCTCGGCGGCGAGCCTGCGCAACGGCGGGGCGCGCGTGCTTGTCACCGAGATCGACCCGATCTGCGCGCTGCAGGCGGCGATGGAGGGCTATGAGGTCGTGACGATGGACGAGGCCGTCCAGCGCGCCGACATCTTCGTCACCGCGACCGGCAACGCCGACGTCATCACCGCCGAGCATATGGCGGCGATGAAGCCGATGAGCATCGTCTGCAACATCGGCCACTTCGACAGCGAGATACAGATCGCGGCGCTCGCCAACTATAAATGGACCGAGGTCAAGCCCGGCACGGACCTGGTTGAGTTCCCCGACGGCAAGCAGATCATCGTGCTGGCGAAGGGCCGCCTCGTGAACCTCGGCTGCGCCACCGGCCACCCGTCGTTCGTGATGTCGTCGAGCTTTACCAACCAGGTGCTGGCGCAGATCGAACTGTTCACCAAGGGCGAGCAGTACGGCAACGACGTCTATGTCCTGCCCAAGCACCTCGACGAAAAGGTCGCGGCGCTGCACCTCGAGAAATTGGGGGTGAAGCTTAGCAAGCTGACCCAGAAGCAGGCCGACTATATCGGCGTGCCGGTCGAGGGGCCGTTCAAGCCCGACCATTATCGCTATTGAGGCTTTTCGGCCTCGGCGCGGGAAGGTTTCGCGCGGAGGTCGCAGAGAGCGTAGAGAAAAGGAAAGGGGGCTGCGTTGCGGTCCCCTTTTTCGTTTGTTTTCCAGAAATGGGTTCGGAAACTCCCTCTGCGATCTCTGCGCGAATCCATGTTTTCCACAGCCGCGCGCCCATCGGAAGCCCGCGCGCGGCGATCGGCGCCGACATGCGATTGAAACCTCCCGCCATCGCCTCTAGGGCTTGGCACCATGCACGCGCAGGAGCCGGACACGCGAGGATTTGAAGCGGGATGAGCGATACGCTTTCCCCGGGGCTGCTCTTCGCGCTCGGCCTGTTTGCCGCGCTCTGGCTGCTCGCCGGGCTGTGGGCGGTCGGGCGCGGGATTGCGATGCAGCGGCGGTCGGCGTTCGTCGCGGGGCAGACCGACCGGCTCGCCAGCCTGATCGAGGCGTCGCCGCAGCTTCCCGTCGTCGTCCGCGCCGACTGGCGGATCGAGGCGAGTGAGCGGCTCGGCCTGTGGCTCGGGCTCGATCGCGGGCCGCGCAATTTCGACGAGCTGCGCGGGCTCGATGCGGGGCTCGGCCAGCCCGAGCACGAGCAGCTTCGCCAGGCGATCCTCGGCGCGCAGCGCGGCGCCAAGCCCTTTACGCTCAGCCTGAGGCCGGTCGGCGGCAACCGGACGATCGTGTTCCACGGCGCCGCGGCGCCGCAGGCCGTCGGCGGGCCGGGCAGCGTCCTGCTGTGGATCAGCGATGCGACCGACGGGCAGCAGGCGCTGGCCGAGGCGCGGCGCGAGCGCGACGAGGCGATGGCCGCCTTCGCGGCGCTGTCGGGGCTGATCGAGGCCGCGCCCTTCCCGATGTGGTTCCGCGAGCCCGACATGCGCCTCGCGCTCGTCAACGGTGCCTATGTCCGCGCGGTCGAGGCGAAGAGCGCGGCGGCGGTGATCGACGCCGGCGTCGAGCTTTGCGAGCCGATTGCGGGGGTGAGCGCGACCGACGCCGCCGAGGCGGCGCGCGACGCCGGATCGGCGCAGCAGCGCACCGTGCCCGTCACGATCGAGGGCGAGCGGCGGATCATGCGCGTCGTCGATGTGCCGCTGGCGCCCGAGGGCGGGCGGACGATCGGCATCGCGGGCTATGCCATCGATATCCAGGAACTCGAAAGCGAGCGCGGCGCGCACCGCCGCTTCGTCGATACCCAGCGCGAACTGCTCGACCGCTTGTCGGCCGCGGTCGCGCAATTCGGCCCCGACCAGAGCCTCGCCTTCGCCAACCTGCCGTTCCGGCGTTTTTTCGCGCTCGACGCGGAGCAGGTGGCGGAAACGCCGCCCTTCGCGCGGCTGCTCGATGCCTGGCGCGAGGGTGGACGGACGCCCGAGGTGCGCGATTATCCCGAATGGCGGCAGGCGCATGTCGACTGGTTCGCGCGCGCCGAGGCGAGCGAGGAGGATTGGCTGCTTCGCGACGGCACCCACCTGCACGTCGTCGCCCAGCCGACCCCCGACGGCGGCCTGCTGCTGATCGCCGAGGACAGGACCGAGCAGGTGCAGCTCGCGGGCGCGCGCGACACGCTGCTGCGTGTGCGCACCGCGACCTTCGACAATCTGTTCGAGGCGGTCGCGGTGTTCGCGCCCGACGGCCGCCTCCACCTGTGGAACCAGCGCTTCCGCCGGCTGTGGAATATCGAGGAGCACAAGCTCGCGGCGCATCCGCGCGTCGATGCGCTGATGGGCGGGCTGGCCGACCGGCTCGCCAAGCCGAACCAGATCAGCATCGTCCAGGAAGTGATCCGCGCCGCGACGCTCGAGCGCACCCAGCGCGCGGGCGAGATCCGCTTCGCCGACGGGCGTCATTTCGATTTCGCCTCGATCCCGCTGCCCGACGGCAATGCGCTGCTGATCATGCTCGACATCACCGCGAGCCGGAAGATGGAAGGCGCGCTGCGCGAGCGCAACGAAGCGCTCGAAGCCGCCGACAAGGTCAAGACCGCCTTCCTGTCGCGGATGAGCTATGAACTGCGCACGCCGCTGACCTCGATCGGCGGCTTCGGCGAGATGCTGCAGGCGGGCTATGCCGGCGAGCTGCCCGTGCCCGCCAAGGCCTATGTCGATGCGATCATGGATTCGGTCGGCGTGCTCGGGCGGCAGATCGACAATGTGCTCGACCTCGCGCAGGGCGAGGCGGGGACGCTGGCGGTCGAGCGCGCGCCGGTCGACGTCCGCGCGCTGCTCGAAAGCGCGCTTGCCGACGCAAAGGACTTTGCAAAGACCGAGAAGATCGAGCTTGCGGGCCAGCTTGCCGAAGGTCTCGGGACGATCGAGGGTGATGCGCCGCGCCTGTCGCGGCTCGTCGCCGGATTGCTCGACAATGCGATCCGCTTCACCGCGCCCGCGAAGCGCAGCGGCGGCCGCGTCCTGCTCCACGCCGAGGGCGATGGCGAGCGGGTGGAGATCGTCGTCTCGGACAATGGTCCGGGGATGCCCGACACCGTCGCCGCGGTCACTCGGGGCACGCAGGCGGGGACGCAAAGCGGCGGCATCGGCCTCGCCCTCGCGCGCCAGCTCGTCGCCGCGCACGGCGGGACGATGGAGGTGATGAGCGAAAAGGGGCAGGGGACGCTGGTGCGTGTGAGCCTGCCGCGGGGGGTGTAGGGATGTCCTTGCCTGCGCAGAGGAAAGATTCGCGCGGAGGCGCAGAGATCGCAGAGAAGAAGATGGGACTCACGCGAAGACGCGAAGACGCGAAGAAGGAGCGCGGGGCCGACAGGCCCTTTATCATTTCGAATATCTCGCCCGGACGCGACGAAGCAGACAGAAAGCCGCTACGCGGCAAACACCACATCTTCGCGTCTTCGCGTCTTCGCGTGAACCAAGAATCTATGCGCCTCTGCGCGTATCCGTTGCAAAACCGTCATGCAATTCCGTCGCCCCTATAGTCTCGACGAAGCTGGCCGCATCGGCGCCGCCGTCGGTGCCGCGCTGGCGCCGGGCGATGTTGTGCTGCTGTCGGGCGATCTTGGCGCGGGGAAGACGACGCTGGCGCGCGCGATGCTCAAGGCGCGCGGGCTGGCGGGCGAGGCGCCGAGTCCGACCTTCGCGATCGTCCAGCCCTATGCGCCGCCCGAGGTCGATCTCGCCATCGCGCATGTCGACCTCTATCGTATCGAGAGCGCGGACGAACTGATCGAGCTTGGGCTCGACGATTATCTCCATGACGGTGCGCTGCTGATCGAATGGCCCGAACGGCTCGGTGCGCAGGGCTGGCCGGAGGCGCTGATGCTGGCGATTTCGGGCAGCGGCGACGTCCGCGTCTTGACAGCCGAAGTGCCTGCGGCTTGGGAGGCGCGATGGCCGCTCCGATGATTCCGCCCGCCCACGCCCCGGCTTTCCTCGCCGCGCATGGCTGGGGCGACGCCCAGATTTTGCCGCTCGCGGGGGATGCCTCGTTCCGCCGCTATTTCCGCATCGTCGGCGCAGGGCGGCAGGCGGTGCTGATGGATGCGCCGCCGCCGCACGAGGACCCGCGACCCTTCGTCGCCATCGCCGAATATCTCTGCGAACAGGGGTTGACGGCGCCCGCGATCTTCGCGCGCGACCTCGACAAGGGGCTGCTGCTGATCGAGGATTTCGGCGACGTGCGCCTGCGCGAGACGCTCGACGCAGCGCCGGATGCCGAGGCGGACCATTATGCCGGGGTGACCGACCTGCTCGTCCATCTCCACGCGCGGCCGCCGATGGCGGGGCTGCCGGTGCATGGGTTGGAACAATGGCTGGACGAGGTGATGCTGTTCCCCGACTGGTATGGCCCCGCGCTCGACCTGGAGGTCGACCGCGATGCGTTCCGCGCCGCGTGGGAAAAGGTGCTGGCGCCGGTCGAGACCGACGGCCTGCCGCGCGTCACGGTGCTGCGCGACTATCATGCCGAAAACATCATGCTCGTGCGCGGCCGCGAGGGCGTCGCGCATTACGGCCTGCTCGATTTTCAGGACGCGCTCGTCGGCCATCCCGCCTATGATCTCGCCTCGGTGCTCGAGGATGCGCGGCGCGACGTGACGCCGGCGGTCGAGGCGGCGATGCTCGATCGCTATGTCGCCGCGACCGGGCGGGGCGAGGCGTTCCGCGCCGCCTATTGGGCGCTCGCGGCGCAGCGTAACACGCGCATCCTCGGCGTCTTCGTGCGGCTGTGGAAGCGCGACGGCAAGGAGGGCTATCGCCGTTTCCAGCCGCGCATGTGGGGGCTGCTCGAACGCGACCTGGCCCATCCGGCGCTTGTCCCCGTGCGGACATGGTTCGACGCCAATGTTCCCGCTTCGAAGCGGGCGGAGGCATGGGCGTGAGTGCAACAATCGAAAGCGCGATGGTGATGGGCGCGGGGATCGGCAAGCGGATGCGTCCGCTCACCGCGACGCGGCCGAAACCGCTGGTGCGCGTCGCCGGCAAGGCGCTGATCGACCACAGCCTCGACCGGATCGAGGCGGCGGGGATCGGCCATGTCGTCGTCAACGTCCATTATCTCGCCGACGCGCTGGAGGCGCACCTCGCGGCGCAGAAGCGCAATTTCACCATCGCGGTGTCCGACGAGCGCGGCCAGCTTCTCGAAACCGGCGGCGGGATGGTGAAGGCGCTGCCCTTGCTCACCGGCGACCCGATCCTGATCGTCAACAGCGACAATATCTGGACCGACGGACCGCAGGACAGCATCCAGAACCTCGCGCGCCATTGGGACGGGGAGCGGATGGATGCGCTGCTGCTCGTCATCCGGCAGGCGAGCGCGACGGGGCACGGCGGCCGCGGCGATTTTCATATGGATGCGGGCGGCAGGCTCAGCCGCCGCAGACCGGGGCGCGTCGCGCCCTTCGTCTACACCGGCATCCAGCTCGTCTCGCGCCGCTTTCTCGACGATGCGCCCGAAGGGCCCTTCTCGACCATGCTGCTCTGGGAACGGGCGATTGCGGCGGGGCGGCTCTATGGCCTGTCGCATATGGGGCAATGGTTCGACGTCGGCACCCCCGCGAGCATCGCGCCGACCGAAGCGGCGTTGAGCGAGGTTTGACACGGATCGTCATCCCGGCGAAGGCCGGGATCTTGCCGGTGCGTCAGGCAGATAGGGTGAGATCCCGGCCTTCGCCGGGATGACGAAGGGAGCGCAATGACCGCGGCTGGCCGCCCCACCATCTATTCGATCCCCGTCCACCGGGCGTTCGCCGATGCGCTCGCGGCCGGGATCATCGCGCGCTACGGCGACGGGGCGCTCGGGCTGGCCGAGGGGCTGATCCTGCTCCCCAGCAACCGCGCGCGCAGCGCGGTGCAGGCGGCATTCGTGCGCGCGGGGGGGCAGGGCCTGCTGATGCCGCGGCTCGCGGTGATCGGCGACGCCGACCTCGATGAAAGCGTGGCGCTGGCGCTCGACGCCATCGACGACGATCCGATCCCGCCCGCGATCGACCCGCTGCGCCGCCGCTTGCTGCTCGCCGAACTGATCGAACGGCATACCCCCGCGGGCGAGGCCGCGATTACCGGCGCGGCGGCGTTCCAGCTTGCCGACGGGCTCGCGCGGGTGATCGACCAGCTTCATTATGAGGACATCCGCGCCAGTGCGCTCGTCGACCTCGATCTCGGCGCTTTCGCCGAACATTGGCAGGCCTCGCTCGGGCGGCTGCGGCTGCTCGTCGACCATTGGCCGGAGGTGCTGGCCAAGACGGGGAGCATCGACCGGGCCGCGCGGCGCAACCGGCTGCTCGATCGCGTGACCGCAGGGTGGCGCGCCGCGCCGCCCGCGCGCTTCACCATCGCGGCGGGCATCACCACTGCGGCACCCGCGATTGCGCGGCTGCTGCGCACGGTCGCCGACCTCGACCGCGGCATGGTCGTGCTGCCGGGGCTCGACGGCGTCATGGCGGCCGAGGAATGGGACGCGCTCGGCCCGACGCGGCCGGACCCCGACCATCCGGCGCGGCCGCTGGAGACGCACCCGCAATATCATCTGAAGCTGCTGCTGGGTCGCATGGACGCGAGCCGCGCCGAGGTGATCGAATGGGAGGCGGCGTCGGACTTCGACGGCCCCGCGACGCGCACGCCCTTCGTGTCGCTGCTCTTCGCGCCCGCCGATTATACCGCTCAGTGGCAGGCGGCGGGCGATTTGTCGGCGGCGACGGCGGGGATTTCCGGCGCGGTGTTCGCCGACGATGGGCAGGAGGCGCAGGGAATCGCGCTGTTGATGCGCGAGGCGGTCGAGACGCCGGGGCGCACCGCGGCGCTCGTCACCCCCGATCGCGGCCTTGCCGAACGCGTCGCGGCGGCGCTCGCGCGCTGGGGGATTTCGGTCGACGACAGCGCGGGCCAGCCTTTGTCGCGGACGCCGCCGGGGGCGCTGCTGCTGCTGCTCGCCGAGCTGGCGGCGGCTTTCGATCCCGTTGCGCTCGTGTCGCTGCTCGGCCATCCGCTGGTGCACAAGGGCGAGGGGCGGACGGCGTGGCTCGACCAGGTGCGGCGGCTCGATCTGATCTTGCGCGAGCCGGGGCTTGCGCCGGGATGGCAAGGAGTGGGCGCGCGGATCGCCGCGCGGGCTGCCGATCCCAAGGCGCGCGGGCACGGCCTCGCCGTTCAGTTGCAGCCGTGGTGGGGCGAGGTGTCGGACGCGCTGGGAACGGCGCTCGCGCCCTTCGCCGCTCCCGCGCCGCCCACGACCCTGCTCGCGGCGTTGCAGCAGGGTGTCGAGTGGCTCACCGGCGACGCCGTCTGGGCAGGCCCCGCAGGGCGGATGCTCGCCGAATTGTTCGATCAGTGGGCGCTTGCGCGCGGCGACGGGCCGGCGCTCGTCGATCCCGCTGATGTCCCCGCAATGCTCGGGCAGCTGCTCGGGGCAGCGAGCGTGCGCCCGCCCTATGGCGGCCATCCGCGCCTCTTCATCTGGGGCCTGCTCGAGGCGCGGCTCCAGCGCGCCGACCTGATGATTCTCGGCGGGCTCGACGAGGGGCGCTGGCCCGCGGCGACCCAGCCCGACCCGTGGCTGGCGCCCGGCATCCGCCGCCTGCTCGGCCTGCCCGCGCCCGAGCGGCAGCAGGGGATGGCGGCGCATGACTTCGCGAGCGCGCTTGGCGGCAGCGAGATCGTCGTTACCCGCGCCGAGCGGAGCGGCGGCGACCCGGCGGTCGCCTCGCGCTTCTGGCTGCGGCTCGCGGCGCTCGCGGGCGACCTGCCCGAACCCGCGCCGGGCGGCGTGCCGCTGACGCGGCTCGCAGCCGAGCTCGATGGTCCGGCGGGTGGAACGCAGCCCGCCGGGCGCCCCGCGCCGCGCCCGCCCGCCGACGATCGGCCGCGCCGGATCAGCGTCACCGGGGTCGACAAGCTCGCGCGCGATCCCTTCGCTTATTATGCCGACCGGATGCTCGGCCTGTCGGCGCTCGACCCTTTGAGCGCCGCGCCCGATCCGCGCTGGCGCGGGACGCGCGTCCACCGATTGTTCGAGGACTGGGTGCGCGGCGGCGCGACGCGCGAGGGGTTTGAGGCCGAGCTTGCGGCCCTCGGCGACGATCCGGCGCTCGACGCCATCGCGCGCGCCTTCTGGCTGCCGCGGATCGAGCCTGCGCTGCGCTGGGCGGCGGAGCAGGTCTGGAATGCCGGGGAGCGCCAGCCGCTCGAGGTGGAGGCGCAGGGCGAAATCGCCATCGACGGCGTCGTGCTGCACGGCAAGGCCGACCGGATCGACCGCGACGGCGATGGCCATCTTGCCATCGTCGATTACAAGTCGGGCGGCGCGCCGAGCGCCAAGGCGGCGTATGACAAGCGCGACAACCAGCTCGGTCTGCTCGGGCTGATCGCGCAGCGCGGCGGGATGAAGGACATCGCCGCCGCGCCGGTCGATGCCCTCGAATATTGGAGCCTGCGTCCCGACCGCCGCGCGGGCGGGGCGGGGAAGGTCTCTGCCACCTATGGCCCGCGTAGCGATCTGAAGAGCGCCGAACAGGCGATCGACCATGCCGCCGACGCGCTGTCGGAGCTTGCGGCGTGCTATCTGCTCGGCGACGCGCCCTTCGCGCCGGGCGAGGCGGCGGGCTATGGCGACTATGACCAGCTCATGCGCCGCGACGAATGGTTCGGGCGCGGGGAGGACGGCGAATGAGCACGCCTTCCGGTCTCGCCACCCTCGACCCGCGGCAGGCCGCCGCCGCCGATCCCGAGAGCCATGTCTGGCTCGGCGCGTCGGCGGGGACGGGCAAGACGCAGGTGCTGTCGGCGCGGGTGCTGCGGCTGATGCTCGATGGCGTCTCGCCCGAGGCGATCCTCTGCATCACCTTCACCAAGGCGGGCGCGGCCGAAATGGCGCATCGCATCCACGAACGGCTCGCGGCGTGGGTGCGGATGGACGATGGCGATCTGCGGCTCGACCTGCGCGCGCTGGGGCTCGACTGGGACCGGCCGGGGCTGATGACGCGCGCGCGCTCGCTGTTCGCGACGGTGATCGACAGTCCGGGCGGCGCGATCCGCGTCCAGACGATCCACAGCTTTTGCCAGACCCTGCTCGCAAGTTTTCCGCTCGAAGCGAAGCTGCTGCCGGGGTTTCGCGCGATCGAGGAGGATGAGGCGGCGGCGCTGCAAAGGACGGTGCTCGCCGATCTGCTCGAAGCGAGCGAGGACCGCGCGGCCCTCCGCGATGCCGCCGCGATGCTGTCGCGGCGGTTGGGGCAGGAGTCGGCGCTGTCCTTCCTGTCGAGCTGTGCCGCCGCGTTCGGCGGGCCGCGCGCGGCGCTGCCACCCTCGGCGCACGACCTGCGCGCGGCGTTCGATCTGCCGGGCGGCGATCCCGATGCGTGGATCGAGGCCGAGCTTGCAGGCGGCGCGGTCCCTGAAGCCGACATCCGCGCGGTCGCGACGAGCGGCGCCAACTGGGGGACGAAGACCGGGCTCGCCTGCAATGACGTGATGGTCGGCTGGCTGATCGCCGACGCGTCCGCGCGCGCCGCGATGCTCGGCGAATTGCTCGGTTGCTTCCTCACCGGCAAGGGCGAGCTGCGCGCCGATTTCGCGGGCGACAAGGGGCGGATGACCGATTGCGTCGACAGCGCGGCGCGGATCGTCGCGGCGGCGCAGCGGCTCATCGGCACCGCCACCGCGATGCGCGTCGCCGACGACCTCGCGGCGGCGTGGACGCTCGGCAGCCGCTTCGCCGAAAGCTATGCGCTCGCCAAGCGCGAGCAGGGGCTCGCCGATTTCGACGACCTGATCACCCTCGCGGGGTCGCTGCTGCGCGTCAGCAGCTTCGGCGAATGGGTGCGCTTCAAGCTCGACCAGCGCACCGATCATATATTGGTCGACGAGGCGCAGGACACCAACATGCGTCAATGGGGCATCGTCCTGTCGATGGCCGAGGAGTTTTTCGCGGGCAGCGGAGCGAAGGATGAGCGCATCCGCACGCTCTTCACCGTCGGCGACCGCAAGCAGGCGATCTTCGGCTTTCAGGGCACCGAGCCCAAGGCGTTCGCCAAAGCGCGCGAACTGTTCCATTTATTGGGCGACCGCGCCGGGCAGGCCTTTCAGAACGTCGATCTGGTGTCCAACTACCGCTCGACCCCGGCGGTGCTCGACGTCGTCGATCGCTGGCTGGTGGCGGGCGGCACCGCCGACATGGGCCTCGACGGCGACGAGCCGCCGCATCGCCCCTTCCGCTCGAACTACGCCGGGCAGGTCGAGCTGTGGCAGCCGCTGCCGGTCGGCAAGGCGCTCGATGCCGCCGCCGACGAAGCGGACGAGGGCGATGGCGACGGACATGCGCCCGCCACCGATCCCGCCTCGATGCGACTGGCCAAGGCGATTGCGGGCGAGGTGCGGCACTGGATCGCGCACGGCAAGGACGGGCGCCCGGTTGCGCCGGGCGACATCATGATCCTGGTGCGCCGCCGCCGCGACCTCGCCGCGCGGATCGTCGCGCGGTTGCAGGCGCTGCATGTGCCGGTCGCGGGCGTCGATCGCTTCGCGCTGACCCAGGCGCTCGCGGCGCAGGATCTGATCGCGGCGATGCGTTTCGCGGTGCAGCCGCTCGACGACCTCAACCTCGCGGCGCTGCTCGTCTCGCCGCTGATCGGCTGGACGCAGGATCAGCTTTACGCCCATGCGCACGGGCGCGGCCGCGCGGCGCTTTGGGAGCATCTGAGGGCGACCGAGAGCGAGGTGCCCGCGGCGGCGATGGCGGCGCTGCGCCATCTGCTCGGCATGGCCGATTTCACCACGCCGTTCCGCTTCCTCGAAACCTTGCTGTCGGGGCCGATCGACGGGCGGCGCAAACTTTATGCACGGCTGGGGCGCGAGGCGCGCGATCCGATCGACGAGCTGCTCAATCAGGCGCTCGCCTTCGAGAGCCGCGAGACGGTGTCGCTGCTCGGCTTCCTGACCATGATGTCGGCGAGCGCCGCCGACATCAAGCGCCAGACCGAGGCGCGCAGCGATGTCGTGCGCGTGATGACGGTGCACGGATCGAAGGGATTGCAGGCGCCGATCGTGATCCTCGCCGACGCGACCGACGACGCCGCGATCGGGCACCGGCCGTTCAGCGTCGATGTCGCGGCATGGGAGAAATTGCCGGTCTTCGCGCTGCCCGCCGACGAGCGGCACGGGGCGCTCGCCGACGCCTATGCCGCCGCGGCGAAAGCTGCGTCGGAGGAGCATTGGCGGCTCTTCTACGTCGCGATGACGCGCGCCGAGGAGATTCTCGTCGTCGCGGGGGTGACGAAGAAGGCCGACCGCACGGTTCCCGAGACGAGTTGGCACGCCGCGGCCGAGGGTGTGCTCGCGGCGATGCCGTGCGAGTGGGAAGAGGCGGGGCCGGTCTGGGGCCGGCGCCGCATCCACCGCGCGAACGACGGCAAATGGGCAAAGAAGGAGAAAGCGGCGAAGGCCGCGGCACCCGCGCTCGCGCTTCCCGACTGGGCACACCGCCCCGCGCCCGAAGAAGCGCGCCCGCCGCGCCCGCTCGCGCCGTCGGCGCTCGGCGAAGACGATGTCGCGGTGCCGCCGCAAGGCGGCGCGCGCGTCGCGGCGGTCGAGCGCGGGCTGCTGCTCCACGCCTTGTTCGAGCGGCTGCCGCCGGTCGCGGCGGAAAAGCGGCGCGAGGCGGCGCTTCGCTGGCTCGCCGCACAGGCGCCGACGCTCGGCGAGGTGGCGCGCGCGGCGATGGCTGACGAAGTGCTCGCGGTACTCGACGATCCCGCGCACGCGGCGCTGTTCGGCCCCGGCAGCCTCGCCGAGGTGCCGCTGTCGGCGGTTGTCGACGGCGGCGCGGTGGTCGCGGGGATCGTCGATCGGTTGCTCGTTACCGACGAGGCGGTGACTGTAATCGACTATAAGACCGGACGGCACGCCCCCGAAAACGCCGATGCGGTGCAGCCCGCCTATCTGCGCCAGATGGCGGCCTATCGCGATGCTCTGCGCGTGATATTCCCCGGCCGGCGGGTCGAGGCGGCGCTGCTCTATACCGCCGCGCCGCGGCTGATCCGGCTCGGCGATGCGCTGCTCGACGCGCACAAGCCGGGCTTGGCGGCAACCAAGGCGAATTTGCCGGGTTCGACCCTTGAGCCGGACGCGCCGACGCCCTAGCTTGGGGGCAAGACAGTTTCAGGAGTTTGATCCATGACCACCAAAGCCATCACCGATGCCAGCTTCCAGGCCGACGTGCTCGACAGCGACACGCCGGTGCTCGTCGATTTCTGGGCCGAATGGTGCGGCCCGTGCAAGATGATCGGCCCCTCGCTCGAGGAAATCTCGGACGAGCTGGCGGGCAAGGTGGTGATCGCCAAGCTCAACATCGACGACCATCCCGACGCGCCGAGCAAATATGGCGTGCGCGGCATCCCGACGATGATCCTGTTCAAGAACGGCGCGGTCGCCGACACCAAGGTCGGCGCGGCGCCGAAGAGCGCGCTCAAGGGGTGGCTCGAAGGGGCTCTTTGACCCACCAATCTTGTCACCCCGGCGAAGGCCGGGGTCTCGACATTGCGAGATGACGCACCGGCGAGATCCCGGCCTTCGCCGGGATGACGGGTAGAGGCTGATCAGCTCCGGTAATCGGCGTTGATGCTGATGTAGCCGTGGGTCAGGTCGCACGTCCACACGGTCGCGCGGCCTTCGCCGAGGCCGAGGTCGGCGCCGACGCGGATTTCGAGGCCCTTGAGATGCGCCGCGACCGGCGCTTCGTCATAGCCGTCGACGGGCAGCCCGTCCTTCGCCACCCAATGATCGCCGAAGCGGATCGCGAGGCGGTCGCGGTCGGCGGGCTCGCCGGCCTTGCCCACCGCCATCACGACGCGGCCCCAGTTCGCGTCCTCGCCCGCGATCGCGGTCTTGACCAGCGGCGAATTGGCGATCGACAGCGCGACGCGCTTCGCGCTGGCGTCGCTGATCGCGCCGGTCACCTGAACCTCGATGAACTTCGATGCGCCCTCGCCGTCGCGCACCACCTGCTGCGCGAGGTCGAGCGCCACCGCGTGGATCGCGGCGTAGAGCGCGTCGGCGCCCGGATCGTCGCGGCTGGCGAGCATAGCGCCCCCCGCCTGCCCGGTCGCGAACAGGAGCACCGTGTCGCTGGTCGAGGTGTCGCTGTCGACGGTGATGCTGTTGAACGTCCCGCCGGTCGCTTCGCTGAGCATCTCCTGCAGCAGCGCGGGGGCGACCGCGGCGTCGGTGAAGATATAGCCGAGCATCGTCGCCATGTCGGGGGCGATCATCCCCGATCCTTTGACGATCCCCGCGATCTGCACGGTGGTGCCGCCGACGACCGCGCTTGCCGCGGCGCCTTTGGGGAAAGTGTCGGTGGTGCAGATGGTTTCGGCGGCGGCTTCCCATGAGCAGGGTGCGGCGGTCAGCGCCGCTTTCACACCCGCGCGCGCCTTGTCCTTGGGCAGGGGCACGCCGATGACGCCGGTCGAACTGACGAACACCTCGTTCGCGTCGCAGCCGAGATGGTCCGCGACCTGCGTCCTGATCTGCTCGACCGCCTCGCGCCCGCGATAGCCGGTGAAGGCGTTGCTGTTGCCCGCGTTGACGATCAGCGCGCGGCCGATGCCGCCCTCGATCTGCTCGCGGCCGAGCTCGACTTCCGACGAGCAGCAAAGGTTGCGCGTGAAGACGCCCGCGACCGTCGTGCCGGGGGCCAGCTCGACATAGGTCAGGTCGCAGCGGTCCCAATTCTTGTACCGCGCGCGCGCGACGCGGCGGGTCACGCCGGCGATATCGGGGAGGGCGGGGAAGGCGGCAGGGGCGAGGGGGGAGCGCGTGGTCATGGGGTGCGCATAATCGCTATCGGCCCATAGCAAAACCCCTCCCGTTTACGGGAGGGGCAGCGAGACTTGGGCGCTTTGCGCCTTAGTCGCAGCGGGGAGGGTGACGCGACGCTAGAGACGCTACAGGCCCTCCCCCAACCCCTCCCGCAAGCGGGAGGGGCGTTCCTTACGCCGGAATGCCGCTGATCGACTTCACTTCCATGAAATCCTTCAGCCCGAACAGCCCGCCTTCGCGGCCGTTGCCCGAGGCCTTGTAGCCGCCGAACGCCGCGCCCGGTGCCGGGCCCCAGGCGTTGACCGCGACCATGCCTGCGCGCAGCTTCGGCGCGACCTCGGCCGCCTTGGCGGGGTCGCCCGAGACGACTGCCGACAGGCCGTATTCGGTGTCGTTGGCGATATCGACCGCTTCGTCGAGGTCGGCATATTCCATGATCGTCGCGACGGGGCCGAACACTTCTTCCTTGGCGATGCGCATATCGGGGGTGACGCCCGAGAAGACGGTCGGCTTGATGAAATAACCGCGATTGACGTTCGCAGGCAGGCCGGTGCCGCCGGTTTCCAGCGTCGCGCCCTCGTCGATCGCCGACTGGATCAGGCCCTGGATCTTGTCATACTGCGCCTTGTTGACGACGGGGCCGATATGGCCGCCCTCGGCCTGCGGGTCGCCGACCTGCGTTCCATCGAACATCGCCTTGATGACGCCGACCGCTTCGGCCTTGCGGTCCTTGTGGACCAGGATGCGCGTCGGCGCGATGCAGCTCTGCCCGGTGTTGACGAGCACGCCCTGCACCGTCGGGGGCAGCACGGTTTCGAGGTCGGCGTCGGGCAGGACGATGTTCGGCGACTTGCCGCCGAGTTCCTGATGGACGCGCTTGACCGTGTCGGCCGCGGCCTTGGCGACCAGGATGCCGGCGCGGGTCGATCCGGTGAAGCTCACCATCTCGATGCCGGGATGCGACGAAATCGCGTTGCCGACGGTCGGGCCGTCACCCTGGACGAGGTTGAACACGCCCGGCGGCACGCCCGCGGCGTCGAGGATTTCGGCGAAGATCACCGCATTGCCGGGGCATTCCTCGGACGGTTTGAGGATCATCGTGTTGCCCCCGGCGAGCGCCGGTGCGACCTTCAGCGCGATCTGGTTGAGCGGCCAGTTCCACGGCGTGATCATGCCGACGACGCCGATCGGTTCATAGACGATCGTATTCGCGCCATGCTTTTCGGCGAAGGTGAAATCCTTGAGCGCGGCGATCGTGCCGAGGAAGCCGCCGATGCCGGCGCCGACCTGCGCGGTGCCCGCGAAGCTCACCGGCGCGCCCATTTCGCTCGCCATCGATCTGGCGAGATCGGGCCCGCGCTTCTTATATTCCTCGACGATGCGGTTCAGCAGCGCGAGGCGTTCCTCGCGCGTCGTCTGCGAAAAGGTCTTGAAGGCTTCCTTCGCCGCTGCGACCGCGGCATCGACATCGGCCGCGCTGCCGAGCACGACGGTCGAAGCCGCTTCCTCGGTCGCGGGGTTGATGACGTCGTGGAGCTTGCCGCCCTGACTGTCGACCCATTTGCCGCCGATGTAATGCTGTTTCAGGTGGGTTTCGGTGTCGCTCATCATAAGTCTCCCATCGGCGTGAAATTACGTCTCGCATTGCTACCTAATGACGGCGGCGAATGAATCAAGCATCACCCCTATTTTCGTCATCCCGGCGAAGGCCGGGATCTCACCCTCACATCATAACGCACCGGCGAGATCCCGGCCTCCGCCGGGATGACGGCCTAGCGCTTTTCAGCAGAAAGCCGTGACATCAATATGGCGGCGCGCGTCGCCTGGCGCGCGATGCTGGGGATGTCGACCGCTTCGCCCGGCGCATGATCGCCGGTCGAATAGGGGCCGAGCCCCGCGAGCCCGTCGACGTCGGCGGCGACGAAGCTGATGTCGCCCGCGCCGCGTTTCAGCGGATCGAGCGCCGCCATTTCGGCGAGTCCGAGGTCGCGGTTCACGCCGTTGAGCTTGACGAGCAGCGCCTTATTGCCCTCGGTCGGCGCCATCGGCGGATAGCCGCCGGGGTCGAAACCGATCGTCGCGCCGGTGCCGGGGGCGTGATCGGCGACGATCGCCGCCATTTTCGCCTTCACCCGGTCGATCTGCTCGGGGGACAGCGCGCGCAAATCGCCGCGCGCGATCGCGATCGCGGGGATGATGTTGGTCTTGCCATTGGCGGTGGCGCGAATGCCGCCCGCGTCGAGCTCGGCCTGCTGCCCGCCCGCGATCAGTCCGACGTTGAAGGTCAGATTGGGTTCGGGCAGCTCGGTGCGGAAGCGATGGATGATCCGCGTCAATTCATAGATCGCGCCTTCGCCTGCCTCGGCGCTGAAGATGCCCGAGCTGTGGCTCGCCTTGCCGGTCGCGGTCACCGTCCAGCTATCCGACGAGCGTCGCGCGACCGATCCCATGTCGGCGCCCGCATCGCGCACCAGCCCCTCGAAATCGAGTGCGACGTCGCTGCGCTTGCCCGCGGCAATCAGGTCGGCGCGCGCTTTCTCGATCGGGGTGCCCGAATCCTCTTCGTCGCCGGTCATGTGAAATTCGATATTGGCGCCCTTCAGCGTCCCCGCCGCCTGCATCGCGCGTAGCGCCGCGACGACGACGACCATCCCGCCCTTGTCGTCGCCCGCGCCGGGGCCTTCGCCCATATCGCCCTTGCGGATGAATTTTTGAAAGGGCGAGTCGGGCTCGAACACCGTGTCGAGATGGCCGATCAGCAGCAGGCGCTTGCCGTCCGGCTTGCCGGCGTGCGTTGCGATCAGATGGCCCGCGCGCCCGGTGTCGCGCATCGGTTTCCATTCGACCCGGAAGCCCAGCGGTTCGAGTTCGGCGCGCATCATCTGCCCGACCTTTTCGACGCCCTCCAGATTCTGCGATCCGCTGTTCTGGTTCACCAGCCGTTCGAGCAGCGCGAGGCTGCGGCCCTGTTCGGCCTCGACCGTCTTCGCCATCTTCGCCTCGGCCGGGCTGAGCTTCGCGTGCGCGGCAGGCGACAGAGCGAGTTGAAGAGCGATCAGGGCGGCAAAGGGCAGCGATTTCATGGGGGAGGACTCCTTCGATTCCGCCCCTTGTGCCGCCGCCGGGCCTGCGCCGCAAGCGTGCGAGCGTCAGGCCGTAGTGGACCTTCTCGCCATTTCGTCACCCTGAACTTGTTTCAGGGTCCATGGCCTGCCCTCGAAGGGGGCGTGGCGTTGAAGGAGAGACCGGGCCATGGATGCTGAAACAAGTTCAGCATGACGAAGGCAGAGAGGGAAGACCGGGCGCTGCCAGCCTCGTGCGGGCAAACGATAGAATTGCAAAAATGGGGCGCCCGGTTCCCCCGAACCGGACGCCCCGCGCGTTGATCGCTGCAGATCAGGCGCTGTAATACATGTCGAACTCGACCGGGCTCGGGGTCTGTTCGAAGCGATAGACTTCGTCCCACTTGAGCTCGACATAGGCTTCGATCTGGTCCTTCGAGAAGACGTCGCCCTTGAGCAGGAAGTCATGGTCGGCGAGCAGGCTGTCGAGCGCTTCGCGCAGGGACGCGCAGACGGTTGGCACTTCGGCCAGTTCCTCGGGCGGCAGATCGTAGAGATTCTTGTCCATCGCGTCGCCGGGGTGGATCTTGTTCTGGATGCCGTCGAGCCCCGCCATCAGCAGCGCCGAATAGCAGAGATAGGGATTCGCCATCGCGTCGGGGAAGCGGAATTCGACGCGCTTCGCCTTGGCGCCCGCCCCATAAGGGATGCGGCACGAGGCCGAACGGTTGCGCGACGAGTAAGCGAGCAGCACCGGCGCCTCGAAGCCCGGGACGAGGCGCTTGTAGCTGTTCGTCGTCGGGTTGGTGAAAGCGTTAAGCGCCTTGGCGTGCTTGACGACGCCGCCGATGAAATAGAGGCACATGTCCGAAAGCCCGGCATAGCCGTTGCCCGCGAACAGCGGCTTGCCCTTTTCCCAGATCGAGATGTGGGTGTGCATACCCGATCCGTTATCGTCCTTGATCGGCTTCGGCATGAAGGTTGCGGTCTTGCCATAGGCGTGCGCGACCTGGTGCACGACATATTTATAGATCTGCATCCGGTCGGCGGTCTGGGTCAGCGTACCGAAGGTCAGGCCGAGTTCGTGCTGCGCGGCGGCGACCTCGTGGTGATGCTTGTCGCAGGGCAGGCCGAGTTCGAGCATCGTCGAAACCATCTCGGCGCGGATGTCGACTGCGCTGTCGACCGGCGCGACGGGGAAATAGCCGCCCTTGGCGCGCGGGCGGTGGGCGAGGTTGCCGCCCTCATAGCTGCGGCCGGTGTTGGTCGGCAGTTCGATGTCGTCGATCTCGAAACCCGACTTGTTGTAGCCGGTTTCGAAACGGACGTCGTCGAACATGAAGAATTCGGCCTCGGGGCCGACATAGACGGTGTCGCCGATGCCGGTCGAGGCGACATAGGCCTCGGCGCGCTTCGCGGTCGTGCGCGGGTCGCGGGCATAGCCTTCGCCGGTCGAGGGCTCGACGATGTCGCAGAAGATCACCAGCATCGGGGTCGCCGAGAAAGGATCGTCATAGACGGCGTCGAGGTCGGGCATCAGGATCATGTCGCTCTCGTTGATCGCCTTCCAGCCCTCGATCGACGAGCCGTCGAACATCAGCCCGTCCTCGAGCGCATCCTCGTCGATCACCCCGGCGCACATGGTCAGGTGCTGCCACTTGCCCTTGGGGTCGGTGAAGCGCAGGTCGACCCACTCGATGTCGTTATCCTTGATCCGCGCGATGATGTCCTTGGGCTTCGTAGCCATCGTCTATGCTTCCTTCTTGCGATGATGACCGGCTCGCGCCGGGGTCTGGTTGAACTTCGTACCTAGCGTGCGTCCCCGCGAAGGCGGGGACCCATCATCTGCCCGCGCCAGATGGAACCGGCCGGAGATGGGCCCCCGCCTTCGCGGGGGAACACGGATATTTTCTCACGTCCCGCGGCAATCATATCTACAGGGCATCCTCGTTGCGTTCGCCGGTGCGGATGCGGAGTGCGGTTTCGACCGGGATCACGAAAATCTTGCCGTCGCCGATGCGGCCGGTCTGCGCGGCGGCGGCGATCGCCTCGACGACGCGCTCGGCCAGCGAATCCTCGACGATCACCTCCAGCTTCACCTTGGGCAGGAAGTCGACGACATATTCGGCGCCGCGATAGAGTTCGGTATGGCCCTTCTGGCGGCCGAAGCCCTTCGCCTCGGTCACGGTGATGCCGCTGACGCCGACCTCGTGCAGCGCTTCCTTCACTTCGTCGAGCTTGAACGGTTTGATGATCGCCTCAATCTTCTTCACGCGTCTGATCCCCTTTGGACTGGCCGCCGCCGCTCGCAGTCAAAGCCGGATCAGGCGCGCCTGGTCCGGTTCGGCCGGTCGAGTCGGTGCGGTGTCCCGCCATCTTGCACCAATCAAGACCCGTGCCAATTGGCGAATCGCGGGCTTTCGCGGAGATTTGCGGTGGAGGATTGCGGCATTGCCCAAGGGGTAGGCAGCGGTGGGGTTTTGCTGCCTAAAATTTGGGCAAGGATGATGGGGCTGCTTTATTTTGTTTCACGCAAAGGCGCAAAGGCGCGAAGAAGGTCGCGCATGAATCTCGCTGTTCGTTTGTCGCCGCAGGCGATCTTGAAAGGCGCTTCGCGCGACCGGCAAGCAAGGCCGGTGCAAAGGCGCAGCCTTCTTCGCGCCTTTGCGCCTTTGCGTGGAAAATTTCTATCCCACCCTCTCCGCAGTTCGCATCGCTTGCGGAGAGGGTGGGATTTCGGCCTACCGCCCGACCGGCGCCGATGCGTCGGGTAGATTGACCTTGGTCCAGTTCGAGCGGTCGATGACGTAAGCGCGGATCGCTTCGGCGTCGGCGGGCGTCAGCACCTTGGCGAAGCTCACCATGCCGCGGTCCTTGAGCGCGCCGTCGAGGATCACCGACTTCCACGCATCGGCGTTGGTGAGCGTGCCCGAGACGCGGAGGTCGGGGGTGAAGCCGTTGCCGATCGCGCTGTCGCCGTGACAGACCTGGCAATAGCGGCCGAAATGCGCCTTGCCCGACGCGACCTGTTCGGGGGTGCCGAACTGCGGCGGCGGGTTCCACGCGAGCGTCGTCGTCGCGGGCGGCGCGGGCAGCTTCACCGTGCCGCCGAGCTTGAGCACGACGAGGCGCGGCAGGTTGGGCAGCTTGCGCGTCACCCCGCCGGCGACCCCGGCGACGAGCGGGAAGGCGCCGCCCTTGCCGGTCTGGAAGGCGATATATTGCACCCCGCCGACGCGGAAGGTCGAAGGCGCGCTGACGATCCCCGACTGCATGTCGAGGTCGAGAAGCTGCTTGCCGCTATCGGCGGCATAAGCGCGGAAACGGCCCGTGCTCGTTCCCTGGAAGACGAGGTTGCCCGCGGTCGTCATCGTCCCGCCGTTCCACGCCGCGGGATAGTCGACGCCCCACGCGACCTTGCCGGTGCGCGGATCGAAGGCGACGAGGCGCCCGGTCGTCGCGGCAATCGCGGCGCGGAACGCCTTGGCGTCGTCGGGCAGCATCGTCTTGTTGAGCGAGGTGCCGACGTTGAACCCCAGCACCTTGCGCTTGTCGAGCTCGTCCATGTCCTGGAGATAGCCCTGCGGAATCTGCTGCGCCGGAATATAGACGAGCCCGGTCGCGGGGTTGTAGCTCATCGGGTGCCAGTTGTGCGCGCCGAGTGCGCCGGGGATCGCGATGAACGGCTTTCCGGTCTTGTAGAAGCGCGCCTCGGGATTCTCGATCGGCCGCCCGGTCGCCATGTCGTATCCGGTCGCCCAGTTGATCCCGTCGACATAGGGCTTGGCGTCGATCAGCTTGCCGCTCGTGCGGTCGATGGTGAAGAAGAAGCCGTTCTTCGGCGCATGGTACAGCACTTTGGTCGGCTTGCCGTCCACCTGCTGCTCGGCGAGGATGATCGGCTGGGTCGCGGTATAGTCCCAGCTCTCGCCGGGCGTCTCCTGATAATGCCATTTATATTTGCCGGTGGTCGCGTCGAGCGCGACGACCGACGACAGGAACCAGTTGTCGCCCTCGCCGTTCGAGCGCTCGCCATGGTTCCATGGGTTGCCGTTGCCGACGCCGAGGTAGATCTGGTCGAGATCCTTGTCATAGACGATCGCGTCCCACACCGTGCCGCCGCCGCCCGAGACTTTCCATTCGCCCTTGTCGGACCAGGTGGCGTTGCCCTTCGACGCGAAGATGTCGTCGCTCGCGGCGCCGTCCTTTGCCTTGGTCGGGTTGGGTGCGGTGTAGAAGCGCCAGCGTTCCTTGCCGGTGTCGGCGTCGTAAGCGGTGACGTATCCGCGCACCCCGAACTCGGCGCCGCCGTTGCCGATCAGCACCATGTCCTTCACGACGCGCGGCGCGCCGGTGATGGTGTAAGGCTTCGAGGTGTCGAAAGTCTGCGTCGACCACAGCTCCTTGCCGGTCTTGCGGTCGAGCGCGATCAGGCGGCCGTCGAGCGTGCCGACGAACAATTTGTCGCCCCACACCGCGACGCCGCGGTTGACGACGTCGCAGCAGGCCGAAACCGCGCGGTCGCCGGGAACCTTGGGATCGAAGGACCAGAGCTTCTTGCCGGTCGCGGCGTCCCACGCGTCGACCTTTGACCAGGCGTGGCTGACATAAAGGGTGCCGTCGACGACCACCGGGGTCGCTTCCTGCCCGCGCGCGTCGTCGAGGTCGGCGAACCAGGCGATGCCGAGCTGGCCGACATTCTTGTCGTTGATATCGGTCAGAGGGCTGAAGCGCTGTTCGTCGTAGCTATAGCCGATGCCGGCCCAATTATCGCCGTTGCCGCCGGTCTTGAGCAGCACCTCGCTCGCCTTTTCGGCATCGTCGAGCGCGCCGCCGCCCGAAATGCTGTCGTTCTTCGATGCGTTGCACGCCGCCAGTGCCAAGGCCGCGCAACCCAGCAGCGCCGCCGAAAAGACCGTCTTCGCCATATCCCTCTCCCACGCCTATGCTTGACGTTAACGTCAAGTCTGCGCCGGAAGAGGCGCGGGCGCAAGGGGTAAAGTGGGGGGTATACGGAGGGGAGCGATCCCCAAGCCGTCATCCCGGCGAAGGCCGGGATCTCACCTTGGCCGAAAGATGATACGGCGAGACCCCGGCCTCCGCCGGGGTGACGAACAGGTGCTGATCAGCTTGTCCAGGGCGGCGCGTTCAGACCCGTGGGGCTGGCGGTGAAGATTTCGCAGCCGTCCTCGGTGATCCCGATGCTATGCTCGAACTGCGCCGAAAGCGAACGGTCGCGGGTCACCGCGGTCCAGCCGTCGGCGAGCATCTTGACCGCATATTTGCCGGTGTTGATCATCGGCTCGATGGTGAAGAACATGCCGGGGCGAAGTTCCGGCCCAGTGCCGGGTCGCCCGGCGTGGACGACTTCGGGCGCGTCGTGGAACATCTGCCCGACGCCGTGGCCGCAGAAATCGCGCACCACCGAATAGCGGTGGCGCTCGGCATGGCTCTGGATCGCGTGTGCGACGTCGCCCATCGTGTTGCCGGGCTTCGCCTGCTCGATACCGAGCATCAGGCATTCATAGGTCACGTCGACCAGCCGCCGCGCCTTCACGCCGACGTCGCCGAGCAGATACATGCGGCTCGAATCGCCGTGCCAGCCGTCGACCATCGGGGTGACATCGACGTTGATAATGTCGCCTTCGCGCAGCGGCTTGTCGTCGGGGATGCCATGGCACACGACATGGTTGATGCTGGTGCAGCAGCTATGCGTATAGCCGCGATAGCCGAGCGTCGCGGGAATGCCGCCGCCCTTGAGCGTCATTTCGCGGACGAGATCGTCGATCTGTGCCGTGGTCACGCCGGGCTGGACGAAGGGGACGAGTGCGTCGAGAATTTTGGCCGCAAGCTGTCCAGCCCGCCGCATTCCGGCAAAGCCGGCCGCATCGTGCAGCTTGATCGTGCCGTCGCGAACGCGGGCAGGAGTGGCCGCTTCGTCGGCGGTTACGGAGATGTAGTTGTACATGAAGGCAATATAGGCGCGGATGGCTGAAAAGGCGAGGGGGCGCAGCGTCAGCTATTTTCGAGATGGTCACGGAACCACTTGGCCAATGTCTCTTCTCTTAGATGTCCAGCGGCGAGAGCCTGCATGGTTGCGATGGCGTCCTGCGGACCGAAGCGAAGCCGATGCCCGTTGAAACCGAGGAACAAGCGCGCGAGCACCCACGCCGTTCTTTTGTTTCCATCGCTGAACGGATAGTTCCGAGCTATTCCGAACGCATAGGCAGCAGCTAGTTGCGTCCGATCGTCCTCGCCATAAGCCCATTGATTTACGGGTCGCGCCAGCGCCGATTCCAGCATCCCGGAATCCCGCACACCTGCAATCCCACCATGTTCGGCGAGTTGCCTGTCGTGGATTGCCAACGCAAGATCGACGCCCAGCCAAGCGGGCTCGACCCGATTGCTAATGCTCACTTGGCGAGAACGCGCAAGATATCGCGATCTTCCCGCATGATCGCTTCCGCCATCTCCATCTTCGCGGCGAAATCCGGGTCGGCCGCCGTCAACCGGATACCGTCCGGCGATTCCGTTGCATAAAGGATATCGCCCAGCGACACACGCAACCGCGCCAGCAGTTCCTTCGGCAGGATGACGGCGGCGCTGTTGCCGACCTTGGTGATCTTGAGCGGCGTGTTCATACGTTCGTTATAACATCGCCGCCCAAGATTTTCAACCCGGCCTCACTCCGCCGCCTTCTCGGCCTTGCCCTTCGCCTTGCCCTTGCTCGCCTTGGGCGGTGCGGGGACGATTTCGAAGGTCAGCGGGTTGCCGACATGGGCGTCCTCGCCGGTCTTCATCTTCACCTTGACCTCACCGCCGTGGACGAGCTTGCCGAACAGCAGTTCCTCGGCCAGCGGCTGCTTGATCTTCTCCTGGATCAGGCGGCCCATCGGGCGCGCGCCATAGAGCTTGTCATAGCCCTTGCCGGTCAGCCATTCGCGCGCCGCCTCGTCGAGCTGGATGTGGACGTTGCGGTCGGCAAGCTGCAGCTCGAGCTGCAGGATGAACTTGTCGACGACGCGCGCCACGACCTCGGGCGGCAGATAGCCGAAGGGCACGATCGCATCGAGGCGGTTGCGGAATTCGGGGGTGAACATGCGCTTCACCGCCTCTTCCTGCACATCCTCGCGGGTCACGGTGCCGAAGCCGATCGATTCGCGCGTCATGTCGCTCGCGCCCGCATTGGTCGTCATGATCAATATGACGTTGCGGAAGTCGACCGTCTTGCCGTGGTGGTCGGTCAGGCGGCCGTTGTCCATCACCTGGAGCAGGATGTTGAACAGGTCGGGATGCGCCTTTTCGATCTCGTCGAGCAGCAGCACGCAATGCGGATTCTGGTCGATCGCATCGGTGAGCAGCCCGCCCTGATCATAACCGACATAGCCCGGCGGCGCGCCGATCAGGCGGCTCACCGAATGACGCTCCATATATTCGCTCATGTCGAAGCGCTGGAGCGGAATGCCCATGATCGACGCGAGCTGCTTGGCGACCTCGGTCTTGCCGACGCCGGTCGGGCCGCTGAACAGATAGTTGCCGATCGGCTTTTCGGGATCACGCAGGCCCGCGCGGCTCAGCTTGATCGCCGACGACAGCACCTCGATCGCGGTGTTCTGGCCGAAGACGACGCGCTTGAGGTCGGTTTCAAGCGTTTCGAGCACCTTCTTGTCGTCACTCGACACAGACTTGGGTGGGATGCGCGCCATCGTCGCGATCACCGCCTCGATCTCCTTGGCGGTGATCGTCTTGCGGCGCTTCGACGGCGGCACCAGCATCTGCATCGCGCCGACCTCGTCGATCACGTCGATCGCCTTGTCGGGCAGCTTGCGGTCGTTGATGTAGCGCGAAGACAGTTCGACCGCCGCGTTGATCGCGTCGGCGGTATATTTGACATTATGGTGACTCTCGAAGGCCTCGCGGAGGCCAGCGAGGATCTTCTTCGTATCCTCGATGCTCGGCTCGATCACGTCGATCTTCTGGAAGCGGCGGAGGAGCGCGCGGTCCTTTTCGAAGTGATTGCGGAACTCCTTGTAGGTCGTCGAGCCGATGCAGCGGATGACGCCGCCCGACAGCGCGGGCTTGAGCAGGTTCGACGCGTCCATCGCGCCGCCGCTGGTGGCGCCGGCGCCGATCACCGTGTGAATCTCGTCGATGAACAGGATCGCGTGCGGCAGCCCTTCGAGCTCGGTCACGACCTGTTTCAGCCGCTCCTCGAAATCGCCGCGATAGCGCGTGCCGGCAAGCAGCGCGCCCATGTCGAGCGAATAGATCACCGCGGGCAGCAGCACCTCGGGCACGTCGCCCTCGACGATCTTGCGCGCCAGGCCCTCGGCGATCGCGGTCTTGCCGACGCCGGGATCGCCGACATAGAGCGGGTTGTTCTTGGACCGGCGGCAGAGGATCTGGATCGTGCGGTCGACCTCGGCATTGCGCCCGATCAGCGGGTCGACCTTGCCGGTCTTCGCCTTTTCGTTGAGGTTGACGGTGAACTGGTCGAGCGCGGTTTCCTTCTTGGACTTGCCGCTCTCCTTCTCCTTCGCTTCTTCCTTTTCCTCGGGCTCGGCCTGCGGTGAGGGCTTGCCGCCCTTGCCGACCCCGTGGCTGAGGTAGGAGACCGCGTCGAGCCGCGTCAGATCCTGCTGCTGGAGGAAATAGACGGCATAGCTCTCGCGCTCCGAAAACAGCGCGACGAGGACATTGGCGCCGGTCACCTCATCCTTGCCCGACGACTGGACATGCAGGATCGCGCGCTGGACGACGCGCTGGAAGCCGCTGGTGGGGGAGGGGTCGCTGTGCCCCTCGACCTTCAGGCTGTCGAGTTCGGTGTCGAGATAGTGGACGACCGCCGATTGCAGGTCGCCCAGCGCGACGCCGCACGCGCGCATCACTTCGGCGGCGTGCTCGTCGTCGATCAGCGCATAGAGCAGATGCTCGAGCGTCGCATATTCGTGATGCCGCTCCGACGCGGCCTTCAGCGCATTGTGCAGGGTCTTTTCGAGGCTCTCCGAAAAGGACGGCATGGGCGTATCTCCTTGGGGACAAGCCGGGGAGAGGCGAGCCCGCTGAACACAAGGTGGCGACGCCGCCGCCCCGCCGCAAGGGAAAAGCGGAGGCGGATGTGAAATTACGATGACAGGATTGCGCTATGGTTAACGGGGCGTTTGGATTTTCAGCTTCGGCCGCGCCATTTTGTTCCAAAGTTCAGGAAAGTTCAGCCTATTGCATCCTTGATGTCGACATCGCGGCGCGCTGGGCGTGTTCAGTCAAATGAAGGAGCGGGTTGAAAGCTGGCACAGCCGGATAATGTAGGAAAGGCCTATTTGAAGGCAACGCCTGCTTTGGGGTGGGAAGCGGCCGTTCCCTCTTCGTCATGCTGAACTTGTTTCAGCATCCATGGCCGAACCTCTCGGTCAGCGTTGCGCCGAAGGAAACGGCGGGCCATGGACCCTGAAACAAGTTCAGGGTGACGAGATAAG
>QFCS01000556.1_pt1 | contig 28182 bp, 25 predicted proteins | sample 3576561 | NCBI WGS metagenome assembly QFCS01 | reverse complement strand
TGGCCTTGTGCTCGCGGTAAGCCATCAACGCTGGCGACACGCCCAGGTGATTGATCGCACCATGCTTGATGCTGCTGCAGTCTTGCTCGTCGAGCTTGCAGATCTCTGCACGCTGTTGTCAACTCTCTAGCAATGTCAACTACGCGCCTGAAACCTGTCTCTGCGCCTTACCACGATGCATGAATAGGAGTGATCGCAATCCGGCACGCCAAGGGCATGCACGTTGAAAACTCGAACGGCAGCAACCGCTGCATTGGAGCCACTCAGGATACGGCTTCTCCTGCCGCAGTTGGCCATCTCCGGGTGGGTGTTTGGGTCGCTGCAAACCCGATGGATTCCAACGTTGAGCCTGTCCTCGTCAGTGCGATGTAGCTGGACGTGTCTGGCTCCACAGATCCAGTTCGCTGCGGCGCCAGGCCACGGCACGCACACCGAGGCGAACCGGGCAGGGGAACTGTTGTTGGGCCATGAGCCTGTAGATCGTGGATCGACCCAAGCCCGTCATCTGCATGACGGAAGGCATGCGCAGAAACACGGTCGGCACTTGATCATGAAAATCTGGTGGTGGGCTGGATGGCTGCTGCACGGTGTTCTCCCGGTGGAGGCATGCCGCTACTTTAGGGTCCGATTGGGACCCACGTCGCGCTGGATTCGCTGAGAAATCTAGCCGATAGAGTTCTGTCACCGAGCCCCTGAACGTTTTCGATGCCGTCTGAGCAAGGTCGGTCTGTTGCGATACGGACACATGAATGTATCCGTGGAGAATTCGGACACGTGTCGGACACGGAGGATCTAGAAAACAAAAAAGTCAGCAGGCGCTAACCTGCTGACTCTCGTGTTTCTTGGCTCCCCGACCTGGACTCGAACCAGGGACCTGCGGATTAACAGTCCGTCGCTCTACCGACTGAGCTATCAGGGAACAGCCTCAAATTATAGCGTCGTTTGTCGCGATTTTCTGCTCACCCGGACTTTTCCTCAAAATTTGTTGAGGCCCACGTTTCGTGTCTCTATTCGGATGTTGGTGACTCCACGCCGAGCACCTTGTGCAGCTTGGTGCTGCTGGTGGTGTACTGCAGCGTCACGGTCTTGTCGGGAAAGACGTATGGTGCAGCGCCAAAAGCGGCGAGAGCGCATTCGTGGAAGCCCGAAAGGATGAGCTTCTTCTTGCCGGGGTAGGTGTTGATATCGCCTACCGCGAAGATGCCGGGGACGCTGGTGGAGAACTTCTCCGTGTCGACGACCAGTTGCTTGCGCTCGATGTCGAGACCCCAGTCAGCGATCGGGCCGAGTTTGGGTGAAAGGCCGAAGAACACGAGCAGTGCGTCCAGCGGTACCACACGCGTCACCGCATCGGGGCCCATCACTTTCAATCCATTGAGGCGCCCGTCGGCTTCTTCGAAGCCATTGGGTTGGCCCACGATGAATTGCATTTCCTGCCGCTCGCAGAGCTCGCGCATTCGCGCCACGCTCGCGGACGCGGCCTGGAAGCCGTCGCGGCGGTGGATCAGGATCACGCTGGCGGCGCGGTGCGGACCTTGCTTCGCAAAGTTCAACGCCCAATCAAGTGCCGAGTCACCGCCTCCCACGATGACGAGATGCTTGTCTGCGAAGTCGGCGGGGTTCTTTACCCGGTAAAACAGCTGGGTGTCCGCAAAGCGGTCCAGTCCTTCCACATTGAGCTTGCGCGGCTGGAACGCACCCACGCCCGCAGCAATGAAAACCGTTCGGGTGAGAAAGTGAGTGCCCTTCGAGGTGGCCACAAGGAAGCGGCCATCTTGCTGCCGATGTACCGTGGAGACTTCCTGCCCGAGGTGGAAGGTGGCGCCGAAGGGTTTGATCTGATCCAGCAACCGGTCAACCAACTCCTGGCCTGTGCAAACCGGAATGGCGGGAATGTCGTAGATGGGCTTGTCGGGGTACAACTCGACAGGCTGGCCACCGGGGTAGGGTAGCGCGTCGATGACGTGCGCCCGTATTTCCAGCAAGCCCAGCTCGAAGACCTGGAACAGTCCGACGGGCCCAGCACCGACGACGACTGCGTCGGTTTCGATGAGGTCGTCAGGCGTGTCGGGTGTGGTCATTCCATCGGGCCGGGGCGCTGGCCGCATGGCGGGGCCGTGTCAGCGGATCAGTTCCGACAGCTTGCCCGTGCGGTCTTTCCACTCTTCGTGGTCCGGTAGCGGGTCCTTGCGCTTGGTGATGCTCTTCCAGCCCGGCAGACGCGCGAGTTCGGCGTTGATCGCGGTCATGTGCTGCTGATCCTTGGGCAGATCTTCCTCGGCGTAGATGGCACTCACCGGGCACTCGGGAATGCATACCGCGCAGTCGATGCATTCATCCGGGTCGATGGTGAGGAAGTTCGGGCCTTCGCGGAAGCAGTCCACCGGACAGACGTCCACACAATCGGTGTATTTGCAGCGGATGCAGGCTTCGGAGACAACGTGGGTCATGGTGATCGGGGGAATCGGTAGAACCCGGGATTTTAGGGTTTCCCTGGGGCCCAGGCGGGCGCATGCCCTTTGCCCGGGTCGGTGTTAAGGGTCAGCGGGCACTCAGCGAACCAGCAGGGCACCCGAGGTGCGGTGGCTGGCGGTGTCCACCAGCACAAGCGAACCCAGGGTGCGCGAACGCTCGAAAGGCAGCGTGGCCAGCGGTTCCTGCAGGGCCAGTTCGATGTGCCCGATGGCATTGGACTCAAGCTGGCTGGCATCCTCTTCGGTCAGGGTGTGGATGTCCAGGCGGTGCACGATGCGCTTGACCTTGGCCTTCACCCAGCGGTGACCATGCAGTGCCCAGTAGACGCGGCCTGGCACCAGCGTTTCGTCGTCGAGCCAGGCCACGGTCGCGCGGATTTCACGGCTGCCCGTGAGGGCATCTGGGCTATCGCCATCGTCGGTCGCCAGCAGCCAGTCGCCGCGCGACACGTCGACCTCGCGGTCGAGGACGATACCAGCGCTGTGCCCTGCGAGAACCGCCTGTGGGTGGCGCACGTGGTTGAGAACCTGTGCCACCACAGCGGTCTGCCCATTGGGGAGGATGCGGATGGCCTGGCCGGGTTGCACGCCGCCGGTGGCCACGCGCCCCCAGAAGACACGGCGGCCTTGCGAGGTGTCGGATGACGAACTGAACTTCTCCACCCACTGCACGGCGAAGGCAAAAGGCAGCGTGTTGTCGGCTGGCGTGACAGGCAGGCCCTCGAGTATTTCGAGCAGCGTCGGGCCGTTGTAGCCGCACCAGCCGGGCTGGTCGCTGGCATCGACCACGTTCCAGCCTTTGAGGGCGGACACCGGCACGATGGCATTCACGGCAATGCCGGCCTGCTTCGCAAACTGGCGCAGGGCCGCAGCAATGTGGCTGAAGGCCGTGGCGCTGTCCTCGACGGCGTCGAGCTTGTTGATGGCAAAGACCACGGAGGGCACACGCAGCAACTTCAGCAGCAGGCTGTGGCGACGGGTCTGGGGCAGCAGCTGCAGCGCCGGATCGGCCCAGTTCAGTTTGGTGGCATCCACCAGCACCACCGCGGCGTCGGCGCTGGACGCCGCCGTCACCATGTTGCGCGTGTACTGCTCGTGACCTGGCGCATCGCCGATGATGAACTTGCGGGCCTCGGTGCTGAAATAGCGGTAGGCCACGTCGATGGTGATGCCCTGCTCACGCTCGGCGGAGAGGCCATCGGTGAGCAGCGCAAGGTCGGTCTCGCCATGGCGCTGGACGCCGGCCAGGTGGTCCTGCAGCACGGCCTTGCTGTCGACCAGCAGCCGGCCGATCAACGTGCTCTTGCCGTCGTCGACGCTGCCGCAGGTGATGAGGCGCAGGGCGGCGCTGGTGTCTTGTGCCACGGGGCTGGTGATGCTGCTCATCAGAAATAACCTTCCTTCTTGCGGCGCTCCATGGAGGCGTCGCTGGTTTTGTCGTCCATGCGCGTGGCGCCGCGCTCGCTGACCTCGGCGGCCAGGGTTTCGATCACGATGTCGTCGGCCGTGGCGGCCAGGCTTTCCACCGGGCAGGTGCAGGTGATGTCGCCCACGGTGCGAAAGCGCACGTCGCGCACCTGCACGGTTTCGCCGTCGCGCGGGGGCGTGAGTTCGGTGACGGGCACGAGCAGGCCACGCCGGTCCACCACCTCGCGCTGGTGCGTGTAATAGATGGAGGGCAGGGCGATGTTCTCGCGTGCGATGTACTGCCAGACGTCCAGTTCGGTCCAGTTGCTGATGGGGAACACGCGGAAGTGTTCGCCCGGTTGCAGGCGTGTGTTGAACAGCGTCCAGAGTTCGGGGCGCTGCGCTTTGGGCTGCCACTGGCCGAAGCTGTCGCGGTGGCTGAAGATGCGTTCCTTGGCGCGCGCTTTTTCCTCGTCGCGGCGGGCGCCACCGATCAGCGCGTCGAAGCGGAATTCTTCGATCGCTTCCAGCAGCGTCACCGACTGGTGGACGTTGCGGCTCTCACCGGGGTGGGCCAGCCGCACGGTGCCGCGCGCCATCGAGTCTTCCACACTGCGAACGATGAGTTCCGCACCCAGTTCCTTGGCGCGCAGGTCGCGGAAGTCGGTCACTTCCGGGAAGTTGTGACCGGTGTCGATCATGAGCAGCGGGTAGGGAATCCGGCCGGCGCCAAAGGCTTTCTCGGCGCACTTGAGCATGACGAGCGAGTCCTTGCCACCCGAGAAAAGCAGCGCGGGGCGCTCGAAGGCGGCGGCGACCTCGCGCAGGATGAAGATGGTTTCTTCCTCCAGTGCGTCCAGGTGCGCGTTGCTCAGGTGGTGATCCTGGTTGGCGCGTTGCAAGGCGGTCTGGATGACGGCAGTTTCGGTTCGGGCGTTCATGGGGCAGTCGGGTTCAGTGGGCGAGATGGAGGCCGCATTCGCGGTTGTCTTCGCCCTTGGTCGGGTCCAGGTAGTCGAAGTTGTTGGGCAGGCCGTGGGCCTCGCAGTACTGGTGCAGTTCTTTGGACGACCAGTGCAGCAGCGGCGCGACCTTGATCAAACCATCCGGGTTGATGCTGACGGGGTCCATCTGGGCACGGACGGCGGTGTCCGTGGCCCTGAGCGCGGTAAACCAGACCTTGGGCGCTGTCTCGCGAAGCGCGCGGGCAAAGGGCTCCAGTTTCACTTCCTCGGTGAACGCAGCATGGCGCGGGTCGTCGAGCGCCGGCGCGGGACCATCCACGGCCTCCTGGTGAGCGCGAGAACGGCGCGGCAGGTAGATGCGAAGGTTCAGATCCAGCTGGCGGGTCACTTCGTCGGCAAAGCGGTAGGTGGCTTCGGTGTTGTAGCCGTTGTCCATCCAGACCACCGGCACATCGGGCTTCACGCGCGTGACCAGATGCAGGATGACGGCCTCGAAGGGGCGGAAATTGGTGGTGACGATGGCTGGCTGGTCCAGACCGAGCGCCCACTCCACCAGTCCGGCGGCGTTGCGGCCCAGCTCGTTGTTGACGCGTGTGAGATCGATGGCGCTCATGGTGTCGGCTCTCGGTGCTCAGGCGGCTTCGGCGAAGTGCGGCGTGGTGTGCACGGCATCGCCCTGGTAGAAGGCGGGGTAGTGCGACAGCAGTGCCTGGCCGTGGGCCAGGTTCTGGTCGGCGCGCAGCACAGCCTGGGTGAAGCCACTGCGCTGCATCTGCACCAGCTGGTCGATCAGCACGTCGCCCGTTGCGCGGATCTGGCCGGTGAAGCCGAGCCGGCGGCGCAACAGAAAAGCCTGGCTGAAGGCGCGGCCATCACTGAACTTCGGGAAATGCAGTTCGACGACCGTGATGCCGGTGAGATCCGCCTCCCGGGGATCTGCGTCGTTCGCGATCGCGAGGCGTTGCGCTTCTGCTTCGGGGGCGGAGAAGGCATCGGCGCTGAAGAGTTGAAGGGCGTTCTGACTCATGAAGTTGTTCCTCAGGCAGCGGCGCGGGCCGTGCTCGTGCGAACCGCGTTGGCGGCGGTCTTGAAGGCATCGGGGCCGGTGCGGCGCAGGGTTGCCAGGAAGGTCTCGCCACTCTTTCGCTGGGCGCGGTAGGTGTCGAGCAGTGCCTCGATCACATCGGGCACTTCGCTGGCCGCGAAGGACGGGCCGATCACCTTGCCGGGGATGGCTTCGCCAGACAGGCGCGTGCCGTCCGAGCCGCCGAGCGTGACCTGGTACCACTCCTGGCCGTCCTTGTCGACGCCCAGGATGCCGATGTGGCCGCTGTGGTGGTGGCCGCAGGAGTTGATGCAGCCGCTTATATGCAGGTCGATCTCGCCGAGGTCGTGCAGTTCGTCCAGATCCTTGTACCGGCCCAGAATGGCTTGTGCCAGCGGCAGCGAACGTGCGTTGGCCAGGTCGCAGAAGTCGCCGCCGGGGCAGGCGATCATGTCGGTGAGCAGGCCGATGTTCGGCTTGGCCAGGCCCAGGCGACGCGCCTCGCGCCAGAGTTCGGGCAACTGGTCGCAACGCACCCAGGGCAGCAGCAGGTTCTGCTCGTGCGTCACGCGGGCCTCACCGGCAGAGAAGCGCTCGGCCAGGTCGGCAGCACGTTCGAGTTGCTCGGCCGTGGCATCGCCGGGCGCCTGGCCGAAGCGCTTGAACGACAGCGTGACGGCGCGCAGATCCGGGTTCTGGTGTGGTTTGACGTTCTGCTGCAGCCAGCGGCTGAACTCCAGGTCGTCCTCTGCGGCCGCCTTGAGGATGTGCGCGATCTTGGCGTCGGCGCTCTTGCGGTCGCAGTTGAGTGCGGGCGGTACGAAGAAGGCGGTCACGCGGTCCAGCTCGGCCTGGCTGATGGTGTGCGGTGCGCCGTCCTTGTCGATGATGTCGCGGTACTCGGCTTCCACCTGATCGGTGAAGGCCTGGCCCTCGGCTTTCACGAGGATCTTGATGCGGGCCTTGTAGATGTTGTCGCGGCGGCCGAAGCGGTTGTAGGCACGCACCACGGCTTCGAGGTAATTGAGGATCTGGTTCCACGGCAGGAACTCGCGGATCACGCTGCCGATGATGGGCGTGCGGCCCATGCCCCCGCCCACGCGCACCTGGAAGCCCAGTTCGCCGTCGACATTGCGCAGCAGGCGCAGACCCACGTCGTGCCACGGTGTGGCTGCGCGGTCTTCTCGCGCGCCGGTGATGGCCACCTTGAACTTGCGCGGCAGGAAAGCGAACTCAGGGTGCAGCGTGCTCCACTGGCGCAGGATCTCGGCGAAGGGGCGAGGATCGGCCACCTCGTCGACAGCGATGCCGGCCAGCGCGTCGGTGGTGATGTTGCGGATGCAGTTGCCGCTGGTCTGGATGCCGTGCATGCCGACGCTGGCGAGCAGGTCCATCACATCGGCCGAGCGCGACAGCGGAATCCAGTTGTATTGCACGTTCTGGCGCGTGGTGAAGTGCCCCGTGCGGTCGGGTAGCGTGGGCACTTCGGACAGGCCGGCATTGGCTTTGGAAACGTCGTTCTCTTCCTTGTGGTCGAAGTCCCGCGCGATCTTTGCGAGCACGCGCAACTGCGGGCTGGAGATTTCGCCGTAGGGCACGGCCACCCGCAGCATGGGCGCGAACCGCTGCACATACCAGCCGTTCTGCAGACGCAGTGGCTTGAACTCGTCATCGCCCAGTGTGCCGGCCTGCCAGCGGGTCAACTGGTCGCGGTACTGGGCGGCGCGCAGGCGAACGAACTGGCGGTCGAAGTCGGAATATTGGTACATCGTTCTCGTGGGTCTTCAGAAATCAAAAGGCAATCAGCTTCGTGCCCGCATAGGCGAGCAACACCGACAAGGCGGAACGCACCAGGCGTTCGGGTGTGTGGCGCATCAGACGCGTGCCCAGCCAGATGCCGGGCAGCGAACCTGCCAGCAGCTTGACCAGCAAGGGCCAGTCCACGGAGCCCAGACTGGCGTGGCCCAGGCCCGCCACCAGCGTGAGCGGGACCGCGTAGGCGATGTCGGCCGCCACGATGCGAGGCAAAGGAAGCAGCGGAAAAAGCAGCAACAGTACCGACACACCGATCGCACCAGCGCCCACCGACGTGAGCGTGACCAGGGTACCGATCACCGCACCGAACAGCACGGGCAGGCTCCAGTGGCGCGCATGCGTGGCGCGGTCGAGCTGGCTTTGGGGCAGATGCCGTGGCAACTGGCGACCCCGCACCGTCTTGTAAAGCATGGCGGCGGCCGTCAGCAGCAGCGCCACACCGAGGGTGTTGGTCATCAGCGACTGCACCGCAGCGCTGGTGGGACCCAGGTGGCGCAACACCAGCAGCGTCAACACGGCGGCTGGCAGGCTGCCTGCGCTGAGTTGCGCGACCACCCGCCACGGCACCAGCTTCTGCCTGGCCAGGCTCAGCGTGCCGCCCATCTTGGTGAATGCGGCGAACAGCAGGTCGGTGCCGACCGCGAGGTAAGGCTTGACGCCGAAAAAGAAGATCAGAATGGGCGTCATGAGCGAACCGCCACCCACGCCAGTGAGACCCACGATGAGTCCCACAGCGAATCCGGCCAGGATGATGGCGATGTCAGGCATGGGCATGACTGTAGGGATGCATTGATATATCCCAAACGATTTTTTGTTCATGGGTATATATCTCCTGCGCATAAGAAAATGCACGCTGTGTTGAATTGCACGTCAGATGCCCGCTTGTCCAGTGGGGTCGACCGCGCATCGGCCTGCTCGGCGTAACATCCCGGCCATGCAAAAACAGCGCATTCTGGTCAGCGTGGTCGGCTTCTCCGACGTGGAACGCCATGCGCTCAACACCGTCTTCCGGCTGTCCCAGGAACGCGAACTTTCTTATGCCCCCTGGGTGCCGCTGGCCGCGCCTGGTACGGTGATACCCGCGGGGGTGGCGCAGGTGGCGCTGGTGGACGGTGAAAGCCTCGAGGCCGTGCTGTCCCATGCCAAGGAAATGCCGCCCGGGCAGCGGTTGATCTGGGTGGGGCCCGATGCGCCTGAACATGCCTGGCGCGTGTTGGACCGGCCCATCGAGTGGGCCGCCGTGTTGCACGATCTCGACCTTGTGTTCGCCGCGCGGCAGGTCGACTCTGGTCTGCTCGACTTCGATGTGACCGCCCCTTCACCGCTGGACCTGGATCTGGACATGGACATGACCTCGGTGGAGCCCGCCGAGACGGTGCGGCGTGCGCTGGTGGTGGGTGCGGAAGACGAGGAGGGCACCTACCTGCGTTCCCGCCTGGCCCTGGCCGGCGTGGGCCTGGTGGACGAAGTGATCGGCACCGAGAGCGCGCTGGAACTCATGGAGCGCAACCGCTATGTGTGCGGCGTGTTCAATCTGGACGACCACCGGATCGACGTCTGGTCGCTCATGCGGGACTTCATCCAGCGCAACCCGAAGGCGATGACCCTTGCCACAACCGAGTTGGCAGGACCGCTGGCCGGTTGGTGGCGGCGGCGCCGGGTGCGCCGCGATGCGCACCGTGTGGGCATTACCGCGTTGCTGCAGCGCCCGTTCCAGCCCCGCCAGGTGTCTGAGTGGCTGGATCTGATCTGAACTGACCGGCAGGCTGGCGACGCGCCTGTTTCCAGGCAAACCGGGCCGGATCGATGGATCTCAGCAGCTCGGCTTCTTCCTGCGACGCGGGTGTTTCACCATCCATGGTGGCCGCCAGGCGGCTGGCGCACCAATGGGCCAGCGTGATGCCACGCGAACCCAGTGCCGCGAGCATGTAAAGCCCGGGATGGCGTGGTGTCTCATCCAGCCGTACGCGGCCGCGCCGGTGGCCGGCCTCTGCCATGAACCTTTGCAAGGCATCGGTGTCCGGCACGGCACCGGCCAGCGGCAGCCGATCCAGCGAGGCACAGCGCACCTGGGCCCAGCCCTGGAGCTCACCCTTCGCGAGAGCTTCGCGGAGATCCGCCGCCGCCAGGGGGCAGATCGCATCCAGGCTCTCGGCGTTGCGCGCATGCGCCAGGTCATTGAGTGTTGTGTCGTTGGCTCCCCGGTCGTACGTCGATCCCATGGCCCAGATCCGGGCCGGCCATCGGGGGGCAAGCCCGGCATCTTCATAGAGCGGCACGAACACGCCATTGTCCCGGCGTGGCCTCTCGGCCCTGGGTGCGCCGTGCTGTGCCGCCAGACTCATCTGGCCTTTGACAGGGCGCAAGGGCAGGGCTGACGGATCCATCAACGCGGCTTCATCGGCAAGCAGGTGGTGGCTTCCGTAGGCTGCCGTCACCACCGCAACGGGCGCTTGCCCCACGCAGGCACCTTCGGCATTCATGGCCTGCCAGCCGTGAGGCGTGCGAATCAGGCGGGGCACCGGTGTGTGCCAGTGACAGGCCACGTCGCCGTGCTGCATCGCTTCCGACAACCAGGCCTGCACCAGCGCCGCCGGACGCACCAAAGCCGCGGGCCATCGGCCAGGGTCGTGCCCCAGGTTGTCCACCTCGCAGGCCTGCCAACCCTGGCCTTGGGGTATCAGGCGCTGCAGCTCGGCCAGTGTGGCGGTGACGCCCAGGGCAGATAGCCGGGACAGGGGCGTGGGCGCTCGCGTGACGTGTGGGCTGAGCATGCCCACGGGCAAGGCAGAAGCGCCCTGAGCGGGGCCGCTGGCGGCATCCAGGAGGGTGAGTCGCCAGCCGCGCCGCGCCAGCGCGGCGCAAACCGCGGCACCTGCCAGACCGGCGCCAATCACCAGGGCATGGCGTGCTTGGGATGGGGTCACGGGGATGGGCGCGGGTGGCGTGCCGCGCCACAGGGCTCAGCGGCCGTCGGCCGGAGGAGGCACAAAGCCCGCGGCAGCGTCGGCACCTTCGCCAAAGAAGTGCTTTTCCATTTGGCGGGCCAGGTACTGGCGCGCGCGCGCGTCGGCCAGATTCAGGCGGTTTTCATTCAGCAGCATGGTCTGGTGCTTGAGCCAGGCCGCCCAGGCTTCCTTGCTGACGTTCTCGTAGAGGCGCTTGCCCATTTCCCCAGGATAGGGCGGAAAGTCCAGGCCTTCGGCTTCCTTGCCGAGCTTAATGCAGTGGATGGTGCGTGCCATGACGGGCGTTCCTTGGAAATGTGGGTTAGATGGATTGGTTATAACGAACTGAAGAAATAATTCGTTCCCGATCTGGCCGATCGTCGGCATGATCCGTGGGCTCCTGGTTCGTCGGCGCCATTGCGCCAATGTCGGGAGCGGGCTCGGGGCCGGGCAACCCGCCACTGTAGCAAGGTTTCGGTGCCCGCCACGTCGGTGGGGCCAGCCGATTCCCCGCCAGCCGCCAGACCGGCCCGACTTTTTACAATACGGGGTTCGACCCCATCAGGATTTCTCATGAGTGCATTTCTGGAAGAGCGCGTCCTCAGCGTTCACCACTGGACCGACCGGCTGTTCAGCTTCACGACCACGCGCGACACCTCGCTGCGCTTTTCCAACGGCCACTTCACCATGATCGGCCTGAGGGTGAACGAGAAACCGCTGCTGCGCGCGTATAGCATCGTCAGCCCGAACTGGGCCGATCACCTCGAGTTCCTGAGCATCAAGGTGCAGGATGGTCCGCTCACGTCGCGGCTGCAGCACATCCAGGTCGGTGACAGCATCATCGTGGGCCGCAAGCCCACCGGCACGCTGCTGATCGACTACCTGCTGCCTGCCAAGCGCCTGTACCTGCTGGGCACCGGCACCGGACTGGCGCCTTTTCTCAGCATCATCCGCGACCCGGAAACCTATGAGCGCTTCGAGCAGGTCGTGCTGATCCACGGCGTGCGTCAGGTCAAGGAGCTGGCGTACCGCGAGCTGATCACGGAACAACTGCGGCACGACGAGTTCCTGGGCGAGGCCGTGCAACAGAAATTGCTGTATTACCCCACCGTCACCCGCGAGCCGTTCATCCACCAGGGTCGCATTCCCCAGTTGCTGGGCGATGGGGTGATCGCCAAGGACCTGGGCATTCCGCCCCTCAACCCGGCCGAAGACCGCGTGATGATCTGCGGCAGCCCCGAGATGTTGCGCGACCTCAAGGCGCTGTGCGAGAAACGCGGCTTCAAGGAGGGCAACACCACCACGCCGGGCGATTTCGTCATCGAGCGCGCCTTCGTCAGCTGAGGCGAGGGAACTTGCGGCAGACTGCCGGGCTCAGTGATCTGTCCCGCCCGGCGGCGCCCATCTCCCTTCTTCTGGATTTCTCTTGATTGCCATCTTCTCTCCCGGCCAACCTTCGCCCCTGACGAGCCAGCCCAGGCGCATCCTGGGTCTTGTCGCGGCCGCCTGTGTGGCCCTGCTGGCCTTCGGCCTGTATCTGCAGCACGTGGTGGGGCTCGAGCCGTGCCCCATGTGCATCGTGCAGCGCTATGCGCTGGTGGGTGTGGCCGTGGTGGCGGGTATTGCAGCGCTGTTCCGTCATCGCACCGCCCGCTACGCCGGCGTGGGTCTGATGGGGGTGCTCGCGGTTTTCGGTGCATTCACCGCCGCGCGCCAGAGCTGGCTGCAGTGGAACCCGCCCGAAATCATGAGCTGCGGGCGCGACTTCTTCGGGATGATCGAGGCCTTCCCGCTGCGCCGCGCGATCCCCATGATCTTCCGCGGCAGTGGCGATTGCTCGGTGATCGACTGGACCTTTCTCGGCCTGTCGATCGCAAACTGGTCTTTTCTGTGCTTCTCCGCCATCAGCGTGCTGGCCGTGGCCCTGTGGGTGAAGCGACCCGCCGCCTGACTTGAGGCGGCCCCGGCCAGGGGTCTTCAGCTGAGTTTCTTCACCAGCACCTGGCTCTTTCGGTCCCAGTTGTACTTGCGCTTGCGGGCCTCCGGCAGCCAGTCAGCGCTGACCTGTACGAAACCGCGCTTGACGAACCAGTGCATGGTGCGCGTCGTCAGGACGAAGATGCTCTGAAGACCCTGGGCCTTGGCCCGCGTCTCGATGCGCTTGAGCAACCGCTCGCCGTCACCCTGGCTCTGCGTCTGGGGTGACACGGTGAGTGCCGCCATCTCGCCCGTGCGCTCTTCCGGATAGGGGTAGAGCGCGGCACAGCCGAAGATCACACCGTCGTGCTCGATGATGGTGTAGTTGCCCGCGTCGCGTTCGATCTCGGTGCGGTCGCGCTTGACCAGGGTGCCGTCCTTCTCGAACGGCTCGATCAGCGCCACGATGCCACTCACATCGTCCATGGTCGCCTCGCGCACACTTTCCAGTTTCTCGTCGACCACCATGGTGCCAATGCCATCGTGGGTGTAGATCTCCAGCAGCAGTGCGCCGTCAACCGAGAACGGGAGGATATGGCTGCGGTCCACACCACCTTCGCAGGCACGGATGCAATGCTGCAGGTAGAACGCGGTGTCGGTCGGCTGGGCGGCAGAAGGCAGGGCGGCCAGCATCTTCTTGGCGTCCGCCAGCGGCAACTCGGTGTCGATGTCGCTTTCCGGATCGTTCTGGTCCACACGGATACCGGGCACCTCGGTCAGGAACATCAGCTTGTCGGCCTGCAGGGCCACGGCCACCGAAGTGGCCACGTCTTCCATGGTGAGGTTGAAGGCCTCGCCGGTGGGTGAAAAGCCGAACGGCGAGAGGAGCACCATCGCGCCCATGTCCAGTGTGCGCTGGATGCCGTCGGTATCGACCTTGCGCACCAGGCCGGAATGGATGAAGTCCACGCCGTCGATGAGGCCCACGGGGCGCGCGGTGATGAAGTTGCCGGAGATCACCCGCACGGTGGCGCCTGCCATGGGTGTGTTGGGCAGGCCCTGACTGAAGGCGGCCTCGATCTCGTAGCGCAACTGGCCTGCCGCCTCCTGGGCGCAGTCCAGCGCCACCTCGTCCGTGATGCGCATGCCGTGCGAGTACTTAGCCTCGTGGCCCTTGAGGCGCAATTGCTCGTTCACCTGAGGTCGAAAGCCATGCACCAGCACGATGTCCACGCCCATGCTCTGGATCAGTGCGAGATCCTGTGCCAGCTTTTCCAGTTTGCCGGCGGCAATGGCTTCACCCGCGATGCCCACCACGATGGTGTTGCCACGGTGCTTGTGGATATACGGTGCGACCGAGCGGAACCAGGGGACAAAGGTGAAGTTGAAGACAGTGGACATGGGCGAATGGCAGGCGGGCAATGGGCCGGGCGCGGATAATGACCGGTTGCCCGATTTTGACCGAAGTTCCTCACTTGTCCTCCACGCCGCTGCACATCGAATTTCCGGAAACGCTGCCCGTCTCGGCCCGCCGCCACGAGATCGAGGCGGCGATGCGCGACCACCAGGTGGTCATCGTCTGTGGCGAGACCGGGTCGGGCAAGACCACGCAGCTGCCCAAGATCGCACTGGCCATGGGCCGGGGGCGCTGCAACGCCAAGCCTGGTCAGCGCGGGCAACTCATCGGTCATACCCAGCCCCGGCGTATTGCAGCCTCCAGCGTGGCCAAGCGCATTGCCGAGGAACTCAAGACACCGCTGGGGGAGGTCGTGGGCTACAAGGTTCGCTTCCAGGACCGTCTGTCGAAAGACGCCTCGGTGAAGCTGATGACCGATGGCATCCTGCTCGCCGAGACGCAGACGGACCCCGAGCTGCGGGCGTACGACACGATCATCATCGATGAGGCGCACGAGCGCAGCCTGAACATCGACTTCCTGCTCGGCTACCTCCGGCAACTGCTGCCCCGCCGGCCCGACCTGAAGGTCGTGGTCACTTCCGCCACCATCGATGCCGACCGCTTTGCGCAGTATTTCGCCTCGGCCAAGGGGCCGGCACCGGTGCTCATGGTGTCGGGCCGCACTTTCCCGGTGGAGGTGCGCTGGCGCCCGTTCGAGGAAAGCCGCGACTACGATCTGAACAACGCCATTGCCGACGCGGTGGACGAACTCTGGCGGGGCCCTGCCGGCGGCGACATCCTGGTGTTCCTGCCGGGTGAGCGCGAAATCCGCGAGGCCGCCGACCACCTGCGCAAGCACCTGAGCCATGTGCCCACACTTCGCCATGCCGAGGTGCTGCCGCTGTTCGCCCGGCTCTCGCAGGCCGAGCAGGACCGCATCTTCCAGGACCACAGCGGGCGCCGCATCGTGCTCTCGACCAACGTCGCCGAGACCTCGCTCACCGTGCCGGGCATCCGTTTCGTGATCGACGTGGGCACCGCGCGCGTGAAGCGCTACAGCTTTCGCCAGAAGGTGGAGCAGTTGCTGGTGGAGCCCATCAGTCAGGCTGCAGCCAACCAGCGTGCCGGGCGCTGTGGTCGCGTTGCGGACGGTATCGCGATCCGGTTGTACGACGAGGCCGGCTTCGGTGCCCGCCCGGCGTTCACCGATCCCGAGATCCTGCGCAGCTCACTGGCAGGCGTCATCCTGCGCATGAAGGCCCTGCACCTGGGCGCGGTGGAGGACTTCGCCTTCATCGAGGCACCGCAGCGGCGCGCCATCGTGGATGGTTATCAGTTGCTGGCCGAGCTCAACGCCGTGGACGAGACCAACGAGCTCACGTTGATCGGACAGACACTGTCGCGCCTGCCGCTGGATCCGCGTGTGGGCCGCATGATCCTGGAGGCACAGAAGCGTGGCGCGCTCGACGAGGTGCTCGTGATCGCCTCGGCACTGAGCGTGCAGGACGTGCGCGACCGTCCGCTCGACAAGCAGGCGCAGGCCGATCAGGCCCACGCCAAGTTCGACGATGAAAAGAGCGAATTCAGCGGCACCCTCAAGCTCTGGAAGTGGCTGGAAGACACCAAGGGTGGCCACGGCAAGGACCACAAGCTCAGTCACCGCCAGTACGAGAACGTGCTGCGCGAGAACTTCATCAACGTGCGGCGCGTGCGCGAATGGCGCGACATCCACAGCCAGCTGCACACCGTCGTGGCCGAGCACAAGTGGCGTCTGAACGACAGCCCCGCCAGCTATGAACACCTGCACCTGGCGATGCTGTCGGGCTTGCTGGGCAACGTGGGCCAGAAGCATGAGACCGAAGACGTCTACCTCGGCGCCCGCGGCATCAAGTTCCACCGCCATCCCGGGGCCAACCTCAGCAAGCGGCCAGGGCGCTGGATCGTCTGCGCCGAACTGGTGGAAACCACCCGCCTGTTCGGACGCGGTATCGCCGCCATCGAGCCGCTCTGGCTGGAGCAGGTGGGCGGGCACCTCATCAAGAAGCAGCTGCTGGATCCGCACTGGGAGAAAAAGGCCGCGCAGGTGACGGCGCTGGAGCGCGCCACGCTGTACGGGCTGGTGGTCTACAACAACCGCCGCACCGACTACGGCCGCGTGGACCCGGCCGGGGCACGCGAGATCTTCATCCGCGAGGCCCTGGTGGCCGGGGAATGGGACACGCGCCTGCCGTTTCTGGCGGCTAACCAGAAGCTGGTGCGCCAGGTGGCGGAACTGGAGCACAAGTCGCGCCGGCAAGACGTGCTGGTCGACGACGAGCTGATCTACGCTTTCTACGACCTGCAGGTGCCGGCGGACATCTGCACCGGCGCCAGCTTCGAACGCTGGTACCGCGATGCGGTGCGGCAGAACCCCAAGCTCCTGCTGCTCACCCGCGAAGAGCTGATGCGCCATGAAGCGGCGGGCATCACCACGCAGACCTTCCCGAAAACCCTTCGCCTGGGCGGTGTTGACTGCGCCTGCGCCTATCTGCATGAACCGGGCGATCCTCGCGACGGCCTGTCGGTCACGCTGCCCATCTTCGCGCTCAACCAGGCCAGCGAAGACCGCTGCGACTGGCTGGTGCCGGGCATGCTGAAGGAAAAGGTGCTGGCGCTGCTGAAGACCTTGCACCAGCGGCCGCGATCGCGGCTGGTGCCGCTGCCGGCCACGGCCGAACGCTTTGCCCAGAAGCTGTGCGAGCCCGCCGCCTTTGCGTCCGGCAACTTGATGGATGCCGTTCTGAAGCTGGTGCGCGAGGCCACCCAACTCGACATCCAGCGCAACGACATCAAGGTGGACATGCTGAGCCCCCACCACTTCATGCATTTGCGCGTGGTGGACGAGCATGGTCGACAGCTGGGCCAGGGCCGAAATCTGGCAGCGCTCAAGGCAGAGCTCGGGGCGCAGGCAAGGGGGGCCTTCCAGGCACTTGCTTCGCTCAAGATGGAGGGCTTGCGGGCCGCGCCGGCCGACGTCCCCGCTGGCCCAGCGAAGCGCAGCGCGACACCGGTTGCGTCCAAGGCCGCCGCTCCGCCGGCCGCGAGCGTGAACGCCGCGCAGCGCCACCTGACCTGGGACTTTGGCGAGTTGCCCGAATTGATGGAAATCCGTCAGGGGCAGCAGACGCTGATCGGCTTCCCCGCGTTGGTGGACGACGGCGATGCCGTGCGTATCGAAGTGTTCGACGAACCGGACGTGGCGCAGGCCCGTCATCGCGAGGGACTGCGCCGCCTCTTCGCGCTGCAGATTCGCGACGCCCTGAAGTACCTGGAGAAAAACCTGCCTGGCCTTCAGGCCATGGGCGTGGCCTACATGCAGGTGGGCAAGGAGTCAGGCGGGGGAGGCACCCTGGAGGAGCTGCGGTCGCAGATCCTCGAGCTTGCGCTGGATCGGGCCTTTCTTGGGAATCCGCTGCCCACCGACGCAGCCGCGTTCAAGCGGCGGGTGGAAGAAGGGCGGGGCCGCCTCACGCTGATCGCCAACGAGATCGCGCGCATGGCGGGCACCGTGCTGGCCGAGTACGCCGCGGCTGCTCGCAAGCTCAAGGACAGCAAGCCCCACGCCGAGGTGGCAACTGACATCACGCAACAGCTGCAACGCCTCATGCCCAAACGTTTTCTGTTGCAGACGCCCTACGCGCAACTGCAGCACCTGCCGCGTTATCTCAAGGCGGTGCAGTTGCGGCTGGACAAGCTGCGCGCCGATCCGGCACGCGATGCCACCAGGCTGGCCGAACTGCGTCCGCAGGACCAGCGCTTCTGGCGGCTGGTGGCCGAGCGCAAGGGCGTGCAGGATGCCCGTCTGCAGGAGCTGCGCTGGCTGCTGGAGGAGCTGAGGGTGAGCTTCTTCGCGCAGGAGCTGCGCACGCCGCAGCCCGTGAGCGTGAAGCGACTGGACAAGGCCTGGGCCCAGCTCAGCGCGTGAGCCGGGCCGCAGAAACCGGGGTCAGTTCGTTGCGAGCGTCGCGCGGCCTTCACGAACGCCCAGCGCGGCGTCGGCCTGCAGGCGCTTGACAACCGCTTCGGCGTCTTCACGGGTCGCGAACCGGTTGATGCGGACCTCGTGGCGGCCGTCCCGGGCCACCATTTCCGCCGGGTAGCCCGCTGCCTGCAGCCGTGTGCGCAGCGCAGCAGCCTCGTTCACGCTCGACAGCGTGCCTGCCACGGCGCGCCAGCGGCCGCCTTGCAGCAGCACGCCATGGCCGGGATGCATTTCAGCCTGACCGATGAACTTCGCCAGCTGCTCGGGCGTGGCCTGGCCAGCGGGTTTCTCGGGCTGGCCTGTGAACACCACCCAGAACGCACCGGGCTTTTCCAGTTCAATGCCCGGTTTGCCATCCCGCACCACTTCGACCTTGCCGTCGAAGACGCAGACGGCGTCGTGCGCGGCGTCGGTCATGGCCCAGAAATCGGTGCCGCGAATACCCACGGTGGCGGTGGCCACTTCCAGGTTGAGCTCGCGCTTGTTGCCCAGTGCCTTGCTGGTGTAGTCGGTGGCGTAGCGGAACACGCCGGTGACCAGCTTGAACGCGCTTTTCTGTTCACTGGGCGCGGTGGCGCTTTCGCGGGCGGTGTCGATCGACTGGATCAGGAACTCGCTCTGTTCACCCAGCTTGATCGTGCTCTTGTCGTCCATGCGCAGCAGCATGCGCGAGCCGCTGGCCGTGATGGCCTTGTCATTGGCGCGCAGCGTCGCACCCGGTTCGGCCGGGCGGCGCTGGCCGTTGCGTTCGACCCAGGCCGGCAACTGGACCGCCTCGACCACAGTGGCACTGGGTGCGGCGTGCACGTGCGGGCTGACGCTCCAGACGACTCCCCCCAGGGCCAGCGCAGCACCGACCTGCCAGAGCAGGGAACGGCGGCGCACACCTGCGGTGCGAAGGGAGGTGAACGGGACCTTCATGAAATGCATCTCCAAAAGAAAAACAGAAAAGGCAGGTACGCAGAGGACATCCGGGCACCCGGTGATGGCAGGCATATCGGCCGTCTGGACGATGTATTGACCCTTGTCGCGCAAGGGTTGCACCACGGTCGTGCGCTTGTGCGGCCCGCTTCACACCGTGCGAGCTGCACCGCTGATGCCAATTCGTGGCGGTGCTCGCGTGTTGACAACGGCAGGTCAGATGCGTTTCACTGGAGAAAATCGCATGTCAGTGATTGCATAGGAGACGGAAGGATGGATCGGCGCGAATTCGTGGAAGCTTGTGCGTTGAGCGGCGGATCCCTGGCGGCCGCCCTCGCCAGCAGTGCCTGGGCGGCCGACGCCAGGCCCAGGTCCTATGGGCGCGTGCAGTTGCTCGATGAGTTCGGTAAGCCGCTCAAGGCCTCCAGCCTGAAGCCGCAGACCAACTACATCTTTCACTACCCGTTCGAGGCCACCCCCGTCTTTCTGCTGGACCTGGGAAAGGCGGCATTGCCCACCCCGCTGCAGACGCGCGACAAACAGCGCTACGAATGGCCCGGTGGCGTCGGGCCCCGGCGCAGCCTGGTGGCGTTTTCGGCCATCTGTGCGCACAAGCTCGTGTACCCGACAAAGGACCTGAGCTTCATCAGTTTTCGCAGGGGTGCGGTCATCAACCCGCAGACACCGAGCAAGGGCAATGACCTGATCCACTGCTGCGCAGACCACAGTCAGTACGACCCGGCGCGTGGCGCGCAGGTGCTCAACGGTCCGGCAGAGCAGCCCTTGTGTGCCGTGTTGATGGAACACGACCTCAAGAGCGACACCCTCACCGCCACCGGCACGCTGGGCGGCGAGTTGTTCGATGACTTCTTCAAGAAGTACGAAATGAAGCTGAGCCTCGAGGTACCCAATGCACGTCAGGCGGTGGCGCGGCAGACCTCCGTGCGCGAGCTCGACCGCTACTGTCGCAACCCGGTCAGGTGCTGAGATTCAGAGACTGGCGAGGCGCTTGATGCCCTCGCGCAGGGTCTCGTCCTTCTTGGCAAAGCAGAAGCGCACCACGCGCTGGTCGAAGCCATCACCATAGAAGGCCGACAGCGGAATGGCGGCCACGCCAATCTCCCGCGTGAGCCACTGGCAGAAGTCCCCTTCGGGCAGGTCGCGCTCGGGCACCGCGAGGTTTGAGATGTCCACGCACTGGAAGTAGGTGCCTTCGCCGGGAAGGAGCCGGAAGCGCGTCGTGGCGAGTCCTTCTCGGAACAGGTCGCGCTTGCGCTGGTAGAAGGCCGCGAGCTCGAGATAGGGCGCCGGGTCGGCCATGTAGGCGGCCAGTGCGTGCTGCATGGGCGTGTTCACGGTGAACACGTTGAACTGGTGCACCTTGCGGAATTCGGCCGTGAGCGGGGCGGGCGCCACCACCGTGCCAATTTTCCAGCCGGTCACGTGGTAGGTCTTGCCGAAGCTGCTGACGATGAAGGCGCGCGCCGCCAGGCCGGGAAAGCGCGCCGCGCTCTGGTGCGCCTGGCCATCGAACACCATGTGTTCATAGACCTCGTCGCTGATCAGCAGCACGTCGGTGGGCGCCAGCATCGCCTCGAGGCGCCGCATGTCGGTCTCGCTCCAGACCATGCCGCTGGGGTTGTGAGGGCTGTTGATCAGCAGGGCGCGGGTGCGCGGCGTGATCGCCGCAGCAATGCGGTCGAAATCCGGCCGGAAGCTGCCGGGTGTGAGCGGCACGCGCACCGCCACACCGCCCGCAAGCTCGATGTTCGGTACGTAGCTGTCATAGCAAGGCTCGAGCACGATGACCTCGTCGCCGGGCTGCACCACGGCCAGAATGGCGGTCAGGATGGCTTGCGTCGCACCCGCCGTCACGGTGATTTCGGTCGCCGGGTCGCAGGCCAGGCCGTAGAGCGCCTGCATCTTGCTGGCCATGGCCTGGCGCAAAGCCAGGGCTCCCGGCATGGGCGGGTACTGGTTGTGGCCGGCCTGCATGGCCTGCGTGACCGCGTCGAGCAGCGCCGGGTCGCAGTGGAAGTCGGGAAAGCCTTGCCCCAGATTCACCGCACCGTGCTCGGTGGCCAGCGCGGACATGACGGTGAATATGGTGGTGCCGACCTTGGGCAGGCGAGAGGTGAGAGCGGGCGTGTGCGGAGCAATCGATGTCATGGTGTCACAGCTCATAGTCGTCCGGGGTCCCACTCATGGCGCGCAGGATCAGGTCGCGCGAGAGACGGTCGCTGAGCAGCTCGGCAAAACGCAGAACGAAGTGACGCAAGTAGGTACCCCGCTTGAAGGCGACGCGCGCCAGGTTGTGGCCGAACAGCTGGGCCGCGGGGCGCGCGACGAGATCGGGCGTCTGGTTTTCGCCCTGCATGGCCATCTCGGCCACGATGCCCACGCCCATGCCCAGCTTCACATAGGTCTTGATCACGTCCGAGTCGATCGCCTCGAGCACGATGTTGGGTTGCAGGTGCCGCAGGGCAAAAGCCTGGTCGATCCGGGTGCGTCCGGTGAAACTCGGGTGGTACGTGACCAGCGGCACCTGGGCCAGGTCGTCGAGCGTGATGCGTTCGCGTTCGAGGAGCGGGTGGTCGAACGGCAGCACCAGCACGTGCTGCCACTCGTAGCAGGGCAGTGTGACCAGCTCCGGGTAGTTCACCAGGGATTCGGTGGCCATGCCGATCTCGGCGACTTCCTCCATGAGCATCTTGGCTACCTGATCGGGCGATCCCTGGTGCAGGCTGATGCCGACCTTCGGATAGGCCTGGCGCAGCGCGGCCACCGGGCCGGGCAGCACGTAGCGCGCCTGGGTATGGGTGGTGGCAATGGACAGCGTGCCACTGTCCTGCGCGGAGTACTGTTCGCCGATCCGCTTGAGGTTGTTCACCTCGCGCAGGATGATGTCGATGCTCTTGAGTACCTGCTGGCCGGGCTCCGTGACGCGCTTGATGCGTTTGCCATGGCGCGCAAAGATCTCGATGCCGAGTTCGTCCTCGAGCTCGATGATGGCCTTGGACACACCGGGTTGCGAAGTGTGAAGCGCCTTGGCGGCTTCGGTGAGGTTCAGGTTGCGGCGCACCGCCTCCTGCACGAAACGGAACTGGTGCAGGTTCATCCGGTGGTCTCCAGTGCGATCTGCGCAAGCAGGGCGGTCAGGCGGGGGTCTTCGCCTGCCGCGGGCAATTGTTCGAATGTCACCTCAGGGTGTGAGGCGGTGAGCTGGGCCATGAGCACGGGCAGGTCTTCGCGGGCGTGTTTGCCCATGCCGAAAAACAGCGGCAGCACGCGCACCCGCGTGGCACCGCGCTCCACCAGTTGGCGGGCCGCTGTCGCGATGTCGGGCTCGCTGAGTTCGAGGTAGGCGCAGGAGACCGCCGCCTGCGGCTCCTGTCGCACGATATGCTGTGCCACCGATTCGATGGGTAGGCGCCAGAGGGGGTCTCGCGAGCCGTGTGCAAACACGATGACACCGAGCATGGCGGTCACCTTCGCAGCACCAGCCACCCGAAGGCGCCCAGCGAGAACACCGAGTAGATCAACGCTGGCGACGCCGCCGCCAGCCAGGGTTGCCACTGGTTGAGGTTGCCGATGTAGCCGAACACGTTGTTGAGCAGGAAGAAACTGATGCCGATCATCACACCGCCGAACACGTAACCGGTGATGCTGCCCGAACGGAAATGCAGGTAGGCGAAAGGCAGCGCGAGAACCACCATCACCAGGCAGCTCAGTGGGTAGAAGACCTTGCGCCAGAACTCGATCTCGTAGCGCTGGGCGGTCTGTCCATTGGCTTCGAGGTGGCGTATGTAGCCGAACAGGTCGGCCGTCCGCATGCGTTCTGGCTTGAGCAGCGCCACCGACACCATCTCGGCGTTGATGCCGCTGGGCCAGCGCAGCGAATCGAGCTGCTCGCGCTGGATGCGGCCGGAAGCCTGGCCCGCCGTATCGAACTCGCGTCGCTGCACCTGCCGCAGCGTCCAGGAGTCGTCCTGTTCGATCTGACCGGTGCCGGCATGCAGTGTGGAGACCAGCAGCCCTTGGTTGTTGAACTCGAAGATGCGCACGTTGCCCAGTTCACCCTGCGGCGACATCGAGCCCACATTGACCGAGAAATTGCTGTAGGGCTGTTTTTCCTTGAGCCAGGCGCCTGTCTGTCCGAGGCTGATGTTGCCCTGGTAGCGGGCCTTGAGCAGCTGGGCGTTCTTGTCGGAAAAGGGTGCGAGATAGTCGCCGATGGCGAAGGTGAGCAGCACGAACACCACGCCCAGCCCCAGCATGGTGCGCAGGGCGCGCCATGGCCCCAGCCCGCTGGTGCGCAGGATGGTGTATTCAGAGCCCTGCGCCAGGCGCGCGAGCACGAAAACCGAGCCGATCAGCACCGCAATGGGCAGCAACTCGTAGACCCGGCTGGGCATGAGAAGTGCCACGTAGAGCAGGGCGTGAGGCACCTCGTAGAACAGCGTAGGGTCCAGCGCCGAGGGTTTGCCCAGGGCGGGCAGCTCGTCCACGAAATCGAAGAAGAAGAACAGGGACAGGAAAGCCAGCAGAACGAAGGCCACAGCGGCGAAAACCTCGCCATAGATCAGTCTGCGGATGGTCTTCATGCGCCGGCTCCCGCAGCGCCACGTTGCGCGCGCTTCGCACTGAGCCAGCCGCGCACGCTGAAGTTGTGATGGCGCTTGTAGAACCAGAGCAGGGTGAGGGCGAACACCCCACCGTGCAGACTCACCATATAGCCCCCCAGGCTGAACAGACCGCTGGCCACCCAGCTCTGCCCCAGGTTGAGCAGGTTGTAATAGAACACAAAGGCAAACAGGGTGAAGAACAGGTTCCCACCCCGGCCTGCCCGTGGGTTGCCTGTCGTGGTGGCGACGGCAATCAGCACGAAGTTCATCGCGGTCAGCGCCATGCCGATGCGCCAGCCCAGTTCGCCCAGGTTGGCGCGGCTGGGGTCCTGGATCAGATCCCAGCTGTTGCGGGCCTTCAGGGCTTCGCCGCGCTGGCTGATGGCTGCAGAGCCTATCTGCGTGCCGTACTCCTCGAACTCGCTCACTTTCAGGCTGCTCTGGTCTGCGGCCGATTCGAGGCGCTGCCCGTTGTTGAGCATGAGGAACTGCTGTTCGTCGAGCCATTCGATGCGGCCCGCACGTGCCGACGTCACGGTTTCGCTGCCGTCGTCTTCCGTGCTGGAGATGAAGATGTTGCGGCCCTCGGTGCCGTCGGCCGTGTCCTTGTCGATGAAGAACACACGCCGACCGCTGGAGGACTCCTGGAATTGCCCGGGTGCGACGCGTTCAAGATCGCCCCGGCGTTCGAAACGGTCACGCAGGTTGTCGGTCTGCTGGTTGGCCCAGGGCCAGATGAAGAAGACCATCAGGGTGATGACGATGAGGATCGGCCAAGAGAATCGGACCACCGGCCTCAGAAAAGCCCCGAGCGAGCGGCCGCTGGAGAACCAGATGATCATCTCGCTGTCGCGGTACATGCGCGAGAGCGTGAAGACGATGGCGATGAACAGCGCCAGCGTGAGGATGGTGGGCATGCGGCCGATGACGGTGTAACCCAGCACCAGCGCGATCTCCTGCGGGTCGACGCTGCCGCGCGAGGCCAGCCCCAGCGTGCGGATCAACAGCATGGTCAGCACGATGGTGAACAGCACCACCAGGGTGGCGCCGAAGCTGCGTGCCAGCTCTTTGCGAATGGAAGAATGGAATAACATCGATCGAGAACAGGAAAGCACGATTATGGACTTTGAACTCAAATCCCTCTCACCCGCCCAGGCCGCCCAATTGTCTGCAGATGCATTGCTGGTGCTGGTGCCGGACGACCTCACGGGCCAGGCCGCTGGCGGCCCATTGCTCCAGCTGGTGGCAAGTGCCTCGCAGCAGGGGGATCTGGAGTCGGGCCTGGCCAAGCAGCTCGCGTGTTACCGCCCGGCAGGGTTCAAGGCGGTGCGCGTCGTGCTGGTGCGCGCAGGCGACGGTTCCGCCGCGTCTGTCCGCAAGGCTGTGGGCGCGGGCATTGCCTCGCTCAAACTGCCCGGTGTGAAGAAGCTGGGCCTGGTTCTCAGCCTGATGAGTGCCAGCAGCGATGCGGTGCGCGCTGCCGTGCAGACCTGTGCCGATGCCACTTACACCTACACCACCACAAAACCCTCGGCCAAGGCGCGGACGCTCCAGCAAGTGGTGGTGGGCGTGACCGATGCCGCCGTCGCGCGCGCGGGATTCGATATCGGCACCGCATTGGTGACCGGGGTCGAGTTCGCCAAGGAGTGGGCCAACCGGCCTGCCAACCATGCCACACCCACCATGCTGGGCGAGGCGGCCCGCAAACTGGGCCGCAAGCCTGGCATCAAGACCGAAGTGCTCGGTCCCAGGCAGGTGGAAGCGCTCGGCATGGGCTCGTTCATGGCCGTCGCGAGGGGCTCGGCCGAGCCCCTGCGGTTCATCGTCATGCACTACAGCGGTGCGCCCAAGGGCAGTGCTCCGGTGGTGCTGGTGGGTAAAGGCATCACATTCGACACCGGTGGCATCTCGATCAAGCCCGCTGCGGAGATGGACGAAATGAAGTTCGACATGGGTGGCGCCGCCAGCGTGTTGGGCACCTTTGCCGCCCTGGCGGAACTCAAGCCAGCCATCAACGTGGTGGGGCTCATTCCCAGCTGCGAGAACATGCCCGACGGTATGGCGGTCAAACCCGGTGACGTGGTCACGAGCATGAGCGGCCAGACCATCGAGATTCTCAACACCGACGCGGAAGGGCGTCTGATCCTGTGCGATGCGCTGACTTACGCCGCCCGGTTCAAGCCGCACAGCGTGATCGACATCGCCACGCTGACCGGTGCGTGTGTCATCGCCCTGGGGGGCATCCGCTCGGGCCTCTTCTCCACGAGGGACGATCTGGCGCAGGCGCTGCAGAGTGCCGGAGAAACCGCCCAGGATCTGTGCTGGCGCATGCCGCTGGACGATGAATACGCCGAAGGGCTCAAGTCCAACTTCGCGGACATGGGCAACGTCGCCGGACGCGCTGGTGGTGCCATCACCGCCGCCAAGTTCCTGCAGAAGTTCACCGGCGAACTTGCCTGGGCTCACCTGGACATTGCCGGCACGGCCTGGAAGAGTGGGGCCGCCAAAGGCTCCACTGGCCGGCCAGTGCCGCTGCTCCTGCAGTACCTGATCGATCAGGCTGCTGCCGGGGCGACCAAGGCCAGGCCGACCGCGAAGGCCGGCAAGTCCACCCGCTCGCGCAAGGCTTGACGCTGGGCCGCCACATGACCGAGGTCGCTTTCCACTTCAACGCGCCGGACAAGCTGTCGTATGCCTGCCGGCTGCTGCGCAAGGCCTACCTGCGTGGTGCGCGCGTGGTCGCGTTGGTGGAGGAGGGTGATCGCGGCGCACTGGATGCGGCGCTCTGGACCCAGGTGGTGGGGGAGTTCATTCCCCACAGTGGTCCGAACGATCCTCCTCATGTGCAGAGCCGCTCACCGATTCACCTGGCCAGCGAGGCAACGCCTCACAACGGTGCCACGGTGCTGGTGAACCTCAAGGCCGGGATGCCCATCGGGTACGAGCGTTTCGCCCGGGTGATTGAAGTGGTAACGGGCGATGAGAATGATCGTGGTCTCGCGCGGGAGCGCTGGAAGCACTACAAGACACAGGGCATCGAGCCTCAGCGGCACGACCTCCGCCTTGCCCCGCAAGACGCCTAGCCCGGCGCGCTGCCCCCCCCCGCATTGCGACATGCATTGCGCTTATGCGGTATGCAACCGCATGATGTGAGTCTTGGGAAAACCCTCGGTACCTCCCCGCAGGGGTTGCATGGTGCGGAATTTGCTGGGTTTTTGGAGTATCTTTATGGACGTGGAGAAATAAAGTTCCGCTCCGCATTTCAACTTTTTATCCTTTCCGAGGAAAACCATGCAACTGAACACCAAACTGGCCGTCATCGCGGCGGCTGTCGCACTCGCCGCTTGTGGCAAAAAAGAAGAGGCAGCTCCCGCCGCCGCTCCTGCTGCTGCTCCTGCGGCTGCTGCCCAGGTCATCAAGATCGGTCACGTTGGTCCCACCAGCGGCGCCATCGCCCACCTCGGCAAGGACAATGAGAACGGTGCCCGCATGGCCATCGAAGAGCTCAATGCGGCAGGCCTGACCATCGGTGGTGCACCCGCCAAGTTCGAACTGCTGGCCGAAGACGACGCCGCCGACCCGAAACAGGGCACCGCTGCTGCCACCAAGCTGGTGGACGCCAAGGTTGCTGGCGTGATCGGCCACCTGAACTCCGGAACGACCATCCCCGCCTCGCAGATCTACAACGACGCAGGCATTCCCCAGATCTCTCCTTCCGCCACCAACCCGAAGTACACCCGCCAGGGCTACGCCGGCGCGTTCCGCGTGGTGGCTGACGACGTGCACCTGGGTGGCACGCTGGGCAAATACGCCGTGGAAACGCTCAAGGCCAAGAATGTGGCCGTGATCGACGACCGTACCGCTTACGGCCAAGGCGTTGCCGACGAGTTCGAGAAGGGTGTGAAGGCCTCCGGTGGTACCGTGGTCGGCCGTGAGTTCACGAACGATAAGGCAACCGACTTCAACGCCATCCTGACCACCCTGAAGGCCAAGAAGCCTGACGTGGTGTTCTTCGGCGGTATGGACGCTGTGGCCGGTCCGATGCTCAAGCAAATGAAGCAACTGGGCATCAACGCCAAGTTCATGGGCGGCGACGGCATCTGCTCCACCGAACTGCCCAAGCTGGCTGCCGACGGCATGGCCGACGACCAGGTCTTCTGCGCAGAAGCCGGTGGTGTGGAAGGTGAACAGAAGGAAGGCATGGACAAGTTCCGTGCTGACTTCAAGGCCAAGTTCGGCGCCGACGTGCAGGTGTATGCCCCGTACGTGTACGATGCTGTGAAGGTCATGGCCAACGCCATGGTGACCGCCGGCTCCGCAGATCCCAAGGTCTACCTGCCCGCACTGAAGGCCACCAACTACAAGGGCGTGACCGGCACCATCGCCTTCGACGAAAAGGGCGACATCAAGAACGGCGCGCTGACGCTCATGACCTACAAGGGCGGCAACCGCACGACCCTGGCTGTGATCCGCTGATGGACCGCACCCGTTCCTGAGCGCTTCTTACCAGGCGCTCCGGTACAAAAAGCCACCGCTTGCGGCTAGCCGTTCCGGCTAGCTGTTGATAAGACCGGGCTTAAGGCCCACAATTCAGCCCCAGTCAACGACTGGGGCTTTTCTTTGTCTGAAGAAACTTCTTCTGCGGCCT
>QFCS01001209.1_pt1 | contig 28243 bp, 28 predicted proteins | sample 3576561 | NCBI WGS metagenome assembly QFCS01 | reverse complement strand
CTCCGGCGCGGCGCCGGGCGGGCCGTGGCCGAGGTGCGGGAAGCGCTCCCCGGCCGCTCGCGAGTGGTGGTGGGGGTCCCCGCCGACACCGCCGGCCGGCACCGGGCCCGGGGCGCCTCGCCGGGGGACTACGCCGCGATCGCGGCCATCACGGCACCGGTGGACGGCTCCCAGGTCGAGGACAGCCCCGTGCACGTCTATCTCAACCCGCCGGTCTACGACGACCTCGACGCCACGGCCGCCCAGGTGGTGCTCACCCACGAGGCCGTGCACGCCGTCACCGGCGCGGCGCTCGTGCAGCAGGCGCCGATGTGGCTCGTCGAGGGCTTCGCCGACCACGTGGCCCTGCGCGACGTGGACCTGCCGATCAGCCGCACGGCGGGGCAGATCATCCGGCAGGTCCGCGAGGACGGCGTACCGGCGTCGCTCCCGGCCCTGACCGACTTCGACCCGGCCGGGAGCCATCTGGGCACCGTCTACGAGGCCGCCTGGCAGGTCTGCGCGACGATCGCCGATCACGCGGGGGAGCGGGCGCTGGTCACGCTCTACGAGTCGGTGCTGGACGGTACGCCGCTGGCCGAGGCGCTGCGGCAGAACGCCGGCTGGAGCGAGGCGGAGCTGACCGCCGCGTGGCAGCAGCGCCTCGCGTCATTGGCCGGCGTGCCAGGGTAGGTCCGTGGACCATCGTTCGGCGGCGCGCAGGGTCGCGCTCGGCACCGTCCTGATCGGCGCGGCGATCTTCGTCCTCATCGCCGTGTCGCGTGTCCCGTGGCAGCCGGTCCCGGGGGGCGTCCCGGACCCGGTGACCGCGTCGTCGGTCTTCTCGGCCGACGAGATCGCCCGCGCCGAGGAGTTCGCCCGGTGGGGGCGGGTGTGGAGCTGGTCCTCGCTGGCCGTCTCCCTGGCGCTCGCCTGCTGGCTGGGCTTCGGCCGTGCGGGCCGTCGCCTCGCCGCCGCGACCCGCGGCTGGTGGTGGGTGCGCGTCGTGCTCGTCGTGGCCGCGCTGACCCTCGTCGGACGGCTCGTCACCCTGCCCTTCGGGATCGCGCTCCGTCGCCTACGTCTCGACGAGGGGCTCGCCGCGGGCTCGTGGGCCGACTGGACCCTCGACCTCGTCAAGGGCGAGGCGATCGCCATCGTGACGACCTCGCTCGCCCTCGTGACCCTGGTCGGTTGCGCCCGGCGCCTGCCGCGCCTGTGGCCGGCCGTCGCGGGCGGGATCGCCGCCGGCCTCGTCGTGGCCGGCTCCTACGCCTACCCGCTGCTCGTGGAGCCGCTCTTCAACCACTTCAAGCCGCTCGAGGACGGCAGCCTGCGCACCCAGGTGCTGGAGCTGGCGGCCGAGGAGGGCGTCGACGTCGACGAGGTCCTGGTGGCCGACGCGTCACGACGTACGACGACGCTGAACGCCTACGTCTCGGGCTTCGGTCACACGAGGCGGGTCGTGCTGTACGACACCCTGGTCGAGGACACGCCGCGGGCGGAGACGCTGTCGGTCGTCGCCCACGAGCTGGCGCACGCGGCGCACGGCGACGTGCTGACCGGTACGGCGCTGGGGGCCGCGGGTGCCCTGCTGGGGGTGGGGCTGCTCGGTCTCCTGCTGCCGGGGCCGCGTCGCGGCGACGGCGAGGAGGATCCGGCGGCACCCGACGCCGCGAGCACGACCGGGGGCCTGAGCGTGGTGACGGTGCCGCGGGTGCTGGCGCTCGTGGCGATCGCGTCGCTGGCCGCGGCGCCGGTGCAGAACGGGATCAGCCGGCTGCTGGAGACCCGGGCGGACCAGACGGCGCTGGAGGCGACGGACGCCCCGCAGGCGTTCGCCGACCTCCAGCGGCGCCTCGCACTGCGCTCCTACGCCGACCCCACACCTCCGGCGTGGTCGCAGTGGTGGTTCGGCTCGCACCCCACGGTCCTGCAGCGGATCGGGTTGGCGAACGGCTACCGCGCTACGGATTGACCGCGTGGTCGAGGCTGTTCGTGGTGTCCTCGAACAGGCCGCTCACACTGCCGCCGAGAACCAGGATCGTCGCCACGATCACCGCTGCGACGAGGGCGACCATCAACGCGTACTCGACCGCGCTGGCGCCGCGCTGGCCGACGATCGGCATCGTGTTCATCGCTGTCTCGGCTCTCGGTTGAAAAGACGAGCGGTCACGTCACCGTCCGGTGACGTGACCGCTCGACGACGGATCGGGATCAGCTGTTGTCCGCGATGCTGTCGTTGACCTTGTTGAACGCGAGGTCCAGGTTGTCGCCCAGCAGGACGACGACACCGACGATGACGGCGGCGATGAGGGCGACGAGCAGGCCGTACTCGACGGCGGTCGCACCGCGCTCGTCCATCTTCGCGAGGCGGGCGTTGAGCAGGATGTTGAGGTACTGGATCATCGGGGTCTCCCTGTACTGATTCTTCTGTGTCCCCGGGGAGTCCTCCCCGATGCCGAGAACTCTGCCGGAATCGGACGCAGCGGGGATCGGGAGTTCGTCTCGACGCCCCTAGTCACTTCGGACTAGGAAACCCGGTCGCCCTCAGCGGGCGGCCGGCTGGACCGTGGAGAGCAGGCCGATGCGCATGGCCGTCACCAGCGCCTGGGCGCGGTTGGCGGCGCCGAGCTTCTGGTAGATCCGGGCGATGTGCGACTTCGTCGTCGACTCCGAGAGGTAGAGCCGCTGGCCGATCGCGGCGGCGTTGAGGCCCTCGGCGAGCAGCAGCAGCACCTCGTGCTCCCGCTCGGTCAGCGCCGTCGACTCGGCCGACTGCCGCCGCATCATCGCGCCCACGAGCCCGGCGCAGACGAAGGCCTTGGGGGAGACCGCGGCGTGCCGCGCGGCCTTGATGACCTCGGTGGACGGGGCGTCCTTGCCGACGAAGCCGGAGGCGCCGGCCTGCATCGCCGCGAAGATCTGCTCGTCACCGGAATGCATGGTCAGCACGACCAGACCGACGCGGTCGTTCTCCTTGCGCAGCGTGCGGACGACGTCCAGGCCTGTGCCGTCCTGCATCTGCAGGTCGGTGACGACGACGTCCGGGGCGGTCTCGCGATAGCGCTGGATGCCCTCGGCGACGGAGCCGGCCGTCGCGACGACCTCGAGGTCGGCCTCGAGATCCAGCACGGCCCCCAGGCCGTTGCGGATCAGCTCGTGGTCGTCGATCAGCAGGACCGTGATGTTGTCGCTCATCGCTACTCCGTCGTGGTCGTGGAGCCGACGTCCGCGCCGACCGAGCTCCGGGGGGTCTTCAAGGCCACCGAGACCGTGAGGCCACGGCTGGCGTTGTCGCGGACCACGAGATCCGCACCGATCAGTCTGGCACGCTCGCGCATGATCTTCAGGCCGTGCGAGTCCGCGCGCGCACTCTGCAGCCCGACGCCGTCGTCGGTGACGGTGATGATCGCCTCGGGCGCGTACACCTGGCAGCGCACGTCGATCGACGTCGCGCGGGCGTGCTTGACGGCGTTGTTCATCGCCTCCTGGGCGATCCGGAAGAGCTCGGCCTCGACCTCCGGGCGCAACCGCGTCGGCTGCTCGTCCAACCGGACCCGGATCGGGATTCCGGAGGACTCCGACAGGTGCCGGGCGACGGCGCTGATCGCGGCACCCAGGCTCTCGCTCTCGCCGATGCTGGTGCGCAGGTTCATCACCGACTGGCGGACCTCGGCGACCACCTTGCTGACCCGCTCGCGCAGCATCGTCAGGGCCTTGGCCTGCTGCTCGTCGGCCGGGCGCGCGGCGAGGGCGTCGATGATGTAGCCGAGCGAGGCGATGTCCTGCGCCACGCCGTCGTGCATCTCGCGGGCCAGGCGGTTGCGCTCGTCGGCGGTGGCCGCGTCGCGGAACTGCGCGAAGAGCAGCGCCGCGTCGAGCTTGACCGCGCCGTCGGCCAGGTCGCGCGAGACCGCGACGAGGGGGAGCACCACGCTGGTGTCGGCACCGACCGGGCGCAGGCCGGCGACGATGGCCTGGTCGCTGACCCGGAAGGCGAACCCCTGGCCGATCTCCACGGGCAGCGGGTCGGCCCCCTGCTGGCGCACGTCGCCCGCGAGCGTCTCGCTGGCGAGCGTGTCGGCGTCGTTGAGCTCGACGGTGGCGGCCACGGGCGTCAGGGTCTCGCCGCGCGGGACGTAGAGCACCAGACCGCGGTTGGGGATCCGGTCGCTCACCTGGCTGAGGAGCTCGCCGCCCAGGGAGCCGACGTCGAGGCCCGAGCTGAGGCTGCCGGCCAGGTCCAGCAGTTGCTTGAGGTGCTCCTGGGCGTCCCGGTACGGCGCCAGCGGGTCGGGCACGCGGTCGGAGGAGAAGGTCACCGCGGCGATCAGGCTGAGGCCGAGCCCGGCCATCACCCAGGTGAAGATCCCGACCGCCTGCTCGGAGGTGATGGTCTCCCACCACATCAGGCCCAGCGCGATCACCGCGATCGCCTCGACGATCACCGCACGGATCATCGTCCGGATGCCGGCGACCGCGGTGGCGTAGAGGGGCGGTACGACGAGGGCCGCCAGGAGGACGGGCGAGTAGGTCATGCCCAGGGCGCAGATCACGCCGATCGCCGCGGCCTCGGTGGCCGGGCTGAGGGACAGGGCGAGGTCACGTCGGGTCGAGGTCACCCCCTGGTAGGTCCACACCGCGCTGAGCGCGGCCAGCGCCAGCAGACCCTCCTCCTGGCGCAGCCACAGCAGCGGACCGCCGATGGCCAGCAGCGCGAAGAGCCGCGACGCCCCGACGACGGCGAAGGTCTGGCTGCTGGGCATGGGACGAACCTGGGGCCGCTCAGCCGTTGAACGCGTCGATGGCGTTCAGCACGGCCGGTCCCATGACGACGACGAAGAGACAGGGAAGGATGAACAGGATCAGCGGGACCATGATCTTCACCGGCACCTGCTGGGCCTTCTCCTCGGCGTACTGGCGCCGCTTGGTGCGGATCTCGGAGGACTGCACCCGCAGCACCTGGCCGATGGGGATGCCGAAGGCGTCGGCCTGGACCATCGAGCCGACGAAGGTGTGCAGGTCCTCGACGTTGGTCCGCGCGCTCATCGACCGCAGGGCGTCGGAGCGGCTCATGCCCAGCTGCATCTCGCGCAGCACCCGCGAGAACTCCTCGGCCACCGGACCGGTGGTGTTCCGGGCGACCTGCTGCACGGCCGCGTCGAAGCCGAGGCCGGCCTCGACGCTGATGGTGAGCAGGTCGACGGCATCGGCCAGGGTGCGCCGCACTTGGTCGGCACGATGCGCCGCGGTGTTGTAGAGGTAGAGGTCGGGGGCGAAGAAGCCGACGATCGCGGCGCCGACTGCGAGGACGAGGAGGGTGGTGAACGAGCCGCCCAAGAGGGCCCCGTAGGCCAGGACACAGGCGGGCAGCACGACCGCGACGATGACCTTGAGCGACACCACGCGGTCGATCGTCCAGCCGTGAGGGTTCCCGGCGTGGTCGAGGCGCCGACGGATCCGCTCGGCCTTGTCGGTGCCGATCAGGCGGCGGCCGAGGGACAGGGCACGGGCCTGCATCGGATCGATGATCCGGTCGGCGAAGGAGCGATCCGCCTCCTCGGCGAGGTCTCGGCCGGCGGGACCGGAGTGCTCGAGGGCCTGAAGGGCGCGCGCCAGGCCCTGCGGCTGCTCCTTGGCGAAGGCGGCACCGACGGTGGCGATGGCGGCGAGCAACAGGAGAAGTGCCAGGAGAAGAAGCATCAGGCATCCACCTTCACCATGCGCGACATCCAGAAGGAGCCGATGGACATCCACGTCACCCCGAATGCCAGGAGGATCCAGCCCCGGGCGTCGGCGACCAGTGGGTGCAGGAACTCCCGGTTCGTGAGGAACAGGTAGAGCGCGAAGATCGGCGGAAGCGCGCAGAGGATGATCGCGGAGAGCCGGCCCTCGGCGGACAGCGCCCGCACGTGGCGGCGCAGGAACTGGCGCTCGCGCATGGTGCCGGCGACCGTCGTGAGGAGTTCGGCGAGGTTGCCGCCGACCTGGCGCTGGATCCGGATCGCCATCACGGCCCAGGCGAAGTCCTTGCTCTCGAAGCGCTCGGCCACGCCCTCGAAGGCGTCCTCGAGCGAGACGCCGATGCGCGCCTCGACCAGCACGCGCTTGAACTCCGAGGCGATCGGCTCCGGTCCCTCGCGGACCACGGTGTCGACCGCCTGGGCGAGCGACAGGCCGGCGCTGAGCGCACCCGACAGCAGGCCCAGCACCTCGGGGAGCGCGCTGTCGAAGGCGCGGCGGCGGCGGGCCGCCATGAACCGCAGGTAGAGCGGCGGCAGCGCCAGTCCGAGCAGCATGAACAGCAGGCCGACGACGACATTGCCCTTGCCGAGGAGCAGGCCCACGACCCCGCCGGCGAACACCGCTCCGATGTGGACCAGCAGCCACTCGGAGGGCTTGAACTCGCTGCCCGCCGCGGCCAGCCGGCGGCCCAGCCGGTCGTTGAGTCCCGAGTTGCGCTCGAGGATGCCCGCCGCGGCCGCCTTCGCCTGGTCCAGGACCGGCTCCGACGGCGGCTTGGCGTCGGCGCGCTCGTCGAGCCCCGTGACCCGCGTGCTGTACGCCGTGACGCGGTCGGCGATGCTCATGGGCGCCGGCGGCGCGGGCACGAGCAGTACGGCGACCGCGAGAAGCCCGAGCCCGAAGGCGCCGAGGCCGGCCCACAGCAGCCAGTCGGGGGCGGCCCAGCCCTCGTCGGGGGCGATGGTGGGCAGCGGCGAGGCGAGTCCGGGGGTGCTCGCGTTGCGCACGGGGGCGAGCGCCCGCGCCACGACCGGCTCACCCGCCGTGGGCAGGGTGGCCTCGACCGTGGCGACGTCCGCGCTGAAGCCGTCGGGAAGCGGGGCCGTCACGAGGACCTGGGAGGCCAGCGCCTCGGCCTCGTCGGCGAAGGCCGCCGCGAGCGCGTCGCCCGTGGAGGTGATGACCTCGCCCTCCCCGGCGGCGGCGATGGTGCGCAGCGGCGCGAGCTGGTTCTCGGGCAGGTCCAGCGCGACGACGTGCAGGCGGACCTCGGTGTCGCGCACGGTCGCGGTCACGTCCTCGATGGTCGCGGTGCTGCCCACGTCGGCGCCGTCGGAGAGCAGCAGCACGGTGCGCTGCCCCTCCTCGCCGGCGGCCCGGGCGGCGGCGAGGACGCCGTCGTACAGCAGCGTGTCGCGGCTCAGGGCCAAGCCGTCGACCACGGACCGGGCCGCGGCGCGGTCCGTCGTCGGCTCCAGGGCCACGCTCACGTCGCTGTCGAAGGTGACGATGCCGACGGCGACGTCGTCGGGAACCGAGTCGAGGTAGCGCGTCGCGGCGTCCTTCGCCGCTGCGAAGCGGCCCTCGCGACGCATCGAGTTGCTGGTGTCGACGGCCAGTACGGTGGTCCGCTTGACCGCCGACCCGGACTCGGTGCCGGTGGCCGTGGCCTCGAGGGTGGTGCCGTCGAGCGTCGCCGTCGCTCCGGCGAGGTCGACCTCGGCGCCGGCAGGGACGTCGACGAGGATCCGGATCCCGTCACCGGTGGTCTCGACGTGCGCGATGGTGCCGTCCGCGGCCGCGGCCTGCGCCGCGGGCAGCAGCAGCACGGCGATCAGGCCGAGCAGCGCCGCGGCCGAGAAGCGGCGCATCGCCCGGCGGCGGCCGGTCACAGCCGGTCCGTCCGGAAGATCGTCGGATCCACGGCCACGTTGGCGTAGGCCAGCTTCTCCAGGAACTTCGGCCGCAGGCCGGTCGAGCGGAGCCGGCCCAGGATGCGGCCGTTCTCGTCGAAGCCGGGAGAGTTGTCGAAGACGAAGATGTCCTGCAGCGTGATGACGTCGCCCTCCATCCGCTCCACCTCGGTGATGTGGGTGATGCGCCGCGAGCCGTCCTTGAAGCGGGTCTGGTGCACGATCAGGTCCACCGCGGAGGCGACCTGCTCGCGGATCGCGCGGATCGGCAGGTCCATCCCGGCCATCAGCACCATCGTCTCCATGCGGGCGAGGGTGTCGCGCGGCCCGTTGGAGTGCAGCGTGCAGATGGAGCCGTCGTGGCCGGTGTTCATCGCCTGGAGCATGTCCAGCGCCGAGGCGTCGCGGACCTCGCCGACGACGATGCGGTCCGGCCGCATGCGCAGGCTGTTGCGCACCAGGTCGCGGATGGTCACCGCGCCCTTGCCCTCGATGTTGGCGGGGCGCGACTCCAGCCGGACCACGTGGTCCTGCTTCAGCTGCAGCTCCGCGGCGTCCTCGATCGTGACGATCCGCTCGTCGGAGGGGATGAACGAGGAGAGCACGTTGAGGGTCGTGGTCTTGCCGGCGCCCGTACCGCCCGACACGATCACGTTCAACCGGCCCCGCACGCAGGCGTCGAGGAAGTCGGCCGTCTGCGGCGTGAGAGAGGCGAAGTTGATCAGGTCCTGCACGGTCAGCGGGTCCGTGGCGAACTTCCGGATCGTCAGCGCCGAGCCGTCGATGGCCAGCGGCGGCACGATCGCGTTGACACGGCTGCCGTCGGGCAGGCGGGCGTCGACCATCGGTGAGGACTCGTCGACACGCCGCCCGATGCGCGACACGATCTTGTCGATCGTGCGGCGCAGGTGGGCCTCGTCGGCGAAGTGGGCCTCGGCCTTCACCAGGCGCCCGTCCCGCTCCAGCCAGACGTCGTCGTGGCCGTTGACCATGACCTCGGAGACCTCCGGGTCGCGCAGGTAGGGGTCGATCGGCCTGTAGCCGAGGATGTCGTCGCTGATCTCCTGGGTCACCCGGGCGCGATCCGCGGCGCTCAGCGGCCGGTCCTGGGCACCGAGCACCTCGGACAGCACGGAGCGGACCGTCTGGTCGAGCTCCTCCTGGTCCATCTCGGCGTCGTACAGGTGGGGGCCGAGCTGCTTGATCAGCTCGGAGTGCACGCTGGCCTTGAGGTCCTCGAGGCGGTCGGCCTCGGCGGAGGCCAGGCTGCGGCGGCCGCCCGCACCACGCCCGTCGCCGGCCGCGGCCGCTCGGGAGGACAACGGACCGGCGGCCTTCTCGGCCGGCCGCGACTCCGGGGTCGGCGCGGTGGAGGCGGCGGAGGTGGCCGGAGAGGCCGGTGCGGCCGGAGCCGCTGCGGCAGCGGGGGACAGGTCGACGGCGCCCGTCACCTCGGACACGACCGCCTCGTCGGCGGCCGGGGTCCCGACGTGCTTGCCCTGGGCCGCTGCCTCGCGGCGCGCCGCCGCGAGACGGTCGGAGAGGCTCGACATCAGTTCCTCCCGCGTCGGAAGAAGCCGCGCGAGCGCTGCTGCTCGGCGGACGTGGCGGGAGCGGCGTACGGCGCCGGGACGGGCTCGCCGGTCACCGACGCCGCCAGGTGGGCGTAGGCCAGGCTGGCCGGGTGCCCCGGCTTGTGGGCCACGATCGGGGTGCCGGCGTTGGTGGCGGCCGCGATGTCGACCGCGGTGGCGACCTGTGCGGAGACGGGCATCCCGAGGATCGCCTCCACCTTGTCGACGCTGATGCCGACCTCCTCGTCGGCCCGGTTGAGGAGCAGATGGCGGTGGCCCCGCGCGATGGACAGCATGTCCATCGTCTCCAGTGCGACCTTCACGTTCTTCAGGGTCGGGACGTCCAGGGTCGCGATGATGACGCACTCGTCGGTCTCGTCCAGGGCCGTGAGCGTGGCGTCGTCGAAGGAGGGGGAGGTGTCGACCACGATGTAGTCGAAGCCGTCGCGCAGCGCCCGCAGGATCCGTGAGATCAGCAGGGGCGTCACCCGCTCCCTCACGTCGGGGTGCGAGGGCGCAGCCAACACCGTCAGCGAGTCCTGGTGCCGCGTCAGCAGCCCCTCGAGCATCGCCAGGTCGATGGAGTCCTCCGAGCCGACCGCCTGCTCGATCGAGTGGGTCGGGAACAGCTGCATGGTGATCGCCACGTCACCGAACGCGAGGTCCAGGTCCACCAGGCACACCTTGCGCGCCCCGCCGTCGTTCAGGGCGAGCGCGAGGTTCACCGACGACGTCGTCTTGCCGACCCCGCCCTTCGGGGAGAACACCGTGACGACGCGGCCCAGCTGCCGCGCGCCGCCGGGACCTCGCAGCGCCTGGAACAGCTGGTGGGCTCGCTCCACCGCACCGGTCAGCGCCTTCTCGTCGCCACCGGCGACGACCACGTCGCGGACGCCGGCGTGCATCGCCTGGGTGAGGACATCGGTGTCGAACTGGTCGCGGACCAGGACCACGCTCACCGTGGGCCGCTTGATACGCAGCTCCTCGGCGGTGGCCAGTGCGACCCGCAGGTCCACGGACGGGCCCAGCGCGACGACGTACTCGTCGGGGTGCTGGTCGATCCAGGCGAGACCGCGGTCCGGGGAGCCGACCGCGTGCGACCCCGTGGGCAGTGCCCGCAGCAGGGTCTCGACCAGTGACGGATCCTGCTCGATCAGAACCGGCATGGCGACCTCAATCGGCGTTGCGGATGACGGCGCAGGGCCCGGTCTTGTCGAGCTGTACGTCGCTCGCGCTGTTGAGCAGGGCGACCGACAGGGCACCGCGCTTCTTGCCGTCCTCGAGCCACTCGAACTGCTGCTGGGTGACCGCGAGGTGCAGGGCCGGGGCGCTGCCCTCCTTCTTGGTCCCGTCGGCCTGGGTGGTGGTCTGGCTTCCGACCGACACCACCAGGACGCGGTCGAGGAGCACGCAGGTCGGCGTGGTCGCGTCGGTCGTCAAGAAGACCGCCAGCTGCGAGCCCGGCGTGATGAAGGCCCCCACCGGGAGGTCGAACGACTCGGGCTTGGCGACCATGCCGGTCGGCACCGGGAGGGTGGCGAGGTCGATGCTCTCGCCCTCGCCGCCGAACTTCCCGCCGAGCAGCTGCTCGCCCGCGTAGAGCGTGGTCAGCGCGACCTTGTCGTTGGCGTCGGCCAGGTCGGCCTGACGCAGGGCACCCTCGAGCACCTGGCCCTTCGGGATGTCGGTCTCGCTCAGCTTGCCCGCGTCGAGCGCGGCGCCGATGCTCTCACCGGGCAGCACCGTCTTGCCGGCGCTCACGGTCACGACCTCGGTGGTCTCGTACTTCTCCGCGGCGCGTGTCTCCGCGCTGCGGGCGAAGACGAAGACCAGGGCCACGCCCAGCGCGGCGATCACCGCTGCGACGACGAGCAACAACCTGCGACGGTCCACCTCAGAGCCCTCCCGCTCCCCATGTTGGCCGAGCCCCTCCCAGGTGCCTGGACAACGTGCTCACTGCCGAATGCGGCTGCTACCGCCCTCCCGGCTGCAGCGCAGGCCGAGGCTAGCGAAGTCCCGGGGTTCCCGGGACGGGAATGGTGAAAATCGGGACCTTTCGATACCGGACCGCAACCTCGAAATCGGGTATGTCCCGTGGTCGCTGCAAGAGCAGGTCGGGAACCGGTCCAGAACAGGCCGGGAGCAGGTCGGGAGCAGGTCAGGAGTAGAGGGCGGCGATCTCGTCGCGGGACTCGCGCATCACCACGTTGCGCTTGAGCTTCAGCCTGGGCGTCACCTGGCCCGCCTACTCGCTCCAGTCGGAGGGCAGGATCGTGAACTTGCGGATCGACTCGGCCTTCGAGACCGCCTTGTTGGCCTCGTCGACGGCCGCCTGGATCTCCGCACGCAGGTCCTCGTCGTCGACCAGGTCCGCGACCTTCCCCCGCTTGCCGTGCTGGTCGGCCCACGCGGGGAAGGCCTCCTCGTCGATGGTCACCAGTGCGGCGATGAACGGCTGTCCGTCACCCACCACCAGGCACTGGGAGACCAGCGCCGCGGCGCGGACCCTGTCCTCGAGGACGGCGGGCGCGACGTTCTTGCCGCCGGCCGTCACGAGGATCTCCTTCTTGCGCCCGGTGATCCGCACGAAGCCCTCGTCGTCCACCTCGCCGACGTCGCCGGTGTGGAACCAGCCGTCGGCGTCGATCGCCTCCGCGGTCGCCTCCGGGTTCTGCCAGTAGCCGGTGAAGACCTGACCGCCGCGGAACAGCAGTTCGCCGTCGTCGGCGATCCGCACCGCCGTGCCCGGCAGCGGACGTCCCACCGTGCCGACCTTCTGGGCGTCGGGCAGGTTGACGGTCAGGGCGGCGGTCGACTCGGTCAGTCCGTAGCCCTCCAGCACGCGCACCCCGATCCCGCGATAGAAGTGGCCCAGTCGCTCACCCAGGGGAGCGCCGCCGGACACGGCGAACGAGCAGCGGCCGCCGAGCGCCGCGCGCAGCTTGGCGTAGACCAGGCGCGAGAACAGCGCGTGCTGGGCGCGGACCCGGACCGGAACCCGGCCGGCATCGAGGGCACGCGAGTAGGCGATCGCCGTCTCCGCAGCGCGGTCGAAGATCCTGCCCTTCCCGTCGGCCGCCGCCTTCTGCGAGGCGGTGTTGAACACCTTCTCGAAGACCCGGGGGACCGCGAGGATGAACGTCGGGCGGAACGTGGCCAGCTGCGGGAGCAGGTTCTTGATGTCGGCGCTGTGACCCAGGCGCGTCCGGGACTTGATGCAGCCGACCTGGATGATCCGCGCGAAGACGTGCGCCAGCGGGAGGAACAGCAGCGTCGAGGCGTCATCCGCGTCGAAGAGCCGCTCCAGCTCCGCGACCGCGACGCACAGCTCGTTCTGGAAGTTGTCGTGGGTGAGCATGCAGCCCTTGGGCCGTCCCGTGGTGCCGGAGGTGTAGATCAGCGTCGCGAGGTCCGAGGGCCCCGCCGTCGTACGGCGCTGCTCGAGGTCGGCGTCCGACACCGCGCCGCCCGCGGCCCGCAGGCTCGCGACGGCGCCGTCCTCGAGGACCCACACGTCGGCCAGGGAGGGAAGCTCCCCTCGGGAGGGCTCGATGCGCGCCAGGTGGGCGGCGTCCTCGGCGACCACGGCCCGCGCGCCGGAGTCCGACAGGATCCAGCGGATCTGCTCCTGCGAGGAGCTCTCGTAGATCGGTACGGACACGGCGCCGGCGAACCAGACGGCGTAGTCCAGGAGGGTCCACTCATAGCGGGTGCGGGAGATCAGGGCCACCCGGTCGCCCGGGGAGATCCCCGACGCCATCAGGCCCTTCGCGACCTCGCTCACCTCCGCGAGGAAGGCGGCGCAGGTGACGTCGCTCCACGTGTCGCCCTCCGCACGACTGAACTGGACGGCGTCCGGGGCCTCGGTCGCGTTGCGGACGACGTCGTCGGTCAGGTTCCCGCTGGTGGGGACCGTCACGGTCTGGGGGGTGGAGTACTCCCGCACTGTTCCTCCTGCTCGGGGCCGCCTCGCCCTCGTCCTGCTGGTCGTGGTCCGCCGCGCTCGGGGGCCGCTCGAAGGTTACTCCCGAGTCGCGCACCGCCCGCGTCGCGGCGGCGCCCGCCCGCGGAGCCGAAGTCGTCCGCGTCACAGTCGTCCGTGTCACAGGGGTGGCGACCGCGCCCACCGGGGCCCTCCCGGTCCGGTAGCCTTCCGGCCATGGCCGAACAGACGTCCTCGTCGATCGTCGTCGACGCACCCGCGGCGGACGTGATGGCCGTCATCGCGGACTTCCCGGCCTACCCGGCGTGGGCCAAGGGCGTCACCGTGGCGGACGTGCGCTCCACCTACGGCGCGGCGGACCCGACCCAGGGCGGCCGAGCGCGCGAGGTGTTCTTCGCGCTCGACGTGTCGCCCATCAAGGACGAGTACACGTTGTCGTACGTGTGGGACGGCGACCGCCAGGTCACCTGGACGCTGGTCGAAGGCAAGATGCTGAAGGCGCTCGAGGGCGCGTACGTGCTCCGCGAGACCGCCGCCGGCACCGAGGTCACCTACCGCCTCGCGCTCGACGTCTCGATCCCGCTCATCGGCATGCTCAAGCGCAAGGGCGAGAAGATCCTGATCGACACCGCCCTCAAGGGCCTGAAGAAGCGCGTCGAGTCCGGCGCCTGACGCCGCGACCTGAGCAGCCCGTGCGCATCGTCCTGTTCACCGGCAAGGGGGGCGTCGGCAAGTCCACCGTCGCCGCCGGCACCGCCGCGCTCGCCGCCGCCCGCGGGGAGCGCACCCTCGTGATCTCGACCGACGCCGCCCACTCCCTCGCCGACGCGTACGACGCGGCGGGGGCCGCCGCGAACGCGACGAACGGCAGCGCGGAGCCCACGGAGGTCGCCCCGAACCTGCACCTGCAGCAGGTGGACGCCCAGCTGCGTTTCGAGCAGTCGTGGTCCGACATCCAGCGCTACCTGCTCTCCGTCCTGGACGCCGTGGGCATGGACCCGGTCGCGGCGGAGGAGATGACGGTGATCCCGGGGGCCGAGGAGGTGCTGGCCCTGCTGGAGCTGCGCCAGCATGCGCGGTCGGGCCGGTGGGACGTGATCGTGGTGGACTGCGCGCCGACGGCCGAGACGCTGCGGCTGCTGGCTCTGCCGGAGGCGCTGGGGTGGTACCTGGAGCGGCTGCTGCCGATCCAGCGACGGCTGGTGAAGGCGCTGCGCCCGGTGCTGAACCGGGCCGCGGGCGTCCCGATGCCCGGGGACGCGGTGTTCGACGCGATCACCCGACTGCACGGGGAGCTCGACGACGTCCAGGCGCTGCTGTCGGGGCCGGAGGCGAGCGTGCGGCTCGTGCTGACCCCGGAGAAGGTGGTGCTGGCGGAGGCGCGCCGCGCCTACACGAGCCTGACCCTGTTCGGCTACCGCGTCGACGGGGTGGTCGCGAACCGGGTGTTCCCGGCCGACGCGGTGGATCCCTGGCGTGCGGGGTGGGTCGAGGCGCAGCGCACGGTGCTGGAGGAGGTGGCGCAGTCGTTCAGCGGCCTGCCCGTCTGGGTCTCGGAGTACCGGCCCGCCGAGCCGCTCGGCGTCGACGCCGTCCGGGCGCTGGCCGGCGAGCTCTACGGTGACGACGACCCGTTGGCGCCGCCGGTGGGCGAGGGCCCGTTCCGGGTGACGCGGTCGGCGGACGGGGGCGCCGTGGCGCATCTGTCGTTGCCGTTCGTGACGCGCGCCGAGGTGGGCCTGGCCCGCAACGGCGACGAGCTGGTGATGACGGTCGGCTCCTACCGCCGGCTGCTGACGCTGCCGCCGGGACTGGCGCGGTTGAAGGTGGCCGGTGCGCGGGTGGTGGCCGGAGAGCTGAGGGTCCGCTTCGTCGAGCCGGCATCGGCGGGGTCGGCGGGAACGGCCGCGACACAGGCGGGGGAGGCACGATGAGCGACGAGCACGACCGCGGTCACGAGCGCGACGGGGGCCACGACGACGTCGGCAGCGTCGGGGAGGAGGCGATGAAGCTGTTCGGCGCCTTCGCCGATCTCGCCCGCCGGCACGCCGGCGACGCCGCGGACGGGTTGGGCGATCTCGCGGGGCAGGCCGCCTCGATGGCCCACGAGCTGAACGAGCACGTCGCGACCGGCAGCGAGGAGTGCCGCTACTGCCCGGTGTGCCGGGTGGTGCACGCGGTGCGCCAGACCTCGCCGGAGGTCAGGACCCACCTGATGGTGGCCGCCTCGTCGCTGCTCCAGGCCGCGGCCGGCCTGATGGAGACCCCGCCGCCCCCGCAGGGCGGCGCTGGCTCGCCGCGGGGGCCGGAGGTCGAGCGGATCGATCTCGACCTCGATGCCGACGACCCCGGGGACCGGCCGTGAGCGCACTGACCTGCGGGATCGACATCGGCGGCACCAAGATCGCCGGCGCGGTCGTGGACGACGCCGGCCGGGTGATCGCCGAGGCACGCGTCGAGTCGCCCGCGACGGACCCGGCCGCGATGGAGACCGCCGCCGCGGCGCTCGTGGCGGGCTTCGCCGCCGACCACGGGGTCACCGCCGTCGGCGTCGGGGCAGCCGGCTACATCGCCTCCGACCGCTCCACGGTGCTCTTCGCCCCCAACATCGCGTGGCGCAACGAGCCCCTGGGTGCCGACCTGGCCCGGCTCACCGGACTGCCGGTGGTCGTGGAGAACGACGCCAATGCCGCGGCCTGGGGCGAGTTCCGCTACGGCGCCGGCCGCGACGTCGACGACCAGCTGATGGTCACCGTCGGCACCGGGGTCGGGGGCGGCGTCGTCATCGACGGCCACCTCCTGCGCGGCGCCCACGGCGTCGGCGCCGAGATCGGCCACGTCTGCGTCGTACCGGACGGGCGGCCGTGCGGCTGCGGCAACCAGGGCTGCCTGGAGCAGTACGGCAGCGGGACCGCTCTCGTGCGCGCCGCGCGGGAGGCGGTCGCCGCGAGCTCGCTGCTGGCCCGCGACCTGCTCCAGCGCGCCGGCGGCGACCCGGCCGCGATCACGGGACCGATGATCACCGCCGCGGCGCAGGAGGGCGACCGGTTCGCGATCGAGCAGTTCGAGCGCCTCGGCGGCTGGCTCGGCCACGGCATCGCCTCGCTGGTGGCGGTGCTCGACCCGGCGGTGATCGTCATCGGCGGTGGCGTGAGCGAGGCCGGGGCGCTGCTCGTCGACCCGCTGCGGGCGTCCTTCGAGCACGAGCTGAGCGGACGCGGCTACCGGCCGACCGCCGAGATCCGCCTCGCCGAGCTCGGCAACCGGGCAGGCGTCATCGGCGCCGCCGATCTGGCGCGGGCCTGAGCCGGCACGGTCGGGCACGGACGGGGAGCGCGCGTGAGCGGTGCGGGTTATGTCGGTGTGGACGTCGGGGGCACCAAGGTGCTCGCCGTCCGGATCGACGCCGACGGGTCGGTCGCGGCGACGGCGACCCTGCCGATGCCGGGACGCACCGCCGGCGACGACGCGGTCGAGGCGGCGGTCGTCGCCGCCGCGGACGCCGTCAGCGGTGAGGCCGCGGTCGCGGGCCTGGGCGTCTCCGCGGCGGGTCTGGTCGACGCCGCGGGGGAGCGCTACCTCTTCGGCGCCCACCTGCCCTGGCGCGACGTGCCCGTGCGTGCCCGTCTCGCCGAGCGGACCGGCCTGCCTGTCGTCCTGGACAACGACGCCAACTGCGCGGCGTACGCCGAGCTCGCCGCCGGAGCCGCCCGCGACGCGCGCTCGGCGCTGCTGATCACGATCGGCACCGGGATCGGCGGCGCGCTCCTTCTCGAGGGCCGGGTGGTGCGCGGCGCCCACGGGCTGGCCGGCGAGTTCGGGCACATGCAGGTCGTGCCCGGCGGCCTGGCCTGCGAGTGCGGTCTGCGGGGCTGCTGGGAGCAGTACTGCAGCGGCCGCGCGCTCGAGCGGGTCACGCGCGTCGCGCTCGGCCGCCACCTCGACGGGCCCGAGGTCTCCGCCCTGGCCCGCGGCGGCGACGCCGTGGCGGTGCAGGCCTTCGCCTCGATCGGCACCTGGCTCGGTGTCGGCCGCGCCGGGCTCCGCTCCGCCTTCGACCCCGAGCGGGTCGTCGTCGGCGGCGGGGTCTCGGCCGTCGGCGACCTGCTGCTCGACCCCGCCCGCGCCGCGCTGCGCGACGCGCTGCAGGGTACGGCGTACCGAGCGGTCCCGGACCTGGTTCCCGCGGTGCTGGGGCCCGAGGCCGGCGCGATCGGCGCTGCGCTCCTCGCACGGGACGGGAGACGACCGTGACCGGTGCGACGCGCGCCGGGGCCGTGTGGGGGCTGAGCCGGCTGGTCCTGGTGGTGCTGCTGTTCTCGGTCGAGCGCGGGTCCGGCTCGGATCTGCGCTACTACGCCGCCACGCTCGCCGATCTCGAGAGCCAGGGCATCGGGGGGACCCTCGTGGAGTACCCGGTCCCGGCGGTGCTGGTCCTCGCGGCGCCGTACGCCCTGCTCGCGCTGCTCGGAGCGACGGCGGGGTACCCGTTGGCGTTGGTGCTGGCGGCCGTCGCGCTCGACGGTGTGCTGCTCCGCGCCCTGCTGCGCCGCGGACGGCGCGAGGGTGACGCTGGGCCGCTCGGGGTGCCGGTCGCGGTGTGGGCGTGGGTGGTGGCCGTTCCGGCGCTGGGCGCGATCAGCTACGCACGCTTCGACCTGCTGCCGGGCGTCCTGGTGGCGTCGGCCTTGTTGAGCCTCGCCGTCGCGCCCCGCTGGTCTGCGACGTACGGCGTGCTGGCGACGTCGGCGAAGTACAGTCCCGCGCTCGTGCTGCCCGCGCTGGCGGCGCCCGCGCGGACCCGACGACGTGTGCTCGTGACGGGGCTGGCGGCGGGCATCGCGATGGCCGGGCTGAGCATCGCGGTCGCCGGGTGGGACCGCACCGTGTCGCCGTTGCGCTACCAGGGCGAGCGGGGTCTGCAGATCGAGTCGGTCGCCGCGACGCCCGCGATGCTGCGATGGGCGGTGGACCCCGCGGGGCACCGGGTCCACTTCGCGACCTCGAAGGCGTGGGAGATCGAGGGCCCGGGCGTCGGGGCGCTGTTGACGGCGTCGGCCGCGGTGACGGCATTGCTGGCCGTCGTCCTGGTGGGGCTCTGGGTGCTCGCCTGGGTCCGGTTGCGCGACACCGCCGCCGCCGTGCCCGCGGTGGTCTGGCTGGCGCTGGGAGCCGTCGCGGCCTTCGTGGTGGGCGGGAAGGTGCTCAGCCCGCAGTATCTGCTCTGGCTGCTCCCGGCGGCCTGCGCCGGCCTGGCGCTGGTCGAGGACCCCCGCGAGCGCCGGCTGCTGTCGTGGTGGACCGCCGGGCTGCTGGTCGCGGCGGGGATGACGCACGCGATCTACCCGCACGGGTACACCAGCCTGCTGTTCCACTCCGGGTGGAGCCTGCCGATGGCGGTGCTGCTGGCGGTGCGCAACCTGCTGCTCGTCGTGCTGTGCGTGGTCGCCCTGTTCGGCGCCGCACGTCAGGTCACACGCGCGCCCCGTCGTCCCACGGATCGCGCGGCGAGCCCGGCAGCCTGAGCACGAGGTAGCAGAAGCCGACGACGAAGCCGCCGACCAGCAGCCAGCCGAGCCAGCCGGGCATGCTCAGTCCGAGGACGAGGAAGACCAGCAGCACGGCGGGGGAGCCGAACACGCCGATCCAGGCCAGCAGCCGGTCCGGCGGAGGCATCGGGACCGGGGGCGGCGTCTCGGGCACGAACCGGTCGATCTCGGCGACCCCGTCGTCGCCGTCGTCGAGGTCGTCCGCGTCCTGAGGGTCGGCCGCGACCTCGTCGTCCACGGCGAGCGAGGCGTCCTCGGGCGCGACGCGTGCCCCGTCGTCCTCCGGCTCGAGCTCGACGCGCTCACCGTAGTTGTCGACGATCGCCTGCCACGCGGCGTCCTGGTCGCCGGGATCCTCCCGCTGCACGTCTCCAGGCTACGCCGCGCCCACACGCGCGACGAAGGCGGCCGACTCCTCGAAGATGGTCGGTGCGTCGTTGTCGAGGGTCGCCACGTGGTAGCTCTCGGGGAGCGGCACCCGGGTGACATCGGTCGACGAGACGCCCTCGAGCACCAGCGGCTCCGAGGCGTCGTCGACGACGTGGTCGTCGGCCGAGCGGAAGTAGACCAGGGGAGCCGTGATCCGCGGCAGGTCGCGCACCAGGCCCGGCCAGGCCTGCATCAGGGAGTGGATCGCCTTGAGCGGGGTGCGGTCGTAGCCGTTCTCGACGGCGCCGGGCTTCTTGATGTCGCCCGCGATCGCCGGGAAGGACGGCACCAGGTGCTTGAGCACCGGAAGCAGCTTCACGTCGAGCCTGCGGGTCGCCACCGCCGGGTTCACCACCATCACGCCGGCCACCTCGTCCGGTCGGTCGGCGGCCAGCCGCAGCACGAGGGCGCCGCCCATCGACAGCCCACCCACCACGACGGCGTCGTTCTCGGCCCGCAGCGCGTCGAAGGCACGCCCGATCTCGGCGTACCAGTCGGGCCAGCGCAGCCGGTTCAGCTCCTGCCACGTGGTGCCGTGCCCGGGAAGGAGCGGCACCGAGACGGCGTACCCGAGCGCCGCGAGGTGCTCGCCCCAGGGCCGCATCGAGGTGGGCGAGCCGGTGAAGCCGTGGCTGAGCAGCACGCCGATCCGCCGCCCGCCCGTCAGCTCCGGCCGGGCGGCGACGGTCAGGGGCGCGGTCGAGGAGGGGCTCGGCGTCTGCGGCATGAGCGCGATCATGCCGCACCGGAGTGGCGGCGCGGGGCCGTCGAGGCACTACTCTTCGATGAGGTGGCGCCCGTCCGGGCGGGCCGTCGTCGCGGAAAGGTGCGGTCGGTTGTTCTACTGGTTCCTCAAGTTCGTCGCGCTCGGCCCGTTGCTGAAGGTGATCTTCCGTCCGCGCGCCGAGGGCGTGGAGAACGTTCCCGCCGAGGGTCCCGCGATCCTGGCGAGCAACCACCTCTCGTACGCCGACTGGCTCTTCATGCCGCTGGTGGTGCCGCGCAAGGTCAGCTTCGTCGCGAAGGCGGAGTACTTCACCACTCCCGGCGTCAAGGGCTGGCTGCAGAAGACCTTCTTCAGCGGCACCGGCAACATCCCGATCGACCGCTCCGGCGCCAACGCCGCGGCCGGGGCGCTGCTGTCGGCGAAGCGGGTCCTCGGTGACGGCGACCTGTTCGGCATCTACCCCGAGGGCACGCGCTCGCACGACGGGCGGCTCTACCGCGGCAAGACCGGCATCGCGCGCCTGGCGCTGGAGACCGGAGTGCCGGTCATCCCGGTCGCTGTCGTCGGCACCGACATCGTGGCCCCGCCGGGCAAGAAGTTCGGCCGCTGGACCCGCCCGCACGTGCGCTTCGGCAAGCCGATGGACTTCTCCCGATACGCCGGTCTCGAGAACGACCGCTTCATCCTGCGCTCGGTGACCGACGAGATCATGTACGAGATCATGCGCCTCTCGCAGCAGGAGTACGTCGACATGTACGCCACGCGCGCCAAGGCGGAGTCGAAGGCCGAGGCCAAGGGGGACGGCAAGGGCGAGGGCCCCGCGTCGCAGCGGAAGCTGGCGTCCTGACCCCTCCCGGGTCCGCCACGCGGGCGGCGGTGGCGGTCGAGGACCGCATGTTCCGCGCCCTGGCGGTGCTGCGCGTCGTCGTCCTCGCCTACACGGTGGCGATCAACGTCTACCGCGACAACTTCGACCACCCGGCGCTGGGCTGGACCTGCGTGGGGGTCATGGTGGCCGGCACCCTCGCCGCCGTCGTCGTGTACGCCGCGCCGGAGCGGCGGGTGCCGGCCGTCCTGGTCGCCGACCTGGCCCTGGCGGTGGCGCTGCTGTCGGCCACGCCGCTGGTCAAGGGTCCCTGGTTCCAGGCGACCATCCCGGGCTACTGGATCGTCGGGGCGCTGCTGGCATGGGCGATCCGCTACGGCTGGCGGGGCGGCACGTTCGCCGCCGTGCTGCTCGGTGGCATCGACCTGCTGAGCCGGGCCGACATCGCGCAGAAGGACTGGGGCAATGTCTTCCTGATCCTGCTGGGCGGCTCGATGCTCGGCTTCGTGTGCGAGTCGCTGAAGGTGATGGCCGCCGAGCGCGACCTGGCGCAGCGCGAGGCCGCGGCCGCGGCGGAGCGGGCGCGCCTGGCACGCGTCGTCCACGACGGGGTGCTGCAGGTCCTGGCCCTCGTCCAGCGCCGCGGCGGAGAGCTCGGAGGCGACGCCGCCGAGCTCGGCCGGCTCGCCGGGGAGCAGGAGCAGGCGCTGCGCACCCTGATCCGCAGCCAGGCGTCGGTCTCCGCCACCGCGTCCGCACCCGCCGGGGGCGGGCCGGGGGAGGAGGTGCCGGCCGACCTCGCGGCGGCGCTGACGGTCCTGGGCAACCGGCCCGGGACCGAGGTCGGCGTACCGCCGGGGGCGGTGCTGCTGCCCTCCCACGCGGTCACGGAGCTCGCCGCGGTCGTGGCGGCGTGCCTGGACAACGTCGACCGGCACGTCGGCGAGCACGCCCCCGCCTGGGTGCTGCTGGAGGACCTCGGCGACCACGTCGAGGTGTCGGTGCGCGACGCCGGCCCCGGGATCGCCGACGGCCGTCTCGAGGAGGCCGCGAGCGAGGGCCGTCTCGGCGTCGCGGAGTCCGTGCGCGGCCGCGTCCGCGACCTCGGGGGCACCGCGACGCTCGACACCGGCGGCTACGGCACGGAGTGGACCTTCGTCGTCCCGCGGCACCAGGAGAGGCCATGACGATCCACAGCACCCACCCGTTCGCCGACGCGGCGCCCGACCCCGCCCGCCGGTTCCGCGGACGCATCGGCGGCGCGGTCACGCTGTGGACCGCCGGCGACGACCGCGAGCGGGCCGGGCTCACCGTCACCTCCCTGATGGTCGCCCTCGGCCCGGAGCCGGGTGTCCTCGCTCTTCTCGACCCCGACGCGGACCTGCTGGAGGTGCTGCGCGACACGGGGCGCGCGGTCGTCCAGGTGCTGTCGTGGGGCGAGCGTCAGCTGGCCGAGGCCTTCGCCGGCACCGCCCCCGCGCCCGGGGGGCCGTTCCGCCAGGCGAGGTTCACGGACACGCCGTACGGGCCCCGACTGTCCTCGGCAACGACATGGGCGGGAGTCCGCCTCACCGGCGAGCGCGACGTGGGCTGGTCGGTCGAGGTCGCCGCCGCGTTGGACGAGGTCCACGTCGGCGAGGACGACGACGCTCTGCTGCACCGGCGCGGCCGCTTCCTGCGCACGCCGCCGCCGGGCGGGTCGCCGGGCTGAGTAGGGTCGCTGCCATGACGGACCGGATCCGGGTCATGGTGGTCGACGACCACCCCATGTGGCGCGACGCGGTCGAGCGCGACCTCGAGGCCGCGGGCTTCGAGGTGGTGGCGGTCGCCGCGACCGGCACGGAGGCGGTCAACCGCTTCCGCGCGACCCGCCCGCAGGTCGTCGTGCTCGACCTGCAGATCCCCGCCCCCAGCGGGGTCGAGGTGACGGCGACCGTGCTCGCCGAGGAGCCGTCCTCGCGGGTGCTGATCCTCTCCGCGTCCGGCGAGCAGGACGACGTCCTGGCGGCGGTGAAGGCAGGGGCGACCGGCTACCTGGTGAAGTCGGCCTCGCGCGAGGAGCTGGTCGCCGCCGTACGCCGGGTGGCCGCGGGCGACAGCGTCTTCACGCCCGGTCTCGCGGCGCTGGTGCTCGGCGAGTTCCGTCGGATGAACGAGCCGAGCACGCCGCCGGGGGAGAAGCTCACCGATCGTGAGACCGAGATCTTGAAGATGGTCGCGAAGGGACTGTCCTACCGGGAGATCGCGGAGCGGCTGGTGCTCTCGCACCGCACCGTGCAGAACCACGTGCAGAACACCCTGCGCAAGCTGCAGATGCACAACCGCGTCGAGCTGACCCGCTACGCGATCGAGCAGGGCCTCGACGACTGACCGGCGCCGTCGGCCGCGACGCGCTCAGCCGTCGCCGCGGGCGGGGTGGGGGCGTCCGCCCGCGGGCGAGGCGTCCACCAGGTCGTGCTGGACGCCCCAGTCGCGCCGCAGCCGCGCCTCCTGCTCGGTCTCGTAGCGCTTGCCGCGCCGGGTCCTGGGCGCCAGCGTCGCCGGGATCAGGTCGAGGCGGTGGTGGGCGGCGCTGAGCACCGGGCCGGTGCGGGCGAGGACGCGCGTGAGGCGGGTGCGGGGGATCTGCAGCTCGTCGGCGATCTCGTCGCCCAGGAAGAGCCGCTCCAGCGCGTGCACGACCCGCGGCGCCTGTCCGGCCAGGCGCCGGGGCAGGACGCCCTGGATCTCGGGCACCAGGAACTCGCGGTTGATGCTCGCGACCAGCGCCCGGCAGTAGTCGTCGACCTCGGGCCGGGTCAGCAGGTAGATGCCCTCCAGCCGCTCCTGCTCCGCGGCGTCGCGGGGGAGCAGGCGCGCGTCGATGCCGAGCAGGTGGCCCAGGTAGCGCCAGCGCGCGTACGCCGCCGCCTCCTCGTTTGGCAGGTACGGCGCCCCGATCTGCCGCATCGCCCGCAGCGGGATCAGCGTGAACTCGACGAGCGTGTAGGCGAGATAGGCCTGGCAGATCGGCGTCCCCCACGCGGCGTGGTCCCACTCCGGGCGGCGCGCGAGGTCCGCGCGGACCAGGGCGTGGATGACCCGGACGCGGACGGTGAGCTCGAAGCCGTCGCTGAACCGCTCCAGGCCGCCGGGCTGGTTGACCGCCAGCAGCCACGAGGCGACCTCGATGGTTCGGGCGCCCGCGTTCTCGATGTAGCGCCCGGTCATCTCCAGCGGCCGGGACGCGGCCGAGTTGGCGTAGCCGCTGACCAGGGACGCCGCCCCGAGCACGATGCCGGAGGCGCGGGAGTAGCGCGAGACGAACCGGCTGTCGCGGTCGATGGTCTCCGTGTCGAGCCACGCCGGCCGCTCGTCGAGGACGGCGAAGAGGGCGCGCAGCGAGTCCGGCGCGTCCTCGACCGCGTCGATGCCCTCGCGGCAGGCCTGGCGCAGCATCCGCATCGCCCTGCCGTGACCGACCTCGGCGAAGTCGGCGACGAAGGCGTCGGCCAGGGGGTCGCCCTGCCACATCGCCTCCAGGTAGGGCTCCGTCAGGGCGCCGTACCGGCGGCGGGCCTCGTCGACGCGGCGCAGGCTGGTCGGGATCCGGTGGGTGTCCGGAGTGTCCGGGGCCTCCGGGGCATCCGGGCTTGCGGCGAGGTGTTCGGTGACCATGCGAGGAGGCTAAAGTGAGGAACTCTCACCTTCTACTCACTTTTCCGGAGGCCTCCCGTGGCCCAGCGCCCGCGTGCCCGTCCGCATCAGGACCGGGCGGTGCAGACGCGTCGGGTGCTGCTCGACACAGCCGTCCGGATCCTGGAGCGGCAGGGCATCGAGCGGCTCACGACGACCGCGGTCGTACGCGAGGCACACGTCAGCAGCGGCACCTTCTACCGGTACTTCAACGACCGGCAGGAACTGCTCGCCGTCCTGCGCGAAGAGGCCGTGCACGCCATCAGCGACGACCTGATGGTCAGCGTCGTCGACGCCCTCGAGCTCGACCTCGACGCCGCGCTGCGGTTGGTCGTCGTGACGCTCGTCGACGGCTTCGAGCGGCACCGCGGCATCATCTTGGCGATGGTCAGCCAGATGCCGGCCGGCAACAACGCCAACGTGCTGCCCGAGATCGAGGCCGACCTGCACCGCCTCGCCTCGCTCCTGCCCCGCCGGCACCTGCCCGGCCTCGCCCCCGAGGAGCTCGAGGCCGTGGTCTTCATGCTGATGGGGGTGCTGGTGTCCACCTGCCTGCGGATCGCGCTGGGCCGCCCGGACGGCGTCGACCGCGACCACCTCGTCGACCTGGCCGTCCGGATGGTCGGCGCCGGCCTGTCCGCGGCGCCGGCCGGCGACACCACCGCGGCGGGCTGAGAGGATCGTCACGTGCCCGACCTGCTGGAGATCGCCGACGAGCTCTACGGGCGTGCCCTCGCCGACTTCACCCCGGCCCGCGACGCACGGGTCAAGGAGCTCAAGGGCACCCCGCTCGCCGCCCGGGTCAAGGCACTGCGCAAACCCAGCACCGCCGCATGGGTCGTCGACCTGCTCGTCCGCCGCGAAGCCGCCCAGGTCGACCAGGTGCTCAGCGTCGGAGCGGCCCTGCGCGAAGCCCAGGAGGCCATGTCCGCGGGGGAACTGCGTACCCTCACCCGCCAGCGCCGCCAGGTCACCGCCGCCGTCACCACCCAGGCCCGTCGCCTCGCCGCCGAGGAGGGCCTGCGGGTCACCGAAGCCGTCGCCGAGCAGATCGAGGCCACCCTCACCGCCGCCATGGTCGACGAGGCCTGCGGGCGGGCCGTCCGCAGCGGCCTGCTCGTCGCGGCGCTGCGCACCACCGGCATCGAGCCCATGGACCCCGCCGACCTCGCCGGCGCACTCGCCGTACCCGACGCACTCGGCTTCCACGCCACCCCCCGCGAGGCGCCCCGCCCCGGCCCGCCCGACCTGCGCGTCGTACCCGACCCCGACAAGGCCGCCAAGGCCCGTGCCGCCGCCGACGTGCGGCTCGCCGAAGCCACCGACGAGTACGACGCCGCGACCGCCACCCACGAGGAGGCGGCCGCCGAGGTCGACCGCCTCTCCGCCCGGTCCCTGCAGATCGAGGCCGAGATCGACGAGCTGCGTCGCCGGATGTCCGAGCTCGAGGAGCAGTCCGAGGCGGTGGAGGAGGAGCTCGCCGAGGCCGAGGAGGTCCGCGACGGCGCGGCCGCCGACCTGCGCACCGCCCGTGCCGAGCGGGACGCCGCCCAGGCCGCCCGGGAGCGGCTGGATCGGTGACCGCCGGCTGGCGCCGCGGCGTCGACTCACCTACCCACCGTGATGATTCGCCCCCGCACGATCCCGCACGATCCCCAGCACCCGCTCGTCGATCCACGCCAGGTCGGGAGCGACCCGCATCTCGTGGTTCTCGGTGCCGACCCAGGTGTGGAAGTCGCGGTGGCCGGCGGCGGCGGCGAAGGTCTCGAGTTCCTCGCGCAGCGCGTCGTCGACGACGACCTTCTCCTCCTCGGTGGAGGCGGTGAGGTAGAGCTCGTGGAGGTCGAGGAGACGGGCGAGCTCGTCGATCGGGGCGGTGTGGTCGTCGACGCGCAGGTCGACGGCGACGTCGTCGAGCCCGCCGTACCCGGCTTCGTCGCGGACGACGAGGATCGCGGCGGACTGGCGTCCGCGCCGGTCGCCGCCGGCGGCGTCCCCGGCGGCGAGGGCGGCGAGCAGGCGGTCCTGGAGCGGTGCGTCGTGGTCGCTCTCGAGCCAGGCGGTCTCCATGGCCTCGACGACCTCGGAGCCGGTGAGGCAGTTGCCCTGGACGGCGTACCCGTCGCCGGTGCGGCCGCCTGCCCACGGGATGCACTCGGCGCCGGTGTGGGAGGCGGCGCGGCCGTCGAGGTCGACGATGCCGACCTGCCGGTGGGGGTAGCCGTCGTCCTCCTCGAGGAGGCGCTGGAGAGCGACGGGGGCGGTGGCGCCCTCGTCGAGGTGCGACAGGGCCAGGCCCTTGTAGGCGACGTTCGCGTCGGCCTGGGTGGCGACGGCACCGACTCCGGCGACGGCCGCGGGCACCGCGGAGCCGACGGCGAGGAACTTGGAGGCGACGGCGACGCCCCAGGACTCGCCGTCGGCGGACCGGGCCACGATCGAGAAGGTCATGGCGACACCCTAGGCGCGCGGTGGACGCCGACGTAGCGTGGCGGCATGCGCGTCGGAGTCCTGACCGGAGGCGGTGACTGCCCGGGCCTGAACGCCGTGATCCGGGCCGTGGTGCGCAAGGGGGTGAGGGAGCACGGCTTCGAGCTCGTCGGATTCCGCGACGGCTGGCGGGGCCCGCTGGAGGGACGGACGGTTCCGCTGGGCATCGAGCAGTGCCGCGGCATCCTTCCCCGGGGAGGCACGATCCTCGGTTCGTCGCGCACCAACCCGTTCGCTGTCGACGACGGCGTGCAGCGCATCACGGACAACCTCGCCGCCGCGGGCGTCGACGCCCTGGTCGCCATCGGCGGGGAGGACACGCTCGGGGTGGCGACGCGGCTCGCCGAGCTCGGCGTACGGGTCGTCGGGGTGGCGAAGACGATCGACAACGACCTGTCGGGCACGGACTTCACCTTCGGCTTCGACACGGCGGTCAATATCGCGACGGAGGCGATCGATCGACTGCACACGACCGCCGAGTCCCACCACCGGGTCCTGGTGGTGGAGGTGATGGGCCGCCACGCGGGCTGGATCGCTCTGCATGCGGGCATCGCGGGCGGCGCGAGCGCGGTGCTGATCCCGGAGGTGCCGTTCGACGTCGAGGCGGTCTGCGCGGACGTCGAGGCCCGCTTCCGCAGCGAGTACGCGCCGATCATCGTGGTCTCCGAGGGAGCGGTCCCCGCCGACGGGACGGGCATGACGCTCGCCGGCGGCGAGAAGGACGCGTTCGGGCACGTCCGCCTCGGCGGCGTCGGCGACCGGCTCGCCCACGAGATCGAGCGTCGTACCGGCAAGGAGGCACGCACCGTGGTCCTCGGTCACGTGCAGCGCGGCGGTACGCCCACCGCCTTCGACCGTTGGTTGGCGACCCGCTTCGGGCTGCAGGCGATCGACGCGGTCGCGGACGGTGACTTCGGTGTGATGGTGGCCCTGCGCGGAACGGATATCGTGCGGGTGCCGCTCGTCGAGGGCACGGGTGCGTTGAAGCTGGTCAGTCCCGCCGAGTACGCCGAGGCGCAGGTCTTCTTCGGCTGACCGGTCGCGCGGCGCCGGCCGAGCCGTCGCCCCGGAGGTCGAGGTCCACGACGAGCGCGCGATGGTCGGAGAGCCGCATCTCGTGGGCGGCCGAGCGCGCGGGCAGCGCCGGGTCGGCGAGCACGTGGTCGAGCTGCTCGACGGGTGCGTCGGCGGGGAAGGTCGGGTGCGCGCCGAGCACGCGCAGGCCGCTGATCCGGGCGGCCCGGTCGGCGTCCATGTTGAGGTCGCCGGTGAGCAGCAGGGGTCGGGGCGCGCCGCCGAGGGCGCGCACGAGGTGGCGCAGCTGTCGCCCGTTCCACCAGTGCACGAACGACAGGTGCGTCGTCGCGACCGTGACGGGTCCGTGCTCGGT
>QFCS01001208.1_pt1 | contig 28250 bp, 29 predicted proteins | sample 3576561 | NCBI WGS metagenome assembly QFCS01 | reverse complement strand
TCGTCCGCAGCGTGAGATGTTTGTAAGAGGCAGGGCGCCGCCCCGCCCCCCTCGTCGAGCGCCCCTCCCGCCCCCGCAAGGTCCGCACGGTCACCAGGCAGACCCGGATGCTTCTGCTCGGCGGCTTGGCCGCGGGCATCGTCGGCTTCTTGGTCACCGGCTGGGTGCTCGCGCTGGTCATCGTCCCGGTGGCTTTCGTCGGTCTGCCCATCTTGCTCTCGTCGTCCTCGGCAGCGCAGCGGATCGAGCGCCTCGAAGCGATGGAGGAATGGACCCGGTCCCTTTCAGGCGTGCTGACCGTGGGGGTTGGACTGGAGCAGGCGCTTGTTGCCACACTCCGCTCCACACCGGCCGCGATCGCTCCCGAGGTCACCCGGCTGGTCGCCCGGCTCCGCGCACGCTGGGTGACTGAAGATGCGTTGCGGGCGTTCGCCGACGAGCTCGATGACGCAACGGGTGACCTCGTGGCTGCGAACCTGATCCTCGGCTCCCGAAGGAGGGGCGCAGGGCTGGCGAGCGTGCTCGAAGGTCTGGCCGAGTCGGTGGCGGCCGACGTACGCGCCCGGCGTCAGGTCGAGGCCGACCGCGCCAAGCCCCGAGCCACTGCACGCTGGGTGACGCTCATCAGCGTTGGGGTGCTGGTTATTCTGGCGGTGTCGGGCACCTACGTCGAGCCGTACCAGAGTGCGCTCGGGCAGGTCATCCTCGTGGCGCTGCTGGCGATGTACGTCGCGACGCTGGTCTGGATGAAGCGCATGGCGATAGGACGCTCGATGCCCAGGTTCCTGGCTCCCGTCCCGGTCACGAGGGAAGGCTCAGCATGACCACCGGACTCCAGATCGCGCTGCTGGGAGGGGCGTTCCTCGGGCTCGGTGTGGTCTTGCTCGTTGCCCGTCTGATGCCTGCCGAGCCGGACCTCACCGAGGCGCTGAGCCGACTGACTCCTGCCCGTGGGCGAGCGAACGCCGTTGGTCCGGTCACCAATGCGACGGGTAAGGAGCGGATCGGCGTCTGGGCGATCAAGGCGTTGCCGCCGGCCGTCTGGATCAGGACTCCGACGCGAGAGCTCGCACTCCTCCGTATCTCGCTCGCGAGGTTCTACGGCGACAAGATCGTCATGGCACTCATGGGGCTCGTGATCCCGCCCCTCTTGGCGTTCTTCTTCGAGCAGATCGGGCTGGGCTTCCCCGTCGCGGTCCCGGCCATCGCGTCAGTCGGGCTGGCGGTCGTGATGTTCTTCCTGCCCAACTACAACGCGGTCGACGACGCCCGGAAGGCTCGCCTGGAGTTCACTCGAGCGCTCGGGGCGTACATCGACCTCGTCGCCTTGGAGCGGAACAACGGCTCCGGCGTACGACAGGCAATGGAGTCGGCGGCCGAGGTCGGCGACTCGTGGGTCTTCACGCGCCTCTCGGAGGAGTTAACTCGCTCGCGCTGGTCGGGCCAACCGCCCTGGGATGCCCTGCACGCCCTGTCCGACGAACTGGGCCTGCCCGAGCTCGACGACTTCGCCGACATCATGCGGCTCTCCGGCGAGGAGGGCGCGTCGGTCTACACCAACCTGCGCGCCCGTTCGGCCGCCATGCGCACGGCGATGCTCAACGATGAGATCTCCGAGGCCAACGCTGTCGGCGAGCGCATGACCATCCCCGGCTCCCTGCTCGGCGTCATCTTCATGGCGCTGCTCGTCGCCCCATCCCTGCTGCGGATGTTCAGCAACACCTGACGACCCCAACCCCACGAAAGGGAACCCATCCAGGAAAGGAAACACCACTATGAACCGACTGCTCGCACTCCTACTCACCCTCCATCTGGGCGTCGATGCGCGCCTGCGGGTCCGCAACGAGCGAGGCTCCGTCACGACGGAGCATGTGCTCTGGGCCGTGGCTGTCATCGCCATCGTCGGGATCGTCGTCGCAGCCATCAAGGCGTACGTTGAAAGCCAAGCCGGCAACATCAGGTAGGCGACGGGACGAACGCGGCTCGGGAACCATCGAGCTGGTCATCCTGCTGCCTGCACTGTTCGCGGTGATGTTCCTCGGGACGCAGGCCGCGTTGTTCTACCACGCCCGAACGGTGGCGATAGCCGCTGCGCAGGAGGGCGCCAGGGCCGCTGGCGGCGAGAACGGCAAGGAAGCCGACGGCGTCAACGCCGCCTCCTCGTTCATCGCCGACGCAGGTGGCGACGACGTACTCACCGGCGCGAATGCGACAGCCAACCGCACCGCCACAACGGTGACCGTGACGGTGACCGGTCACAGCTTGAGCGTGATCCCGGGCTGGAGCCCGGCGATCGTCCAGACGGCGTCGCTGCCCGTCGAGAGGCTGACCGCTCCGTGATGACCTGGACGCGCATGAGGGACGAGCGGGGCTCGGCTGCGGTCGAGGCCGCTGTCGGCCTGCCTGCCTTCGTGCTGTTCGTCGGTCTCATCATCTTCGGTGGCCGCACCGCCACCACCCACTCGGCCGTCGAGTCCGCTGCCGCAGACGCCGCCCGCACCGCCTCCATCGCCCGTACGGCGTCCGAGGCGGAGAGCGAGGCGAAGGCCGCGGCGCAGGCAGGTCTGGCCAACCAAGACATTCACTGCCTCAGCGTCACGGTGTCGGTCGACGTGTCCGACTTCGGCAAGACCGTCGGCGAGGCCGGGTCGGTCTCGGCAACCGTGGAATGCCTTCTCGATCTGACCGATCTGTCCGTTCCGGGCGTCCCAGGCAGTCGCCTGATCAAGGCCACCAGCAGTTCGCCGCTGGACACCTGGAGGGAGCGGGGATGAAACGACGTACTCGCGGTGAACGCGGCTCCATCAGCATCTGGCTGGCGGTGTCGAGCTTCGTGATGATGATGCTCGTCGGACTCGCAGTCGACCTCGGCGGCCAGGTCCACGCCAAGCAGCGCGCCCACAACATCGCCGCCGAGGCCGCCCGGACAGGCGGCGAGCAGGTGCAGGCCGCGCCAGCCATCAAGGGTGAGTACGTCGCGGTGGACACCGTCGCGGCACGTAACGCGGCCGAGGACTACCTGAGCGCCTCGGGCGTCACCGGCACTGTGACCGTCACCGGCGGAGACACCATCACGGTCGATGTCACCGACACCTACAAACCCAAGTTCCTGAGCTTCATCGGCATCGGCGACCTGACCGTCACCAGCACCGCCTCGGCACGACTCATCCGTAGCCTCGGAGGGAGCGAACAATGACCCAGCCCACGCTCGCCCAGCGACTTCGAGGTCTCGCGGCCACACTCGCCCTCCTGCTTCTCGTCGCCGGGGTGCCGTTCCTGCTCATCGGCATCGGTGCCGCGCCGTGGAAGGCTGACCTCGGCTCCCTTGGGATACTGCTGACCAGTCCCGACGACGGCACGCTCGCGATGGTCGTCATCGCGACAGTGGCGTGGGGGGCATGGCTGGTCGTGGCAATCTCCGTCGTCCTGGAAATCGTCTCGCAGGTCCGAGGTCTCCCGACTCCGTCGCTGCCCGGGCTCGGCGCACCCCAGCGGGCGGTGGGCCAACTCGTCGCGGTGGCGGCGCTGCTGTTTGTTGCTGCCCCGACCGTGGTCGCCGCGTTCCCGACCCCGCCCGCCCGCGCGGCGACTGCGCCCGTCCCCGAAACCCCTCGTCTGGCGGCCGTCGAGGCTGCGCCCCTCCTCCCCCAGGCTGCGCCCCTCCTGGCAACCGCAGACTCACCGACGACGGAGAAGACCACCATCGGCTACACCGTCAAACGCGGCGACAGCCTGTGGAAGATCGCCGAACGCCCGCTCGGCGATGGCACCCGGTTCACCGAGATCGTCGACCTCAACAAGGCCGTCCTGAACGGCCGCCCCGACTTCATCGTGTCCGGCACCGTGCTGAAGGTGCCGTACGAGGCGTCCGAGGTCGACGCCGATCGTTCGGCCGAGGAGTACGTCGTGCAGCCCGGGGACACCTTGTCGGAGATCGCCGAGGCGAAGCTCGGTGACCCGATGCGCTATCCCGAACTCTTCGAGGCATCCCGCGACACCGTGCAACCCGATGGCGCGACGCTGACCGACCCGGACCTGATCCGGCCGGGTTGGGAGATCACGCTCCCCGGGCTGGCGAAGCACAAGGCCGAGGTCCCGGAGGAGCCTCCCAGCGAGGTCGTGCCGCCGGTTGACGCGACCCGGCCGGTCGAGCCCCCGAGTGTCGAGCCGACGGCTGAGCCGACCGAGTCGGCGGAGCAGGAACCCACGCCTGCCGTGAGCAGCACCGACAAGACAGACGACGTCGAGTCGTCGGCACCCGGCTGGCTGGTGCCCGGCCTCACCGGGGCGGGCGCAGTTCTTGCGGTGCTGGTGCTGCTCGCCGTACGCGCCCACCGCAACACCCAACTCCGCTACCGCCGGCCCGGGCAGACCATCGCCCCTCCTCCCGAGGAACTTCGTGCGATCGAGAAGACCGCCTTCGTCTCCGGAGCCCCGCTCACCAAGGTCATCGAGGGTCTCGACAGGACACTGATGCACCTTGCCGGCGAATGCTCCGACGCAGAACGGGGGCTGCCCCAGGTCGTCACCGCCACGCTCGCCAAAGGCACGGTGACCCTGCATCTCGCCGAGGACGCAGACCTGCCCGAACCGTGGACCGGCACCGAGCGCGACTGGATTCTTGATCTGAGCCAGCCGCTTCGCGATCGCCAGGACGTACTGCCGCCGTACCCGCTGCTCGTCACTATCGGGCAGGACGACGCCGGTCTGCACCTTGTGAACCTTGAGGAGCTCGGTGTCATCACCCTCGTCGGCGACCCGGAGCGCACCAAGGCTCTTGCCCGGCACATCGCGGCCGAGCTGGCGCTCAACCCGTGGTCGGCCATCGTCGAAGTCAACGTGATCGGCCTCGGCGAAGAACTCACCCCGCTCGACAGCCTCCGTTTGCGCCACCAGGAGAGCGGCGAGCAGGTAGTCCCCGCTCTGGTCCGCTCCGTCACAGCTTCGCTGGAGAACGGCTGGGGTGATCCCGAGCCGTGCGCCGTGGTCATCACCACCGGTGACGGGACGTCCGAACTTGCGCCCCTCCTTCACTCGCCGGCCTCCCGGATCGGCACGGCCTTGGTGTCCCTGGCTGCGCCCCTTCCCGAATCCACGGTCATCGAGGTCGATCCGACCGGGCGTCTGCGGGCGCCCTCCCTCGGACTCGACCTCGAAGCCGCAGGACTGACCAGCGAGGAGGCGAAGGCGTGCGCTGCGATCGTCGACCTCACCCGAGAGAGCCAGCCGGTCAAGATCGCACCCTTCGAGCAGGCCGCCGACGGTTGGATGACACTCGTCGACCAGGCCGGCGCCCTCCGCGAGCAGCTGACGCACGTCCGCGAGGAAGGACCGGCGGGCGACCGCTCACTCCTGCCCGAGTCGGCCGAGGAGTACGTCGAGGTTGCCGCGACCACCGTCGAGGATGTCGAGACCCTGGCCCCGGTCGTGCCAGAGCAGGTCCGTCGCACGGTCGAGGAAGCCGATCCGACCCTCGACCAGGACGTCGCCGACTGGTTCGACGCCGAAGTGGAGCGCCCTCGTCTGGTCCTCCTCGGCGCCGTGAACGCCGAAGCGGACGGCGAGGTCAAGCCGGTCATCCTCAAGCGCCGACCGTACTTCGTCGAAATCTTCGCGTATCTCGCGTTGCACCCGAAGGGTGCGACCGCCAGCGAGATGGCAGACACGTTCGGCGTAGCCGCGTCGAGGGCAAGGACGGACGTCAGTGCACTGCGCGACTGGCTCGGGACAGACCCGCGCACCGGCGGCCTCTATCTGCCGCCAGCCAACGAATCGCCCGTCTATCTGGAGACAGGCGTGAAGACCTACCAAGTGCTGGACGTGCTCGTCGACCTGGACCTGTTCCGTCGCTTGCGTGCCCGCGGCCAGGCGCGCGGCGCGGACGGCATCACGGACCTGCGGACCGCCATGTCCCTGGTCCACGGGCTTCCGTTCAGCCTGCTACGCGACAAGGGCTGGAGTTGGCTACTCGACACCGAACGGGTCCACGAGACTGTCGGTTGCGCGATCGTCGACACCGCGCACCTCCTCGTCGTCGACGCGCTCGCAAAGGGTGAGCTCGACGTGGCGCGAACCATTGCCGAGACCGCCTGCGAGGCCGCGCCCTACGACGACATCTGTCGGCTCGACCTCGTGAAGGTCGCCGCCGCCGAGGGCCACGGCGAAGCGGTCGAGAAGATGCTCAACGACGACGTCTTCAACCGCACTGACGACTATCTCCCGCCCATCGACCTCCCCGAGAGAACGGGAGACATCGTCGGCAAGGAGGGCTGGGGCAACTCCAAGCGTCCTCCGCCCACCTGATTTCGGGCGTCGCGATGCAACGGGAGATCGCGAGTTCCGGGCTGCGAGCCTGAGGCTGCATTTCGGCCCAGATTGACGCACTGCTGTTCGCCGGTCACACCGGAGGCCCTGCCCGACTTAGGGGACGAACTGCAGCAGGGGCCTTTTGTGAACGGATCGTGTGCCTCATACAGGTCGCGCATGCGGAGACAGCCCCAGCTCCTCACGAACGGGTTCAGACCGAACTCTCGGAATTCTTTGCCAAAAGCCCCCGCGAAGGACTTCAGCCCATCCTCTTCGTCGAATTCAGGTAGGACCACGAATCGCTTGCGTCAGCGCCGCGGAACATCACGGCATCTGACGCTCGGCACTGGCCTCAGGACGCCTCGCTCAACCTCAACACATCTGTGTACAGCCTCCGAAGGTGAGCATCCGACATGTCGATGATCGGCTCGTACATGAACGAGTTGACGTGGATGTTCTCGGGCGTCATCAGCACCACACCGTCCAAGACCTCACGCGTTTCGACGCTGCCGTGCCCACGGTTCTTGTACGCCTTCAATAGTGCTTGGGCCTGGTTAGCCTGGATGTTGTCCGTGAAGTCCGGATCCGCCAACGCCGTCACCATGTGATTTTCTGACAGCAACCGGATGGCGATTGACAGGACGATCTTGTTCTCGAAGTTCGCGCCTTCGTCAGCCTTGAGAGCGAGGTTCGCCTGCGCGATCACGAGGTCCGCCACGGAATCGGCGTGTGATGGCCAAGAGCCTTCGCTGCCGAATGCTCCATTGAAGATGAAATCGAGGTCCTGCTGAGTGATGGAGGACGTGTCGCTCTTCCAATGTAGAAGCGAGGTCAATTTCATGTATTCCGGGTCATCTTCGCCCTTCGTGTACTCCAAGATGTTTCGAATGAACGGGATGCAGGCGACGCGTTTCATGCCGTCCTCGAAAAACTTCAGTTTGAAGTCATTGATGAACGGGTTCCTGACACCCACCGCCTGGCTCAGCATGAGCCTACTTTCACCCTTCTGCGCCATGAAGCAACGGTCATACCCCACGACGGCGCGACTCTCCAGCGTGCGGAAGAAGTCGAAATTGTGAGTGAGCAGGATCATCCTGAAATTCGGCTCTTCTGACATCTCCTTCAGGTACTGAATGATCGCGTACTTGTTCTTGTAGTCGAAAGAGTCCGCAATGTCGTCAATGACAAACAGAGTCTCGCGCTCGGACGACTTTCTCGCCTCAACCTCGAACAGGACATTCAGAATGTAAAGCGCCTTCTTTTCGCCGTTACTCAGCACATCCAGCAGGTCTCCACGCTCCACGGGAGTTGTTTCGGCACCCTCCTCGAACTCGAAGCCGAGTTTCAGCAATTTCTCCTGACCGAGCACCACCTGGTCGCGGTTGGTCGCAATGAGCCGGAACGGAACGAAGAACCGGTCGTTGAAGATATCGATGACCCGTTCCCACTGCGTGCTTTCGGCAGCTGCCTGCGCCTCGATCTCCTTCTTTCGCTTCTCCGCATCCTTGAAGCAGGTGACCACTCGCTCATAGAGTCCCTCGTGTGCCTTAATGTAGGACTTCCAGAGGTTCTGCTCGAACAAGTCCACGTTGGTGAACTCGGGAAGCAGTTCGACGTGCTTGGCGATGTAGTCAAAGAAGGCTCGGGTGTCCACGTTCTTGTTGAGCGCCTTCTCGACGGCCTCGAGCTTCTTCCGCAGGGCATCGTCATCAGTAATGCGCTGCTTCTCAACGGCAATCAGCGCGTCGAGATCGGCCTTGCTGGTGACCTCTTTGGGGTCCTCACTTTCCCCTTGCAACAGGATCGAGTGCCGAGCCGCAAAGAACCCGTTGTCGCCCAAACTCTTCGTGACATTCGCCGCGTTATAGAAGTTAAAGGAGTCTCGATTGAAGAAGGTCGACTCGTCGAGTAGTTCGTTTAGCCGGGTCACGTAGTCGGCGAGCGCCGACTGAATGGCGGGTTCGCGCAAAATCGGCTGCACCTTGATGTTGAACAGGACGTCGTACGGAACGTCGGCAAAGGGAGTAGTTTCCTGGCCCTCGATCTCGTAGCTGAGGCGCACGAGGGCGGTGAAAAAGTTGTCTTCCTGCCGAGTGAAGACGCGAGAGACGACACCGGCCACATCTTGCTTAGTCCCCGACTGCTCCTTCAATGCCACAACGAGCTCGTCGCGTGCTTCGCGGAGCTCTAGTTGCAGTGCCTCGTACTCCTTACGTAGCTCCGGGTTCACGAGGAGAGTGGAGGTGGATTCGGTGGGCCCCAACTCCTCGTCGTAGGACAGCACAACCACGACGTCACCGGCATCCAACTCATCGCCGTCTTGGTCAATGACACTCCGAACGGTTTCACGCTCGGGAAACATGCGGTCTTGCGTCTCGATGCCACGTGCGAGGTCAGCGAGCGTCCGGGCGAACGAGGTTTTCATGGTCCCGTTGGGAGCGTAGACGGCGACCGAGTTTCCGCTCCTAAACTTGAACGACGCAGTCAAGTCGCGGATGCCATGGCAGTTCTTGAGCTCAACGTCCAGCTTCTTCATAGTGCTCACTTTGTTCGATGGCCGCTTACGCGACTTGGTGTTCGCCGTCGTGCTGAGGCTAGACCACCGCACCGACATCCGAAGGCCCCGAGAACCGCGTGCGTGTGTCACCTCGCGGCGCGTGTTTCGGCCGTCAATGAGCCAACACCTGAAACTCTAGGAGACAGTGACGTTCCGGCGTGTCCGTAATCCACGAAACTCCGGTCCAGGCGGAGGCGTGCCCGAAGGGCCCCCGCGATCCGCTCGGTGCGGAGGTAGCCGATTCCGCCGCGTGCCGGCGGCATCGGTTTACCGCTCATGCTTGCCGCATGGCGTGCGCGTCAGCGCGCGGTAGCCGCAGACAGTGTGCGCTGCGGCCATCCGGCCGAGATCCGGAACTTCGACGGGGTGCGTCGGCGACGCTTGAACCGAGACGTCAAGTGCCGTCCAGAAGTACGCTCCGAAGATGGGTAGTTCTGGAATTGAAGAAGCCAACGAGCATGAGGATGCTGCCGCCACTATGGCAACCGGCGTCAGTGGTCAGATCTTGGCCATCGACGGCTGGCTTGCGAGCCACGCCGACACCGGCACACGTGGGCCACACGTCCGACTGGTGGCGAATGGCATCAACGGAGCAGTCCTCAAGACCAGCCAGATCCCCGAACTCATCGAATGCCTCAACCTCGTCGCCGAGCGGATTGACCGGCTCTGGGAGCGGGAAGGCGACCGGTATCCCTTCGGTGACGCACCGGACGACAACGACCCCGCCGTCATCCGACAACGGCGCATCGAGCACCTGGTGCTCCTCGAAAATCTGCGCACGCACTTCTCAGAGATTGCCGACATCCTCGTCCGGTCCGACGACGTGCACGACGCTTCGGCGGCCATCGCTCCATTGCTCGGCATCGACGAGTTCGAGGTGTCGTACCGGCTCAACAGCATCAATCTATTCGCCATGACCCGTAGGCCGAGCGAGGCAAGAGCCAAGGAGTTGGCCGACTTGAGTCGGGAACCTTAACGACCGGATCTGGCAGTCGGCGCGTCTGGATCTGGACCGGAACTCGCGACGACCGGGGGTGGCGGCGGGATCTGATCTACAACAGGCGCCAGTTGTCGATGAAATCTGGCGGCTCCCAGTCCGCAGCTCGGACCTTCGGATGGGTCTGAACGAAGACCCTGATCCCATGCAGCGAGTCGGCGATGTCTCGCAATAGGTCGCGCTGGCGGTTGACGATGCCCGCATCGCTCGTGGTGTCTTCGATCCGGTGCGCCGGTGACTGCCGTTCCTTCCGCACCTCGCGCAGCGGCTGTAGCACGAAGCGGACGCTGTCGACGGTCGTGGTGGAGCTGACCCTGACGAACAGTTCCTGTAGCCGGCTCAGCGAGCCCAACCGGTTGCCCGCCTCGTCTGTCTTCGGCGCGCCGGCAGCATCAAGGCCCTTATGTTGGAGGTTGTCCGACAGCAGCTTGTCGGTCAGGAGGATGAACTCGTTCCAGGCGCCGGTCGTGGGCCGGAGCACCCAGCCCCAAGCCCGCGGCCGCTCGACGGTCGATAGCAGTGGCGCGCCGAAGGCAATCGTCCAGACGTCGTTTATCGCCCTGAGCTCCCAGAGGATCTTGGTGAACGGCCCAATGGTGTCTGTCCATCGCCCGCCAATCTCGCGGTCCCACCACTCCGGGTGTGCGACCAGGTCTGTGCCGTCCCGCTCGAATGTCGAGAGCCTGGTCTGGTGGCGTGCCGGAAGGTTGGCCAGGTCATGAAGGAAGGCACACCAATAGCGCCGGATCGGCTCGTCGCCGCGGTAGTCGACGCGGTGGTCGTAGGCGTATCCGCACTCGATCGCCAACGGGTCATCGGCGCCGTACCCGGGCTCGGTCTGGGACGGGTTGTCGCGTGTCGAGTCACCGGTATCTTCGGCTTCGGCTCGTTGGTCGTTGTCCGGCTCAGGGCTAGGTGCTGTGGCCAACCTGAATCCATCATCGCCGAAGGTGAAGTTGAAGACCGGGTCGTTGACGTAGTTCTCTAGAGCAGCCAGGTCGAAGAAGCCCAGCTCCAGGGTGCCGTGGCCCATGATCATGCGGTCGCGGTACAGGGCGGTGTGGGTCAGCTGTGGAGCGTGAGTCCGCATGGCTGCCGGTGTTGGGTACATGCAGCCCTGCATTTCGCCGCAGGCCACATCGGCGAGCTCGTCGACTTGGCGCTCCCAGTCGTCCTTCAACCAGGGGCGTATGTGGGTGTTGAGGTAGTCAGTCGAGGTGACCAGCTGCACCAGCCCGTCTCGGATGAGCTGTTCGGCGTTGGTCGTGGGGCCGGTCGACTCCCCGACAGGCAGGCCGTTGAACTCGCGTGAGGTCAAGTAGTGGTCGATGACCTTGGCGAGCAGGTCGTCGGCAGTCGGATAGGTCTGGTCGTCGACGCCGGGCGTGAGATTGCGGGGCGGGCGCGATTGAAGCCAAGCCTGCAGGTCGAAGCCTGGAGCTGTCCTGGACGACGTATCTTCTGCCTCCGGCGCATCCTCTGAGGTCATGCCCCTTCCCCACCGCGGACTCGGGAAGTCTGCACCTCGGCCGCCGGGCCAGGAGCCGCGCGTTCACGAATCCTGCGGGTCATCGCTGCCGTCCTCTTCGAGGTCTTCGGGGAACACTGCATCCATCGGCATGCCCGCGGCTGCCATCTGCGCGTTGAGATGGTTTAGCAGTGCACGTTCGGGGTCGCCGGGGTTCTCGACCAGGTGATGGCGCAGGTCCTCCGAGATCGCCGGGTCGACCCGGCCGTCAGGGGTGCCATGAAGAATCTTGTCGATCAGGTACTTCGCTTGGCTTCGACGGTCAGATGCCTCGGGCGGGAACCGCGAGTAGTCGAAGCCACTCGACCCGAGGATGGGCCTCCGCGTCAACGGCGAGGAGGCCGTCCGCTTAGACGGGTCGCCCGATTGGCGTCTGTTCGACTTCCTTTTGCCCACGGTTCAACGCTAGACCTAACCGCCGACAGCTTTGCTCATTGCCGCAGCCTCTGCTGACCGCTGACGTTGCCGGCCACTGCCGCCTGGGCCCGGAGCGATGAATCATCCATTTGGGTCGCGCACCCCCTCCGCCAAAGTCTTTCTACTTTCGGAGGGGCGCAGCCTCATGTGGTCGTGACCTGCACAAACGTCGGCTGCGGTTCCCCGCCCCATCTGCGCCCCTCCCGGAGGGGCGCTCTCAGGAGGGGCGTTTCTTGGTGCGCAGGCTGAGGACAGTGGAGTGCATGAACCAGTTGCACCAACCACGAGCCGCGACAGTCCGGTGGAGTCCGCGGCTCCTCAACGACATCGTCAACGCACCGGATCTCGCTACGGCGGCGGAACACCTGGGGGTCAACGGCATCCCCGTGTTTCCGTGCGTCCCCGGCGGCAAGCGCCCGCTGACCGCCCACGGCTTCCAAGACGCCACCGCCGAGCGGGACGTCATCGACTTCTGGTGGCGACGACACCCTGACGCCAACATCGGCGTGCCAACCGGCGCGGCCGGTGGCGTCGACGTGGTCGACGTCGATGTTCACAAGACCGTCTCCGGATACCCCGCCTTCGAGCACGCACGGCGGGCCGGTTTCGTCGAAGGCTGGGCCTGGCTGGTCCGCACCCCGTCAGGCGGGCTGCACGCCTACTTCCTCCACACTGGCGAGCGCGAGCAGCGGTCGTGGCAGATTCCGAGCAAGCACATCGATTTCCGGGGCGACGGCGGCTACATCATCGTCCCACCCTCCCGGGTGACCGGCGAGAACGGCGGGACCCGCAGCTACGAGCAGATCGCGGTCGCCTCCCACCATCCCGGCGCGGTGGACGCCAACGAGCTCCGAGGGTTCCTCGACCCTCCTCGGCCAATGCGCCCACCCACCGACCTCCCGGCCGTCGGCGCGAGGCCGGACAAGCTCGCCGCCTGGGTCGCATCCCGAACCGAAGGCGGCCGTAACGGGGGCCTGTTCTGGGCGGCCTGCCGGATGGCCGAAGAGGGCCATGACCTGAGCACAGCGACGTCACTGCTCGGCGAGGCGGCGTACTCCGCTGGCCTTCCCGGGCGGGAGGCGATGGCGACGATCCGGTCGGCGTACCGGATCGCGACTCGACTCGGGCCGGAGAGCGAGCCGCGCCCTACGAACGCGGTTGAGGCGGTGGGACTGTGAACACGCCGGACCCCTACGTGCGCCACCTCGACCGCACTCCCCCAGAACCTGCTCCGTCCCCGGATGCGGAGAAGGCGGTCGATGCCCTCGCCGTCCACAAGGAGCCGTCGGTCCCGAGCTCCGGTGCCAGGCAGGAGACAGAACGATCTCAGCCGAGCGTCGCCTGGGTTCGTCCCAGCGAGATGGCGACTCTGCTCGGCTCGAAGTTCGTACGTCGCGGAATCGACCTCCAGGCCGAGCTGACCCGCCGCGCGCGTCGTACCCCTGGCGCTGCCGTCTCCAAGGCGTCGCGCCGCATCACCCGCACCTCGATCGCTCGACCTGACACCACAAGCCCGAGCATCACCGACCACGAAGGACTCGGGCTATGACCGCACCGACCTTTGCAACCGCTGAGGGGCTGCGGCTCCTCTTGCTCGACCTCGCGTACGCCGGACGGCTCGCGTGGCACACCAGCCCGGAAGCCTCCGAGCTGATGACCTACACGATGGACAAGTACGCCGGCCTCGCCCACAAGCACGGCCTCGAACCAAGCGATGCTGCCGTCGCCGCCTTCGAGGTGATGCGGATGCGATCCACTCGCGTCGCCGAGGACCCGTGGGCCGTCGTCACCCACGCCGTCGAGCTCTCGCTGATCTACGACTCCCGCGCCGAGGGACTGCTCTGCTCGACCGGACAGGCGCGCAAGACGGCCGGCCTCGACTACCACGACGCCGAGCGGTTCGCGGATCGCGATTCGGAGATCGCGGACTATCACCCGGCGTTCCACTTCTTCGCCAAGATGGCCGACCCGTACGCCGAGAAGGAGGACAACGCTGACGGCGAGCCGACCAACGCCTTCTTCGCCCTCGACAAGGTCGTGGAGTTCTTCATAGACCTCGGCTGGCCTCCCACCACTGCGCGGCTCGGAATGGAGTACATCGCCGCTCGGCTCAGTCGCTGCGGCAAGCCACAGATCGCCTACAAGTCTCTGCTCCGAGAAGGCGACGGCCCGGGATTCCTGGACATCGGGCAAGACGCGTGGATTGACGTGCTCCGCGCCGTGCTTGGTGACCCGCACCCAGACTTCGAGGGCACAACGCGGGGCCTCGGACTTCTCAAGCGCGCAGCAATGGGCTTCGCCGTCACCGAGCTCTTCGACGACCACGGACTCGTCCACATGGTCGAGGCGGCGGCGCCGGACTTCGACAGCGAGCAAGTTGAGAGCTATGTCTGAACGCGGGCACATCGAGCTCGACCGCTCCGTCAGCACCATCGTCGTCGGCGAACGCCACCGCCGCGACACTGGCGACCTGACCCCACTGATGGACTCGATGAAGCGAGTCGGCCTGCTCCAACCCGTCACCATCACACCCGATGGCTACCTGATCTGCGGCTACCGCCGACTCGAAGCGGCCAAGCGACTCGGCTGGAGCACTTTGCGTGTGTGGGTGCGGTCTGGGATCAGCGACGAGCTGACCCGGCTCCTCGCCGAGCGGGACGAGAACGTCACTCACAAGCCGCTCTCCAACATCGAGGCCGCGCACCTGTACGACGAGATGAAGACCCTTCTCCAGGAGGATGCAGCCCGTCGCCAGAGGGCGTCGCAGTTCGGACACGAAACTGACAAAACCGCAGGTCAGCCCGGTGGTTCCGAATCGGAACCACCGGGAGCACCCGGCAGGACACGACACCAGGCGGCCCTTCTGGTCACGCAGCGGGCATCCCACAACCGGCTCGAGGCGATCCTGGAGATGGAGCGCGTGGCTGCTGGCCGCGAACTCCCAAAGGACGTCCGGAAGGTCGCCGAGGATGAACTGGCCGCAATCCGCAACGGCGGTCCGGTCGACCCTGGGTACCAGCGCGTGATGGCCGCCAAGCGCATCGCCGCGATGATGGCGCCTGGAGCCGAGGACAAACTCAACGAGGAAGCCGAGAAGGCCCTCCAGCAAGCCAAGGAGGACCGGCGCCGTCGCATCCAAGAGAACAAGCGGCGGCGCGAGGAAGAGGCCACCAACCAGAAGCGATCGACACGCTCGTTCAACCTCAAGTGGGCCGAGATGGACGGCTGGTCCAAGAAGTACGACGTCGAGCAGATCGCCCGCGAGATCAAGCCCGATGACTGGGCGCTCTTCCTGCGCGTCATCGACGAGACCAAGGCGTTCGCCGAGGCCGTCACCCTCGCCAAGGAGTCGGGCGGCACACCTGAGTCGTGACCACCCCGACTCACGAAGGCCAGGCTGATGCTCCACCCGACCACCCCTGACGAGCTCCGCCGACGACGCCTGATCGTCGCCGGTGTCGCAACCGCCCTGTTGCTGATCGCGTTCGTGACGTACGCCGTGTTGGTCCATCAGGCGCACTCACCCAGCGCCACGTCGACCAAGGCGCAGGCGCCGGTCGAGTTGACGGAGGTCCACAACGTCCCGGCAGTGACCGAACACCCTGAGCTGCGCCCGACCTCAGACCCCGAGACCTTCGCTCGTCAGGTCGCCGAGGCGATCTTCGCGTGGGACACCTCAACGCTCGTCTCCCGCACCGACCACATCGAGCAACTCGTCGAGGTCGCCGACCCGACCGGCGAGTCAACGCCCGGCCTGGTGTCCGACCTCGACAACTACCTCCCAACACAGGACGCATGGACCGAGCTGACGAAGTACGAGACCCGGCAATGGCTCACCGTCGACTCGGTCACCACGCCGACCAAGTGGGCCGAGGCTGAGGCGCAGGCCGGCGACGAGCTGCTCTCCGGCACGACGGCTCTCACGATCCAGGGCACCCGCCACCGCTCCGGCATCTGGGAAGGCGAGCCCGTCTCGTCCGAGCACGACGTGGCGTTCACGGTCTTCCTCGTCTGCGCTCCGGCGTACCCCGAGTGTCACCTGCTCCGGTTGTCTATGCTCGACAAGCCGTTGGACTGACCGATGGGCAAGGTCGTCGCTGGCGGACTGGTCGCCATCCTTCTCGGCCCGGCCTGCATCTTGCTTGGCCTCGGCGTACTTCTGAGCCCAGCGGCGCAGGCCGAGAACCAGTGCCTCATCTCACCGGCATCGACTTCGGTCGACAGCACGACTCCCACGCTTCCGGAGACCGCTCGGGTGGTCGTCCCGCTCCCTGCGGGGACGTGGGTCAATACGAGCGGGTTCGGGATGCGGGTCCACCCGGTCACTGGCGAGTACAAGCTGCACACCGGCGTCGACCTCTCCGCGCCAGCCGGGACGCACATCCTCGCCGCCGCCGACGGCCGCGTGGCGTTCGCCGGACCAGCCACGGGCTACGGCCACCTCATCCTGATCGAGCACACCGTCGGCGGAAAGCGGGTCGCCACCGGCTACGCCCACATGTACGCCGATGGCATCCATGTCGAAGCCGGAGATACCGTCACCGCTGGGCAGTACATCGCCGACGTCGGCTCCGACGGCTACTCCACCGGCTCACACCTGCACTTCGAGGTCCGACCCGGCGGCACCGACGCTGCACCGGTCGACCCGGAGCCCTGGATGGCCTCGAACGGCGCGGCGAACGTCGAGGGTGGCTCAGCCACGAGTGACGCGGGGTGCAGCAGCGGTGGTCCGGCGTCGCCGTACAACGGCGTCAAACCCGATGGCTTTGTCGACGACCCGACCTCGGACGGCCAGATCACCGAGCGGACCGCGCACATCCTCGCCCAGGTCCAGAAGAACTTCCCGGACTCCCAGTGGGCGTGCTGGTCGCCGCGCTCGGGGAAGTCGGAGCACCCACTTGGCCGCGCCTGCGACGGCACCTTCGGCAACTCGATCGGCACCGCAGCAAGCGGCCATGCGCTCGACTACGGCTGGAAGGTCACCAACTGGCTGAAGGACAACGCCGAGACCCTCGGGGTCGAGTACCTCATCTGGCAGGGACGCATCTGGTCGGTTGCACGAGCTTCCGAGGGCTGGCGACCGTACGACGGCGGCGGGATGCACGATCCCAACAGCGTGACCGGCGGACATTACGACCATTGTCACTGGACGGCTCGGGCGTAGCACCTGATGACCATGAAGATCCCCGCGATTCTGCCTCTCGTCGGCCCCGACTTCGGTGCCGTCGGCGGCTCTAGCCAGCTCCGCGCCATCGTCGGTGCGCTGCTGACCTACGGGTTGATCGTCGCCGTCTTGATGGTTGTCATCTGCGCGGCGACGTGGGCCATCGGCTCGGCTCAAGGCAGTTGGCAGACCGCGAGCAAGGCGAAGACCGGCCTCTTCGTCGCCCTCGGCGGTGCTGTACTCACCGGCGGTGCGCTCGCCTGGGCCAACTGGCTCCTCGACGTAGGAGCGACGTTGTGAGCGAGGAGCAGCTCGCCTTCGACATCGAGGGCATGCTCCACGAGGCGGCCGTCGAGTCGACTCCCGAGTGGCGTGGTGCTCCCCTGCACTTCACGACGGTGTACTACCCGCCGGCCGAGCTCGACGCGGCGCTGGACCATTGGATGTTCCTGCACGCGCACGACAAGACCCACGTCAACATGTGGCGCCACCCGATCACGGTCCCTGACAACGCCCAGGTCGCGGGCCACGGTTTCGCGCTCTACACAACAGACTTGCGTTGTGAGCCGTGGAAGCACGCCGACCGGCACGAGTCGTGCCAGTGTGTCGGCGATCTGATGTACCAGGCGATCTGTGAACCGTGCGAGTGGAACGCGATCACCGACCACGAGAACGTCGCTGTCGAGTTGTGGCACGACCACGCGCTCCCCGGCTGGCGCGAACTCCCGATCGTCCCGTCGAGGTTGCGCGCGATGGACACGGACCGGATGTCCAGGGCCACGAAGAACTGGATCGCCGAGCACTACCCCAAGTCCATGCAGGTGCCCGGTACGCCAATGATCACTGAGCGTCGGCCCTTTGGAACCCGCCATGTCCCCGGCCGCTCGCCGTGGGACGGCTACGACATCTCCCACACGGCCGTGGACCCCGACCGCATCGTCGAGGGAGCCAAGCCCCTCCGCCGTACGCCGGACTTCCCGCTGGAGCATGCGCGGGCCGCGACGTCCCCCGGCATCGGCCTTGGCGACTGACCTAACCGAAGAAGATCGGGTCCTTGCTCTCGCGGAAGTAGTCGAGCAGCGACTGGACCTTCTTCGAGGCCGCTTGTGCTGGTACTCGTGGAACTTCAGGTTCCGGTCGCGCCAGTAGATCGCCCACTGGCCGGTGGTCTTCGTATAGCGGAGCCGAGCGATGGGGAACCTCGTCGGCACCGGGCCACCCTGAAGTGGTGCGACTCGATCTGGCCCAAGCACATGTGGGACCAGGCGAGGGTCGAGGCCGACGTCGCTCCGACCTATGTGACCATCGTCGAGGTCCGGCCCGACTGGATTTGATGCGTGCAAGATCGGTCTCGGGAAGCGCCACCGTCGGGCCTCCTACGCGCCGAGATCTTTGTCGTTTGCCGCGCGTGCTACCAGGACGCCCCCGACGGTGAGGACCGCGGCGCCGGCTCCGTACGCCGCCTTTGTTCCAGCCTCTTTGGCTGCCGCCTTCAGCTGCGTGGGCTTCCCCAAGGCGGTCCGCCACCGAGTGGACGAAACGTTCTCGCGCTCGGCCTCGATACCTAGAGGTCCGTGGAACGCGGTGACCGAGTCTCCGACCTGGTTGCTCGACTGCACGATCGCGCGGACGCTGCGCGAGTGGAGCAGGACCTGGAGGTCTGCGTCGTTGGCCGCCTTGTCGAGCCGCCCCACTAGCCCGATGGTCGTGTTGGTGATGCGTTCGCGCAGTCCGTCGCGCGACTCTCTCAGCGCAAGCCTGTGGCCGTCGAGGTCGGCCGGGGCGACCTCGCTGACATGGTCGAGTTCGAGCACAGCGGCCTCTTCGTGGAGCTGGAAACACCGAGCAAGGACCGATAGCCACACGTCAACCTCGCTGACCATCTCGGCCGAGCGCTTCGCCAGGTCCCTCACTTTCTGGGCTGACTCCGCTTTGGATGCAAGCGCGTCAAGCGCCCGCAGAGCGCTGGACTCAATCTCAGCGATCTCCGCCGTGAGGTGCTGGACCTTCGACCACGACGGCCCCGAGACGTGGCCTGTGGTCTCGCGAATGCTCATGGCCTCCCGGATCGCGAACGAGACACCGTCCAGCTTCGCGAGAACACCGTCTCGCTGCGCCCTTCGCACATCGTCGAGCTTTCCGTCGATCGCGGACAGGAGCTCGGTGATCTCCTTGAGCTCCTGCTTGCGCTCCATCTGCGCCATCGCTCCGGCAGCGTTGGAGAGAAGTGAGTGGAGGCCAGCGAGTGTCTCCGGGTTGGCTGCGGCAGACGTGATCGGTCCGGTCTCGGTTGACAGCCACTTGCTGATGTCGCCCGGCTTCCCGGCCATGAGCCAGCGGACACCAGGAGTCTTCGTGTCCATGAACCCGTGCTCATCGACGGCCGCCGCCGACTCCTTCGTCAACTTCACCCATCGACCGGAGTTCGCTGCCACGTCTGCGGCTGTCTGAACGGTTTCAGCTCCAAACGTCACCACGTGACGCAGCCATCCAAGGTCGAGCTTCTTCGAGTCGTCCCAAAGGCCTTCGCGGCGCAGGTACTGCTCGACGGCCTGCGGGTCTCCGAAGACGGCAAGGCCATCTCCGTCGCTGATGACGACATGCTCGCCGCCGTCTGCCGGCACCAAGCCGCTGTCGGTCGGCTGCAGTTCCTCGTCCATACCCACATTGTCCCGCACTCCCCCGACACATGAGCCCGACGCGTGGGCGGACCCGTCAGGACACCTGTGTGAGCGAAGACCCGACTCACTCAGGAGGAATCGTGATCAACCTCGGTCTACCCACCGCCGTCTTGTCGCTGTTGCCGCAGGACATCAACATCGGCCCGAACTCCAACGGGCTGCCGGGCATCAGCCAGCTCAAGGACATCGTCGGCGCGACGATGACCGTCGGCCTCATCCTCGCCGTACTTGCCCTGATCGTCTCGGCGGTCGTCTGGGCACTCGGCGCGAACTCGTCGAACCCGCACTTGGCTGGTCGCGGCAAGTTCGGCGTCCTGGTCGGGCTCGGTGCCGCGATCATCACCGGCGCGTCCGTCGCACTCGTCAACTTCTTCTGGAACATCGGCCAGTCCGTCTGATCGGGCAAGCACGAGAGGAACACGACGATGGTCGACGTCTGCGATGTACCTGTCATCTCATCCGTGTGCGATGTCGCGGGCGACGCGGCCGGAGCGCTGGTGTCCGCGCCCTTCGACTGGCTGGCTCAGGGCATGGGGCACGCTGCGGGCTGGATGTTCGAGGCCGTGTGGAAGGTCTTCGACTCGACCACGATGGTCGATGTCACCAGCAGTCAGTACACCAAGGTCTACAACATCCTCTTCGGCATCGCCGTCTTCGTGATGCTCGGCTTCTTCATGCTCCAAGTCATCGGGGGCATGATCCGACGCGAACCAGCCGCACTGTCGCGAGCGGCGCTCGGGCTGGCGAAGTCGATCCTCGGCTCCTTCGTCGCGCTCGCTCTGCTGGCCACGGCCTTGGAGGTCACCGACCAGCTCTGCATCGGCATTGTCAACGCGGCCGGGACCAACATGGAGCAGATGGGCGACCGCGTCGCCCTGCTCACCACCGGCCTCGTCGGGCTCAACCTCGCGGCGCCTGGCGTGGGTGCGATCCTGACGCTCTTCATCGCTGGCCTTGCCATCGGCGCGGCTGGCATCGTGTGGATCAGCCTTCTCGTCCGGAAGGCGCTACTCCTCATCGCCATCGTCTTCGCACCCGTGGCGATGGCTGGGTTGACCTGGGACCACACGCGCTCCTGGGTCACAAAGTGGGCATCGTTCGTGATCGCCCTCATCCTCTCGAAGGTCGTCCTGGTGGTGATCTTCCTGCTCGCCACCGCACAGGTCTCCGCCCCCATCGACAGCGACATCCAGTCGTTGTCAGAGCCGATCGCCGGTGTCGTGCTGATGCTGATGGCTGGGTTCGCGCCGTACATGACCTACAAGGCGATCAACTTCATGGGCTTCGACATGTACCACGCGATGTCGGCTGAGCAGGAAGGCAAGTCGGCGCTCAACCGCCCGATGCCGATCCCGATGAACCGCGCCCCGAGCTCGCAGCCGAGCAAGGTGCTCGACGGCGGCGGCAATGGTGGCGGTTCACCCGCGCCGGGCGCAGCGCCGACCGGTGCGGGACCGTCAACCGGAGGTGCGGGTGCGGCTTCCTCGGGGGGCGGCGGTGCTGCCGCGGGTGGGGCTGCTGCTGGCGGTGTCGCTGCTGGTGTGGTCGTGGCGAAGGAAGCCGCGACGGCCGGAGTCCGGACCGGGAAGGCGGTCGGTGGCGCGTCGTCACAACAGGCGGACGCCGCGCAGAAGACCCCGGTCTCACCCTCGGGTGCACCCCTGCCACCCCACGTCGCGGACTCGATCCCCGCCCCGTCGAAGGGGAAGAGGGACTGAGCGATGAGCGACCCAACGACTGCACACGACTACGAGCTCGCCCCGGTGAAGTTCTCCCGACTCACCCGGCGCGGCGTCCTTCTGGGACTGTCCGGATCTCAGCTCGTCGTGGTCGGGTTCGGCGCGATCATGCTGGTGTTCGCCCTCTACTTCGGCGGCGGAGCGTCTCTGATGTACGTCGCCCCCGTGCTGCTGCTCTGCGCTGCCCTGGCGTTCATCGGTGTCGGTGGTCGCAAGCTGATCGAGTGGCTGCCCGTGGTCAGCCGCTGGCTCTGGCGGTCCACCGGCGGGCAGTTGTTGTTCCGTCGACACATCGTGAAGCCTCGACCTGCTGGCACGCTGTCGCTTCCGGGCGATGCCGCACGCCTTCGTCAGTGGTTCGACCCCGAGAGCGGCGCGGTCATGGTCCACGACCCCCACACCGCGACGCTGACTGCCATCGTCGGCGTCACCCACCCAGCCTTCATCCTTCTCGACCCGATCGAGCAACAGCGCCGGGTGACGAGTTGGGGACGTGTGCTCGCCACCGCTTGCCGCTCCGGACGCATCGCCTCGTTGCAGGTGATGGAGCGGACGCTGCCCGACTCCGGGAAGGGCCTCGCCGAATGGTGGTCCCGGCACGGCAGCCACGACGACTCATGGACCTCGACGACGTACGGCGAGCTGATCGACCGCGCCGGACCTGCTGGTGAACGCCACGCGAGCACGGTCTCGATCTCACTCGACATGAAGGCCGCAGGTCGCGCGACCCGAGCTGCCGGTGGCGGCAACCGAGGAGCTGCTGCCGTGCTCCGCCAGGAGATGTCCACCATGACTGCGGCACTCCGGGCGGCCGACCTCGCCCCGTCGGGCTGGCTGGAGCCCGGCGACCTCGCAGTGATCCTCCGCTCGGCGTTCGACCCAGTCGTGGCCGGAGCCTTGGAACGTCATGGCGAACTCGGCCGCGACCTCGCCACAGCCGGCCCGGTTGCTGTCACCGAGAACTGGTCGAGCGTGCGCAGCGACTCCGCCCATCACTGCGTGCTCTGGATCAGCGAATGGCCGCGCTCGCTCGTTTACCCCGGCTTCCTCGCACCGGTCCTGCTCTCCTCCGGCGTACGACGGACGTTCACACTGCTCTACACGCCCATGCGCACCGACCAGGCCGCCCGCGACATCCGCAAGAAGAAGACCGAGTACATCTCCGACGCCGCTCAGAGGCAGAGGATCGGCCAGATCGAGGACGCCCAACAGTCCGCCGAGTACAACGACGTGCTCCAACAGGAAGCCGACCTCACCGCCGGCCACGGCATACTCCGCACCACCGGACTAATCGCCGTCAGCGCCCAAGACCCCGACGAACTCGAACGGGCCGTAGCCGACATCGAGCAGGCCGCCATCCAAGCGTCGTGCGAGACACGTCGGCTCTGGGGACAGCAAGCCCAGGCGTTCTCGTCAGCCGCACTCCCGCTGTGTAGGGGCGTGTAGGTCGCGCAGTGCTAAGTCGACGCAGGCGCAGTGCGCAGGCGCCCCTTGTCTCGCGAAGCCCTGCGCTCGGCCAGCCTGGCGTGTCAGGGGCGCCCGGGCGAGCAATCGCGGCATGAGTACTGGACCTTCTCGTGACGCCAGCACGGCACGGCCTCTCGGACCGCCCTGTCCGTTGTGCGACTTGTACCTGACTTCGGCGTGGCCACCCACGGGGTGATGCCATCAGGGATGGGCATCCGCTTGGCTTGGCGCATGTCGATACGTCGGCGCGGCCCCGTGCCCAGGAGGGGGACGCCCTCGTCGGCGAGCTGGTCGAGCGCCCAACCGACCCACTGTGCCCGCGGCCCCGTGATCTGGTCGACGTCGAGCAGGGTTCCGTCCGTGCGGACGACTCGCCACCACGGGATGTCGGTATTGGGGTCGTCAGCTCCGGGACGATGGCCCAGGATCGTCGACACCGTGCGGCTGTGGCTCGACGGCCTGCCGACCAGAAGAGCCAGATCGGCGTACGTGATGACCATCCCCGCCGGGACTGACCGGCACGCATCGTACACCGCCTCGGCATCGCTGCTCGTGTGGTTGGTGCTCATCCAGCGATCCTCTCACCGCAGACCGACCACCACCTCGGCTTCGAGGTCCTAGCCAGCTCGTGCCGCGGGTGTACCAGTTCCACCCCGGCACACCTCCTTCTCGACCAGATCGAGAAGGAGGCCCCGATGCCTACGTTCGAGAACCCGGCGGCTGACGCCGACGAAGTCCAGACAGTCCTGCGTGGTCTGGCGCATGCGACCCGGTCCATCGACGACCCCCGCGACATCTACTCGGTGCTCGGGTCCCTCACCTCAGCGGTCGCGTCCCTGAGCCAGTCGCTGCACCAGATCGCAGCGTTCCACGACGCACATCAGCGGCAATCGGAGTGGGTGCCGGCGGACTCTCCGAAGGCTCGCTCGGCTGCGTACCGGGTGTCGTGGGATCTCCACCGGGCCGGCGAAATGGTGCGACAGGTTGGCGAGGTCATCGCGAACGCTCACGAGGCGGAGGCCATGCTTGCCTACCACCGCGAGTTCCCCGATCCACCCTTGTCGCGCTCGTCCGTCGACCACGGGCTGTCACTATGAAGGGTTTGGACGAAGGCCGCCTGCACAGCGCGGTCCTCGTCGTCCCTCGACGCGAGCGTCGTCGTGACCGGCGGGCACGCAAGGCGGCGGCGAAGTCGTTGCTGGCCGAGGACCGCGACTCCCGCAAGGCCGTCGCCAAGGCGAAGGCAGACGAACTGGCGGCCGAGCGGCGCGCAACGATAGTGCTACCAAAGGCGGGCGAACCCGGCCCCGCTGCGCTCCGCACTCCGGGTCGCCTGCGATTGCCGCGTCATCAAGACACCTCGGCCACCCTGGCGGGTGCGTACCCGTTCCTCGCGGAAGGCGGGCTCGGGAGCGACGGGGTGTTCGTCGGTCAGGATCTCTACTCCGGGTCCTCGTTCGTCTACGACCCTTGGGTGCTCTACGCCCGTGGTCTGATCACTGCTCCGAACCTCGTGCTCGCTGGCATCGTCGGCTCGGGCAAGTCGGCACTGGCGAAGAGCCTCTACACCCGCTCGATCCCGTTCGGTCGCCGCGTCTACGTCCCCGGTGACCCGAAGGGCGAGCACACCGCCGTCGCCGAAGCGGTCGGCGGCAAGGCCATCGCACTCGGACACGGGATGCCGAACCGGCTCAACCCACTCGATGAGGGGCACCGCCCGGCTGGCCCCGATGATCAGCAGTGGGCAGCGCAGGTGACCGCGCGACGGCGCGAACTGGTCGGCGCACTGGCGGAGACCGTCCTCGACCGTCGGCTCACGCCTCTGGAGCACACCGCGATCGACGTCGCCCTCGCTGAGGCCGTGCGCTCGGCAGACGTCCCGGTGTTGCCAATGGTCGTCGACCGGCTGCTGGCTCCCGATCCGGCCACCGACTCCGATGGTCGGCTTGCCGAGGACGGCCGGCTCGCCGGCCACGCGCTGCGCCGACTCGTCGCGGGTGACCTGGCCGGTCTGTTCGACGGCCCCTCGACTGTGCGGTTCGATCCGACGCTGCCGATGGTCTCCCTCGACCTGTCTCGGGTCACGGAGAACGCCACTTTGATCTCGGTGCTGATGACGTGCGCGTCCGCGTGGATGGAGTCCGCCCTGCTCGACCCGAACGGCGGTCAACGCTGGGTCGTGTACGACGAGGCGTGGCGCCTCATGTCCCACCCGGCCCTGCTGCGCCGGATGGACGCCCACTGGCGACTGGCACGGCACTACGGCATCGCAAACATGTTGATCTTCCACAAACTCTCCGACCTCGACAACGTCGGCGATCAGGGCTCCGCGATGCGAGCCCTCGCCTCGTCCCTGTTGGCCAACGCCGAGACGCGAGTGGTCTATCGGCAGGAGTCCGACCAGCTTGGCTCCACCGCCGCGACCCTCGGGCTGACCGGCACCGAGCAGTCGCTCCTGCCAACGCTGGGCACCGGACAAGGACTATGGCGGATCAAGCACAGGTCGTTCGTGGTCCAGCACCAGCTCCATCCCGCCGAGCTGGAGTTGTTCGACACCGCCGGCCGCATGAACGGGGTTGCCCCAGAGGGACACCTGTCATCTGAGACAGGAGGCATCCGATGAGAGTCCAGACCCGAGACCTCGCCGCACGTGAGGAGAAGCTCGAAGCCCTGCAACAGAAGCTCACCGAGTCGGTCAGCGCGCTGGTCACCGGCGACGACTGGAAGCGCGCCCTGGAGTTCGCCGCGAAGTTCCGCTCGCGGTCCTTCAACAACACGATGCTGATCTACGTCCAGCACTACGCGGCGTTCCAGCAGGGGCGGGTGCCCGAGCCGGTGCCGACGTACGTCGCCGGCTTCCGCCAGTGGCTCAGCCTCAACCGAGCAGTGATGAAGGGCCAGTCGGGCTACGCGATCCTCGCGCCCGTTACCGCTCGGTTCGCTTCCTCGAATCCTGCCGACGCGGACTCGTGGCGACGTCTCGCCCGCGGCGAGAAGCCGGGCTTCGGCGAGGCTGTGCGCTCCAAGCTGGTTGGCCTCAAGCCTGCACACGTCTGGGACATCTCCCAGACCGACGGTGAGCCGATCCCCGAGACGCCGCGCCCCGCCTTGCTCCAAGGCCAGGCACCGGATGGCCTGTGGGATGGCCTTGCCGACCAGATCACCGCGCACGGGTTCGAGCTGCGTCTCGTCTCGGATGCGAGGTCGATTGGTGGCGCCAACGGATTGACCGACTACATGACCCGCGAGGTGTCGGTGCGGATGGACATGGACGACGCCGCCCAGGTCAAGACGCTGGCCCACGAGCTCGGGCACGTCATGCTCCACGGACCTGACAACGCCGACGCCGCCATGCACCGTGGCATCGCCGAGGTCGAAGCCGAGTCCGTCGCCCTCATGGTCGGCGCGGCGCACGGGCTGGCGACCGACGACTACACGATCCCGTACGTCGCCTCCTGGGCGTCGAGCGTGCCGGGCAAGACGCCCGTCGAGGTCGTGCAGTCCACCGCCGAGCGTGTGCGGGGTTCGGCGGTCACGATCCTCGACAAGCTCGACACCCCGCAGGTCGGCGAAGGCAACCCGCCCGGACTCGACCGCGAAGCGCTCGCTGCTGGGCGTGGGGCAGCACCAGTGCAAACGGTCGCTCAGCGGCAGGTGGAGACGATCGGGCTGTGAGCATGATCAACGCTGCCGCCCCGTACCGGCGCGACGACCGCCAAGCGGTCCGCGTCCCCGTGGTCATGCCGCTGGTCGAGGTCGACGTCGACGAGAAGGGCTTCCTGACCGTCAAGCTCGACCACGAGCCCTACTCGGCCGACGGATCGCTCACCCGCGACGACCTCCATCGAATACTCGACGAGATCGCCGCCGACCTGGGGACCGCCGTACGGGTCGAGGTCCACGAAGGCGACGGGAACACCTTCACCGACATCGTCACTCCTGCCCGTCCGCGCCTGCGGATGGTCAGGCCCGTGCGCGAGTCGGCGGCCACGGTCGGCGAGGTGACCGGCGGCGGGTTCCAGGCAGGCGAGGAAGTCGCTGTCGCCGTGGTGGTCGCCCACCAGGTCGCCAGCACCGACGGCACCGCGCGCCTGCGCCTACCGCCCGCGCTGCTCGAAGCTCACCCGGGCCTGGTGGTGTTCATGGGTAAGCGGTCCGGCACCGTCATGGTCAGCGCAAGTGCCGATGGTGGTGCGGCGTGAACCCTCGCGGGCAGGGAGTCGACGACGACCTGGTCAACTTCGGCCTCATCCTCATCGCCGCCGTCGGCCTGATCGCGGCGATCCTGCGACTTGCTGGATCTGCCGCTGCGTGGGTGTCAGGCGCCTCGCAGCCAAAACGGGGCTGGGAGGCCGGCTTTCGAGTTCTCACCCTCCCCAGCGACCCATCCACCGCGCTCGGTGCCGACGGACTCGCTGCGTGGGTCTACTGGCTCGTGCTGCTGCTCATGGTCTCGGCGGTCATCGCCAGCACCCTCGTGCTATGGCGACGGATCGGCTCGATGAAGCACACGACGTCGCATGATCCCCGCCGACTTGCAGGGGTCGCCACTGGACGCGACGTACGAGCGGTTGCATCGGATAGGGCGCTGCTTGCGCGTGGCCAGACGCTGCGACCGTCCCTCGACAAGCCGGAGCTCTCTGACGTCGGCTACCTCCTCGGGCGCTCGCGGGGTCAGAGCGTCTGGGCGTCGGTCGAGGACTCGATCCTGGTGCTGGGACCGCCCCGCTCGGGCAAGGGCCTCCACGTCGTCATCAACGCGATCCTCGACGCCCCCGGCGCGGTCATCACCACCGCCACTCGACCCGACAACATCGCAGCCACCATCACGGCTCGCCAGGTGCGCGGACCGGTAGCGGTCTTCGACCCTCAACGGCTGGCCGAGGGTCTACCGGCTGGCCTTCGCTGGTCACCCGTGCGCGGCTGCCAAGACCCACTCACCGCGATGATCCGAGCCACTGGCCTCGCGTCCGCAACCGGCTTGTCGACCGGCGGGGTCGAGTCCGGCGGCTTCTGGGAAGGCAAGACCCGCACAGCCCTCCAGGCGCTGCTCCATGCGGCTGCCCTCGACAATCGCAGTCCCCGCGAGCTATTCGGGTGGACGCTGTCGCCGTCTGCGGCGGCCGACGCGGTGGCGATCTTGTCGAGCAACCACAAGGCTGCACCCGGCTGGGCCGACTCGTTGGAGTCGATGATCCACTCCGACCCCCGCACCCGAGACTCGATCTGGATGGGCGTCTCCCTCGCCCTCACCTGCCTCGCCGACCCACGAGTCCTCGACGCCGTGTCCCCGAACCCCGGCGAGCACTTCGACCCCATCGACTTCCTCACCAGCAACGGCACCCTCTTCCCCCTCGCCACCGGCGCAGCAGCTGGCGCCTCCTGGTCACCCGT
>QFCS01000221.1_pt1 | contig 28452 bp, 24 predicted proteins | sample 3576561 | NCBI WGS metagenome assembly QFCS01 | reverse complement strand
CGAGCAGAGCCGCAAGGGCTACTGGCTCAACCAGTTCTGCATGAGCCTGATGAAGGCCGAGAACCGCGAGCGCTTCAAGAAGGACGAGCGCGCCTACCTCGACGAGTGGGCCATGACGGAAGAGCAGAAGCAGGCCGTGCTCGCGCGCGACCTGAACTGGTGCATCCGCCTGGGCGGCAACATCTACTTCCTGGCCAAGATCGGTGCCACCGACGGCAAGAGCTTCCAGCAGATGGCGGGCTCCATGACCGGCATGACCGAAGAGGAGTACCGCAACATGATGGTGGCCGGCGGCCGTTCGGCCGAAGGCAACCGCGTGCTCGGCGAAGACGGCGATGCCCAGGCGCACCGTCAGCCACAGGGAAAAGGAAAGAACTGACATGGCCCGCATCACCGCATCCGTCTACACCTCGCACGTCCCGGCCATCGGCGCCGCGCTCGACCTCGGCAAGACCCACGAGCCCTACTGGCAACCGGTCTTCCAGGGCTACGAGTTCGGCAAGCAGTGGATGAAGGACAACAAGCCCGACGTCATCTTCCTGGTTTTCAACGACCACGCCACGGCCTTCAGCCTGGACATGATCCCCACCTTCGCGATCGGCACCGCCGCCGAGTACCAGCCGGCCGACGAGGGCTGGGGCCCGCGCCCCGTGCCCAAGGTGATCGGCCACCCGGACCTGGCCTCGCACATCGCGCAGTCGGTGATCCAGCAGGACTTCGACCTCACCATCGTCAACAAGATGGACGTGGACCACGGCCTGACCGTGCCGCTCTCGCTGATGTGCGGCCCGCAGGACCCGGTCAAGGGCGCCTGGCCCTGCCCGGTGATCCCGTTCGCGGTCAACGTCGTGCAGTACCCCGTGCCCAGCGGCCGGCGCTGCTACAACCTCGGCAAGGCCATCGCCAAGGCGGTGGCCAGCTACGACGAGGACATCAACGTGCAGATCTGGGGCACGGGCGGCATGAGCCACCAGCTGCAGGGACCGCGCGCGGGCCTGATCAACAAGGACTTCGACAACGCCTTCCTCGACAAGCTGATCAACGACCCCGAGGCCGCCGCCGACATCCCGCACATCGACTACGTGCGCGATGCGGGCAGCGAGGGCATCGAACTCGTGATGTGGCTGATCGCGCGCGGCGCGATGGCCGATGCGGCCGGCGGTCCCCGTCCGAAGGCCGTACAACGCTTCTACCACGTGCCCGCGTCGAACACGGCGGTGGGCCACCTGATCCTGGAGAACACCTGACATGAGCAAAACCATCAAAGTCGCCCTGGCGGGCGCTGGCGCCTTCGGCGTCAAGCACCTGGACGGCATCAAGAACATCGACGGCGTCGAGGTCATCTCGCTGGTCGGCCGCGAGCTGGACAAGACGAAGGAAGTGGCCGCCAAGTACGGCATCGGCCACGTCACCACCGAGCTGTCCGAATCGCTCGCGCTCAAGGAACTGGACGCCGTCATCCTGTGCACACCCACGCAGATGCACGCCGAGCAGACCCTGGCCTGCCTGAACGCCGGCAAGCACGTGCAGGTGGAGATTCCGCTGGCCGACAGCCTCGCGGGCGCGCAGGCCGTGGTGGAGCTGCAGAAGAAGACCGGCCTGGTCGCCATGTGCGGCCACACGCGCCGCTTCAACCCCAGCCACCAGTACGTGCACAACCAGATCCAGGCCGGCAAGTTCAACATCCAGCAGATGGATGTGCAGACCTATTTCTTCCGCCGCACCAACACCAACGCGCTGGGCCAGGCGCGCAGCTGGACCGACCACCTGCTGTGGCACCACGCCGCGCACACGGTGGACCTGTTCGCCTACCAGGCCAACAGCCCCATCGTGCAGGCCAACGCCGTGCAGGGCCCGATCCACCCGACGCTGGGCATCGCCATGGACATGAGCATCCAGCTCAAGGCCGCCAACGGCGCGATCTGCACGCTGTCGCTCTCGTTCAACAACGACGGCCCGCTGGGCACCTACTTCCGCTACATCGGCGACACCGCGACCTACCTCGCGCGCTACGACGACCTGTTCAACGGCAAGGAAGAGCAGATCGACGTGTCCAAGGTGGCCGTGAGCATGAACGGCATCGAGCTGCAGGACCGCGAGTTCTTCGCCGCGATCAAGGAAGGCCGCGAGCCCAATTCGAGCGTGGGCCGGGTGTTCGCCTGCTACCAGGTGCTGCACCAGCTCGAGCAGCAGCTCAACGCGGCCGGCTGAGCCGGCGCGCCGATCGGCCCAGATGCACCCCAGCGCCTTCGACCACGGTCGCCTGTTCTTCGACACCTACCTCGATCCGCAGGCCGCACCCACCGTGCTCGACATCGGGGCGCAGGACGTGAACGGTTCGCTGCGCTCGCTGGCACCGGCGGCCAGCCGCTACATCGGCGTGGACTTCGCGCCCGGGCGCGGGGTGGACGTGGTGCTCGACGACCCGTACCACCTGCCGTTCGCCGACGGGAGCATCGACGCCGTGGTCAGCAGCTCCTGCTTCGAGCACATCGAGCTGTTCTGGCTGAGCTTCAACGAGGTGCTGCGGGTGCTCAAGCCCGAGGGCCTGTTCTACCTCAACGCGCCGTCCAACGGCGACTTCCACCGCTACCCGGTGGACTGCTGGCGCTTCTACCCCGACGCCGGCGGCGCGCTCGTGCGCTGGGGCGTGCGCTCGGGCCACCGCCCGGCCCTGCTGGAGTCGTTCACCGCCTACCAGCAGCTCGACGTGTGGAGCGACTTCGTGGCGGTGTTCGTGAAGGACGAGGCCTGCGTTGAGCGCCATCCCGCGCGCATGCTCGATCGGGTGGGGCGCTACATGAACGGCCGCCGCCACGGCGTGCAGGGCATCCTGTGCCCGCAGGACCACACGGAAGAGGGCGCGCGCCTGCGCCGCCTGACCGGCCACCCCCAGGGCCTGGGCTGAACCCTGGCGCGGCGGCTCAGGCGGTCTTGCGCAGCCACAGGCTGCCGCCGGTGTTGCGCAGGCAGGCCGGCATGTGCGCGGCGAAGAAATCGCGGTGGAAGTGGGCCATGTAGGTGTTCATCAGCAGCACCTCGAAGGCGCTGTTGTACTGAAGGAAGGCCCGGACCATGTAGGCCTCGTTCCAGACCCGGCCTTCGTAGATCCATTCCTTCGGGTACTCGAAGGGGTAGAAGACGTCGTGCAGGTGGATCACCACGCCCGGGGCCAGCGCCGGGAGGATCTCGAACAGCAGGCGGTTGACGTCGCTGCCGATCTTGCCGACGTGCGTGGAGTCGATGAACAGCACGTCGTTCTCGCGCAGCTGGGTGAACACCGCCAGGTCCACCTCCTGCAGCGCCTGGGCGAGCACGGTCGTGGCGGCCAGATCTTCGGGCCGCAGCAGCGACTGCAGCAGCTGCGGGTAGGGGTCGATGAAGGTGGTGTGCATCGACGGGTCCAGGAAGTACTGCCGGGTGTCCAGCGTGACGCACGACGAGTGGCCCGACCCCACCTCCACCAGGCGCGCGGGCCGCAGGGTGCGCAGCATGCAGTGCAGCATGATCGCGTCGGAGTAGCTGTAGGCCGGGTTCAGGTAGTGGTAGCGCAGCCCGGGCCGGGGCTCGTCGCCGAAGGGGATGTCGGGGTAGAGCGCCGCGAAGCCGTGCAGCAGCGCCAGCTGTTCGGGCTCGCGCAGGTCGATGCCGGGCAGGGTGGCGGGCGGGGCGCCGAACAACCGGGCCTCGTGGCGGCGAACCTCGTCCAGATCGGGCAAGGGCGAGTAGTAGTGGCCGGGCGGAAACATGGTGGGGGCGGTCTCGGGTGCGGTGGCGGTCGGGCGGACAAATTCTATCGAGCACACTAGGCGGGTCCGCATCCTCTTTTCACGCCCCAGCGATGTCCCCTGCGACCCCTTCCAACCCCGCCGACCCCGGCGCTGCCGCCCAGCTCGACGCCGTCTGGGGCGACCCGGCCACCTGGACCGAACACGGCCTGCACTGGACCCACCTGCCGGCGGTGAAGGCCCGCATCGCCGAGATGGTCTCGGGCGACGCGGGCATCCACCCGCTGGAGTGGTTCTTCCGCCAGGTGGCCGCCGAGCGGCCCCTGCCGCTGCGGCGGATCCTGGTGCTGGCCTGCGGCGCGGGGTATGTGGAGCGCGAGGCGGTGTCCCGGGGCTGGGCCGCCTCGGCGGTGGCGATCGACTTCTCGTCCCAGGTGCTGGCGCGCGCGCGCGCGCAGGCCCAGGCCGAGGGGCTGGCCATCGAGTACCACCATGCCGACATGAACCGCCTGCCCCTGGGGCAGGCGCCTTTCCTGCCCGGGACCTTCGACGCCGTGCTGGGCGTGGCCGGCGTGCACCACGGCAGCGACCTCGAGCGCCTGTACGCGGACGTGGCCGCGCTGCTGGTGCCCGGCGGCTGGTTCTTTCTCGACGAGTACGTGGGCCCGGACCGCTTCCAGTGGCCGCAGGCGCAAGAGCGCCACCTCAACACCTTGCTGGACCTGTTGCCGCCGCGCTTGCGCATGACGACCGACGGCCGGCTCAAGGGCAACGCGCGCCGCCCGAGCGTGCAGGAGGTGATCGCGGTGGACGCCAGCGAAGCGGTGCGCTCGTCCGAGTTGCTGCCGCTGCTGCCGGGCCATTTCGAGGTGCAGGCCGTGCGCCCCTACGGCGGCTCGATGCTGCACCTGGTGCTGGGGAGCATCGCGCAGAACTTCGCGCCGGCGGCCGAGGCGCCTTATCTGACTGCCTTGATGGAGGCCGAGGACGAGCTGATCCGCGCGGGGCAGATCGGGCACGACTTCGCCTGCGTCATCGCGCGTCCGCGGCCTGCCGCAGCCAGCGCCGCACCGCCGCCGGATCGTTGAGACCCAGGGCCAGCACGCGCGAGGGCGCATGCAGGGCGGCGTCGGGCGGCAGCCGGGCATAACTCTCGCGGATCGCGGCCCGCCGCTCGCTCAGCCGGGTGTTCGACGGGTCGAGCCCGGCCACCACGGTGAGTCCCGAGGGCGCGGTGGGCAGGGTGACGATGCGCAGATCGGGCCGCAGGGCGCGCAGGCAGGGCACGATCTTCCAGCCGTCGCCCGTGTGGAAACCGGTGAGGTGTTCGCGGCCGGCGGTCTCGGCGGTCAGCGGCACGGTGTCGTGCAGCAGCAGCACCGCGCCCGGCGCGGCCAGGCGCTCGGCACCGATGACGTCGTCGAGCACGGTGTCGAAGCGGTGATCGCCGTCGATGAAGGCGAGGTCGAAGCCGGTGTCGGCGAGGCCGCTGTCCACCGGCACGGCGGCGAAGAAGTCGGCGCTGGTGCGGCGGACCAGCTGCGCCGGCCCCGCGCAGCGGCTCAGCGGATCGCCCTTGGGCGCGGGGTCGACGCCGATCACCCGCGTGTCCGGCCCCGCCAGGGCCAGCGTGTGGCCATGCTCCACGCCCAGCTCGAGGTAGATCCGCGGCTTCAGCTGTTGGTGAAACCAGGCGAGCCAGTGGCGGTAGTCCGGCCCGGGCCAGCGCAGGCGGGCCAGGGTCACGTGCACGCCAGGCAGGTTGGGCTCCATCGCGAGGGCGTCCCACAGCACGGCTTCGGCGGCATCGGTCGCGCCCTCGGCGCTCAGGCGGCGCCAGCGGCGCAGGGCCGAGGTCTCCAGCGGATGCACGGGGGCGCTCACGCGGCGCCTTCCAGCACCTGCCGCAACAGCTGCCCGAAGCGCTGCGGGGCGTAACGTTCGGCGCACTGCTGCCACGCGGCCTGCTGTTGCCGTGTCCACAGGCCGTCGTCGCGCAGCAGGCGCGCGATGCCGTCGGCGAAGCTGCGCGCGTCGCGGCCGGCCTGGATGTCCAGGCCTTCGCGCCAGCCGAGCTGGCGCACCAGCAGCGCCGAGGCGGCGACCGGGATGCCCTGCGCGGCGGCCTCGATCACCTTGGCCGGCACACCGCCGGCGAAGCGCACCGGCGCGATGAAGACCCGCGCGCCGTCGTACAGCGGCTCCAGCGCCTCGCGCGGGCCCAGCACCTGCACATCGTCACGGGCCAGCGCCATGATCCGGGCCGAGCGGTTGATGCCCACGACGGAGAGCACCGGTGGCCGGGGCAACTGCGCGCGCAGCAGCGGCATGACCTGTTCGATGAACCACACCAGCCCGTCTTCGTTGGGCGTGTCGGGGTGCAGCGCGCCCACGAACAACAGGCCGCTGCGCCCGGCCGGCCCGGGCGCGTCGCGGCGCACGGCCATGCCGTGGCTCAACAGCGTGACGCGGTGGCCGGCCGCGCGAAAACACTCGGCGTCGCGCCGCGACACCACCAGCACGTCGCTGGCGCCGCGCGCCAGGGCGATCTCGCGCGCCAGATGCGCCTGCGCCGCCGCGCGCGACATCGGCTTGCCGCGCACGCCGGCCTCGGCGATCTCGCGCAGCGCGAACAGCGCTTCGGCGTCGTAGACCAGGCGCATGCCGGCGAAGAGTTCCGGCCGGCGCGCGCGCAAGGGCTGCAGGGCCCGCAGGTTGGGCGGGCGGCTGACCAGCAGCACGTCGTACACGCCGCGCCGGCGTTCGAGGAAGTCCTCGAGCCGCGCCAGGCCATGGTGCAGCACCACCTCGACGCTGGACGGCACCGAGGCGTGCACCTCGCGCCAGTCGTCGTCGGTCTGCCACAGCGGGAAGAAGCTCACCGGCCAGTCGCGCAGGGCCTGCAGCATGAGGCGCGCGCGCGGCAGCCCGCCGCCCTTGACCATGTGCGGCACCTCGTTGTCGATGATGAGCACGCGCGGGCGGCGCGGCTGGTCTTCGGGCGAGCGCCAGCGGTCGCCGTCGAGCCGGGGGGCCATGGGGTAGGGGCGGTCCTGCAGCCAGTCGGCGTAGCGCGCCTGGAAGCGCGCGCGGTTCTCGCGCATGCGGTGGCCGGCTTCGTCGCCGGGGGCGCTGCCCCATTCCACGTGTTCGACCAGCACGCCGGGCTCGACCACCACGCGAAAGCCGGCGCGCCACACGCGCAGGCAGAAGTCGGCGTCCTCGTAGTAGGCCGGGACGAAGGCTTCGTCGAAGCCGCCGAGCATGCGCCACAGCGGCGCCGGCACGGCCAGGAACACGCCGGAGACGTAGTCGGTGGCGCGGCTGGTCATGGCGGCGGGGCAGAAGGGGTCTTCGTCGCGCCCGATGCCGTGCGCGTTGCCGTCGCGAAAGATGAGGTTGCCGACCTCCTGCAGCCCGCCTGCGCTGAGCACGATGCGCCCGCCCAGCGCGCCGACGGCGGGGTCGGCGTCGAGCCGGTCGCGCGCGGCCCGCAGGGCGCCTTGCTGCACGATGGCGTCGTTGTTGAGGAACACCAGGTGGCGCCCGCGCGCCAGGGCCGCGCCCTGGTTGGCGGCCAGCAGGAATCCGGTGTTGTCGGCATTGATCACGGTTCGCGCGCCCGACACGCGCGCGAGCAGCTGGGCCGTTTCGTCGCTGGAGGCGTTGTCGATGACGATGGTCTCGAAGGACAGGCCGCGCTGGTCGGCCAGGGCCTGCAGCGTGCGCCGCGTCAGCCCGGCCTGGTTGTAGAGCACCACGACAACGGAGAGGTCGGGCACGCTGTCCGGGGCGGGTTCGGGCAGGGCGATGCGGCTGCCGGGCTTGTCGAGCCAGACCTGCAGCGCGTGGCGGGCCTGGGCGCGCAGGCGGGTCTTGGGGTCGGCGGCGAACAGGCCCGGGTCGGCGCCGGCCACGGCCTGCGCGCACAGGGCTTCGATCTGGCGGGCCACGCGCCGGCCGTCGGTCAGCGGCGCGTCGAGCAGGCGCGCGCGCAGCGTGGCGCGGTGTTGCGCCAGGGCCGCTGCGTCCCCGGCCAGCGCCGCGGCGATGTCGACGAAGTGCTCGGGCGTGTCGGCCACCCAGGCCTGCAGGCCGAGGGCGTCCAGGATGGCATGGCCCTGGCGCGCGCCGGCGCGGTCGCCGCTGAGCGTGACGACGGGCACGCCCATCCAGAGCGGGTCCAGCAGGCTGAGGCCGCCGTTGCCGGGAAAGCTGTCGAGCACCAGGTCGATCTGCTGGAACCACAGCAGCAGGTCTTCGTAGGAGCGCGGCGGGTCGAAGCTCACGCGCTCGGCGGCCACGCCGTGGGCGTGCAGGGTGGCGAGGATGCGCGTGCGCTGCGGCCAGTCGGTGGCGACCTGGCCGACGAAGCGCAGGCGCGAGCCGGGGCAGGCCACCAGGCAGCGAGCCCAGGTCCGCAGGCTGGCGCCGTTGAGCCGCAAGCCGCGCGCGACCACGCCGAAGGTCACGGCGCCGGTGCGCTGCACGGGCGGCGGCAGCGGCGGCGGGGCGTGCGTGGGCGGGTCCCAGCACCATTGGCCGCCGTCCAGCCGCCACAGCGCTTCTTCGTGCGCCGCCTCGTGGGCGGCGGGCACGGTCGCGGCGTCGCAGAGCAGGGCGTCGAACAGGCCGCCGGCCGGGCCCCAGCAGCCCAGCCAGCCGACCTGCAGCGGCGCCAGCCGCCGTGCCAGGGCTTGCAGCACCTCGAACTGGCCCTCGAACGGGTGCAGCCCGCCGGCGTCGATGACGACGTCGATGCGGTTGGCGGCGCAGGCGCGCGCCAGCTCGGGCGGGGCCAGCGGTTCCTGGTGGATGTGGGCGGGCAGGCCGGCCATGGGCCGGTGCGCGAAGAGGAAGACCTCGGCGGCCAGGGGATCGTGGCCGGCGAGCACGCGGCGCAGCAGGCGCTCGTGCAGCTGGCCGGCGATGTAGGCGATGCGGGGGCGCGCGCCGGGTCGGCGCGGCAGGTCGGGGCGTTGCCAGGTGTGCAGGCCCGAGCGCAGCTTGAGATCGCGGAAGACGTGCCGCGCGGCCTCGGCCAGGTTGTCGCGCGTGGCGTCGGCGCAGAGCGACTGGGCGTAGAGCGCGGCGCTGGCGAGCCAGGGGTCTTGCGGGAAGCCGTGCGCGGCGGCCTGCGCCAGCCGCAGCAGCGCGTTGTGGCCGTGGCGGGCCGTGCCCTCCGCGATCGCTGCCCGGTAGGCGGCGCGGCGGTCGGTGTGCGGCACCAGGGCCAGCGCGGCGGGCGCACCGCCGGCGCCCAGGCTGTGCAGGCGCAGCAGGGCGCGAACGGCCTCGGCACCGCGCTCGCGCTCGACGATCAGCTCGCGGCACAGGGCCACCGCGCGCGCCAGGTCGTCGGCGGTCGATGTGGGGTCTTCGCTCAGCAGCCGCGCCCGCAGCAGCCGCGCCTCGGCATCGTCCGGGTGCAGGCTCTGCAGCCGGTCGATCGCCTGCAGACCCTGCGCGAACGCGCCGCCCCGCAAGCAGGCTTCGGCCAGCTCGCGCAGCGGCACGGCGGGGTCGGCGGCGCGTTCGCTGGCGTGCAGAAAAGCCAGGCGGGCCGCACCGAAGCGTTGTCCGTCCAGCAGGATCCAGCCGAGCTGGCGCAGGCTGTCGACCCGCTCGGGTTGCAGCTGCAGGGCGGTCTCGATGGCGCTCTGGGCTTCGTCCAGCCGCTGTTGCCGGTAGCGCACCTGGGCCAGCGCGCGCCAGGCCTGCACGCTGGCCGGGTCCTGGGCCACGGCGGCCTGCGCTTGCAGGGCGGCGGGGGCCAGGTCGCCGGCGGCGGCGAACACGAACGCCGCCTGCACGCGGGCGAGGTGCTCGTCGGGCCGGTGCCGCAGCAACTCGCGCACGGCGCTGCTGGCGGTGGCCAGGTCGCCCTGGTCCTTGGCGATCCAGCCCAGCAGGCGCAGCACCTCGACCTCGTCGCCGCCGGCGCGCGCGGCCCGCGCGAGCGCGCGCCGCGCCAGCACCCAGCGGTGTCGCCGCGCGTGCACCTGCGCCAGCACCAGCCAGGCGTCGGCGTGGCGCGGGTGGGCGCGCAAGCCCTGCAGCAACTGGCGCCGCGCGGCCTCGACGCGCCCGAGATCGAGCTGCACGCGGGCCATCAGCGCCTGCGCGGGCAGGCAGTCCGGTTGACTGGCCAGGACCTGCATCAACAGCCATTCGGCGTCCACCGGGTGCTGCCACGCGACCTGGATCTGCGCACGCCGCAGCAGCGCGTCCCAGCGGCTCATGTCGCGCTGCTGGACTTCGTTGAAGCTGCGGTCGGCCGCCTTCAGGTCGCCCGCGCGCTGCTGCAGGGCGCCGAGCAGGTGCCAGGCGGCGGCCTGATCGGGAAAGGCGTCGACCTGGCGGCGCGCCACGTCGACGGCGCGGTCCAGGTGGCCGTGCTCGCACTCCCAGTCCACCAGGGCGGTCAGGAGTTCGGGTTCGTCGGGGTGGCGCGCGAGCCCGTCGGCCAGGCAGTCGGCCGCGCGCGCGGCCTGTCCCAGCGCCAACAGGCATTGCGCGCGGTGCAGGTGCAGGCGCACCTGTTCGACCGCGTTCCAGGGGTAGGCCGCGACGGCTTCTTCGTACAGGGCCAGCGCGTCTTCGAATTCGCCCGCCTTCTGGTGCAGCCAACCCGCTTGCAGCAGCCGGCCCGGCAGGCGCGCGCCCTGCAGCGCGCGCTCGGCCCAGGCGCGTGCCTCGGGCAGTTCGTCCAGGTCGTGCAGCAGCCAGGCCAAGGCGAAGGCGGTCTCGTGCAGCGATTCGTCGAGCAGGCAGGCCATGCGCAGGGACGCGGCAGCCTGCGCGGGTTCGCCCTGCCGCTGGCGCAGCAAGCCCAGGCAGGCGTGCAGGGGGGCGTGATCGGGCGTGCGCTCGCACGCGGCGAGCAGCACGTCTTCGGCCGCCACCAGATGGCCGGCGTGCGTCAGGAAGTGGCCGAGCGCGGCGGCGGCCTGCGGCGAGGGCGCGTCGCCATGGGCCTGCAGCGCCAGGTGCAAGGCTCGGTCAAGGAGGCCGGCACGGAAGGCCTGCCAGGCCTCGCCGAGCAGGTCGTCGGGGCCGGCGTGGGGGTCCGTGTTCAAGGGGTCACACCTCGGGCCGTTCGCCGACCACGGTGAACAGCGGCACCATGCGGTCCATCGAGGGCTGCCGCTGGTGGTGCACGCTGACCCGCACCTCGGTGAAGCCCAGCAGGCCCAGTGCGGAGACGATGAACTGCGGCGTGAACTGCCACCAGGTGTCCACCTGATCCACACCGCGGTGCGGTTGCAGTTCGGCCAGCGCCCGCGGGCCGAGCGTGGCGTCGTACAGGTCCGTCACGATCAGGGTGCGGCGCGTGCGCCGGGCCACGCTCTGCAGCATGTCGAAGGGGCGGCGGCAGTGCAGCAGCACGGCGGCGAGCAGACCGATGTCGAACGGGCCGCAGTCCTCGGGCAGGGCGTAGGGGTCGCCCTCGACCATGCGCACGCGGGAATGGCGCTGCTGGTGCACGTACCAGAACGAATTGCGCACGCCTTCGATGTTGCGGGTGAAGGTCTTGCGCCACTTCGGGGTGTCGAAGCCCTCGAACGGCACCACGTCCCACAGGTGCGACATGGGCGGCTCCAGGCAGGTGACCTCGGCCCCGGCGGCCTCCATGTGGAAGGACAGGAAGCCGCTGGCCGGCCCGATCTCGATCACCGAGCGGCCCGCGAAGTCCACCTCGCCCAGGTACTGGGCGGTGGCCGGGCGCAGGTCCCAGTCACCGCTGACTTCCTCGCCATCGGCCAGGTTGTACGAGTGATAGAACAGGCAGTCTTCGCGGCGCGGCTGGCGCGGCGGAACCTCGCGCCAGGCGGCTGCGCCGGCCGGGGTCGCTGGCACGGTGTCCTGGGCCGGCATGGGCTCGCGCCCGGCCGTCTGCGCGGCGTGCACTTGCAGCAGGCCCAGCAGCCGGGCCACGGTGGTGGTGGTGCCGGCGACATGCGCCGCGCCCAGGCGCCGCGCGGCGTCGCGCTCGGCGGTGGCGAAGGGGTCGTACAGGCGGCGCAGCGCGGCGGCCCAGTCTTCCAGCGGTGCGTGCGGTTCCAGCACCATGCCGCCGCCGCCCACCAGTTGCGGCAGGGCGCCGCGGCGGCTGGCCAGCACCGGCAGGCCGTTGAGCTGGGCCTCGACCACGGTGCGGCCGAACGACTCTTCCCACACCGAGGGCATCAGCAGCACGCGCGCCTGGCCGAACACCTCGTGCATGGCCGCGCTCGGGCCGCGCCATTGAATGTTGCCCAGCTGGGCCGCGCGGGCCTGGCAGTGCGCGCGCCAGTGCGGGTCGAGCTGCCAGCTCTCCATCACGAGGAAGGGCAGTTCGGGGCAGGCCATCGCCAGCTCGAACATCCGCTCCACGCCCTTGATGGGCGTGGGGTTGACGAACAGCACCTTGTCGCCGGTGCGCGCTGCAAGGTAGTCCTGCGGCGAGACGACGGGGGGGATCACCGCGCAATCGAGGCCGTAGAGGGCGTGCCAGCGCTGCGCCGTGAAGTCCGAGTTGGCCAGGTAGAGCAGCGAAGGGTCGGCCACGAGGTGGCCGCCGAGCTGGCTGGTCTCGACGTTGTGCAGGTACACGGCGGTGGGCCGCCCGGTGTCCAGGCTGGCCAGCACCAGGGGCGCCAGGGTGGTGCCGCTCTGCACGACGATCACGTCGGCGTCGAAGCGGGCCGCGGCGGCGGGCAGTGCCTGCACCGGCCGGGGCGAACGCAGCACCGGGTAGCCCAGGTGCTCGTCCTGTGTGAGGGACGCCTCCGTGTCACCGGTGGCGGCCGTCGCCTGGCCACAGAGCACGGCGGCCTCGGCCCCCATGGCGCGGATCGCCAGGCACAGGTCGTGGGTGGTGGTCTGCAGGCCGCCGACGATGTCGGGCAGGTGCGGGTAGGTGGAGACGAACAGGACGCGCATGGTGGCGGATCAATGCAAAAAAGAACGGCGGCTGCGCCAAGGCGAGCCGCCGGTCTGTGGAAGGGGCGCGGCCGTTCCTCGGTCAGGACTGGTTTTGAACCTGACCGGTGCCCAACAGATTTCGCAGCATGTTGGACGGATTGGCGCCGGTGACGCTGTCGACCACGTTTTTCAGGCGGTCGTTGGCCAGCGTCGAGCCAAGGCCGTTCGCGCCGCCCGGCGTGTTGCCGGTGCTGATCAGCTGGCCTGGAGGGGCCGGCGCCGGGTTCGAGGCCGTATTGCCCGCAGGAGGGCGGCTCTCCAGCCGCTGCAACATGTTGTTGAGTTCGGCAACGGGGAGGCGTTGCGGGGATGTCGGCGGGTCGCTGATGGTGAGCGCGCTGCCGAAGCCGGCCCGGGTCACGGTCTGGGTGTTGCCCTTGTTGTCGGTCAGGGTCATTCCCTGGCCGAACAGGAAGGTGCCCGACGTTCTGGCGCCATCGGTCTCGGCGATGGTGATGCCGCCCAGGATCTCGATCTTGCCGTGCGCCGTCGCGATCGTGGTCGCGGTGTTCTTGCTGATCTGGCCGCCCACCACGCGCACCAGGCCCTTGACCAGACCCAGGCGGATCCGGCCTTGTTTGGTGCCCGGGTCGAAGGTGAATTCGTCGATGGTGAGTTCCGCATTCGGGCCCAGGGTCAGGGCCGACTGGTCCATGAACAGCACATGCATCGAGCCGCCGGCATCGGTGCGCAGGCGCTGGCCCGGCACGACGCTGCTGCCCACCACCATCAGCTCGTTGTTGCCGGTGACCTTGCCGCCGGGGGCGACGGCCGTCACTACGCCGGTGCGGCCGTCGCCGCCCGCGGCCGTGGGGCTCTGGGCCATGGTCGCGGGCACGGTGGCGGTCGACAGTGCGGCGGCAAGCCACCAGTCCTTGGAAATCGGCGGGGTCATTTCGGGGTCCTCGGGAATGCGGTCGAAGGGGTGTGTGCGGGGCCGTGCATCGGCATCAGAAGCGGTAGCCGGCCGCCAGGTACAGCGAGGTGTTCTTGCTCTCGTTGTTGGGCAGGTTGGCGTTGGTCTTCATGTGCTCCAGCTGCACCAGCAGCGACCAGGCGTCCGACAGCGGAACGGTCTGGCCGACGCCGATGCGCCATTCGGTGTCGCGGCGCGCGGTGTTCGCATCGACCGCCGGATCGGCCGCGTCGTAGCTGCGGCGCTGCACGCCGCCCCAGACCGAGGTGCTCCACAAGCCGCCGCTCTTGAGCGGGCTGGCGTAGCTGCGCACGTAGGTCACGCGGACTTCCTGGGCATCGTGGTCGAGATAGCTCCGCTTCGTGCGTTGCCAGCGGGTGCGCAGCTCGCCGCTGAGCACGTGGCCGGGCGCGAGTTCGCGCGTCAGGCGCACGCGCAGCAGGTTGCTGGGGCCGCTGAGTTCGTCCGCGGCGGGCACGTCGATGCGGGTGGCGTAGTCGTTGTAGCGGTACTCGAAGCCGCCGTCGATGAAGGTGCGGTCGTTGAGGCTGTAGGCCGCGTCCAGGCCCGCGCCGTGGTTGCTCAGGTAGCGGTGGCCCTGCGCCACCAGCCCGGCGGCGACCAGGTAGGGCCGGATCGTCAATGCCGGCGCGCCGGCGGGCGAGGGCTTGAAGCGCACGCCCGAGGTGACTTCGATCAGCCCCAGGTTGTACGGGTCGGTCTGGTTGGCCTGCAGCGTGCTGCCCGACGACGAGCTGAACTTGATCATCTGCGCCGTCAGCGAGCTGACGATGGCCGCTTCGTTCTGCAGGCCCAGGTCGTACTGGTGATCCAGGCGCAGGGTGGCCTGCAGGTCGGTGTCGCTCTCGGGGCGGTTGGGGTTGTTCACCAGCGCGCCGCCTGCCAGCAGGTTGGCGCTGTCGCTGCGCGCGGTGGGGTTGCTCTGGGCCCGCAGGCCCAACACCACCTGCCCGTCCAGGCGCGAGACCTGGGTGCGCTTGCCGATGTCCTTGAGCAAGGCCTCGGCCTGGCTGCGCTGAGTGGGGTCCAGGCGCGGGTCTTCGATGGCGCGGCGCAGCAGGCCGGCGGCCATGTCGTAGGAGCCGAGCCGGTAATACAGCACGCCCAGATCCAGTCGCACCGAGGCCGGTGCGTTCGGGTCCAGCAGCTGGCGCTCGATCGCGGCGATCGCGCCTTCGTAGTTGCCTGACTGCGCCAGCAACTGGGCGTAGCGGGTGGTGGCCGCGGCATCGCCGGGCGAGCGCATCAATTGGCGGAAGGCCTCGTCGACCTGCCGTTCCAGCGGTGGGTTGCTGGGTGCCTGAGCCCAGGCGGCGGTGCAGAAAAGGCTCCAGGTGGCAAGCGCCACGGCAGAGGAACGCAGTGGTCGGGTGTCCGGCACACGCATGGGGTCAGGCTCCTGGGATGGGGATGGGCGGTGAAAGCGCGTTTGATAATACACACTGTGATGTCTTGTAACGTGTTGAATTGGCCGCTTTGATGCGCGATTGACACGCTTGCTCATCACAATTTGCCTCGACTTGCTGCTTTCTTATTAATAGTGCCCGACGACGACAACGCCCCTGATGCCGCGCAACGTTCGCCCCACGCCATGGTCTTCGGGAGCCACAGCGCGCGGGCGCGCACGGTGCTGGTCTACGGCAACTGTCAGGCCCCGTACCTGGCGCAGATGCTCGCGTCGCTCGACGACCTGAACGGCGACCACCGTTTCGTGGTCGCGCTGAACCACGCGCTGCCGGGCGATGCGCTCGCGCCGGCCATTCCCGACGAGGACCTGAAGGACGTGGTGCTGCTGCTGCGCCAGTTCGAGGACCAGCAGGACAACCCGGCCCTGACCGCGCTGACCTCGCGCCTGCCGGCCCACTGCCCGGTGATCCGCTACCCCAGCTTCGCCCTGCTCAGCGCCTGGCCCTTCGAATGCCCGGAGCCGCGTGTGCATCACGACCCGGCCTACACGCTGTGGAAGCGTTACCCGCTGGGCGACATGCTGGGCTTGCGGATCGCGCAGTCGGGGCTCACCGGGCCGATGGCGGTGGCGGCGTACATGGACCTGTCCGAGCGCAAGATGCCCGACCTGCGGGTGCGCCTGCAGCGCGACATCGACCGCATGCGCCACTACGACGCCCACAGCGACGTGCGGCTGACCGACTACGTGCTGGACCGTTTCCGCGACGAGCACCTGTTCTGGACCAGCGGGCACATGTCCGCGCCCGCCATGGCCGAGCTGACGCGCCGCGTGGCCGAGCGCGCGCGGCCGGTGCTCGGCGGCAGCGCCGCGCGGGCCGAGGCCTGCCTGGCCGCCGCATCGCACGACGGCGGCATGGGGGTCCATCAAAACCCCATCCACCCGCTGGTCGCCGAGGCCCTGGAACTGCGCTTCTGGCACGCGGACTTCGCCTACCGCTGGCACACGCAGCAATGGACCTACTATGAGTACATCCAGCGCTACATCGAATACGACACCAGTTGGTGAGGACCGTCGCATGAACCTTGACCCGGTGGTGATCACAGCCGCGGCGCGCACGCCGATCGGCGCTTTCCAGGGCGTGTTCAAGGACGTGCCCGCGACCGCCCTCGGCGTGAGCGCGATGCAGGCCGTGCTCACCCAGGGCGGTGGGGCGGCGGCGGACATCGACGAGGTGCTCTTCGGCCACGTGGTGGTGGCCGGCCTGGGCCAGGTGCCGGTGCGCCAGGCCGCGCTGCGCGCGGGGCTGGCGCCCGAGGTGCCGTGCACGGCCATCTCCAAGGTCTGCGGCTCCAGCCTGCAGGCGGTGATGCTGGTGCACGACCTGCTGCGGGCGGGCACGGTGTCCACCGCGCTGGCCGGCGGCATGGAGAACATGAGCCGCGCGCCGATGCTGCTCGGGCGCGAGCGCGGCGCGCACCTCGCCGGCCTGCTCGACCATCTGATGTTCGACGTGATGCAGGACGCCTGCACCGGCGCGACACCGATCGGCCTGAGCCATTTCGTCGATGCCACCGCCGCCGAACTCGGCCTGACGCGCGCCATGCAGGAGGCCCAGGCGCTGAGCTCGTTCGAGCGCGCGCGGGCGGCGCAGGACAGCGGCGCGTTCGAGCGCGAGACCGTGCCGGTGACGCTGGCCGACGGCCGTGTGGTCGCGCGCGATGAACCGGTGCAAAACGTCCTGCCGGCGAAGTTCGCCGAACTCAAGCCCTTGAGCGGCCCGGGCGGCACGGCCACGGCCGCCACCGCCTCGCCCCTGTCGGACGGTGCCGCAGCTCTGGTGATGACCGTGCAATCGCGGGCGCGCGAGCGCGGCTGGCCGGTGCGCGCGCTGGTGCGCGGGCACGCTTCGCACGCACAGCCGCCGGCACAGTTCAGCACCGCGCCCGTGGGCGCGGTGCGCAAGCTGCTGGACAAAACCGGCTGGCCGATCGACACGGTCGAGCTGTGGGAAGTGGGCGAGGGCTTCACCGTCGGCCTGCTGGCGGTGTGCCGGGCGCTGGGCGTGCCGCTAGCGCGCGTGAACGTGCACGGCGGCGCCTGCGCGCTCGGCCACCCCGTGGGCGCCACCGGCGCGCGCATGCTCGTCACGCTGCTGCACGCGATGGAGCGGCGGGGCGCGCGGCGCGGCATCGCCACGCTCTGCATGGGCGGCGGCGAGGCCCTGGCGGTGGCGCTGGAGATGCCTTCGTGAGAGCCCCATGCCTCCCTATACTGGCGCGCTGCCTTTCAACGCCTTTCGAGAAAACCGCCCATGCCTGAAGTCCGCGCCCTGATCGCCTCGGTGCTGCAGATCCCCGCCGATGCCCTCCACGACGACGACGGCGCCGAGACGGTCGAGTCCTGGGACAGCCTCAAGACCGTCATGCTGGCGAGCATGATCGAGATCACCTACGACATCACGCTCGACAACAGCGACATCGAGCGGCTGACCAGCGTGAGCGCGGTGCGCGAGGTCATCGCCCGCCATGTCTAGCTGGGTGGGCATTCGCGAGCGCCTGGCCGTGGCCCGGCCGCCGCTGCCCGAGCTGATGGCCTGCGCGGCGGACATCGCCGCGCTCGCGGCCGGGGCCGCCGCCTCGGGCGGTGCCGTGCGGCGTGTCGCGCTGGCCGCCGACCTCACGCCCGACCTGCTGCGCCAGGGCATCGCCTGTGCCATCGCCCAGGAGGGCGAACTGGCGCTGGTGCATGCCGCCCCCTATGGCGCGATGCGCCAGGCATGCCTCGATGGGGGTTCGGCCCTGCACGCCTTCGAGCCCGAGGTGGTGGTGCTGGTGCCCGACTGGCGCCAAGCCCTCGAACCCCTGCCGCTGGACGCCGATGCCGACGCGGTCGCGGCCGACACCGCGCGGCAGGTGCAAGGCTTCGAAGCGATCTGGGCCGCGCTGGAAGCGCGCGGCTGCCGCATCGTGCAGCACCTGTTCGTGCCGCCCGCGCCGTTGTGGCGCGGGGTGGCCGACCGCCGTTCTTCCGCGTCGGACACGCGCCGCGTGCAGGCCCTCAACGAGGCGCTGATCGACGCCGGCGCGGGCCGCGTGACCTGGCTGGAAGCCGACCGGCTCGCGGCCGGCGTGGGCTTGGCCGCGTGGTCGGCGCCGCGCTTCTTCCACGCCGGCAAGCTCGGCTTCGATCCGCGCTTCCTGCCGGACTACCTGCCCTGGTTCCGTGGCGCCTGGCGGGCCACCACGGGCCGCACCCGCAAGCTGCTGGTGCTGGACCTGGACGACACCCTGTGGGGCGGCACCATCGGCGACGATGGTCTCGGCGGCATTGCCCTGGGGCCCGCCCATGGCGGCAAGGGCGAGGCCTTCGCCGCCTGGCAGCAGCACCTGGCGGGCCTGTCGCGGCGCGGCGTGGTGCTCGCGGTCTGCAGCAAGAACGCTCCCGAGATCGCCGCCACCGGCTTCGAGCACGCCGACAGCGCCCTGCGCCGCGAGGACTTCGCCGCCTTCGTCTGCAGCTGGGGCGACAAAGCCACGGGCCTGCGGCGCATCGCGCAGGAACTCAACCTCGGGCTGGATGCCGCCGTGTTCGTCGACGACAACCCGGCCGAGCGCGCGCTGGTGCAGCAGCTGCTGCCCGAGGTGGCGGTGGTGGACATCGGCGCCGACCCGGCGCAGTTCATCGAGCGCCTGGAGGCCGGGCACTGGTTCGACCAGCAGGCCTACACCGAGGTGGACCAGGGGCGCAGCGCCGCCTACGCCGCGCTGCGCCAGGCGCGCGCGGAGCAGACCTCGTCGGCCGACATCGGCAGCTACCTCGCGGGCCTGGCGATGCAGGGCCACGCCGGGCCCGCGCGCGCGCAGGACCTGCCCCGGCTGGCGCAGATGGAACTCAAGACCAACCAGTTCAATCTCACCACGCGGCGCTACACCCAGGCGCAACTCGCGGCGCAGATGCAGCAGCCCGACCGGCTGGTGCTGGCCTTCCACCTGAAGGACCGCTTTGGCGATCACGGCTTGGTCGGCTCGCTGCTCGCGGTGCGCGAAGCGCAGGCGCTGCGCATCGACAGCTGGCTGCTGAGCTGCCGCGTCTTCTCGCGCGGGGCCGAGCCCTTCATCCTGCGCACGCTGGTCCTGTGGGCCCGCGAGCAGGGCGCGTCGGCCCTGGTGGGTGAATACCTGGCCAGCGCGCGAAACGCCGTGGTGGCCGACCTGTATGCGAAGCTGGGCTTCGCGCCTTGGTCCGCCGATGGGCGGCTGTGGCGGCGAGACCTGGCCGCGCCCCTCGATGACCTGACCTCGTCCATCGCCGAGGCCAGTCCCTGAAACCCGTTTTGAGAAAGAAACCCGCCATGAACCAACGCCAATTGGGCCCCTTCAGCGTCAGCGCCATCGGCCTGGGCTGCATGAACATCTGCCACGCCTACGGCGCGCCGGTGTCGAAAGAACAGGCCGAGCGCGTGCTGCTCACCGCCTTCGACGAAGGCGTGACGCACTTCGACACCGCGGCGCTCTATGGCTTCGGCGCCAGCGAAACGCACGTGGGCCATGTGCTCGCGAAGCACCGCCAGAAGTTCACGCTGGCCAGCAAGGGCGGCATGGCCGGTGTGCAGTTCGACGACGGCGTGAAGCGCGTGATCGACGGCCGGCCCGAGGCCATCCGCAGGAACTGCGAAGACAGCCTGCGCCGCCTCAAGACCGACGTGATCGACCTCTACTACCTGCACCGCTGGGACAAGCAGGTGCCAGTGGAAGACAGCGTGGGCGCGATGAGCGACCTGGTGCGCGCGGGCAAGGTGCGCGCGCTGGGCCTGTCCGAGGTGTCGGCCGCCACCCTCCGCAAGGCGCAGGCGGTGCACCCCATCACCGCGGTGCAGACCGAGTACTCGCTGTGGACGCGCAACCCCGAGATCGCGGTGCTCGACACCTGCCGAGAGTTCGGCATCGCCTTCGTGGCCTTCAGCCCGGTGGCGCGCGGCTTCCTGTGCGGCCCCGACCTGGACGTGAGCGCCTTCGACGCCAAGGACATCCGCCGCGCCATGCCGCGCTTCGCGCCCGAGCACTTCGCCGCCAACCTCAAGCTGCTGCCCGCCTACCGCGCGATCGCGAACGACGTGGGCTGCACGCCGGCCCAGCTCGCGCTGGCCTGGCTGCTGCACCAGGGGCCGGACGTGCTGCCCATCCCCGGCACCTCGCGTGAAGACCACCTGCGCGACAACCTGGGCGCGGTGGACGTGGCGCTGGACGCGGCCACGCTGGCCCGGCTGGACGAACTCATCAACCAGCGCACGGTGAGCGGCAGCCGCTACAACGAGCAGTCGAACCGCGAAGTCGACACCGAAGCGTACTGAGTTCGGCGTTTCAGGCGCCGCCGCGAAAGAGCGAGAAGCCCCAGGCCGTGAACTTGAACGGCAGGTGGTAGTGCTGCGAGGTGTCGGCGATGTGGAAGCGGTAGGGCACCGTTTCCAGGAACGCCGGCTCGGGCACGGGGGTGCCCTGGTCGCGGTAGAAGTCGCCCACCGCGAAGCGCACCTCGTAGCCGCCGGCGGTGATGGCTTCGCTCATCAGCACCGGGTGCTGCAGCAGACCGTTGGCGCCCACGCGGCCTTCGGCGAGCACCGGGCCGTGCGGCAGGCCGTCCGGCCCCAGCCGCACCACGGTCACCTGCAGGCCGACGGCGACGCGGCCACTGGCCACGTCCACGCAATGAATGGAGAGTCCACCGTTCATGGCGTTCAATTCAACCGTGCGCCGGACGCTTTGACCGCGGGCGCCCATTCGTTCACCTGGTCGGTAACGAAGCGGGTGAACTGCGCGGCGCTCATGGGCTCCGACTCCACCCCCAGGTCGCTCAGTCGCCTGGCCACGTCGGGCCGCGCCACGACGTCGGTCACCGCCTTGTTGACCTTGTCCACCACGTCCGCCGGCGTGCCGGCGGGCCCGGAGATGCCGAGGAAGTTCTCGGCCACCAGCTTGGGGTAACCCGCTTCACCCACCGTGGGCACGGTGGGCGACATGGGCGCGCGGGCGCGCGACGTGACCGCGATGCCGACCAGCTTGCCCTCCTTCATGAAAGGCACGTTCTGCGTCAGCGTGTCCACCGCGAATTGCAGGGAGCCGCCGAGCAGGTCGTTGTGCATGGGGGAAGAACCCTTGTACGGCACGTGTTCCATCTTCAGTTGGTACTGCTGCTTGAACATCTCGCCCACGATGTGGCCGATGGAGCCGACGCCGCCCGAGCCGTAGTTGACGGGCCTGGCCTGCGCGTTGATCCACTTCACCAGCTCGGGCATGGTCTTGGCGGGCACCGAAGGATGCACCACGAACACATTGGGCACCGAGCCGATGTAGGCGATGTGCGTGAAACCCTTCACCGGGTCGTAGGGTGCCTTGTCCATCATGAAGGGCGAGATGCTCATGGGCGCGGTGTTGGACAGCAGCAGCGTGTAGCCGTCGGGCGCGGCGCGCGCCACCTCGTTGGCGCCGATGGTGCTGCCCGCGCCGGGCTTGTTCTCCACGATCACGGTCTGGCCCAGTTTCTCCTGCAGGCCGGGCTGCAGCAGGCGCGCCACGATGTCCGACGAGCCGCCGGGCGAGAAGGTCACGATGATCCGGATCGGCTTCTGTTGCGGCCAGGCCTGCGCGTGGACCAGCGGCGAGGCCAGCATCGACAAGGCACTGACGGCCAGAAGAAGGCGGCGTGGGGTGTTCATGACGGGGTTCCTGCGAGGGTGTTGACGGACGGGGAGGACGGAGGGGAGGGCTCGGCTGACACGGTCTGCGCCAGCCGTCCGCGCATGACTTCGCAGACCTGTTGCAGGGCGTTTCGGCGCTCGGTGCGCGCGTCGTTCGCCAGGCGCGCTTCACCGGCCTGCAGCACCGTGGCCAGCGAGCCGTGCAGCCGCAGCGCGACGATGAAGGGAAAGCCGAAGCGCTCGCGGTAGCGCCGGTTGATCGATTCGATGCGCTGCACGGTGGCGGCATCCAGCGCCAGCAGGCGCAGGCGGCCTTGTTCGCTCTGCGAATCCGCCGTCATGGTGCCGGCCCGCGCCTCCTGGCCGGCGAGTTCCGGATGGCTGCGCAGCAGGGCCAGCTGGCGGGCCTCGTCGGCGCCATGGATCACCCGCGACAAGCTGTCGTACAGCGACGCCCAGTCGGCAAACGGGCGGGCGGCCCAGGCCTCTCGGGCGACCCAGGGCGAATGCTCGACCACCGGCCCCAGGCGCGCGCAGAAAGTGGCTTCGTCCAGGGAGGCCAGGGCATGCCAGGCCAGGGGTGAGGTTGTCGGGGTGTTCATGCGATCGCAGTTTGCGGCGCCATTGCATTGCTGTCCATCGCATAATTGGGCATGTTGCATTCGAATTTTCAGTACGCATGAGTTCACTGAACCAGCTTCTGCATCCGAAGGCCCTGCGCTACCTGGCGGCTGTCGCGCAGCTCGGTTCGGTGCAGGCGGCCGCGCGCGAGGTGTCCATTTCCGCCTCCGCGATCGACCGCCACATCCTGCTGATGGAAGAAGACCTCGGGCTGCCGCTGTTCGAGCGCCAGCCGCGCGGCATGCGGTTGACGGCCGCGGGCGAACTGCTGCTGGCGCTCTCGCAGCGATGGAAGACCGATCTCAACCGCACGCTGTCCGACATCAAGCACCTGCAGGGCGTGAGCCAGGGCCAGCTGCGCCTGGCCGCGATGGACAGCCACGTCAACGGCTTCCTGCCCGAGTTCGTGGCGGTGGTGGCGCGGGAACACCCGGGCATCGTGCTGGAGGTGGACATCGTCAGCACCGACGACGCCGTGCAGCGCCTGCGCGCGGGCGAGGTCGATCTGGCGGTGGCCTTCAACCTCAAGCCCGGGCGCGACCTGCACATCGTGGCCAGCGCCGAGCTGCCGCTGGGCTGCGTGGTGGCGCCGGGCCACCCCCTGGCCGCGCAGGCCCAGGTGACGTTCAAGGACGTGGCGGCCTGGCCGATGGCCGCGCAAAGCCGGGTGCTGGCGATCCGCCGCTACCTGGAGCGGCGCCACAACTGGCTGCTGGAGGAAGCCCGGCCACCGCTGGTGACGAACTCGCTGCAGCTCGTCAAGAGCCTAGTGCGCAGCGGCAGCCACGTGGCGCTCACCTCCGAGCTCGATGCCGGTCCCGAGATCCTCGCGGGCAGTCTGTGCTTCGTGCCCCTCAAGGACAAGAGTGCCCAGCCGCAGACCGTGGGCGTGGCGATCAGCGCGAGCCGCTCGCTGCCGCGCATCGCGCGCATGGTCGCCGAGCGCCTGGGCGCGCATGTGAACGACTACCTGGCCCAGGTGCGTGCGGCCGGCGTCGATACAAAACGAAAAAAACCGAAACTGCGCTGAGACCCCGAGGCGCACCGCTGCCGGCACCATGGCGGTCATGTTCAACAGTCCCTTTGAAAGGACACCGTCATGAAACCCTGGATCAAGCGCTCGCTCATGGCCTTCACCGGCATCTCCATCGCCATCGGCGGCCTGGCCGCCTGCGGCACGCGCGGTCACCACGAGCGCGCGCCCATGAGCGCCGAGAAGATCGCCGAAGTGCGCGGCAAGGTGGTCAACCGCATCACGAGCAAGCTCGACCTCAACGCCGAACAGCAGCAGAAGCTCAACGTGCTGGCCGACAAGGTGCAGGCCCAGCGCACGGCCCTGATCGGCCAGACCACGAACCCGCGCGGCGAGATGCAGGCGCTGATCGCCGGCGAGAAGTTCGACCGCGCCCGCGCGCTGAACCTGCTCGACGAGAAGACCCGTGTGGTGCAGGTCAGCAGCCCCGAGGTGATCAACGCCCTGGCCGACTTCTACGACAGCCTGAGCCCGACGCAACAGGCCGAGGTGCGCGAGCGCACGGGCAAGCGCCGCGGCTGGTTCTCGCGCGGCTGAGCGGGGTGAACCCCATGTCGCCCGTGCTGCAACCGATCGCCCAGCGCCTGCGCGACCACGGTCCGGCGCTGCTGGCCGGGGTGGACGACCCGCACGACGAGCTGCTGGCCCTGGTGTGGGGCCCGCGCTTCGACCGCGAGCACGCGCTGGGGCTGTGGGCGCGGCTCTCGCGCCGCCAGCCGAACGACGCCGTGCCCGCGCTGCCGGCCATCCTCTCGGTGGCCGACCGCTTCGACGGGCTCGACCGTGGCGCGCAGCAACGGCTGCGCCGCCTCATCGTGCGCCACCGCAGCCTGACGGGCGCAATGTGACAATGCCGCATGCACCGCGTTCTGCTCATTGACGACGACGAACAGCTCGGCCCGCCGCTGGCGACCTATTTCCAGCGCTTCGAGCTGGCGCTGGCGCACGCGCTGCGGCCCAGCGAGGGCCTGGCGCGCCTGCGCGCCGAGGCCTTCGACGCCGCCATCCTCGACGTGATGCTGCCCGAGATGGACGGCTTCGAACTCTGCCGCACCATCCGCAAGGAAAGCGACATTCCCATCGTGATGCTCACCGCGCGCGGCGACGTGATGGACCGCGTGGTCGGCCTCGAACTCGGCGCCGATGCCTACCTGCCCAAGCCCTTCGAGCCGCGCGAGCTGGTGGCGCACATCCAGACCGTGCTGCGGCGCCGCCATGGCGGCAACGGCCCGCCGGCCGCGCCCGCCAGCGCGGTGGAGCCGGGCACCCTGGTGTTCGACGGCCTCACCATCGACCCGACGCGCCGCAGCGTGCTGCGCGAGGGCCAGGCGGTGGAGCTCACCAGCACCGAGTTCGACCTGCTGCACCTGCTCGCGCGCGAGGCCGGGCGCGTGCTCAGCCGCGACGACATCCTCAACCAGCTGCGCGGCCACGAAGCCGACCTCTACACGCGGGCGGTCGACATCGTGGTGAGCCGCCTGCGCAAGAAGCTCGAGCCGCTGGACTGCATCAAGACCCTGCGCAACGCGGGCTACTCGCTGGCGCTGCGCCGCATCGCGCCATGACCCAGGCGCTGCCCTGGTACCGCCGGGCTTTCCTGGCCTTGCGCTGCTCGCTCAAGCTGCGCATGGTGATGGTGTTCCTGCTGCTGGCCATGGCCATGTCGTTCACCTTCATCAGCGGGGCGCAGAAGGCTTTTTCGGTCGGCTGGCGCGAGGCCGCGCGCCCGGTGCTCATGGACTACGTGGACCGCCTGACGGCCGATGTGGCCGCCGGGGGCAGCCCCAGCATCGAGCGCGCGCACGCCCTCACGCAGCGCCTGCCGCTCACCATCGACATCGTCGGCCCGCGGGTCAACTGGCGTTCGCACCCCGACCAGCAGCGCCCGCACTGGCTGCGCGAGCGGGCCCGGGACCGGGACCGGGACCGGGGCGCGGACGACGACGCCGGCTGGGGCGACGACAAGGACTGGCAACAGCTGCTGCAACGCACCACGGCCGATGGCCACCGCCTGGAATTCGGCCTGAACGAAGCGGTGTTCGACCGCCGGCCCAAGATCGTGGGCTACACGCTGGTGGCCTTGCTCATCCTCACGCTGCTGGCCTTCCTGTACGTGCGCCGCCTGCTGCGACCGCTCGACGACATCCGGCAGGGCGCGCTGCGCTTCGGCGCGGGCCGGTTCGACCAGCCCATTCCTGTGCGCCACCCCCGGGGGCCCGACGAACTGGGCGAACTGGCCGCGACCATCAACACCATGGGCCAGGACATCCAGCAGATGCTCGACGCCCAGCGCTCCCTGCTGCTGGCCATCAGCCACGAGCTGCGCAGCCCGCTGACCCGCGCGCGGCTCAACACCGAGCTGCTGCCCGAGGGCGCCGACGTCGCCCCGCAGCGCGAGGCCCTGCTGCGCGACCTCAGCGAGATGGCCCGCCTCATCAGCGACCTGCTGGAAAGCGAGCGCCTGGCCGGGCGCCACCAGGCGCTGAGCCGCGAGCCCACCGACCCGGTTGCGCTGGCGCGCGAGGTGATCGCCGAACTTGCCCGCACCCAGCCCGCCGCGCGCGGCATCGCGCTGCACGTCACAGGCGAGCCAGCCGAGTTGCCGCTGGACCGCATCCGCGTGCGCCTGCTGCTGCGCAACCTGCTGGACAACGCGCTGCGCCACAGCGCCGGCGCGCCCGTGCCCGTGACGCTGTATGTGCGCCCGCTGGCCACGGGGCCGGGCATCGAGCTGGAGGTGCGCGACCACGGCCCCGGCGTGCCCGAGGACCAGTTGGCGCACCTGGGCCAGCCCTTCTTCCGCCCCGACACCGCGCGCACGCGCAGCGCGGGCGGCGTGGGCCTGGGCCTCTACCTGTGCAGGCTGGTGGCGCAGGCGCATGGTGGGGCGCTGGTGGTGCGCAACGCGCAGCCCGGCCTGTCGGTGGTGGTGAGCCTGCCGCGCGTGGAGGCCACGCCGTGACGACGTTTCCCGTCCGCCTCGGCCCCGGCCAGGACCTGCGCGCGGCGCTGGAGGCGGTGGTGCGCGAGCAGGGTGGCCAGGCCGCGTTCGTGATCGCCGGCATCGGCAGCCTGAGCGATGCGCGCCTGCGCTTCGCGGGCGTGGACCAGGCGCAGACGCTGGCCGGTGACAGCGAGATCCTGAGCCTGTCGGGCACGGTGGGGGTGGACGGCGAGGGCCGCAGCCACTCGCACCTGCACATGGCCGTGTCCACCACCAGCGGTGCCGTGTTCGGCGGCCACGTGGTGCCGGGCTGCCGCGTGCGCACCACGGCCGAGGTGCTGCTGGGCCTGCTGCCCGAATGGCGTTTCTCGCGCGAGGCCGACCCGGCCACCGGCTTTCCGGAACTGGTGGTGCGGCCGCGCGAAGCCTGAGGCGTGCGCCACCCAGAAAAAAAGGGAGCCAGTGGCTCCCTTTTTTTGTGACCGACCGCCGCTTACAGCGTGTCGATGAAGCTGCGCAGCTTGTCCGAGCGGCTCGGGTGCTTGAGCTTGCGCACCGCCTTGCTTTCGATCTGGCGGATGCGCTCGCGCGTCACGTCGAACTGCTTGCCCACTTCTTCCAGCGTGTGGTCGGTGGACATCTCGATGCCGAAGCGCATGCGCAGCACCTTGGCTTCGCGCGGCGTGAGGCTGTCGAGGATCTCCTTGACCACTTCGCGCAGGCCGGCCTGCATCGCGGCCTCGATGGGCGCGGTGTTGGCCTGGTCTTCGATGAAGTCGCCCAGGTGCGAATCGTCGTCGTCGCCGATGGGGGTTTCCATCGAGATCGGCTCTTTCGCGATCTTCATGATCTTGCGGATCTTGTCCTCGGGCATCTCCATCTTCTCGGCCAGGATGGACGCATCGGGCTCGAAGCCGAACTCCTGCAAGTGCTGGCGGCTGATGCGGTTCATCTTGTTGATGGTCTCGATCATGTGCACCGGGATGCGGATGGTGCGCGCCTGGTCGGCGATCGAGCGGGTGATGGCCTGGCGGATCCACCACGTGGCGTAGGTCGAGAACTTGTAGCCGCGGCGGTATTCGAACTTGTCCACCGCCTTCATCAGGCCGATGTTGCCTTCCTGGATCAGGTCCAGGAACTGCAGGCCGCGGTTGGTGTACTTCTTCGCGATCGAGATCACCAGGCGCAGGTTGGCCTCGATCATTTCCTTCTTCGCGTCGCGCGAGGTGGACTCGCCCTGGTTCATCCGCTTGTGGATGTCCTTCAGGTGCGCCAGCGGCACGACCACGCTGCTCTGGATGTTGATCAGGCCCTGCTGCAGCTCCTGCACCGGCGGGATGTTGCGCTCGATGATCACGCTCCAGGGCTTGCCGGCGGCGGCCTGCTTCTCGACCCACTTGAGGTTGAGCAGGTTGGGCGGGAATTCCTTGATGAAGGTTTCCTGCGGCATGCCGCACTTGTCCACGATGATGCGGCGCAGCTCGCGCTCTTTCTTGCGCACGTCGTCGACCTGGCTGCGCATGGTGCCGCAGAGCTTCTCGATCGCCTTGGCGGTGAAGCGGATGGACATCAGCGTTTCGGTGATGGCCGTCTGCGTCTTGAGGTAGCTCGGCGTGCCGTAGCCTTCCTTGTCGTAGGTCTTGTGCAGCTTCTCGAACAGCGCGCGCATGTTGTCGAAGCGGGTGAGGGCTTCGCGCTTGAGTTCTTCGAGCTTGCGGGTCAGGGCCTTGGAGCCGCCCTTGCCGTCGTCGTCGTCGGCTTCGTCGTAATCGTCGAAGTCTTCTTCGGCCACGTAGTCATCGGCCTCGTCGGCGTCGGCGAAGCCGTCCACCACGGTGGAGATGACGACCTTGCCTTCGCGGATGTCCTCGGCCATCACCAGGATCTCGGCGATGGTGGCCGGGCTCTCGCTGATGGCGGCCATCATGTCGTTGAGGCCACCCTCGATGCGCTTGGCGATCTCGATTTCGCCTTCGCGCGTGAGCAGCTCCACCGTGCCCATTTCGCGCATGTACATGCGCACGGGGTCGGTGGTGCGGCCGAATTCGCTGTCCACCGTGGACAGGGCGGCTTCGGCTTCTTCCTCGGCTTCCTCTTCGGTGGCGGCGGTCGGGCCGGTG
>QFCS01000445.1_pt1 | contig 28473 bp, 23 predicted proteins | sample 3576561 | NCBI WGS metagenome assembly QFCS01 | reverse complement strand
CGCGAAGCGACGTCGAAATGGCTTCGATCTCGGGCCTGCACGGCCTTGCGGGTAGCGATGCTACCCGCTGCACCCGCCCAGGCCCGATATCTTCGCCATTTCGACGCCTCGATCGTGGAATTAATGGGTCCTGACCCTAGTATACTCCAGCTTATCTGTTTTCTGTTCTGCTTCAAACCGAAAACCCGCCCGAGTTCCGCCTGTTCGACCCCGCCGCCAGCACCTTTTTCCCCGTCGGGGTCAGGGCCCATTTGGCACCTTGCTGCACGACCAGACCCAGCGCGACGAGTTCGTCGCGGATCGGGTCGGTGGGGAGTTGGGGGCGGCGGTTCGAGAGGCCTTCGAGGGTGGCGCGCTGGGGTTGGCTGAGGATCAGCAGTTTCTGTTTTTTCTTGTCGGTCATTCGGGTGGCCTTTTGACTCTGTTCCTGCGCGGGGTAGGCAAGCGGTTCTACCCTCCCCGCTGCGACTAGCGAACAAGTTCGCAAGTCTCGTGGTCGGAGCCACGGGTCTCCGACCACCCCCTCCCGCTTGCGGGAGGGGGGGGAGTGCGCGTTTATTCCGCGGCGATGCCGGCAGCCTTGAACATGTCCTCGCCGTCGCTTTCGGCGTCGCCCGCCGGCGCGGCGTCGTCGTTCGCCTTTGCCTTCTTGCGGCTGTCGAAGCTCGACCAGACGGTGTTCCAGTCGCCGCGGGTCGCGGCCTTGCTATATTCGGTGGCGCGGGTTTCGAAGAAGTTCGCGTGCTCGACGCCGTTCAGCAGCGGGGCGAGCCAGGGGAGGGGGTGTTCGTCGATCATGTAGATCGGCTGGAAACCGAGCTGTCCCAGGCGCCAGTCGGCGATGTAGCGGATGTAGCGCTTGATCTCCTTCGGCGTCATGCCGGGGACCGGTCCCTGCTCGAAGGCGAGGTCGATGAACGCATCCTCGAGCCGCACCGTCTTCTGGCAGCAGTCGATGATGTCTTCCTTCACCGCCTTGGTCAGGCAGTCGCGTTCCTTGACGAAGGCGTGGAACAGGCGGGTGATGCCCTCGCAGTGCAGGCTCTCGTCGCGGATCGACCAGCTGATGATCTGGCCCATGCCCTTCATCTTGTTGAAGCGCGGGAAGTTCATCAGCATCGCGAAGCTGGCGAAGAGCTGCAAGCCTTCGGTAAAGCCGCCGAACATCGCGAGGGTGCGCGCGATATCCTCGTCATTGTCGACGCCGAAGGTGCCCATATAGTCGTGCTTGGCGCGCATCTCGTCATATTCGAGGAACATGCCATATTCGCTCTCGGGCATCCCGATCGTGTCGAGCAGGTGCGAATAGGCCGCGATGTGGACCGTTTCCATGTTGCTGAATGCGGTCAGCATCATCTTGATCTCGGTCGGCTTGAACACGCGGCCATATTTGTCGTGGTAGCAGTCCTGCACCTCGATATCGGCCTGGGTGAAGAAGCGGAAGATTTGCGTCAGCAGGTTGCGTTCGTGGTCGCTGATCTTCTGCGCCCAGTCGCGGCAATCCTCGCCCAGCGGCACTTCCTCGGGCACCCAGTGGATCTGCTGCTGGCGCTTCCAGAACTCGAACGCCCACGGATATTCGAAGGGCTTGTAGGTCTTGCGGGCTTCTAGCAGCGACATGGCGGGTTCCTCGGGTTCTGATCTTCTGTCGTCATCCCCGCGAAAGCGGGGACCCAGTGTTGCGTGACCCCGCCCTGGGTTCCCGCTTTCGCGGGAATGACAGGAAGGGGGAGTGCGGTCTTATTGGCAGGCCAGGCACTCGTCGTAGTCGGTGCTTTCGGCGCTGAGTTCGAATTTCGGCGCCTCGGCGGTGTTGTCGGCCTCGACCCCGCCCGCGAAGCCGGCGCGCTGGACCGATTTCGAGCGGAGGTAATAGAGCGATTTGATGCCCAGCTCCCACGCGCGATAGTGGAGCATGAGCAGGTCCCATTTCTCGACGTCGGCGGGGATGAACAGGTTCAGCGACGCGGCCTGATCGATATAGGGGGTGCGGTCGGCGGCGAGTTCGAGCAGCCAGCGCTGGTCGATCTCGAAGCTGGTCTTGTAGCAGTCCTTCTCGTCCTGCGACAGGAAGTCGAGGTGCTGGACGCTGCCGCCGCGTTCGAGGATCGAGTTCCACACCGCGTCGCTGTTCTTCGCCTTGTCGACGAGCAAAGCCTCGAGGTGCGGGTTGCGGATCGAGAAGCTGCCCGACAGCGTCTTGTGGGTGTAGATGTTCGCGGGGATCGGCTCGATGCACGCGCTGGTGCCGCCGCAGATGATGCTGATCGACGCGGTCGGCGCGATCGCCATCTTGCACGAAAAGCGCTCCATCACCCCCTGATCGGCGGCGTCGGGGCAGGGGCCGCGCTCCTTGGCGAGCAGCATCGACGCCTGATCGACCTGCGCGCGGATATGCTTGAAGATGCGCAGGTTCGATGATTTCGCCATCGCGCCCTCGAACGGCAGGCCGCGCGCCTGGAGGAAGCTGTGGAAGCCCATCACGCCGAGACCGACCGAGCGTTCGCGCGACGCGCTATATTTGGCGCGCGCCATTTCGGGCGGGGCGCGGTCGATATAGTCCTGAAGGACATTGTCGAGCATCCGCATGACGTCCTCGATGAACTGCTTGTCGCCGTTCCACTCGTCCCAGGTTTCGAGGTTGAGCGACGAGAGGCAGCAGACCGCGGTGCGATCGTTGCCGAGATGGTCGCGGCCGGTCGGCAGGGTGATTTCCGAGCAGAGGTTCGAGGTCGACACCTTGAGCCCGAGGTCGCGATGATGCTTGGGCATCATGCGGTTCACCTGATCGATGAAGATGATGTAGGGCTCGCCGGTCGCAAGCCGCGTCTCGACAAGCTTCTGGAACAGGCTGCGCGCGTCGACGGTGCCGCGGACGCTCTGGTCCTTGGGGCTGCGCAGGTTGAATTCGGCGCCGTCGCGCACCGCCTCCATGAACTCGTCGGTGATGAGGACGCCGTGGTGGAGGTTGAGCGCCTTGCGGTTGAAGTCGCCCGAGGGTTTGCGGACCTCGAGGAACTCCTCGATCTCGGGGTGCGAGATGTCGAGGTAGCAGGCGGCCGAACCGCGGCGGAGGCTGCCCTGGCTGATCGCGAGGGTGAGCGAATCCATCACGCGGACGAAGGGGATGATGCCGCTCGTCTTGCCGTTGAGGCCGACGGGCTCGCCGATGCCGCGCACCGCGCCCCAATAGGTGCCGATGCCGCCGCCGCGCGAAGCGAGCCAGACATTCTCGTTCCAGGTGCCGACGATGCCCTCGAGGCTGTCGTCGACCGAGTTGAGGTAGCAGGAGATGGGCAGGCCGCGGCCGGTGCCGCCGTTCGAGAGCACCGGGGTCGCGGGCATGAACCAGAGCTTCGAGATATAGTCGTAGAGGCGCTGGGCGTGGTCGGCATCGTCGGCATAGGCCGAGGCGACGCGCGCGAAGAGATCCTGATAGGATTCGCCGGGGAGGAGATAGCGGTCGCGCAGCGTTTCCTTGCCGAAATCGGTGAGCAGCGAATCGCGGCCGGCGTCGGTCGCGATGGCGAATCGGCGGGCGTGGACCTTGGGCTCGCCGCTGTCGTTCAGCCTGGCGGTCTCGGGGGCCGATTCGCCCCCCGATTCGCCCTTTGCCCCGGAGGCCGCCGGAGCGTCCGTCTTTGCCAGTTCCATCGTCGCCACGTCGCTCGTCTCCACCCGTTCCGTCTCGCGAAAATCCATCTAACTCGCCCTCATATTGCCTATGCGCCGCGGCGCATATGTTCCTGTCTTGTTCGACTCAGGGCGAAGCCCCGATCCTAGCATCTAAACGCGCCCCCGGGGCACTTATTTTCGGCGCAAAGAGGGTTTTCCCGGGCCCATGCGTGATGGGCGACGGAAATCCGCCACTTTCGGCCTGATACTATTTCTTGGGGTGCCCCCGTGGCTGACCCACCACCCATAGTGCCACGTCGGCGCGCCGATGCAAGACGGTAAATGACAGATTGAGGACTCAACTCGTCGATAATTTGATTCGGTTCACCGCTCGCCGGATGCGTGTCATGGCAATGCGCCGCGCTTTTCCCGGGGGTTCGCGGGCGAGGGACCGGCGGGCCTTAAAATGCCGCCGCGGAGCCGCGGGGCCAGAGCGGGTCGGGGCAAAGAAAAAGGGCCCCGGACATGTCCGGAGCCCCTTTTTGATTTTGTGTCCAGATTAGGCCGAGCCGCCACCGCTTTCGGTGCCGCCGCCGCCCAGGAACCTCCAGAACCAACCCATGTCAGATCTCCTGTTGGCACTGCCCACGAGGAACAGTTAACGGAGCATATACCTTAATAGACAAGGTAAATCGAGTCTTAACTATAATTCCGCACGAACGATTGCTGCCAATCTGGCAGTCAGGCGGTGCGGCTGTGGGGGGATGCGGAGAGGCTATTCACCAGTTCGGAAAATAGCTGGGGCTTTCCAAGCAGATATCCCTGGCCGACATCGCAGCCCAATTGGCCCAGAAGCGCGAGCGTCGGCGCATCCTCGATGCCTTCGGCGACCGCGACGGCGCCCAGACGGTGCGCGAGATCGATCGTCGATTTGACGACTTCGAGGTTTCGCTGCGAATCGCGCATCGTCATGACGAATCGCTTGTCGATCTTGATCTCGTCGGCCTCGATCTCGGTCAGATATTCGAGATTCGACTGGCCGGTGCCATAATCGTCGATCGACAGGCGGATACCGGCGCGGCGGAGCTGCGCGAGTGTCTGCTTCGCCTGGCGGCTGTTCTCGATCTGCGCGGTTTCGGTGATCTCGATCGTCAGCTTCTCGGCGGGCAGATGGTGCGCGGTCAGCATGACGCGGATCGTCCCGACGAGGTCGCTGTGGTCGAGCAGGGTCGCCGACAGGTTGACCGACATATGGATGTCGAACCCGCGCTGCTGGAGTTCGGCCGCCGAGCGGACCGCCTGGTCCATCACGAACAGGGTGAGGCGATAGATGTCCTGGCTCTTTTCGGCCTGAACGATGAACTCGTCGGGCGGAATCGGGCCGCGCGTCGGGTGCGTCCAGCGCGCCAGCGCCTCGACCCCGACAAGCTCTTTCGTCGTGATCCCGTATTGCGGCTGGAAGGCGACCCAGATGTCGCCGCCCGACAGCGCGTCCTCGAGCTGCGAATGGAAGGACAATTGCCAGCCCGCGTCGTCCTTTTGCCGCGGCGTATATTTGGTCCACAGCGACCGGGTGCGGATCGACTTTTCGGCGGCGACGAGCGCGGCGGCAAGGCGCTGGGCGTTCGAACCCTCGAACTCGTCGTTCACCCCGAAGGCGATGGCGACGTCGACGCGAAGCTCGCCGATCGTCAGCGGCGCGTTGAACAGCGCGGCAAGCCCCGCGAGCTGCCCCTCGATCTGGCTGTGCTGATAATAGGGAACGAGCCAGGCGAAGGTGCCGTCGAGATCGTGGTGCAGCACCGTGCCCTGCGACGCGAGCTGGAGGCGGCGGGTGACCTGCTCGACGAGCTGGCCGATGCCGTCGCCGGGGATGAAGGCGGCGAGATCTTCGAAATTGACGACCTTGGCGGCGATGATGGTCGCGCTGCCGAAAGGGGCTTGTCCGCGGAGCGCCTCGAAGTTCGGGAGGCCGGAAATGGGGTTTTCCCGCTGTGCCGAATCACGGCGCCGCGCGCGCGCGGCGTTGGCGCCGATCGCCATGAGGAAGAAAAGGGCCGCCCCGATCGAAATCGTGATGAGTTGCGAGGAAAGGAAGGCCTTTGTCGCGATCAACACGATGAACATGGTGTATCCAGCGAGGCTGAACCGGCGACTGCGGTTCGCCATCAGCAACGGCACCATGACGACGACGACCAGCCCAAGGGCCGGCCACCAGCCGAGATTAACCGGATTGCCGCGCCGCAGCGCTTCGCCCGCGATCAAATGGATATAGGCGCCGGGCACCGTGTCGTGCCCCGGCAGATAATGGCGGTCGAACAGGCGCGATGCGGTGGGGGCAAAGATGACATCCTTGCCCCCGAGTTCGCGTTCGCCGATCTTGCCGGTGATGACGTCGATGGCGCTATATTGCTTGATGCTTTGCAGTCGGTAGGAGAAATCGACCCGAAAATCCTGGGCCCGATCCGCCGATTTATTCGCCAGAACCGCGGCGAAACTGGGAAGGAGACGGCCTTCGGCGCGATACATCAACGGCACGTCCCAGACCTGCCAGAGTTGCTTTTCCCAGGCGATGCTGGCCCGGACGGCCTGATCGCCGAACGACGGATCGGGAAAAATGGTGATCAGTTCGTCGGTGCCGGGAACCTGGCGGGTCGGAACGCCGAGCACCACGCGATTGCCCATGGCACGGACCGCGGCCGTAATGCCTTTGAGGCCGCCATAATCGTCGGGCCGCTGATAATCGAAATCGATGAACAGCCGTTTCGCATGCGCCCGATCGACGGCGCGAATGAGCGCGGCATGGTCACGCCGGTCGAATTCGCCGCCGCGAGATGCAGCGAGCGTGGGATCGTCAAGGCCGACGACGACGATATCGCCCGAAACATCGCGATAGGCGAGGCGGCTGGTTATGCTGGCAATCACACGGTCGGGGAGTTCGCCGGCCCCGCTGACGCCGGCAAGAATGCTGAGCAGTAGCGACAGAGCAAGCGCCCGCCAGCTGATCACCATCTTCTGTCCGAGCTTCAGCACGCGCGTCTCCAGCATTGCCGGACGGACTTAGCGTTCGATGGTTATCATTGCGTTAATCATGGCCCCATCCCGCCCTCCCGCATCGTGCGAGAGGGCAAGGATTTCCGCCGCTATCAGGCGATTGCAGGCAGCGGCGCGAGGGCGGCGTCGCCGGCGAGCGCCGAGGCGGCGAGGCCGGTGGCCGCCGGAACGATCTGTTCGAGATAGAAGCGCGTCGAGGCGATCTTTGCCTCGAGGAAGGCGGTGTCGCCTTCGCCCGCGTCGAGTGCGGCGCGCGCGGCGCGATTCTGCAGCGCCATCAGCCAGCCGCAGGTCGCGGTCGCGAGCATGGTGAGATAGGGATAGCTGCCCGCGAGCCGATCGGGCGTCGAGGCCTGTTCGAGCCAGTCGGTGACGTGGCGGCAGGTTTCGACCAGTTCGGCGAGCGGCGGGAAATCGGCGGCGCCGAGCGCGATGTCGCCCAACAGGCTACGCACCCCGTCGCCGCCCGCAAGGCCGAGCTTGCGCCCGACGAGGTCGGCGGCCTGGATGCCGTTGGTGCCCTCGTAGATCGGCGCGATGCGCGCGTCGCGATAATGCTGCGCGGCGCCCGTCTCCTCGATGAAGCCCATGCCGCCGTGGACCTGGACGCCGAGGCTCGCCACCTCGCAGCCGATGTCGGTCGCGTGCGCCTTGGCGAGCGGAATGAGGACGTCGGCGCGCAGCTTCGCCGCCTCGTCCCCGAGCTTGCCGAAATCGGTCTGCGCCGACGCGTAATAGATCAGCGCACGCGCGGCCTCGGTCTGCGCGCGCATCCGCCACAGCATCCGCTTGACGTCGGGATGATGCTCGATCGTCACGGGGGTGCGGTCCGCCGAGCCCGCGAGCGACGACTGGACGCGCTCGGCGGCGTAGCGCTGCGCCTGCTGGGTCGCGCGCTCGGCGATCTGGACGCCCTGGCAGCCGACCATCAGCCGGGCGTTGTTCATCATCACGAACATCGCCTTCATGCCGCCCATCTCGTCGCCGACGATCTCGCCCAGGCAATCCTCGCCCTCGCCATAGACCATCACCGCGGTCGGCGAGCCGTGGATGCCGAGCTTATGCTCGATCGAAACGCAATGGACGCCGTTGCTGATCGTCGGATTGCCCGCCGCATCGAGGCGGTATTTGGGAACGAGGAAGAGCGAGATGCCGCGCGTCCCCTCCGGTGCGCCGGGGGTGCGGGCGAGGACGAGGTGGACGATATTGTCGGTGAGATCGTGCTCGCCGAAGGTGATGAAGATCTTCTGACCCCTGATTTTATACAGGCCCGCGTGCTCGCCTTCGGTGATCTTTTCGGCGGTCGAGCGGAGCGCGCCGACGTCGCTGCCCGCGCTCGGCTCGGTCAGGTTCATCGTGCCGTTCCACGCGCCGGTGATCAGCTTCGGCAGCCAGGTTCGGCGCTGTTCCTCGGTGCCATAGGCCATCAGCGCGTGGATCGCGCCGGGGGTCAGGATATTGCACAATGTGAAGCCCATGTCGGCGGTGCCGAGCGCCTCGATCACCACGGTCGCGAGGGTGAAGGGCAGGTCCTGCCCGCCATATTCGCCGGGACCGTCGAGGCTGCCCCAGCCTGCCTCGACGAACTGCCGGTAAGCCTCCTTGAAGCCCGGGGGCATGGTGACCTTGCCGTCCTGCCATTTGGGATTGTCGACGTCGCCGACGCGGTTGAGCGGGGCGTAGACGTCGGCGGCGAACTCGCCGATTCCGGTGACGATCGCCTCGACCATGTCGGGGGTCGCGGCGGCGAATTTCTCGTGCGCCGCCATCGCGTCGATGCGCGCAATGTGACCGAGGACGAAAAGCTGTTCGGTGGTGGGCGGCGTATAGGTCATGGGGTGCCGACTTTCCTGGTGATTCCGTTGCAGGCGGCGCTATAGCGCGGCATGGCCGAGGGTCAAACGAACGAACCCGCCGGGACCGAAATTCGTCCCTATGGCGCCGACGCGGTTTCGCGGGCGGCGGCCTGCATCGCGCGCGGGCTGCCGGTCGCGGTGCCGACCGAGACGGTCTACGGCCTTGCCGCCGACGCGCGCGACTCGGCGGCGGTCGCGCGCATCTATGCTGCGAAGGGGCGGCCCGATTTCAACCCGCTGATCGTCCATGTGCCGTCGCCGGCGGCGGCCGAGAAACTGGGCGTGTTCGGCGAAACGGAGCGGGCGCTGGCCCGGGCTTTCTGGCCGGGGCCGCTGACGCTCGTCGTGCCGCGCACGCATGATTGCCCGGTGGCGAACATCGCGACCGCGGGGCTGGGCACGATCGCGCTGCGCGTGCCGGGGCACCGCGCGATGCAGGCGCTGCTCGAAGCGACCGGCGCGCCGCTCGCGGCGCCGAGTGCCAATGCGAGCGGGCGGATCAGCCCGACCAGGGCGGCGCATGTGCTCGCCAGCCTCGACGGGCGGATCGCGCTGGTGATCGACGACGGCGCCACGACGGCGGGGGTCGAATCGACGATCGCGCGGGTGGCGGACGGCGCGGTGCAGATATTGCGGCCGGGGCCGGTGACCGCGGCGATGCTGGCGGAGGTTTCGGGGCTGGCGGTGACGGGCCGCGCGGGCGCCGACGTCGTCGCGCCGGGAATGCTCGCGAGCCATTATGCGCCGGGCAAGCCGGTGCGGCTGAACGCCGCCGCGTTCGAGGCCGACGAGTTCGGTATCGGGTTCGGCGGGCTCGCGGGCGATTATCAGCTGAGTGCCGAGGGCGACGCGGTCGAGGCGGCGGCGCGGCTGTTCGACGCGCTGCACGCGGGCGCGGCGAGCGCGAAGCCGAAGATCGCGGTTGCGGCGATCCCCGACGCGGGGCTGGGCGCGGCGATCAACGACCGGCTCGCGCGCGCGGCGGTGTGATTTTTTGGTTCACGCGGAGACGCGGAGGCGCGGAGATGTCGCGCTTGCCGCGAAGCGGCCTTTTCCTTCGACAGTTCTTCTAAACGCAATGCCGGGAGAAAATGGGGTCTGTCGGCCCAAATCTCCTTCTCCGCGTGAAATTAAATAGGGACTGTCCCTATTTTTCGGGTCAGGCCGCCGCGGGTTCCACCGGGTCGCCGTGCGGGGTTTTGCGGGCGACGATCAGGCAGGCGGCGACGATCAGCAGCGCGCCGGCGATCGTCGGCCAGGTGACCGGTTCGTTGTAGAAGATCCAGCCGAAGGTCATCGCCCAGAGGAAGCCGGTATATTCGGTCGTCGCGAGAATCTGCGCCTCGGCGCGGGCATAGGCCCAGCTCAGGAACAGCAGCGAGATCGTCGCGAGGGTCGCGGCGCCGAGAATAGCTGGGGCGTGGTCCGCGTCCGGTACCACCGCGAACCACGGCGCGCCCACGGCGAGGAACAGCGTCACGAACAGATTCTGGAAAAAGGCGATCTCCATCGGCCCTGCCATCTTCGCCTGCCGCCGCGCGAGGATGAGGTTGTAGGCATAGAAGACCGCCGACAGGAACACCGCGCCGACCGCCCACAAGGCCTCGGGCGCATAGTCGCCGCCGCCGAGCTTGCCCGCGACGATGACGACGACGCCGCAAAGCCCGAGCATCGAAGCCGCGATCGAGCGCGGGCCGATCGTCTCGCCCAGAAAGATCGCGGCCATGTAGAGCGTCAGCAGCGGCGCGACGAAGGCAAGCGCGATCGCTTCGGCCATTGGCAGCCGCGCGAGCGCCCAGAAGAAGGTGATCGCCATCCCCGCGACGAACAGCGCGCGCCACGCGTGGATGCGCATCGTCGGCGCGTCGGGCATCGCGGGGCGCACCGCGAAATAGAGCGCCCCGCTGAGCAGCGCGCCCGCGCCGGTGCGCCAGAATACGGCATTATAGGCGCCGATGCCGATCGACAGCCCCTTCATCAGCACGTCCATCGCCGAATAGGTCGCGATCCCCGCGCAGGCGACGAGGAAGGGGATCAACGGGGAGGGCGAATCGGGGCGCATGGGTGGGGCTTTAGCGGGCAGCGGAGGCATTCGTCCCGATCGATCTTTAAGCCTCGTCATGCTGAACTCGTTTCAGCATCCATGGCCTGAGTTCTCGCCCCACGCGGCGCCGGAGGAAAGGGCAGGCCATGGACCCTGAAACAAGTTCAGGGTGACGATGAACGATAGGCGGGCTTCCGGTCGAAGGATCAATCGATCCCGTCGGTCCGCCGGATGAAGTCGGCGACGTCGCTGTGCATCTCGCCGAGGAGCGCGGGGTTCACATAGACCATGTGGCCCGAGGCATAATATTTATACGCGATGTTCGCCTGAAGCTCCTTCGGCACCGGCAGGTGACGCAATTCGTAGCGGCCCGCGAAATAGGGGGTCGAGACGTCGAAATAGCCGCCGGTGACGAGCAATTTCATCTTCGGATTCTGCTTCATCGCGACCGCGAGGTCGGGGAGCACGTTCGGAAGCGCGATCAGCGCGCGGTCGGCGCCGGGCGGGCGGTGCTTATAGTCCCAGCTTCCATAGACATCGAGCCCGCCCTCATAATGCGTCCCGGCGCCATAGCCGAGCGTGCCGCGAACATAATCGTTGAAGGCGGCGGTATAGGCCGCGCCGATCGCGCTGCCCTGCGGGTCGTTCGAGGCGACCTTGCTCAAGGGATCGAGCGTTGCGCCGGTGAAGCGCGTGTCGAGCGTGCCGGTGGTCAGCCCCTTGCCGGCGAGCAGTTCCTTTTGCAGCGCGCCATATTCGATGCGGAGGTTGGTCCTCAGCAGATAGTCGGTGGAGAGGCCGGTGAAGGCGTGGAGTTTCGCCGCGACCGCCTGCCGCTCGGCGTCGGTGAGCGCGTTGCCCTTCATCAGCGCGAGCGTGTAGTCGCCGGTCGCGAAGGTCTCGGCTTCGGCGAGCCAGGAGGCGAGGTCGCGGCCCGCGCCGGCGCGCTTGTGATACCAGGCGGTCGCGGCATAGGTCGGGAGCGAGACCACATAAGGCAGGTCGACCCCCGGATTCAGCTGCGGATCGTCGGGGATCAGGTCCCAGTTCAATATGTCCGAAAGCAGGATCACGCCATTGAGGTCGATGTCCTGCCGTTGCAGCGCCAGCGTCATCCCCGCCGCGCGCATCGTCCCATAGCTTTCGCCGTAGAGATATTTGGGCGATTTCCAGCGGCCGTATTTCGACAGGAAATCGCGGACGAAGACGGTGAAGGCGTGGATGTCCTGATCGACGCCGAACCAGGCCTTGTCCTTGTCCTTCCCCGCGACGCGGCTGAAGCCGGTGCCGGGGGCATCGACGAAGACGAGGTCGGAAACGTCGAGCAGGCTCTGGTCGTTGGCGACGGTGCGATAGGGGGCGCTGCCGTGCGCCAGATCGGGCGTCTCGACGCGCACCGGGCCATAGGCGCCCATGTGGAGCCACAGCGTCGGCGAGCCGGGGCCGCCGTTGAACAGGAAAGTGACGGGGCGGCTGTCGGCGGGCGCGCCTTCCTTGAAATAGGCCGTGTAGAACATCGAGGCTTCGGAGTTCGGGACGTCCTCGGCGTCGTCCCCACCATCTTTGGCGCCGCGCTTGCGCTCGATCGGGACGGTGTCGTCCCAGCCCTTGGGGTGGATGACGAGCGTGCCCGCGACCGCGCGATAGGGGATGGCGACGCCGCCGACGGTAACCGAGCCGCGACTCTCGACCTCGGTGGCTGCGAACATCGGTTCGTCGGGGGCGGGCTTTTCGGTCGCGGGGCGCGCTTCCTTCGATTGCGCGGTGGCGCAGCCGGCGAGAGCGAAGGCGAGCGTGGCGGCGGTGATGAATTTCATGCGATCGATCTCATCTTCATTGTATCGTCATTGCGAGCGGAGCGAAGCAATCCAGGGCGGCTTATGCCCGCTCTGGATTGCCACGCGGCTTCGCCGCTCGCAATGACGGGGCCTGTCAAAAGCGCGCCTGCCCGGCGCCGTCGATGTTGAGTTTCTGTCCCGAGCAATAGGGGTTGGCGTCCGACACGAACCAGAGCACCGCCGCGGCGACATCGTCGGGGGTGGGGACGCGGCCGAAGGGGAATCGCGCGTCGAGATCGTGGATGTCGCCGCCGGTGATCGCGCGCGCGAGGCGTTCGCCCATGTCGCTGACGGTCAGCGACGGCGCGACGATGTTGACGCGGACGCCATGCTTCACCTCTTCCTTGGCGAGGGTCAGCGCCAGCGCCTCGCCCGCCGCCTTCGCCATATTATAGGGCGCGCCGTTCGCCGCGTGGCCGAGCGTCGCGACGCTCGAGATGACGATGATGTCGCTGCGATCATGCTGGCGAAGCTGCGGCAGCGCGAGGCGCGACAGGCGGTGCGCGCCGACGGCGTGGATCGCGAGCAATTTCTCGACCTCGGCGGCGTCGGTGTCGGCAACGGTCTTGCCGCGGCTGGCGATGCCTGCATTGTTGATGAGGATCGACAGCGGGCCGAAGTCGGCCGCGATCGCGCCGATCATCGCGGCGCTCGCGTCCTCGTCGGCGACCGAAGCCTGATAGGCCCTGGCCTTGCGGCCGAGCGCGGTGATGGCGGCGACGGTTTCGGCGGCGGCTTCGTCATCGCGCGTATAATTGACCGCGACGTCGGCGCCCGCCCTCGCCAGCGCCAGCGCGATGCCACGCCCGATGCCGCGCGACGCGCCGGTGACGAGCGCGGTGCGGCCCGCGAGATCGATGTCTGCCATCATTCTTCCTCTTCCATCAGTTCGGTATAGATTTCGTCGTCGCTGCGGCTCGCGGCGTTGCGCCATTTTGGTGCCGCTTTGCGGTTCAACACATTGCCCTCGGCGTCGAGGATCGCGACCGTCGGGGTGCCCTTGATCGTGAAGCCGAAACGTCCCGGGATTTCGGGGTTGCGGCCGAGACCCTCGACCTGCGGCATGCCGATATCGGCGAAGACGATCTCGTATTTCTCGCGCACCGGCGCGAAGCGATCGGTCTCGATCAGATTGGCGAGCCACGCGCTGTCGTGGCAGCCGTTGGTTCCCATGATCAGCAGGACATGCTTGCCAGAAGCCGCCGCGTCGGCGAGCGCGGCATCGATCGCTTTCATGAAATCGGTGTCGGGGTCGAAGGCGTCGGTCTTGTAGGGCTCGGCGACCCCGGCCATCGGGCGGGCTTCGCCTGCCGGGGCGGCGGCGGGCAGGAGCAGGAAGGCGGCGAGCGGGAGGGCGATGAGGCGGGTCATGGCCGCACGATAGGTTTTGCATGACGTTTCCGTCAACGTCAGTTAGCTTCACGGCCATGAGCTGGAAGAAAGAAGTGGGCGAACTCGCCGCGCGGCGGGCGATGGCCGAGAAGATGGGCGGGGCCGAGAAGGTCGCGCGGCAGCATGGGCGCGGCAAGATGGACGCTCGGGCGCGGCTGGATGCGATCGTCGATCCGGGGAGCTTTCGCGAGATCGGCAAGATCGCGGGGCGCGGCAGCTATGGCGCCGATGGCGAGCTCGAAGACCTTGCCGCGTCGAATTTCATCTTCGGGCGCGCGAATATCGACGGGCGGCCGGTCGTGGCCTCGGCCGACGATTTCACCGTGCGCGGCGGCGCGGCCGATGCGGCGCTGCACCGCAAATTCATCCAGTGCGAGGCGATGGCGCACGAATATCGCCTGCCGCTGATCCGCATGATCGACGGCACCGGCGGCGGCGGATCGGTCAAGACGCTGGAGGATATGGGCTATACCTATATCCCGCATGTGCCGGGGTGGCACGAGATCATCGCCAATCTCGACACCGTGCCGGTCGTCGCGCTGGCGCTCGGGCCGACCGCGGGCTTGGGTGCGGCGCGGGTCGTCGCGAGCCATTACAGCATCATGGTGCGCGGGCTGTCGCAGCTTTTCGCGGCGGGACCGGCGGTCGCGGCGGCGATCGGCGACACGCTCGACCGCGAGGAACTGGGCGGGACCGACGTCCACACGCGCAACGGCGTCGTCGACGACGAGGTGGCGAGCGAGGCTGAGGCGTTCGCGGCGGCGCGGCGGTTCCTCTCCTATCTGCCGTCGTCGATCCACGACCGCGCGCAACGGACGGCGTGCAGCGATCCGGTCGATCGGCGCGAGGAGGCCTTGCTGTCGGTCGTGCCGCGCGAGGCGAAGCAGGTCTATTCGATGCGGCGGATTGCGAATGCCGTGTTCGATGTGGGCAGTTTCTTCGAGATGGGGTCGCGCTGGGGGCGGGCGGCGATCACCGCCTTTGCGCGGCTCGATGGGTATCCGGTCGCGGTGCTCGCGAGCGACCCCTCTTTTTTGGGCGGATCGTGGGACGCGAAGACGAGCGAAAAGGCCGAGCGCTTCGTCAAGCTGGCCGACCAGTTCCGGCTGCCGATCGTCCATCTCGTCGACAACCCGGGCTTCATGATCGGCGGTGAGGCCGAGCGGACGGGGACGATCCGCTATGGCGTGCAGGCGATGAACGCCATTTACCGCGCGACGGTGCCGCTGGCGTCGGTGGTGGTGCGGCGCGCTTACGGGATCGCGGGGAGCGCGATGTCGAACGCCGAGCGTTTCCAGTATCGCTTCGCCTGGCCCTCGGGCGACTGGGGCAGCCTGCCGATCGAGGGCGGGGTTGAGGTCGCCTACAAGAGCGAACTCGAAGCCGCCGAAGACCCGGCGGCGCATCTGGAGGCGATCAGGGAGCGGCTCAATCGCGTGCGCTCGCCGTTCCGCACGGCGGAGAAATTCGGGGTCGAGGATATTATCGACCCGCGGGATACGCGGCCGCTGCTGTGCGAGTTTGCGGAATTGGCGTGGCGGGTTGTGGGATAGCCACCCTTTTCGTCATCCCGGCGAAGGCCGGGATCTCGTCCTTGCATCATACCGCACCGGCGAGATCCCGGCCTTCGCCGGGATGACGAAAGAGAGGGTTTAACGGTCCAGCCCCGGCCGATACCGCCGGCTGCCGCGCAGCACGGCGCCGCTCTCCATCTCGACGTCGAAATCGCCGCTCTTCAGCGTGACGACGCGGCGTACCGCGTCGCGGCGGACGAGGCGGCTGCGGTGGATGCGGACGAAGCCGGCGGAGGCGAGCTCGCTTTCGATCGCGGTCAGCGTCGCGCGGTGGAGCAACGTCTGGCCGCGCCACGCGATCTCGACATAATTGGCGGCGGCGGCGACATGCTCGATCTCGCCGACCGGCAGATGGTGCGTGACCGCGCCGTCGCCGACCGCAAGCGTCGCGGGTCCGGACGTCGCGGCGGGCGGCGCGGCGTAGCGCGCGACGAGCCACTGGACGAGAAAGAGGATGAAGACGAGCTCGGTATAGGCCGAGATGTCCTTGCGCAACTCATAGAGGATCGGCGAGCCGTCGGGCGCGGTGAAATGATAGCTTAGCCCCATCAGCCGCCAGAGCGCGGTGCGGAAGCCGGCCATCAGCGCGATATGGCCGAGCGACACCGGGATCGCGAGCAGCGCGTGGATCGCGACGGTCCACGGCAGGGCGACGCGCGGCGGGCGGATGCGCCGCACCGCGAACCAGCAGGGGATCATCATCACCGCCCAGGCGATCAGGCTGCTGCCCTCCAGCATCCAGGCAATCGTCGGCGAGGTGGCGAGGCCCGCGCCCTCGCGGTCGGCGATGTAGGAATAGACGTTGCCGGCGATGCGGACGAGCCCGAAGCAGAAGATCGCCGCGAGCAGCAGCGCGGTGAGCGCGCGGGCGCTGAGACCGCCGCCGGGGCCGCTCGTCCCGGCTGCGCCGCCGCTCGTCCCTTGCGCTTCTTCGTCCGTCACACCGGCTCCGCTTCTCGTCCCGCCGGGATCGCCCGCCGGCCGCTTTCCCGATTAGCGCCAGCGGCACGAACCGGCAAAGGAGTTTCGCCGCGATGGACATGAAACGACATTATGGAATGGACTGGCTGCGGATCGGCGCCTTCGCGCTGCTGATCCTCTATCATATCGGCATGGTTTTCGTGCCTTGGGGGTGGCACGTCAAAACGCCGCGGCCGATGGACTGGGTGGAAATTCCGATGCTGGCGACGAACAGCTGGCGGCTGCCGTTGCTCTTCCTCGTCTCGGGCTATGCGAGCGCGGCGCTGTTCGCGAAGCTCGGCGCGCCGGGCGCTTTCCTGCGTTCGCGCGCCGCGCGGCTGCTGATCCCGCTCGCCTTTGGCATGATCGTCGTGATCCCGGTGCAGCCGTGGATCGAACTGACGACGCAGCATGGCTATGCGGCGAGTTTCCCGCATTTCTGGGCCCATGATTATTTCCGCTTCGGCACGCTCGACGGGATCGTGCTGCCGACGTGGCAGCATCTGTGGTTCGTCGTCTATCTCTTCGTCTATACGCTGCTTGCGGTCGCGGTTCTGGCGGGGGTGCCCGAAAAGGCGCGGAGCCGGATCGCCGACGGCGCCGCGCGGCTGCTCGGCGGCTGGGGGATGCTGGTCGTGCCGCTCGCCGCGTGGCTTGCGATCCTGTTCGCCTTTCCCGGCTATCGCGAAACCCACGCGCTGTTCGACGACGGGCCGAACCATCTCCACTATCTGGTGCCCTTCTTCATCGGCTGGCTGCTGCGCGCGCGCCCGGCGCTGTTCGCGGCGGTCGCGCGCTGCTGGCCCGCCGCGGCGGTGGCGGCGCTCGCGGCCTATGCCTATGTCGCCTGGGCGGTGGCAAGCGCGCCGGGCGAGGGCCCGCCCGCGGGGGTCGTCACGACCGTGATGATCGTGCGGCTGGTGCAGGGCTGGGCGGCGATCGTCGCGCTGGTCGGAATCGCCGACCGTTTCTGGAATCGCGATCACGGGTGGCGCGCCACGCTCGCCGAGGCGGTGTTCCCCTTTTACATCATCCATCAGACGATCATCGTCCTGGTGGGATATGGACTGCTGCGCGCGGGGGTGGCGGCGTTGCCGTCCTTTGCGGCGCTGCTCGCGGCGACCGTCATCGGATGCTGGCTTTTCTATGCGATCGGGCGCAGAATCGGCTGGCTGCGGCCGCTGATCGGACTGCAGAAGCGATAGGAGGCGGTCATGGGGGCGGTGAAAGCGGTCATGGCGATCGTCGGGGTCGCGGCGATCCTGATGGGCGGCCTTTGGATGCTGCAGGGATTGGACATCGTGCACTGGCCCGAAAGCAGCTTCATGCTCGGCGACCGGGTGTGGACGCGCAACGGGGCGGTGCTGGCGGTGGCCGGTATCCTGCTCGTCTGGTTCGGGCGGAAGCGCTAGACGGCGGCGAGGCGCGTCAGCGCGTCGCCATCGACGCGCATCACCGTCCATTCGTCCATCATCCGGGCGCCGAGACTCTTGTAGAAACCGATTGACGGCGCGTTCCAGTCGAGCACCGACCATTCGAGGCGCGCGCAGTCGCGTTCGACGCAGAGCGTCGCGAGGTGCGCGAGCAGCGCCTTGCCGAGGCCGGAGCCGCGCGCTTCGGGGCGGACGAACAGATCTTCGAGATAGATCCCCGGGCGCCCCTCGAAGGTCGAGAAATTGTGGAAGAAGAGCGCGAAGCCCCGCGCCGCGCCGTCGATCTCGCCGATGACGACCTCGGCATAGGGGCGCGGGCCGAAGAGTTTCTCGCCGAGCGCCGCCTCGTCGAAGCGGACTTCGTGCGCGAGCTTTTCATAATCGGCGAGGTCGCGGATCAACTCGGCGATCAGCGGCAGGTCGGCGGGCGTGGCGGGGCGGATGGAGAGGGTCATGGACGGATCAGGCGAATATCGATGCCGAGCAATGATTTCGCGGCCTCCATCCGGCGATCGGCGGTCAGAATGGGCAGATGGTTGAACATCGCCTGCGTGATGCAGGCTCGATCCCCGAGTGACAGGCCAAATGACTTGGTGAGCGGACGCAACTGCGCGACCTGCCAGCCATGTGCCTCGCGAAAATTGCGGATACGCATGGGCAGAGGCTCGACGATCTCGCGCGCCATGTCGAAACTCATGCCGCCATCCATAAGTGTCGCGTAGACTTCGCTGAGATTGATGACGGAAATTTCGGACCCGCGTAAATGGGCAAAGACATGATCTCCGCCCGGTTCGTCGAACAATATCGCAAGTATCGCCGAGGCATCGAGCGTGAAGGTCATTCCAGCGCCGCTTCCGCCCATTTGTCCTTCAGATAGGATTCGACGCTCACCGGACGTTTCAATCCGGCTTTGACCTTGGCGCGAATATCCCGAAGCGTAGCGGCTTCGCTCCGAAGAACGACTGCGTCGCCGTGACGCTCCACCACCAGCGTGTCGCCATCGTCGAACCCCAGTTCGCGGCGCAGCTCGGCCGGGATGACGATCTTGCCGCCTTTGATCAATTTGGCGTGATAGGACATGATGCGCTCCTTAGGTCCCATGACATAGCGCAGGACCTAAGAAAGGGCAAGCAACCTACGCCGCCTTGCCGTGCAGCGTGTCCATGCTCACCGCGCTGCCGGCGTCGATTTCGGCTGCCTTGGCTTCGACGAGCTTCACGATATGCGCGATCATGTCGGCGTCCTCGACATGATGATCGGTGACGCCCGAGAGATAGACCATATGCTTGCCGTTGCCGCCGCCGGTGATGCCGATGTCGGTTTCGCGCGCTTCGCCGGGGCCGTTGACGACGCAGCCGAGGACCGAGAGCGACATCGGGGTCTTGATGTGCTGGAGCGCGTCCTCGAGCGCCTGGACGGTGCGGATGACGTCGAAGCCCTGGCGCGCGCAGCTCGGGCAGGAGACGACGCGGACGCCGCGGGTGCGCAGGCCGAGCGTCTTCAATATCTCGTAGCCGACGCGCACCTCTTCTTCGGGCTCGGCCGAGAGCGAGACGCGGATCGTGTCGCCGATCCCGGCCCAGAGCAGGTTGCCGATGCCGAGCGCCGACTTGACGGTGCCGCCGATCAGCCCGCCCGCCTCGGTGATGCCGAGGTGCAGCGGGCAGTCGACCGCGTCGGTGAGCTGCATGTAGGAGGCGACCGCGAGGAAGACGTCGCTCGCCTTCACCGCGACCTTATAGTCGTGGAAATCATGGTCCTGGAGCAGCTTGATATGGTCGAGCGCGCTTTCGACGAGCGCTTCGGGGCAGGGCTCGCCATATTTTTCGAGCAGATCCTTTTCGAGGCTGCCCGCGTTGACGCCGATGCGGATCGCGCAGCCGTTCGCCTTCGCCGCGCGCACGACCTCGCCGACGCGTTCCGACGAGCCGATGTTGCCGGGGTTGATGCGCAGGCACGCGGCGCCGGCGTCGGCGGCTTCGAGCGCGCGCTTGTAGTGGAAATGGATGTCGGCGATGATCGGGATGCGCGCGGCGCGGACGATCTTGCCGAGCGCCGCGGTGCTGTCGGTATCGGGGCAGGAGACGCGGATCAGGTCGGCGCCCGCCTCCTCGCAGCGGCGAATCTGGTCGATCGTCGCCACCGGGTCGGCGGTCGGGGTGTTCGTCATCGTCTGGACCGTGATCGGCGCGCCGCCGCCGACGGGGACGGTGCCGACCATGATCTGGCGGCTGGTCCGCCGCGCGATGTCGCGCCAGGGGCGCAGGCCAGGATTGTGATCGCTCATCGATTCAGGCTCGATACCAAGGAAGAAACCGGGCGCTCTTTAGCCTTCCGGCGCCGACTTGGCAAAGCCAAGCGTGAGGCGAATGGCTGTTGCGCGAAAGACACAGGCCATCTTTCAATCGCGACTTACACGCAATTTTCATTTGTGCGATGCAACAACATCGGCAATTTTCCGCCCGTTCGTGGTATCGGGCCCGGTCAGAGGCATGGACATGCAGGGCAGGCGGGACGATCCGGTCGCCATCAACGAAGGGGATCAACCCATGAAGTTTCTCGGCAAAGCCTGTTTCGGCTTGGCGCTCGCGGCATCGGCGATGTCGACTCCGGCCTTTGCACAGGATGACGAAAACAAGGTCGGTCCATTCACCCTGTCGGGCGGCGTCGATATCGTGTCCGACTATCGCTATCGCGGCATTTCGCTGTCGAACGAGAAAGTCGAGATCCAGCCCAGCCTGACGCTGACCCACGACAGCGGCTTCTATGTCGGCACATGGGGATCGGGGCTTCCGAACAGCCCGCTCTACGGCAAGTTCGAGCTCGATCTGATCGCGGGCTTTTCGACCGAGGTCGCGCCGGGAACGACGATCGACCTCAACACCACCTATTATGCCTATCCGGGGCATCATAACGGTGCGGGGCCCGCCGACTATGTCGAGGTCATCGGCTCGCTGTCGCACGATATCGGCCCGCTTTCGGCGACCGGGCTCGTCGCTTATGCCCCCAGCCAGAAATCGCTGGGAAGCGACGACAACCTCTATCTGAACCTCGGCCTCGGCTTCGGGATTCCGAACACGCCGGTCACGCTGAACGCCGGCCTTGGCTACACCGATGGCTCGCTGGGCACCGCGGCGGCCGACGGCAATTATCTCGACTGGTCGATCGGCGCCTCCTACAGCGCCGGGCCCGCGACGCTGTCGGTCGCCTATATCGATACCGACATCAAAAAGACGGGCGTCAAGGCCGACGACACGCTTTACGATCCGACCGTGGTCTTCACGCTGGGCGTGGCTTTCTAAGCCCCCGGCAGGTCAGCGACCACGCGCTTGGGAGGGGGCGGCTTTCGGGGGAAGGCCGCCCCCTTTTTCCTGCCTTCGTCATTCCCGCGAAAGCGGGATTCCCGCTTTTTTCCCTTCATTTCTTCGCGCCTTTGCGCCTTTGCGTGAGATTTTCCTGGTCTCACGCAAAGGCGCAAAGGCGCGAAGCAGATAAGGTGAAGAAAGTGGAAAGCGCGATTCCCGCTTTCGCTGGAATACCGGGCTATTGCCGGTCCCGATACGGGCGCATCCTGCATCAGAATTTCAGCCGATGCCGCGTTCACCTGATCGACTGTTGCATAAAGGTCGCACGACGATGCCGATCTTGCGCAGGCGGCGCATTTTTCGTTTGTGCGGCGCAGCAAATTCGACGACACATCGGGCACGCGAGATATGACCGGCCCGAAAAAGAGGCTGGCGGTCGCGCGGCAGGCAGGGACGATCCGACAACCATCAAGGGATCAGTCCATGAAAAATCTCTCCCGCACATGCTTCGGCATGCTCTTCGCCGTTTCGCTGATGCCCGCCGCGGCTCACGCTCAGGAAGAAGCGGCCTCCGAACCAATCACGATCACCGGCAGCGTGACCCTGGTCTCGGATTATCGTTTCCGCGGTTTCAGCCAGAGCAGCGAAGACCCCGCGATCCAGGGCGGCATTACCGTTACCCATGAGAGCGGGCTTTACGCCGGCACCTGGGCGTCGAGCGTCAGTTTTGCGGGCAATACCGAAGTCGACCTCTTTGCCGGCTATAGCAAGGATGTCGGCGGCGTGACGGTCGACGGCGGCTTGCTTTACTATCTTTACCCCCAGCATGGCGGTTCGGGGGCCGATTTCTTCGAACCCTATCTGAACCTGTCGACCGATGTCGGCCCGGTGAACGCCAAGGTCGGCGTCAACTATGCGTGGAAGCAGTCGGCGCTTGGCAACACCCAAGATCCGAGCCGTCCGATCGGGGCGAAATCGTCGGCCTTTTATCTGCACGGCGAACTGGCCGCCCCAATTCCCGATACGCCGTTCGCGCTGAACGCCCATGCCGGACAGGCGTGGAGCGATGCGTTCCCCGGCGGCTTCGACGGCAAGGTCTTCGACTGGTCGGTCGGCGCGACCGCTTCCTACAAGATGCTCACCTTCGGCATCAGCTATGTGAACACCGACGAGCCGAAAGCGCTCGGCTACAAGAGCGCGATCGGTGCCGACGGGGCGGTGGTCTTTTCGCTCGGCGCGTCTTTCTGACGCCGGGCCGGGGCGGCGTCCGAGGGCCGCCGCCCCCTTCCCGCCCAGCGCCGGAGTAACCCGCATGAAATCTGAATCATCCGCTTCCCCGAGCGAAGCCGAGGGGCCCGTTCGAGCGAAGCGAGAATCATGGCGTAGCAGCCTCGACTTCGCTCGGCAGAGCCCCTCGGCTTCGCTCGGGGAAGCGGGGCAGATTTAACGCGCGCCGCTCTAAGGTTTTGCGGCGGGGGGAGCGGCCAGTGCATCGCGCGCGCCGCGGAATCCCATATATTGCTCGGCGAGCATCCAGTCCTGCCGCGCGAGTTGCGGGTCCGACAGGCTGATCGCCTTTGCCTGGTCGAGCAGGCGTCCCGCCTTTGCCGCCGCGTCGCCGTCCAGCAGCGGATAGCTTTCGGCGAGCGCGCGGATTTCCCAGCCCGCCGGCACATGGCGATAGGTGTCGACATAGGTCTCGCCATTGGCGCGGGTGACCATGATGTCGGCCGAGAAATTGCTGTCGATCGGCGACAGCTTGTCGATCCCCGCGACGAAGCCCGCCGCTATGTCCCTTGCCTCGGCCTTGCTCACCTCGGGCAGCAGCGCGACCGTCGCCATCGCCGAGATCGACGACGCTTCGGTGCGCAGGCTGTTGTCGGGATAGTCGGCCCAGTTCACCCCGGCTTTCGGCCGCCGCCGCTTCAGCCATTCGACCGCGCGCTCGCGCGCGGCATGCACTTTCGCGCGGAGTGCCGGGTCGCCGGTCAGCGCCGGGTCGAGTTCGCGCAGCGCGATGACCGCGAAGGCGGTGACATAGGCGGCGGCATTGTCGGGCCGGTTGGCGGCGTCCATCGCGCTCGACCACCAGCCTTCGCCATTCTGCGCCGCGAGCAGCGATTCCACCACCATCGCGGGCGGCGGCCGCTTGACCGCGCCATAGGCCTTGAGCGTCCAGAGCGAGACGATGGTGAAGGGCGCGCCCTCGACCGGCACACAGTGGCAGGGGTCGCCGAAGAATTTCGCGACGTCGGCATCGAAGCGCGCGAGTTCGCTCTCGCTGGGCGAGGTTTCGACCGCGATGAGCTGTGCGAGGCCCCAGAAGATCTTGCCGTTGGTCGATCCTTCGGTGTCGCGGAGCGCGCTGTCGACGGCATTGGCGATGACCGGCGCGGCGGTATCGACCGATCGGTCGAGGCTCGCTTCGACCGCCGCCTTGTCGAAACTGCCCGCGCTCGCGGCATAATACCAGCCGCCTCCGCCGATGACGGCGACCGCCAGAAGCGCGCCGCCGCCGAGTGCGAGCGGCGAAAAGCGTCGGCGCGGGGCGGCGGGGCGCGCCGTCTCGGCCGGGCGGGGCGCCGCGGCGCCCTCGCGGCCGAGGCGGCGGTCGATGGCGGCGAGAACGCGCTGCCACGCGGGATGTGTTTCGCCGCGGCCGTCGAAGCCCGACAGGTCGAGGACGTTGACGTTGTAGAATTCGGCGGGCAGCGCCTCGGGGTCCATCTTTTCGAGCCCGATCGCGACGAGCGAACCGCGGTCGAGGCCGATGCGGCTTTCGATGCGGACCCAGCGGCGCTGGATCGCGGCGGGGGTCCAGCAGCCGAGCACGACCTTCGCGCCCTTGACCGCGCGGTCGATGACGTCGGGAAATTCGGCACCGGCGTCGATCCCCTCGGCATCGAAGAAGATATGATGGCCGCGCGCGAGCAGCAGGTCGCGCAGCCGCATCGCCTTGTCGGCGTCGGCGCGGCTGTAGCTGATGAAGATGTCGTAGGGGCGCTCGGGCGGCGCGTCGCTCGCTTCTGTCGTCATCGCTGCCCCGGCCCTGGCCTGTCCCCGTTTTTCCTGCCGGCAGCGATAGCAGCCCCGCGAGGCTTGGCAAGCGCCGCGCGGCGAACGGTCAGCGCCAGCGCAGATTGCCGCGCGACAGGTCGGCGAGGTTTTTGGCGCCCATCAGCTTCATGCCGCGCTCGATTTCGGCGCGCAGCAGGCCGACCGCGCGGCCGACGCCGTCCTCGCCCGCCGCGGCGAGCGCGTAGAGATAGAGGCGCCCGCCCGAACAGGCTTTCGCGCCGACCGACAGCGCTTTGAGCACATGGGTGCCGCGGGTGATGCCGCCGTCGCAGATCACTTCCAGCCGGTCGCCGACCGCATCGACGATCTCCGCGAGCGCGTCGAAGGGCGCGCGGCTGCCGTCCAATTGGCGGCCGCCGTGGTTCGACACCATGATCGCGGTGGCGCCGATATCGGCCGCGCGCTTCGCATCCTCGACCGCGACGATGCCTTTGAGGCAGAAAGGGCCGTCCCATTGCTTGCGGATCGCCTCGGCGCGTTTCCAGTCGAGGCTCTGGTCGAGCATCGTGGTGAAATATTCGGCGACGGACTTCGGCACGCTCGACCCTTCGGAGACGTGCGTCGCGAGGTTGGGGAGGCTGAATTTCTCGCGCAGGACGTAGTTCAGGCCCCAGCCGGGCTTGATCGCGTAGCTCAGCAGATTGCGCGCGGTGAAGCGCGGCGGCGAGGTGAAGCCCGAGCGCAGGCAGCGCTCGCGGTTGCCGCCGACGATCGTGTCGACGGTGAGCGCGACCGCATCGAATTTGGCCTCGCGTGCCGCGTCGAGCATCGCCCTGTTGAGCCCCTCGTCATGGTGGACATAGAGCTGGAAGAGTTTCGGGGTGTCGGTCAGCGCCCCCGCTTCGGCGAGGCCGATCGTCGCGAGGCTGGAGATGCCGGCGACGGTGCCTGCGTTCGCCGCGGCGCGCAGCACCGCGCGCTCGCCCTGCCAGTGGAAGAGGCGCTGGAGCGCGGTCGGCGACAGGAAAAGCGGCATCGCGATCTCGCGCCCGAACAGCGTCGTCTTCATATCGACGCTTTCGACCCCGGCGAGGACGCGCGGGATGAGGTCGCATTGGTCGAACGCCTCGCGGTTGCGGCGGCGGGTGACCTCGTCGTCGGCGGCGCCGTCGATATAGTCGAACACCGGCCAGGGCAGGCGGCGCTTCGCCAGTGCGCGGAAATCGTCGATATTATGGCAGTCGGTGAGTCTCATGTCGGTCCGGTTACCTCGTCATTGCTTCGCCCCTCGCAATGACGAAAGATGAGAGGAATCGGAAGGATTTTATGCTGCCCCGCCACCCGTCAGCCGGGCGAGCGCCCAGCGCGGCTCGATCGGCCGCGTTGCATCCTGAACATGCGCCGCCACCCGCGCGCCGATGGCGGGGGCGAGGGCGAAGGCGCGGCCCGCGGCGCCGCCGACGACCCAGACGCGGTCCTGTCCGGGCAGGCGGTCGAGCAGCAGGTCGCCGGTCGATGTGCGGCAGTCGTGCGCCGCCGCGCTGGCGACCACCGGCGCATCGGCCAGGCGCGGCAGGCGCGCGGCGATCCACTGGCGCGCGTCGGCGAGCGCGCGCGCTCCCGCATCGATGTCGGCGCGGCGGTCGAAGCTGTCGGGATCGACGCTGGCGTCGGGCGCGCTTTTCCAGACGCGCACCCCGACCCCCTCGACGTCGGGGAGCAGGTTGAAGCCATAGGCGCGGTCGACGAAGGCGGGCATCGCGGGCGGGCGGAACTGCGTGTCGCCCTGACCGGGGCCGAAGTGAAAGACCTGCTGGCGCACCGCCGACAGGCGTGCGGGCGTCAATATCTGCGGGAAGAGTTCGGTCAGCCAGGCGCCGGTCGCATAGACGAGATTCTGCGCGGTGCCGCCGTCGGGAAGCCGGTAGAGGCCCCGCTTCTTGTCGCGCAGGGGGGCGGGCATCACGATGTCCTCGCATTCGATCTGCGCGTCGAGGATCGTTTCGAGGACGCCGCGGCGGCCCGCGATCATCGCCCCTTTGGCGGCGTGCAATGCCGCTTCCTCTGGACGCCAGGCGATCTGGGTGAAGCGCCCCCGCAGCCGTTCGCCGGTGGTGCGGTCGGCGCCGCGCGGCTCGGCGACGGCATCGCTCGCGGCGAGCGCGGTCACCGCCTCGCACGGGGTCAGGATCGGCAGGCTCGCGCTGTCGGACAGGTGCTCCCATGCATCGCGGCTGTCATCGACGAGGTCCGCGTAAAGCGCATCGCCGCCCTGCACCGGGTCGAGCATCATCGACGGCAGGTTCGACGCGGCGCGGCCGTTGCCGGCGCCATAGGCGTCGAACAGCCGGACGCTCAGCCCGGCACGCACGAGGTGCCACGCGGTCCACGCGCCGATCGCCCCCGCGCCGACCACCGCGACGTCGACATGCTGAACCCTGGGCCGTGCGGGCTTGCGCTTCTTCGACTTGCGTTCCTTGCGTTCGGCTGCGGCAGCCGCGGTCGCGACGGGCAGCGCGGCGAATCCGGCAAGGATGGCGCGGCGCGACGGATTGCTCATGACGGGCAATCCTCCACCCCCGATTCCCCGAGCGAAGCCGAGGGGCTTGTTCGAGCAGAGCGAGAAGCTGCACCGTCGCGGCCTCGACTTCGCTCGGCATAGCCCCTCGGCTTCGCTCGGGGAATCGGGGGATATTGCATTCTGCCTTTCCTCACCGGCCGGCGTCGGCGGCGCCCTTCTTGTAATAGCGATAGCCGCCGATCCAGGTTTCGAGCGGGGTCATCTTGCGGATCGCGTCGGGGCTCGCGAGCAGCGGGTCGTCGGCGAGGATGACGAAATCGGCACGCATTCCGGGCATCAGCGTGCCGAGCCGGTCCTCGGCGAAGGCGGCATAGGCGGCGGTGCGGGTGAAGCCGTCGAGCGCGGTCTCGCGGCTGACCGTCTCCTCGGGGTGCCAGCCGCCGACCGGCTGGCCGTCGGCGCCGGTGCGCGAGATGGCGGCGGCGATGCCGGGGAAGGGGTTCGAGCTTTCGACCGGCACGTCGGACCCGAAGGCGAGGCGGACGCCGGCCTTTTCCATGCTGCGCCACGCATAGGCGCCCTTGAGCCGGTCGGGGCCGAGCCGCGCCTCGGCCATCAGCCGGTCGGAGGGCTGGTGGATCGGCTGCATCGAGGCGATGACCTTCATCTCGGCAAAGCGCGCGATGTCGGCGGGATCGACGATCTGCGCATGTTCGATGCGCCAGCGGCGCTCGCCCGGCAGGTCGCGCGAGAGATCGGCGATCGCGTCGAGCGCTTCCGCATTGGCGGCATCGCCGATCGCGTGGATCGCGACCTGGAACTTGTCCATCGAGGCGCGCACCATCTTGTTGCGAAGCTGCGCGGGGGTCAGCAGCGGCAGGCCCTTCTGCCCCGGCGCGTCGCTGTACGGCGCCTTCAGCCACGCGCCGCGCGAGCCGAGAGCGCCGTCGAGATAGAGCTTCACCCCGACCATGCGCAGCTTGTCGTCATAGAGCCAGGGCGTCGGCTCGCCGCCCGCGATCAGCGCCATATTGTCGACGTCGCGGCCATAGCTCAGGATACGGATCGCGAGCTGTTTCTTGTCGCCGGCGCGGCGATAGGCCTGCCAGTCCTGGATCGTCGTTCCCATGTCGGCGATGCCGGTGATGCCCTGCGACAGCAGTTTCTGCTGCGCGAGCAGGAAGGCGCGGTCGAGGTCGCGGGCGAGCGGCTTGGGCTTGGCGGCATCGACGAGCGCGACCGCGGCGTCGACGAAGATGCCGCTCGGCTTGCCGCCCGCCATCTCGATCCGGCCGCCTTCGGGCGCCTTGGTCGTCGCGCTGATCTTCGCGGCGTTCATCGCCGCCGTGTTCGCCCAGCCGGCGTGGCCGTCGACGCGTTCGAGCCACACCGGGCGGTCGGGGACCGCCGCGTCGAGGTCGGCAGCGGTGGGGAAGCGGCCGAGCCCCCATTTCTCCTGATTCCAGCCCGACCCGATGATCCACGGCATTTCGGGATTGTCGGCGGCATATTTGCGGATCGCCGCCTGCGCTTCGGCAAGGCTGGTCGTGTCCGAAAGATCGAGCAGCATCAGCGAGAAGCCGAGCCCCATGACATGGCCGTGCGCGTCGATCAGCCCGGGGATGAGGGTGCGGCCCTTGCCGTCCTCCTTGAAATCGGGGCGTTCGGGGCGCTTGTCCTTGCGGTCGAGGAGTTGCTTGACCTTGCCGTCGGTGCCGACGAGCAGGCCGGTGAAGCGCACGACCTTGCCGTCCTTGTCGAGGGTGATGCCGTTGACATTGTCGACGAGGGTGTCGGCATGGGCGGGGGCGGCGAGGGCCAAAGCCGCGAGAACCAGCAATCCCCTCCCGCTTGCGGGAGGGG
>QFCS01005188.1_pt1 | contig 28502 bp, 37 predicted proteins | sample 3576561 | NCBI WGS metagenome assembly QFCS01 | reverse complement strand
AGGCGTTATACGACGCCCGGTGACGAGAGTTCCGTTATTTGGTCTCTGGTCTTCCAGCCTGGCCCCACCTGAATGACTGTGAGCCGATCGTTGCCCGTTATGGCCGGCGTCGGCCAAGCAGCTTTTGGGCGTGATGTAACGATAAGCCGCCATTGGCGCAGCACGAACGGGGGCTGGCTAGCGCAAGCAAAATCCAAGCTCGGTTAAGCAGTGCGATCTCAGGAATAGTCTGGACCGCGCAGATGCGCGACCCGGTGAAAAGCAATCAATCCATGTGGTTTTGTAGCTTGGCGATATCACGCCGACCGGCACGTTCGGTTTCCGGCCGAGCTAGTTTTTTGCTCGTGGCTGCCACGAACCGGTCGGAAGCCTCCGGCTCAAACCGCCCGCTGCGATGGAAATATCCACGTCAGGGCGCCTGCGGCGCGAAAGGGCGTCCATGCGCCTTCAGCTTGCGCGAGACGGTCGGCGAGGACATGGAACACCATGGAGTTTGTCCCCATACCGCAATGGCTGCCCAGAACCTCGATATTCTCGCTTTTGGAAGACTCGCGCGCGATGCATCCCTGCCAGGCACAGACGCCGTCCGCCTTGCTGTAGATGGCCGTAAAGGGCGTCCGGAGCGGCTTGCGCAGCTCTGCCATGAGCGCCCGCGGCGCCGGATCGCCAAGCCGGGTCCCGCTCACCGTTTCATAGACGCGCGACGCGGGACTTTTGTTCGCCCTGGCAGCAAAGGGCGAGCCCAGAGTGATAACCTGCCGTATGCGGTTTGGCGCCCGGTGCGCCGCGAGCCGCGCAAGGATGCCGCCGAGGCTCCATCCAACCAGACTGACCCGCTTCCCGGTTTCGCGATGGATCTTCGCGATCAGCCCCAGAAGATGCTCGCCATCGGCGCCCGCAACTCGCGTTCCATAATTGCGGCCCAGTCCCCATCCACGCGCATCATATCCGAGGCTTTCCAGTGCACCGCGCAGCGGCGCCGTCGATGCGTCGTTCGCGAGCATGCCCGGAATCACGAGAACGGGGTGGCCGTCGCCGCGCGCCGCAAATGCCAGCATCGTAGGAAGCCAGGCGGTGAAGAGCCCCGCCTCGGCTATCGCGCGGGGAATTTCGGTGACAGCGAGCCATTTTGAGGGACCCGAGGCCGGACGATTGCGCGAACGCGGACGCATTTGGTGAGACATAGAAGTCGAACCCCCGGCCACTGTCCATCGTTGCTGCAATCGCTGTTGCAAAAACGGCAATTGGCATGATCGAGATCAATTCCGGCACATATTACCAGCGCGTTATGCGGCCCTCAGTCCGAAGCGTCAGATCGAGCGCGTTGCCGAGAGCTGCCGAGGACGCGGTATTGTCGAAGATGCACCATGGCAGCTCACTCGTTTCCGCCGACAAAAGCTGGCGTGAATATTCATCGAGCTGCGGAGGCGAGTAGGAGGAACGATACATTCGGGGCGAACCATGCAGGCGCCAATAGGAAAAGCCACGCCAGCCTCCCGGTGCAGCCGCTGCGGGAAACCGCGCCGGGTCCGCGGCGACGCGTGCAACTTTCATCTCGGCAAGCGCTTTGTCGGCCTCTGGTTCGAACCAGCTAGCATGGCGCGGTTCGCAGGCGATGCGGACCGCGCGCGACGTGCGCAGCAGGCGGAAGAACGTACCGGCAATACCCGGATGATAGATGAGCGTCGGCGGCAACTGAACTAGGAGTACCGCTAATTTCTCTCCGAGGCCCGCCGTCTCCTCGAACATCCTGCCGATCAGGCCGTCGCAATGCTCGAGGCGGTGCTCGTGCGTTATCGAGCGCGGGATCTTCACCGAGAAACGGAAATCCGCCGGCACCATCGCCGCCCAGCGGGTCCAGGTCGCGAGCCGGTGCGAACGATAGAATGAGGAATTCACCTCGACGCATGACAGAAGGCGCGAATAGCGCTCCAGCGCCATACCCTCTCCGGAGAAGTCGTCCCGGTACCCGGACGCAATGCTCCATCCTGCCGTTCCGATTCTCGCGTGCATGGGAGGACAACGCATCGGCGAGCCTAAAAGTAGACGGCGGCCCCACCTCTGGTGGAGCCGGCGTCCCGACTGGTGGCCGCTCTCAGCTCGCGCGGAGGCTGTGCTTTAGCGCCGACATCTGGTCATGGCCTGCAAGAACCGACGCATAGCCGGTCTCGATCAGCTGGCGCACCGACGGGTCGAGATCGGCGTCGCGGACCGCGTTCTCGAATTTCGACTTGATATGATCCTCCCCGCGTTCGACCTCGGCCACAACCGCGGCGTCGTCGCGATCGCCGGTGAGTGCATCGCGCAGACCGAGCCAGGCGCGATGCGCCGACGCGAGCACGGTTCCGTCGTCCTCTGGATTGCCGCCGAGTTGGCGAACCTTCGCCTGGAAGTCGGTGACAACCGTCTGACGCTCATTGGCGCGGCTGAGGAACATATCCTTGAACTGAGAGGCATTGGCCTCGTCGGCGGCCTTGCGATATCCATCGACACTATCGAGCGTCGTGGCGATGAGCGAGTTCAGCGTCGCGATGTTCTTGTTTTCGAGCATGGAAAAACCTTTCGGGAGAATGGCGCTCCGGCATCGGCGCCCTCCCTCACCAACACATGCTCGCGGGGAAAGTTGCTGAGGTGAAGCGAGTGCATGAATACAGACTCTATCTCTATCTCCGCCGCCGAATAGCCGATAGCGGACCAGCGACGGCCGACGCTCTTACCTGGAGTAGCTGACGTTCAATTCGCCAGCTCGAAAACCCGCCAAATTTCTCGCTTATGCCCAGTCGCCCGACGAGATATTCGGCACAAGCGCGCCTAATCTCGCCGTCATCCCGACTGACGAAGCTTCAAAATAGCATCCGTCAGCATGACGACCGCGGCATCGACGCAGGACGCCAGGACCTCCTCGCGGCCCATATCGCCCAAGTGGTGCTCTTCGACCTGAAGACCCAACCGGCTGACGGTTGCGATATAGACCAGGCCGACTTCTTCGCCATGCTGAGGCGGACCGCAAAATCCCGTGACGGAAACGGCGACGTCGGCACGTCCCTGTTCAAAGGCGCTGTCGGCCATCGCCCGCGCGACTTCCGGGTTGACGCCATCATTTCGCTCCGCATCAACCCGCTCGACCCCAAGCATGTCGCACTTGGCGTCGAGAGAATATACGATATAGCCGCGCTCCAGACAGGGACCCAGTTCAACGTCGCTGGCAAAGAGCGCCGCGAGCTGTCCTCCGGTACAGCTCTCCGCCGTAGCTACGAGCAGCTGACTGCCTTCGAGCGCGGCTTTCAATCCAGCAAGCCCCTCTATGGTCTGCGCGCACCGAGGATTCACGATTGCCCCAATCGGTGAAAATTGCTGCCGGACGAACCGCCCGACTGCGGCGTGGTCGATACGGCGCTAGTCAACCGGTGGTCACGACGGAGCGCGTCATCATCTAGCCGCGGCACCGCTAAGGCTCCCAGCTCAGTATGACCCGGCCGTTTGCCGGGACGGTATAGTCGATACGATTGGAACCCTCTTTCTTTCCTCGCAACCGATCGCCATCCGCAGTCGAGACGTAGGTCGTCGGAAGCAACTTGCGACCGAGCCGTACGAATGACAGCCGGGCGTGGCAGGCTTCGCCGCCATCGAGCTGGATCGAGATCGTTCGCTCACCGGTCCGTTCGCTGGCCCGGATGAAATGGTCGCAGAAGAGCAGGAAAGGCGCACCTTCGACCGGGTGAAAGGCTCGGGTTGCAAAAATAAACGCCGCGCCCGCGCCATAGATTTCCTGACCTACTTGTCCGGCAGGCTGTCCGTCGGCGTAGAGATCTTCAAGCGGAAACGAGAGCTTGCGGTCGACGTGGCCATTATTTTCGCGCTGTTCGTCTGAAATTGCCTCCGGCGGCAGCGCATCGGGATAGTAGAACCAGGCGCGGTCGAGCGCGTAGCGGCAGTATTCGGCGATCAGCATTCGGGCAGCGGGCTCAAGATCGGGGCCGCTATCGATGAGAAAATGCTCAAAAGCCGCGTAGCTGTCGAAACATTCGTAGATCGCCATGTAGGGCGCATCTTGCAGGCAGGTAACGCCCAGAAAATTGCGAGAATGGACGGCGTGTCCGATCTCGCTCTCCCAGATTTCGCAATTGTGGAAGAAGCTCGCGAGATAGACATAGCTCTGTTCCCGATAGACATCGCGATTGGTCGCGCGCCACAGCCGCATGCACGCCGCGGCACCCCACGCGGTCAGATTGGCCTGGTAATTGAGCCCGAAGCCGAGGCCGATCGCGGCGTCAATCGCAGCGCGCGCTTCGTCGAGAAAGCGGCTGTCGTCAGTGAGCTCATAGGCCTGTAGCATGACCCACGCGTAAATCCCTCCGACGTCCGTCTGTCCGCGTCCATCCGCCCCTGCTGTTTTGTCGATCACGCTGAAATCGGTGACCTTGTACTGGATCGGCCATCTGTAGCTGAAATGATGCGCTGCCCGGACCGCATAATCGAGCGAGCGCAGGAAGAGCCGCTTGGCCTTGCGATCGCCGTCAAGAGCAAGCCGTCCGAGATTGAGCAGCGGGTGGTAGAGATACCAGCTGTCGACCGCTTCGGCATCCTTGTCCTTTCCGACGTTAGGCAAGTAACGACGGATCGTCCCGAGCTTCGCGTCGTAAAATCTGCTCATGCCCGCCATGAACTCGGCTTCGAGCGGATGCGGATCATGCTGCCACCGCCCCCATTCATGGAGCGCCTGGACGATCGACATCTGCACCATCGCATCAGGATATTCTGCAGCGGTATATGGGTGAATATATCGGTGGCCATAATGGCGGATTGTCGCCTCGGGAGCCGCATCGAGATCGCGGAGCGTGGCGCGCGCGCGGGCCGTCCAGTCCCTGAAGTCGGTGGCTGGAAGTTCGAGGTGCCGGTAGGCCGCACCGAGCATCTGCAGGAATCTTCGGGCACTATCGCGCTCATGCTCGGCGAGATCGGGTCGGAGGACGAGGATCGCATCCGAGAGGGTGACGGTCTCGCCTGCGGCGAGCGGCTCGGCCTCTTCAACCTTCCCGGAAGGCTGGATGGGCAATTCGAAGCCCAGTTCGGGCCAGCAGCCGCCAACGCTATCCGCAGGATTGGTGCCGGTCGCCCGGAAATAGGAATTGAGCGGAGTGAAATTCTGGACATAGAGCACGGTGCCGAAGCGCGGTTCTTCCAGGCGAAAATAGAGCAGGCCCGTATTGATGCCGCGTTGCTTCGCTTCCACAACGCCCTGCGTACCGAAAGGCTCGTCCCTCACGTCGAGCGGAAACAGATCGCGAGGAACATAGGGCAAGAAGGTGGCGGCAGCAGGTGTAAAGCGGACCGTCACGCGCAATTCGGTCAGTTCGCGCTCGACGCCTGTCACGATCACGAGAAATTCGCCGAGAGCAGCCCGCACCCGGATTCGAACCGTCTCGCCTGGCTCCGCCTCGACGACTTCAGGTTCACCGGCACCTGCCCACGAGGCGGTCCGGAGCGCAACGCCGCCTTTGCGCGCACGGCGGAGCAGGAGCCAAAGCGAGCGGTCGCCGCGGCGGAATTCGGCACGCACGTCACCGATGTCAAAGCCACGGAAGGTTCTGCCGCCGAACGCCGCAAGATCTTCGCGCAGTTCGACCAGCTGCGGCGTGACAGGGTAGCCCGCTTGCTGCGTCCGCGACCGTCTCATTTGACATGCTCCGGTAAGGCGCACCCCGCATCATTCATGTCCGAGATCTCCATGCCTGTGCGGCTTGGCATGGCCTTGTGTCCGCAGATATCGGCGGTCGATGTCGGCGATCAGCGCGCCGGCCTTCTCGGCACCGGTCAACCGGATGAGCTCATCGATCTTGGCTTCGAGCCGGTCGTCATTCTCTTTCGAGGCAGGCGAGCCGATGTAGAGAAAATATGCCAGGCCGACGACCTGCCACAGCAGTTGGAGAAATTCGGACTGCCAGTTCTCGAACGTGTCGCGGCCCATCTCGACAAGATAGGCAGTGATCTCGGGGTTGGACCCATGTTCGCGGGCTTCGTCCAGATAGGCGAACCAGCCAAATATCCAGTGGCCTGCGATTGAGACCAAGAAGAAGATGGCTGTAATCCAGCCATAGGCATAGCGTTTCATCCGCCGGCTCCCGTCACCCGGCGCGGACACCGGGATAGACAAGCCGCCGCGCGGTGCGCGGCGGCGTCTTTTTTTACATCGTGACGGGCTGCGCCGGCGGCAGGCCTTCGGTTTCGGCGAGCGCCGTCAGTTCCTGCTTTCGCGCAAGCATCTGCTCGCCGAGCGCCTCGAGATCCACCTCGGCGGCGCGGGCCTGTTGGAACATGTTGCCTCGTTGCTTTTCTTCTTCATCGACGTGGTGCTCGATCTGCTCCTGCAGCACCTTGATCTTCGCGTCGTAAAAGGTTTCGTCGGGGCTGCCGTCCATGATTTCGTTCACGAGCTGCTTGGCGCCGTCGTGCTCGACATAGGCCTCGCGGAGCAAGTCTTCGTCGATCTTGCCCTCCAGAGCGGGATAGAAGATTTCCTCCTCGATCATCGTGTGGATCTTGAGCTCAGTGCAGATCTGTTCAGCGATCGCGCGCTTGCGTTCGCTTCCTGACTGTTTTTCGTATGTCTCGAACAGCTTTTCGACGGTGCGGTGATCGTTGGTGAGAATGTGGGTGGCGTCCATGTCGGTCGCGGTGGCCATGAGCAGTCTCCTTTAGTATCTTCGTGAGCAACAAGTGGCAGCCGTCATAGTTGCCGATGAATCGTGCTAACTTCGATCAAGGCGCGGACGACCTCGTTCCCGGAGAAGAGGCCGTGAAAAGTCGGTACCCGCGCCCGCGGCATATTACCGCGGTCGCTCCCGCGTCGGCGCACGCGACCATCGTGGCGACGCGCCGGCAGGCGACAGCAATAAGGCGGACAAGCTCGACGAACGTCTCGAGCCGCGCGACAACGGTCGGATATCATCCTGCGGCGATCTCCCGCCGGTCTCGCGCTTATGCCCGCCTAGCGCCTCCTCCCACCGGAAACCCGCCGCTAGAACTCCGGCGCCGAACCTGCGTTAGCGAGCAGCGTATCAGCGGCAAAATGGGAGGACGCAATGAACACTCCCGAACAGCGGTCGAACTTCGAACCAAGCGCCCTGCTCGTCGATTTGGCGGCGTCGGGGGACGACAGCGACCGAGAACCGGCGAGATCGCGAGCAGTCCGAACTCGAAGTGCCCCTCGAACGGCTTCAGGATGCGGGCGCCGAGACCGACATCGCTTCGCTTGAGACGGTCGACATCACAGGCTGGGACGAAGATGGCGGGTCAACATCATCACTAGCCGCTGCCCGGATGATCTTCCGGCCTTCTGCGACGCGATCATCGAGGCGCTTGCGCCTGTCCATGCCAACGCCTGAAGACGGCAATTCGAGACGTGAAAAGCGGCAAAAATAGTCCGGGCCGCGCATAAGCGCGACCCGGTGGAAAGCCCTCAAACCATTATCGTTTTGAAGCTCGCCCGGAATACCCGGATACCCCTCATCCGGTTCCCGGCGACACGATATTTTTGTTTCCCTGCATGATATTATGCCGAAAATCGGCTCGAGCCACGGCCGCTAGCTCAGACTCCGGAACGTCACCGACCAACGTGTTTCGGACATGGCGGCGATACTGTGTTCCCAGTCGTTCCGCACCTCGCCGCCCAGATGATAGATCGACCGCGGCGCGAGCGGCACCGAGACCCTTTCGAAGCGCGACCCGATCCGGCGCCGAAAGCGCATCGCCGCCTCGGACCCGAGCGAAATCCCCACGACGTGCTCGAACACTGGTCGATCCTTGTGCCAACCGATCCCCGCGCCGACGCCATACTCGATAACGAGCGCCTGCCCGAGATCGCCGGGCGCGATGCCAGCAACCGCCGCAGCACGTTCACGCAGCGGCAGGAGCCAGCCCGGTATCGGTTCGGACGGCGCAAAGCGCCCCGTCTGAAAATCATAGGTCCAGCCGAACGAACGTGTGAGCCTTTTGCCTTCCCATTGTTGAAACTGGAACGGAGTCAGTCCGGCGCCTCCGATCCGCTGGATGAGCATGGCCTCTTCGGCGACGTCCACGACGTTGTCGGCATAGTTCAGCCCCGAGATCAGCGGCGCGCCGAACAAGTCGCCGAACGGCGGCACATCCGCGGCCCGCGCGGCGCCCGACTTCATACCGCGAACTCGGTCTGCACCTTCAGCGGTTCGACGAAGAAGCAATTCAAAGGGGTTGGCGCGTCGCTCATATGTGGAACATAAGGGGAACCATACCGAGGCACAAGGGGCCAAAGGCGACAGGGAGTGCGGTGGTGAACCGCCTCAAACCACTCGTCATAACATAGATCAAAGCCGCGGTTTTCTCAGGAACATTCGCAACCGGTGGCGCGTCTTCAGGAAGCCCATCCCCCGGGCAAATCCATATGAGGAGAGACCATCATGGCACAGAATAATCAGCAGGGCGGCAATCAGCCGAACCAGAACCCCGGCCAGGACCGTCAACAGGAGCAGCAGGATCAGACCCGCCGCCAACCCGGCGGCGACCAGGACAATGGTCAGGACGGCAATCAGACCCGCCGCGAAGACGAAGACCGTCAGAACCGTTGATCAGCCAGCGACAGATGAGCGCCGATGCCGCGCTCTCTGGGCCGGGCCGTCGCTCCCGCGCGACCCGGCTTCGCTGTAACAAGGATATCCATTTATGGCAGACGACAAACAGGCGGTCGGTTCACCCGACCGCGACCGGATCAGCCTCTCGGAAGACTATGAGATCCGCAGCTGGACCGAGAGCCTCGGGGTCAGCGAGCAGGAGCTGCGCGAAGCAGTCGACGCCGTCGGCAACAGCGCGGACGCGGTGCGCGCCTATCTCAAAAACGGACGATGAGCGGACGCGGCGATTGGGACGCGGCCGCGACTGCGCCCGTCGAGCGCATCGGCCGCGTCCTCCCCGGCCATGAGTTTAGCCGCAATGGCGAAGGCGATCTGGGCTCGGCCGCCGAAGCGGTCAATCAGCTCTGGCCCGATTATAACGCCGCGGCACTAGCCTTGCGAAAGATGCTGCGCGAACCGAGCGGGCGAATGCTTGCAGTCGGTGAAGCCGAGGTCTGGGAGCGGATGATCGCCGCGGCGATTGAAGATGAGACGATTTTGGAGAGCCGATAAACTTCGTCCCCGAATTCAACTTCTGCCTGGGGTATTGGCCAAAGGTCGACGCGGTTGGGTTAGGCCTGGAGCAACGCGTGCGTCCGGGGGGCTCAAAAACATATCTCGGAACTGCGCTCCATTGGCCCCGTCGGCGGCCTTGCGGTAGCCATCGACGCTGTGGAGGGTCGTGACGATGAGCGAGTTCAGCGTCGCGACATTCCTGTTGTCGAACATGAAGCTACCTTTCGGGAAAACAGCACGCCGGAAATCGGCGCGCCCTGCCCGGCCGACACGCCCCCGCCGCCAGCTTGCCATTCGATCGGCGCCGACAATGATGCACGGCTTTTGGGGATCCACCTATGTTAGCGCAGCTGGCTGTCCTTGCTTCCCCGGCGGTTGAAGCCCGCCGGTCGCCGCTCGGCATCACGGATGGCCTGGCAGTCGACGCAGGTGCGGCTTGCCGGCAACGCCTTGCGCCGCGCGGCGGGAATGCGCTCGCCGCAATCGTCGCAATAGTCGGAGCCGGCGCCCGAGAGCAGCCGGAGACGCGCTTCCTTGACGGCGTCGCTCACCGTATCGTCGATCTGGTCCTGAACGGCGCCATCGCGCGCCCAGCCATTGGCCATGTCGGAAGCTCCACATCTCATTGTCACGGCATTCATTCACCGCTTGTTCTGAAGAGGGAACGCTTGGCGACCCACGCAAGTTGCGGCGGTTCCGGAGGGAACGAACGCGCCGCCGGATGGTCTTGAGTCCATGGCTACCCGAAACGCCGATGCACGCCCGTCAAAGCGCCCCTCTCCCTCGCGCGGCAAGGGCGGCAAGTCCGCCCCCCCGCCGTTCCGCCCGGTCCAGCTCGCGACACTGGTCGACAGGGTTCCCGCCGGAACCGGCTGGGTCCATGAGATGAAATATGACGGCTACCGTCTGCTAATAGCGGTCGGCGGCGGCGATGCCCGCGCCTATACGCGCTCGGGTCTCGATTGGTCAGAGCGCTTCGCGCCGCTGCTCGCCGAGGCGGCGAAGCTGAAGGCAGACAGCGCGCTGATCGACGGCGAAGCGGTCGTGCTCGATACCGATGGCCGTTCAAGCTTCCAGTCGCTGCAAAATGCTCTCAAGTCCGCCCCCGCCAGCATCGACTATTTCGCGTTTGACCTGCTCGAGCTCGACGGCGAAGACCTGACGGCGCGGCCCCTCCTCGCCCGCAAGGCGCGTCTCGCCAAAATCCTCCCCAAGGGCGCAAAGCATATCCGCTACTCGGACCATATCGAGGGCAGCGGTGAGAAACTCCTGAACAGTTTTTGCGCCGCGGGCCTCGAAGGCGTCATCTCGAAAAAGGCCGACGCGCGCTATATCGGTTCGCGCGCAGGAAGCTGGCTCAAGGCCAAGTGCATCAAGCGGCAGGAGTTTGTGATCGTCGGCTGGACGCCATCGGACACGTTCCGCTCGCTCATGCTCGGCACTCATGAGAAGGGCGAGCTACGCTACGGCGGCAAGGTCGGCACGGGCTTCGACACGCAGGAGCTTTTCCGCCTCGAGGCGCTGATGAAGCCGCTCGAACGAAAGGAGCCGAGCGTGAAAGCACCCCGCGCCGAGACGCGCGGCGCGCACTGGATCCAGCCAAAGCTCGTCGCCGAGATCGCCTATACCGAGATGACCAACGACGGCACGCTCCGCCACCCGAGCTACTTGGGGCTTCGCGAAGACAAGAAGCCCGAGGCAGTCGTCAACGAAACCGCGGAACCGGTCGCTGGTGCGACAAGTGCATCGCCCGTATCGATCAGCAATGCGGACCGGGTCATCTATCCGGAAGCCGGTCTCACCAAGGGCGAGCTCGCCGCCTATTATGCCGCCGTCGCACCGATCATGCTGCCGTGGGCGAGTTCGCGCCCAATCAGCCTCGTGCGCTGTCCGCAGGGCCGCGCCAAGAAATGCTTCTTCCAGAAACATGATGCCGGAAGCTTCGGCGATGCGGTGAAGCAGGTCGCGATCGCGGAGAAGGATGGTGACGATCAGCCCTATCTCTACATGGACACGCTCGAGGGTTTGATGACCTGCGTCCAGATGGGCTCGATCGAGTTCCATGGCTGGGGTGCGCGGATCGAGGATGTCGAGAAGGCCGACCGGCTGGTCTTCGATCTCGATCCCGACGTCGGCCTCGACTTCGAGGCGGTCCGCAGCGCCGCCTTCCAGTTCCGCGATATTCTGAAGCGAATGGGCCTTGAGACCTTCCCGATGCTCACCGGCGGCAAGGGCGTCCATGTGATCGCCCCGCTCGTGCCGCGCGCCGAATGGCCCGAGGTCAAGGATTTCGCGCACCGCCTCGCGCGCGCCGTCGCGCAGATGGATCCGGATCGCTTCACCGCCGCGCTCCCCAAGGCGCAGCGCAAGGGCCGCATCTTCGTTGATTACCTCCGCAACCAGCGCGGCGCGACCGCAGTGATGCCCTATTCGGCGCGCGCCCGCGAAGGCGCACCGGTCGCGGCTCCCATCAGCTGGAAAGAGATGGAAACGATCGACAAGCCATCGCATTTCCATATCACCGATGCGAAGGAACTGCTGAAGCGCGCCGACTTCAAGGCGCTGCAAGACTGGGGCCGCGCCGACCAGATGCTGCCCGACCTGTGAAGATCGCCACCTATAATGTGAACGGCATCGGCGGTCGGCTTGCCATCCTGCTCGATTGGCTCAAGCTTGCCGAGCCCGACATCGTCTGTCTGCAGGAATTGAAAGCCCCGCCGGAGAATTTCCCCGAGAAGGCGATCCGCGATGCGGGTTATGACGTGATCTGGCACGGCCAGAGCCGCTGGAACGGCGTCGCGATGCTGAGCCGCGTCGGCGAGATCCACGAGACGCGGCGCGGTCTTCCCGGCGATCCCGGCGACAAGCAGAGCCGCTATATCGAAGCCGCCGTCGGCGGCATTCTCGTCGCCTGCCTGTACCTGCCGAACGGCAATCCCTGGCCGGGTCCGAAGTTCGATTACAAGCTCCAATGGATGGCGCGCCTCGACGCGCATCTCAAGACGCTCTTCGACCTCGAAGCGCCGGTGGTCGCATGCGGCGACTATAACGTCATTCCCACCGACCTCGATGTCTACAAGCCCGAAAATTGGAAGAAGGACGCGCTCTTTGCGCCGGAAGCCAAAGCGGCCTATCGGCGCATCCTCGACCAGAGCTGGACCGATGCCATCCGTCATCTCCATCCCCAGGAGCGTATCTACAGCTTCTGGGCCTATTGGCGGCGCTCGTTCGAGCGCAATGCCGGAATCCGCATCGACCATCTGCTCCTCAACAATCCTGCGACGAAGCGTCTGAAGGCCGCGGGCGTCGATACCCGTCCCCGTGCCCTCGAAAAGACGAGCGACCATGCCCCCGCGTGGATCGAACTCGCCGACGCGCCCGCCAAAGCAAAGCGGAGGCGTGCGTGAGCCGCACTATCGTCGGGTGGCGACTGCCACACCGCGAGCGCGAGCAGCTGCTCGCGATATTCGCCCCGCGATACGCTGAGATCGTCGCTGATCATGTGACGCTCAAGTTCGGCACCGACGCCGACACGCCCCTTCCCTTTGCCCGCTCGGGCGAGATCGTCGGCGAGGTCGATGATGGCGAAGGCGCGCAGGCACTCCTCGTCCGCATCGACGGCACGACGGATCGCGGCGACGGTAGCCATTATCATATCACCTGGTCGCTCGCGCCGGGGCGCGAAGCCAAAGAAAGTAACGACGTACTGGCAGCGACCTCGTGGAGGCGCGTCCACCCGCCAGTGAAAATCGCCCTGGAACCGGCACGTTGGATCGTCTGAAATCGGAACGGCGCCCGATTGTTCACCGCAACAAGAATCCGAAAATATCACCCCCAGTTCAACCGATTTGACCGGAACTCCTACCTGCCCCTGTCCTTGGTGGCACGCAGGCGTCGGCGCCGGTGGCCATCTCGACGATGCCGCGGCTCTCAGACCCCGGCATGGTGTTTCAGGCGAAAGGAAAAGGCGATGCTCGAAGGTGGCTGTGCCTGCGGTGCGATCCGCTATCGGCTCGAGGTCGAGCCTTATGACGCAGGCTGGTGCCACTGCCGCGTCTGCCAGCAGGTCTCGGGATCGGGCGGCATGGTGTTCACGACCGTCCCGCTGGCCGCCTTTCATATCCTTCGCGGCGAGGAGAGTTTCGGCAGGTTTCGGTCGACGCCGTTCGGCTCGCGCACCTACTGCTTCGATTGCGGGGCGCCGCTGACCATCCACGTCCGGCATCAACCCGGTGAAATAGACGTTGCCGCAGGCTCGCTCGACGACCCGGCGGCGATCACACCGGCCTTCCATCTCTACGCCGGCTCGGCGCCGCCCTGGGCGCTTTCCGGGGACGGCCTGCCTCGTTTCGACGCATTGCGCCCCGCCACCCGCGGGCTCGCTCCGGGGCAAACGAGCGCATAATCACATTTTGCTCGCCCTGCCTGGCCTCTGACGCAGGACCGGCTAGGCTACGCGGTCGGGCTGCCGGCGGGTCATGTAAACCGCACGCTTCGTGACTTGCGTCTCGAACGCCTCGTCAGTTTCTCGCGCCAGCGCCTCACCATCGACGACTGGCCAGGGCTGCAGGACGCCGATGACTTCAGCCGGACCTATCTTCATCAGGCGCCCGGCGAAAAGCCTGGTCTCCTGTGCCAGAAGGAACCGGCCTGATCAGCGAAAAGGCGAGTCTGCTCGCGCGAGCAATTCCGCGATGTCGTCAGCCGAAAAAGCCTGCCCGTTGTCGAGGACGAGGCTGTAGCGTTCCCGCTCGGCGGGGGGTTGCGGCGACAAAGTCGCCGAGAATATCCCTCAGCGGAGCAGGCGTCTGCCGCTCGTCCGGAAGCGGCGGGAGTGCGCTCCCATCCTTTTCGTCATAGGAGCGTGTCAGCGTGCCGCGCTGATCCCAGACAGCCCGATCGTCGCTCATTCCGCGTCTCCGCGAGGCTGGCCTTCGCCATGGCGGCCGGCAGCGCTATCCTCCTCCTCGCCGACGCGCGTTCCGCTCTCAGGATTGTAATCCTCAAGGATGCTGGCACCGCTCTCGGGATCGCGCCTCGGCTCGCGGTCGAGGGTGTCGCTCGGACGGCGTGCCGCGCCCTCGGGCTGGTTCTCGGTCGAGAGGTTCGGGCCCTTCGTCTTTTCGGTCGGGACGTCGCCGACCTTTCGGAACTGGCCCATCATTTGTCTCCTGCAGTGGGTTTGCCGCCGTTCCTCGCCAGATCGTCCTCGGTCGGGCGTTCGTCGGGGCTCCCCTCGCTCGGCGTGCTGAGCGGCGTGGCGTCGCGCTCTCCATCATCGCCCCCATCAGCGCCCGGATTTCCTGCGCCATTCTTTCGGGGTACCTCGCTCGACTGGCCACCGCTTGGGTCGGCACCGCCGCGCAGATTGTCGAGGTTGCGGTCCTCCTCGTCTTCGCGCTCGCGAATCTGCTCGCCCGGGTCCTTCTGCTTGCCGCCGGCGCCCTGGCCTTGCCTGTTGTCGGTCATGATCTTCTCCTGCCTGCCCGAGCCGATGCGCGGGCCACGACATGTCAACCGGCGGAGCCCGGCGCCGTTGCACGATACGGCCCGCGAAGCGCATGATTGTCCGCCAAAATTGATCCATGTTGGCAGAAACGCCTCGCACGGAACGTCCGGCGCGCCGACGCATTGAAGGAGTCTTGGCGAAGGAGTGACGGACTATGGCTGCACGCCCCCACTGGAAAGGCCAGATCCGCCTGGCGCTCGTCTCGATCCCGGTCGAGGTTTATTCGGCGACGAAGAGCGGGGCGACGATCGCGTTCAATCAGATTCACGAGCCGACGGGCAGCCGCATCAAATATGAGAAAGTCGTACCCGGCGTCGGCCCGGTCGACGTCGATGAGATCGTCAAGGGCTTCCAATATGCGAAGGACCAATATGTCCTGCTCGACGACGAGGAGATCGAAGGCGTCAAGCTTGAGAGCAAGAAGACGCTCGAGCTCACCCAGTTCGTCGAGGCCGACGACATCGACGAAATCTATTTCGAGAAGCCCTATTATGTTGTGCCGGCCGACGAGCTCGCCGAGGAAGCTTTCATCGTGCTGCGCGAAGCGCTCCGCCGGACGAGCAAGGTTGGGCTCGGCCAGCTCGCGATGCGCGGCCGCGAATATGTCGTGAGCATCAAGGCATGCGGCCGCGGCCTCGTCATGGAGACGCTGCGCTATGCCGACGAGGTCAACAAGGCGGCGAGCTATTTCCGCGATATCGCCGACAGCGAGCCCGACGACGAACTGCTCGATCTCGCGACGACGCTGATCGACAAGAAGACCGGCAAGTTCGACGCGACCGATTTCCACGACCGCTATGTCGAAGCGCTCAAAGAGCTCATCGAACGCAAGAAGAAGGGCAAGACGCTCAACATCGACGACGGCAAGGATGAGAAGGCGGCGAGCGGCTCGAACGTCGTCGACCTGATGGCCGCGCTCAAGAAATCGATCGGCGACGGCGGCAAGGCGAAGAGCTCCGCCGCCAAGAAGGCCACCCCCAAGAAGACCGCAGCGAAGCAAGCCCCAGCCAAGGCGCCGGCCCGCAAACGGGCATGAGCCGTCTTCGCAGCGTCTTCGCGTCGTGATCGATGGCAACCGGACCGACCGCCGACGAGCTTCGCGCGATCGCCGAGCATCGCGGACTGAAGCTTATTCGCTCGCGAAGGCGCACGCCTGGGGTCGGGGATTACGGCAAGTTCGGGCTGGTCGACGCGGCGGGAAAACCGCTGCTCGGGATTGGCGAGGAGGGCCTTACGGCAAGTGCCGCCGAGATCTCGCAATATCTACGCGGCGGCGCGGCGAACAGCTGGAAGCTCTCGGCCGAACGCGAGCCCCAAAGGAAAGCGGCCAAAAGGCCGCCGCGAAGCGCCGAGATCGAGGAGGACAAGGCGCCGTTACGCCGGCGCGGCAAATCCGTGCGATCGTCTCCACCGCCAGAGCCGGCGCGAAGGCGGCAGGACCCCCCTCCCCCGCCGAAGGCGAAGCCGGTCCTCCGGATCGTTAAGCCTGAACCGCTCCCAGAGGCCGAAGTCAGCGTGCGGCCCGCGACGGGTAAGGATGCGAAGGCGCTCAGACGACTGCTCGCGCAGCTGGTTGCCGCACCGAAACGCATCTCGCTCGAGGCTAATGTCGAGGCGATCAGCAGGATGAAGGCAGGATTGATCGTGGCGGAAGCCCGCACGCCCGTCGGCTGTTGCGCGTGGGCGGTTCTTCCCACGTTGCAGTATGGCCTCGTCGGGAGGATCACATTGCTGCTCGTGGACCGGGAGCATCGCCGCCGCGGCGTTGGCAAGGCCCTTTTGAGCCACGCCGAGGCGGCGATGGGCAACGCCGGATGCGGCTCGGTCGAGATCATGAGCGATATCATGGTCGACAACGCGCATAATTTCTTTCGTGCGCTGAAGTTCGAACAGAAAAGCTATCGGTTCACGCGCCGGATTGTCGCGGGCAGAAATCAGAAGCAGCGCTGATTCGCGAATGGGCCGGGCCGGAATTGCCTCAATGGCCCGGAGGCGCGCGCGCCACGGAAACCCTTTTGCCATTCTCGACCGTCTGGCGCGACCCCGTATCCTGCTTACTACGGGGGGCGGGCTACCGTCGCAGACCGAATATACGGTCTTTCAGGCGCGTCCCGGTCACAGTGGACATTCGATCGCCGACCCTCTCGGTCCAAATGAGACGCACTGCCCTATGACCGCAGCTGGCCGCTTCCCAGAGATCCGCCACGATTGCCGACGGCAGACCATGACCTCAAACGGTGCCGCACATCCTTCGGCTCAAGTTTTCTGAAGATCGAATTGCTGTAGCTCCTGAGGGCGCCATCGCGGCAGCATATCCGTGTCGACTTAACGCGGATTGCAACGCTCGGCGCTTTGCAGCGTCATTCGGACAGAGACTGCGGCAATCGCAGCATGCGTCGGGGGGCTCCCGGTTACCCGACGTTAAGACGAGCGGAGCAATATCAACGCCATGGACAGATCGGCTCCCCCAGCACCGATCGCGACGACGTTTCGCCAGCGCATCTTCCCTGACCCGGCATTGCTCCCGCTGCCGGTCTACAGGGACTTCATCGACATGCTCTATAGCATGCGCTTCCCGATCCTTGGTCTGGGAGCCGTCTTCGTCGGCATCAGCCTGCTCATCGGTCGCCATCTGGAGAGCGATTTCCTGCTCGCGCTTGCCGTCCTCGGAGGGCTCACGACACTGGCACGGCTCTTAACGATCCGCGCCTTTCGCCGCGCCGCGCCCATACAAGGCTTCGAAGAACTCAGACGCTGGGAGCGCCGCTATGCCGCTGGCAACCTGGCGTCGGCGGCGCTGCTGGCCCTCCTTAATGTTGCTGTCATGGAGTGGAATGATCCACTCCTGCATTTCGTCAGCGTCAGCCTCGTGTTCGGGTTCGGCGCGGGCATTGTCTCTCGTACGTCTGTGCGTCCTGCGGTCTGCGTGGCCGGCCTTCTCGTCGCCACTGTGCCGACGGTCGTCGGACTCGTGCTCCACGCGGCGCGTTTGAACGGCTCTTCGCTTCACAGCGAGATGTTCCTTGTCGAGGCTTTTATCGTCGCGGCGATAACCGGGCTCAGTCTGCAGACAGTCGCACATCTCTATCGATCTGCTGTCGAGCATCACACCGCGCGTCACGATATGGCGAAGCTGGCTCGAACCGACGCGCTTACCGGCCTCTCGAACCGGCTTTTGCTCCGCGAGCAATTTCAGGATCGGGCGGCGGCCGCCGTACGCGCGAAAAATCTGGTTGCGCTCCATTATCTCGACCTCGACGGCTTCAAGGACGTAAATGACCGATATGGTCATCCGGCCGGCGATGCTCTCCTCGAGCAGGTTGCGCGGCGATTAGAGGAAATTGTGCGCGCTGATGATGTCGTTGCGCGACTTGGCGGCGACGAATTCATTGTCTTGCAAGCGGGCATCGGCGAGGAAAGCGAGGCTGAAATGCTTGCACGCAGGATCATCCGCGAAGTCAGCAAGCCCTATGTCATCGACGATATTTCGATGTCCGTCTCCGTAAGCGTCGGCATCGCCACGGCTCCGAAGCTCGGGCTCGAACTCGAACGTCTCCTCGGCTGCGCGGATGCAGCGCTCTATCGCGCGAAGGCCGGGGGTAAAGCACGAGCGCTGTTTTGCATCGAGGCCGACGCGGCCGATACCGAGATGGCAGCCTGAGCTATCTTGGACAACATCCGCGCGGTTTCCGTCCAGGCCTCTGCAGTTACCCACCACCATCGCGAAGCCGATACGGATTGTCGCCTGCCCCGCGCGCCCATGACGGAGGCTGCTGCGACCACCTCGCGAGCCAGTCCGGAAGGCGTTCTACTCCGATTGCCCGGCTTACCAGGTAGCCTTGAGCGATATCGCATCCAAGTGCACGCAATTGCGCCACCTGATTTTCGTTCTCGACACCTTCGGCAACCGTTGCGATCTTCATGCGATGGGCGATGTCGATGACCCCGTGAACAATCGCGAAGTCCGCGCTGTCGGCACTATCGAGCCTCGAGATGAAGGATCGGTCGATCTTGAGCACATGGACCGGAAATTGCTGGAGGTGGGTGAGCGAGGCATAGCCGGTACCGAAGTCGTCCAAAGCGATGGAGACGCCTTCGGAAACGAGCGCCTGCAATGCTCGTTCGACGTTCGCGGCGAGATGATCGACGAAGACACTTTCGGTTACTTCGAGTTCGAGCAACGTAGGCGATAGACCTTTCTGCTGGAACTTCGTCAAAATGCGGTCGGCGAAATCGTCGCGGCGAAAATCCGCGAGCGACCCGTTGATCGCGATGCGACCGAAGGCGGCGTCTTTCTCGCTGAGGCGTTCGATGTCGACAAGGACGCGGTCGATCATCCGGTCGGTGAGCGCGCTCGCGAGCAGCGTATCTTCGAAGGCAGCGCGAATGCTACCGGGCGGCTGGAGACCGCGTCTGTGATGGTGCCAGCGCAGAAGAGCTTCAAAGCCCACGACCGCACCTGTCTTCAGGTCGATCTTGGCTTGGTAGAAGGGAATAATCCGGTCGTCGTTCAACGCGTCGCGGGCCTCGCGCAGCATTGCCTTCCGGCTCTCGGCAGCTTCGCGCATCTCTGGCTGAAAGGCCCGTATGACGCCGGCTCCGTCGGCCTTGGCGGCATAGAGCGCCAGATCGGCGCTCTTGAGAATGGCTTCGGCCTCGCTCCCGTCTGCCGGCCACAGCGCCGCACCGGCGCTGATGCTGACCTCGACAACACCTTCGTCTATCGTCAGCGTGTCGGCCACCCCTTCGAGGATGGCGGTCGCAGCCGGGATGATTGGCTCGCCTGCACGCAGGCCCGTCACAATCACGGCGAACTCGTCTCCGCCAAGGCGTGCGACGATGACATCGGCCGCAACATTGGCCTGAAGCCGGGTCGCGACCGTCCGCAGAAGATGGTCGCCCGCTGCGTGGCCCATGCTGTCGTTCAGCAGCTTGAAGCCATCGACGTCGATGACGATGACGCCGACGCACGACCGATCGGCCGAGGCGGAGGCAAGGGCTGCTTCCAGCGCCTCTCCGAACAACTTCCGGTTGGGCAGCCCCGTCAGCGCATCGTGATTGGCGGCCCAGCGTAATTCCGTTTCGGCCTTTCGCACATCAGTAACGTCGAGCAGCGCGCCGATCGAGCGCACAGCGTTCCCTTCGACGTCGCGGACGACATAGCCGCGCGAGAAAAGGTTGATAAAATTGCCGTTGGCGGCTCGGAAGCGATATTCATGACTCCAGCTGTCCTGGCGGTTGGCAAGAATCCGCTCGTAGATTGCCTCCACGGCCGCGAGGTCCTGGGCGTGGATGTGCGCTTTCCACCAGTCGAGGGGGGTACCGCCCGCGACCTCGGGATAGCCGAGCACCTGCTCGGCACCATTTCCCCATTCGATCCGGCCGGTGCTGTGCGACCAGTCCCAGATCACGTCGTTCGTCGCACGCGATGCGAGGCGATAGCGCTCCTCGCTCTCGCGGAGCGCCAGCTCCGCCGTCACCTGGTCGTCGATGTCCTCCAGCGTTCCGTACCAGCTCAGAATGTGTCCAGCGCCATCTCGGCGCGGATTGGCGCGGGCCCTGCACCAGCGGAAACTCCCGTCTGAATGGCGCACCCTGTACCGCACATCGGCGACAGCATTATCCTCGGACGTCAGTGCCTCGTTCCAATGCGCAAGGACTTCGGGTCGGTCATTGGGGTGCACAGCATCCGCCCATCCCAAGCCAAGCGCCGCCTCGGCGGGAACGCCGGTGAGTTCCGTCCACCGGGGTCCGACTTCGACGATCCGTCCTTCCGGATCACTGATCCACGGGATCTGGGGATTGAGTTCAACTGAAAAACGATAATGTTCCTCACTACGCTGCAAGGCCGCGAGAAGCTCGGCCATCTCGGATCGCGCGCGAAGTGATTCATAGACGGCGGAGCGGGTGGTCGCGATCGTCCGCAGGATAACCCCCGCGCCGAGCAGGAAGGTCAGCCCCATGCCAGTGAAATAGAGGTCACGCGTAAACAGCAGCCCTACCGTCACCGGCATCGCGCCGAACAAAAGAACGAGCCGCGCCGCCGCCGGCAGGGCTTGCAGACAGTAGCAGCAACTGATCGACCCGACGAAAATGAACAAAGCGATCGCGGTCGTGTGAAACGGGTCCGCGGAGAGGAAGAGATAAAGTCCCCAGCCGCCGAAAACCAAGCTGAACGCGCCAGCCCTGATAATCGTCCAGCGAAGATATCTGCCGATCTGGTCATTGCTGATCTCTCGGCCTCGCCGCGCGTACCAAGCCGCCCCGCGCACTGCGATGATCACTGTCAGCGCCAGCGGGGCGATGAAGCTTACGGCCCACGAACCGCCGTCCGCGGTAACGAGCGCGAGAAACAGCACATTCAGGAACATGAGCGCGTACATCAGCGGGACTTGACGCGTGAGGCTCGCATATTGCTCGCGCGGCACGGCTTCCGGTTGACCTGACAATTTGCCGTCGGCGACGAGGGACATTTGAATTGCTACCCCGCTAGATCCAACCCGAGCGTTATTCCTTCCCAATTAACGACACGTTTAACCGGCGGTTGCGAGGGCGGAAGAAATTCGGTCGCGGCGTAATGACGGTAGCCGGAGCACAAGCAAGGGCGCTGACGCCGCAAACTTTCGATGGACCTTCAGCAGTGGTCGATTTCCGTCAAGCGGCTTTCAGGCGAGAAAAAAAAGAGCAGACAATAAGCGTCGTTCGATCACGATGACGTAAACGACCGAAATCGGTCTTTCGCCAATCAAAATTCGACCCTGAAACTGGAACAGGTTTTTTCACTATTTGGTCGCGGCAAGAACGTCTGGCCGCCGGGACTGTGGAAAATATTCAGGCCCTCGCACGCGCCGAGAACATGTTGATACTCGAGGGCATGAAGGAGATGCCGCGCACGGCGAAAGCGCCGCTCGCGCTGGCGATTTTGGCGGCTGCAGTCATATCCGCAAGCATCGGTCTGGTTCCGATCGCAATCTCGTCGCTGGGCGGCACCATCCTGATGTTTGTCACAGGCTGCGTCAAATTTGATCGTGTCGGACGCGCTTTGTCCGCGAAAGTCATCGTACTGATCGCCGCGGGCATCGCGATCGGCAAGATCGTGCTCGACAGCGGGGCAGCGGAGTGACTCAGTCAGCTGATCGCGCTCGGCCTGCAGTTCCTGCCCGCGGCGGGCGTGCTCGCGACGGTTATGCTGTTCGTCACGCTGCTCACCAATTTCGCTTCGAACGCGACGGCCGCAGCCGTGGGCACCCCGATCGCGTTCAGCCTCGCGCAGCAGCTTGGAATTCCCGTTGAGCCGCTGGTGCTGGCGGTGCTGTTCGGGTGCAACCTCCGCTATGCGACCCCGGTCGCCTATCAGACCAATATGCTCCTAATGTCAGGCGGCGAGTATAAGTTCGGCGATTATACGCGAACGGGCCTGCCGCTGGTGGGGCTGATGATTGTCACCCTCTCGGCGCTGCTCGTGTTCCGATACGATCTCCATTAAGCTTCATAGGCTCTTCTCTCGCGACGAAGCCGGACTTCAACGATCAGGAGCTGAAAGACCCCCATGCCCGACGTTCAACCCTTGTTTCTCGTTTATGTTGACGTTGCCGCCTCTTCTGAAGCGCCGTTACATCTGCCCGGAGATGCTTTCATACTCGCGGACACTCTTTTTCTTGTCCGAAGTGATCTGACGCGCTCGGAGCTTTATCATCAGATCAAACGTCGCCTGCCGGCCGAAGCGGCGCTGCTGGTCGCGCCGCTCGCCGATGCGCCAAAATTTAAACACTTGCACCGCGGCGCCCTGAAGTGGCTACGCGAGACCCGAGCCTGACCGTTGTTCTTCCGACGCAGCGAAACCCTGCCCGGTGCGGTGCGGTGCGGTGCGGTGCATTGGGTCTGGGGGGCTGACGTGAAAGGAATATAATGATTCTCGACACGTGGGATGATGTATTTCGCGTATTGCTGATGGGCGCTGCCGGCTACATCGCGCTGATCGGCATATTTCGCCTGAGCGGCAAACGCCCCCTTGCCAAGATGAGCGCCTTCGATCTTGTGGTCACCGTTGCGCTTGGATCGACGCTCGCCACCATCTTGCTGAGCCGCGACGTGGCGCCTCTGGAAGGCATGACGGCCGTGCTGATGCTGGTTGCCCTGCAATATGCGATCGCTGCTCTGTCGGTCCGTTGGCGCTTTGCCGAGCGACTGCTAAAATCCGATCCGCAACCGCTGCTGACGAATGGCGTGATCGACGCCGAAGCCGGTTTGGGCAATAAAATGCAGATCTTGGCGGATGACACCGTAGCCATTTTCGTCGCGCCGCATTGGCGATGATAATTGGCCCCGATAGAGAGGGTCTGTGCGATCGTGCGGCGTAGCCGGATTCCTGGTCGACGACGGGACCCGTCGGGTCAATGGCAATGAGGCACAAGGGGGACGATATGGCGGGGCTCGCGATCACCGTGTTGGATGCTGCCGCAATCCTTATCGTTCTCGCGGCGGCGCTGGGTTACATCAATCACCGTTTCATTGGGCTGCCGCCCAGCATCGGCCTGACGGTCATGGGCGCGATCGCCTCGTTGATTGTGGTTGGTCTCGACCGCCTGCTTCCCGGCAGCTCGGTTGCCCACGATATCGTCGACTTCATCGCCGGCATCGATTTACATTCTGCGCTGATGGACGGCATGCTGTCCTTCCTCCTCTTCGCCGGGGCGTTGCACGTTGACTGGAGCGATATGCGCCGAGGGCGCTGGCCGATCCTCGTGCTGAGCACCATTGGCGTGCTGATTTCGACCCTCATCATCGGGATAGGCTTTCAGTTCGTTGCCGGTCTCGCGGGCATCGCTATCCCGCTTATCTGGTGCTTGCTGTTCGGCGCCCTGATTAGTCCCACCGATCCCGTCGCGGTCATGGGAATCATGCGCGAGACCGACGTGCCGCCGACGCTGCAGGCGACGGTAGCGGGGGAAAGCCTCTTCAACGACGGGGTGGGGGTAGTGGTCTTCGCGATCATCCTCTCCGCTGCAATGAGCGGCGAACCGCTGTCGCTTTCACAAGGACTATCGATGTTTGCCATCGAGGCCGGAGGCGGCATCCTGCTCGGTCTCGTGACCGGATGGATCGCGTTTCGCGCCATGCGGTCGATCGACGATTATAAGACCGAGGTAATGATCAGTCTCGCGGTCGTCATGGGCGGCTACGCGCTCGCGAGCCAACTGCATATCAGCGGACCGGTGGCGATGGCGGTGGCCGGGCTCATCATCGGCAATCATGGCGTCGCCCACGCAATGAGCGACGTAACGCGGGATTATCTCCTGAAATTCTGGGGGCTGATCGACGACATATTGAACGCCCTCCTGTTCCTGCTGATCGGTCTCGAAGTGGTGACGATCCCCTCCGACGCGCGGCTTATCATTTTGGGTCTGCTGACCATCCCGCTCATCTTGGTGGCGCGCGGCGCGGCCGTGCTGCTGCCACTGACCGCGCTGCGGCCCTTTCTTTCGCTCGGCAGGCTGGCACCTATCACGTTGATCTGGGGCGGCTTGCGCGGCGGCATTTCGATCGCGCTTGCCCTTGGCTTGCCCGATACCGCGGAGCGACCCTATATCCTTGCCGCAACCTATGTCGCGGTGCTGTTCTCGGTCATCGTGCAAGGGGGAACTATTGGGCGAGCGATTAAATGGCGGAGGAGCGAACCGAACTTGGCGTCGTCATCTTAGGTCGGCCCATAGCTGGGCCGGGTGTGGCCGGCAGCGGACAGGTAGCTTAGGAGATAGCACCCTCGAAAGACGACGTCTCGCGGCGCCTGAACCGCGGCGCGGCCAGCGACGGAAGAGCGGTCACGAAGACGATCGAGCAAATCCCTCTGCCACGAAATCCCGACCGAGGCGCAGGCCCACCGGATCGACGTTGTGTGCGACGCCGTATGATAGATGTGTGGTGACGTTGACACCGAGATGCTTCAGCTGACTCTCTGACATATGGAGCGCTGCCACCGGGACCACGGGATCCGCTGTTCCATGGATCAACAGCACCGGCGGCTTCGGAAGGCTGCCATGCTCAAGCCCGGCGGACCCGGCGAGCATGCCCGAATAGCCCACAACCGCAGCAACAGCGCGCGGCCGACGCAGTCCGATCTGAAGCGCCATCATTGTACCCTGGCTGAAGCCGACCAACGCCAGATCGGCCTCGGTCAGGCCATATTGGTCAAGCTTGCGATCAATGAAGGCGTCGACCGCGGGAGCCGCCGACGCAGCGCCCGCGGCGAGGGCCGATGGCGCAAAGCCCGACAAGCCCCACCATTGATAGCCCGCACCCATCATGCCGCAGCGCTGCGGCGCGTGCGGCGCCAGAAACAGTGTGTCGGGAAGCGCCTCCTGCCACGCTGGCGCGAGCGCGATCATGTCAGACCCGCTCGATCCGAAGCCATGCAGCAGCAGGACTATGTTCTCAGGCGGTTGTCCAGAGCGCGGCTTGAGGCTGGCTCCGTTCACGATCTTGGGAAAGGTCATGCCCCCAATATGGGCATTGATCGCAATTTGTCAGCCGCAGCCAACAACTGCCCGCGCTTGTCAGTCCTGATTCTCTGTCCACAACGCCCGGCGAACCATCGCGCGCTCGAACAGCTCGGACGCGGCTATGCGCGCGAGCCAGCGTTGCACATTCGGCATCGCCTGCAGCTGGAACCAGACCGGATCGACACCGGCAAACTGCCGCACGAAAGGAAAGATGGCGATGTCGGCAAAGCTTCGCATCGCACCACCGAGAAAATCGTGGACCGCAAGCTGCGCGTCGAGATCCAAGAGCATTGCAGCGGCAGCAGCGCGATGCACCAACGGATCGTCGCCATAGCGTGCCGCATACTTGTAGCGGTCGAGATGATATTTGAACGCGCCGTCATAGTCGGCGATCAGCGCCAGGTCAGCGCCCGCTAGCCACCCCTCAGGGTCGCTCTGGTTCAAGGCCCAGCGCATGATATCGAGGCTCTCGTCGATCACTCGCCCGCCCGCAAGGATGAGCACCGGCACGGTGCCTTTGGGAGAGGCCGCCAGCATCGAGGCGGGCTTGTCGCGCAGCAATATCTCGCGATGCGCGTAAGCAAGGCCACTCGCGATCAGCGCCATGCGCGCGCGCATCGCATAAGGACAACGGCGGAAGCTGTAGAGGATCGGCAGTCCCTGCATGGCCTACGCCATAGCGGAGCCTCAACGCTGGCGTACAGCGCGATCCTCTTTGGCCGCTTGCGGTCAGTCCGGTCTTGTCCAAGGCACCTTCAAGGCCGACATTGTGGTTGTCGTTTCGTCGGCTCCCGCCCTCTCTAAGCGACATCGTCAAAGATTCGGCTCCCATCGGGCGTCTGTCATTTCTCCCCTTGCCGCGATGGCGCCGTCGGAAGCAATAGGAAGTGCGCGGTCATCATCGCACCGAGAACGCTAGAGACCGACAGGACCGAATGTGGCGCGCTGCCGGGCACATAATATTCGCCGGCAAAGCCTCTGGTCCAGTAGAGGTGGCGGAAGAATAACGGCAGCGCCCCGAGGACCGCCCCGCCCATCACGACAATGACTTTCCGGCGCGAAATGCCCTAGCCTGATCGGCCCACTCGCCCTCCTTGACCGCGAACGCCCAAGCGCCTGCACCCTCATAGGCGGACAGGCCGGAGAAGACGCCGAGGACAAGCCAGATCGCATAGGGCCGCAGGGCGCTCTTCGCGCGGATCGGCGAGATATCGAATAGCGTGCAGACGACTACCCTGATCACATCGGAAACGACCAGACAGACGATCAGCACCACCGCCGTTTTCGCCGCGACGGCAAACGCGCCCGACATTCAGCGCGCCTCGATTGCCGCAACGCATTTGTCGATATTCATCGCGCCATAGTCGAAGACGTGGCGGCTGCCGTCGGCGAGGGTCAGGATCGCTTTCTTGCTGAACAGCTTGCGCTCGACCTCGATCCTCGTGATCGCATCCTTCTCGATCGCGAGAAGCCCTTCGACGAAAGCGGGGTGATCGGGGCTTCGGTCGTTAAAGTAGTCATGGCAGGCTCCTCATCGTTGAAGGAGCTCCATGATCTGCTTACTGTCGGTCTAGCTCAACGTCCCTGCGTCCCCGCCACCTCAGTCCATGCACCCATCCCGCGAAGCGGGTTCGTGCTTGAGGCGCTATCCAGACACCGCGATGCCGAAGCCTAATCGACGAGAAATCGGTAGGTGTCGTCGCGTATCTAGCAGCCCGCTCCGCGCCTATTTAGGTTCCACGACCACCGCGAACAAGCGATCAAGGTTCGCCTGAAGATCCTGCACGTCGGGGTTTTCCGCATATTTCGGGAGCCCGAGCGGCAAGCTCATGCTTTCGTACATGGCCGAAGCGTCAGCGTCGCTCAGCAGGCCGCGCTTGCGAAGGATATTGGCGAGGCTGACAATCCCATTGATCGCCGAAACGTCGGATGCCTCGTGGGCTTCAATTAGATTCAGCGCGATGACACCGGGGTCTTCATTCATTTCAGTTCCTTCAACCAAAAGGTTATCAACGGGAAGTGCGATGAAGCTTTTTGGATTGGATCGCGACAAAACGCCACGTCCAGCAATCGATCTAACGACGAGGGAGAGTGTAGCCGAAGGACAAACCGAAATCCCGAGGTTCAGGATCTTCCCATCTTGCGCGCCTTCCGCGCAGCGTACCGCGCATCACGCGCTGCTTTCAGTTCAGCTTCGTCGACCACGCGCGGCGCCGCGGCAAGCCGTTCCTGCTCGCACTTCGCGTGTTGCTCATCTTCCCTTGCCGCCTGAGCGGCCCTTTTTGCCGCTTGAGCAGCGGCGCGCTTGATCCTCTGCGCTTCATCCTTGGCGGCCTGGTTCGCGAGGCGGCGTGCTCGCTCCGCAGGATCAATCGGCGCCCTGCTTTTCAATTGTTTGAGCGCTTTGTTCTTCGCACTTTGCGCGACCGCCATGCGCTCCTGGAAACTCGGCTCTTTGTATCCTTGCATGATATATATCTTTTCGTTTGCAGTTGCGTTCAGTTGATCATTGCGGCGACGAGGACCGTATGATGTAGACACGCGTAAGCCGATGCTCGATCCGGAGGGGATTGCTTTTACGCCGGAAGTTATCGAGATGTTTGGCGGACGCGCCTCATAGATCGCGTCGGGCGCGGCGCGCGGGGCATTCACCTGAAGGTCGAAAGCGCGTGCCACACATGGCGGCTTTTCCAGCCATTTGGCGCCCAAGTTGCGGGCGACATCACTGCCGCAAAAATAATGGCGGCGGGCGCTCACGCAGCCCGCCGCCGGTAGATTATGCTGCCTGAAGATTCACAGCAGAGGTCTTGCCTCTCTGATCGGTCTCCAGTTCGTAGGAAACGCTCTGATCTTTCTGGAGGGTGTGCATGCCTGCGCGTTCGACAGCCGAGATATGCACGAAGGCGTCCTGGCCGCCGTCGTTCGGCGCGATGAAGCCATAGCCCTTGTCGGCATTAAAAAATTTCACAGTTCCGATAGTCATATGGGTATCCTTTGTCCCAAGTATGACGGGCATGCGCCAACAGCGGCGCATCCCGGCTTCAGCAGTGCTAGAAAGGGATAAAAGGGTTGGCATATAGCTGCCGATTATCCGTCGCATGCGACGTAAGCAAAACTCTAATAGCAGCCTATTCGCAATTTGAAAGACAATTCGGTTTTTCGATAGAATCGAAATTCATATATTTAGACGATGTGACCTGACCCCCATCTTTCATCCAGCTGCAACTAGAGGCCGAGGGGTGTTGTCGCGCATAAGCGCAGGTGAAGCAACGGGCGGGGTTAACCCCGCCCGTTGCTTTTCGAGTTCGGCGGCGAACGCCGCCGGGGTGGCGT
>QFCS01006346.1_pt1 | contig 28583 bp, 32 predicted proteins | sample 3576561 | NCBI WGS metagenome assembly QFCS01 | reverse complement strand
GCCTGGACGGTTCTCTATCACGATGCCTTCGTGCCCGAGCTGGAAGCGCTGGCGGACGAGGTGCAGGACGAACTGTTCGCCATGGTCGAAGTGTTGACCGAGAGCGGCCCGAGGCTGGGGCGGCCCCACGCCGATACCCTTTGCCAGACTGACGTCAAACAGCTTGCTGCCGGTCGCAACTGCGCCACCGGGCACCGCGACAGTAAAAGGGCGGCGGCTATCTGGCGAAACGCGAACGCGCACGCGACCTTGCTCCAACGAGATCCGCCGCTCATGGGCAGTAAGGATCACGCGCACCCGCGTAGCGGTGTCGAGGGTGAGTTGGGACCCATCTGGCAGCGATACCGTCCTGATTTCGCCGAGCGCGGTCTCGTAGGCTGCCGCTTGCGCCGGGGAAACAAGGGCGAATGGCGCCCCGTATCGCACCCAACTTGCCGTTCCGACTCCAAGAAGGACGACAGCGCCGAGACTGGCGGCCGCTACATGTGTGCTGTGCCGCATCAGGAATGGCGCGCGAATCAGCTTTCGGGTCTGCCCGACGGCGCTGGCTGCAAGTCCCTCACTAGCCTTCCACTGGCGCTCGATTTGCGCATAGGCGACCTGGTGGCGGTGGTCGGCGGCAATCCATGCGGCAAAAGCCTGCTCGACTTCTGGCGTGCCGTGCTGCTGGCGGCGCAGCAACCAGTCTCCGGCAGCATCATGGATACGGCGCGGAATCGGATTGGCCCCCTCAGTCATGGTGACGAAGGTGTCGCCCGAGTTGTTTGATCGCCCGGCTCATCTGCTTTTCCACGCCTCGCACGCTCAGCCCAGCCGAAGCGCGAGGCGTGTGATGGGCCGGGCGAAGTCATCGTCCACTTTGGCGAGCATCCGGCGTAGTTCGGCAATGTCCGTGATCGCGGGTTGTCGCCCTTTCTTGGGCATCGGTTTGAGGGCGGCCCCGACCTTTTCGGAAGGATCGGCTTGGGCGATGCCACTGGCGATCGCATAAGCGTAGATCGCCGAAATTCGTTGCCGGACCCGCTTGGCTATTTCGATGGCAGACCGCTGTTCAATGGCGCGCAGCACTTCCAACACCTTGGGTGGGGTGATCGCGGTGATCGGCAACGAGCCAATCGCCGGGAAGATGTCCCGTTCAAGGGACCGCATGACGTCGGCGGCATGGACCTTGGCCCATTGCGGCGCATTGATCTCGTGCCACGCCCGTGCGACCTTTTCGAAGGTGTTGCGCGAAGCCTCGACATTGGCCTTGATCTTGAGCTTTTTCTCGACCGTGGGGTCCAGCCCTTCGGCGAGCAGTCGACGCGCGTCGTCTCGCTTCTCGCGCGCCGCGACCAGGCTGATCAGCGGGTATGGCCCCAGCGACAGCGTCTTCTCTTTGCCGTCGAATTTAAACTTCATCCGCCAGAGCTTCGCGCCCTGAGGCGAAACGTAGAGATAGAGCTGGTGCGCATCCGCAAGCTTGTAGGCCTTTGGCCCGGGCTTCGCAGCGCGGATTTTGGCGTCGTTCAACATGGCGTCCGGATACCCCATTTCTGAGACCCGATACCCCGTTTTCATACCCCACGACCAGCGGACGGGCACGAACCGGTAGGAACGAGCCGAAGCGGGAAATCCTCGATTTTATAAGGGTTTTGTCAATCCCAGTGGACTTCTGGGAACCCCTGCAAACAGGGGCCTGGCGGAGACGGAGGGATTCGAACCCTCGGTACCGGATTTACCAGTACGACGGTTTAGCAATTCACGAACCGGAAGCGCGCAAAGCGGCGAATTTCGGGAATATCGCCTGTTTCTATGGCGTTAGAGCCTGTGCAGAACGCGCAAGACGCGCATCCAAGCGCAACACCTTCCGTCGCAAAAGTCGGCACACCTCCTTTGGACCCTTGGGCCTAGCTGAAAACCGTTGTTTTGACGCCAAACGCGCAAGACGCACCATGGCGGCAGTGAGTGAACCGTTGGAAGGTCTGCCATCCTTGCCGCAGGTCCGGGGCATAGCTCGAAAGCCACAACTGCAATCTACCTTGCGGCTTTCTAGGGGGCAAGATTTGCTTCGAAGGGAGGAGCGCCATGAGCACCACCCTTGCCCATAGGGGGCTGCCAGCAGGCGTGGGGCGTTTCGATCTGCTGCGCCTGTTCGAACAGGTGGCGCGGCCAGGCTTCGGTCTGTCCTCAACAGCGGTCGCGTTGGTCCGTCACTATGTGCTGAAGACGATGGACGGTGATTACCTGTCTGGCCGCATCTGCGCTGTCTGGACTCAAGCGTGCCGTTTCGCCGAGGCCTTGGGGCTGACGCCACGGTCGATCAATTCCGCCGAGCGCGAACTGGAGAAGGCCGGCTTCATCTTGCGCAACGCCGGCATTAACGGTGAGCGCGCCGGTGATCGGCAGGATGGGGCCGTGGTCTGGGCAGCGGGCATCAATCTGGCCCCGCTGGTTGAGCGCTTTGCTGAGATGCAGGCCAAGGCCGAGGCGCTCGAATTGCAAGCCCGCGCCATCCAGCAATGCCGCGCCGAGATACGCCAGTTGGGCCAGCGCATCCGTGAGGCGGGTGACGACGATTTGCGCGAGCGGGCCGAGACCATCCTGCCCGATGGCCGCACGGCCCGGATCACCAGCATCGAACGCTTGATCGCTATCCGCGAGGCTCTGTCCGCCATGCTCGCCGCCATCGAATCTGGGCCCGATCCCAAGCCCCGTGCGCTGAAAACTTCCGACGCGCCGGAAGAAAACTGCGCACCCAATATACAGGACAAAAACACATCACGAAGGTGTACCGCGCGACTCAGCGATCCGCTGGGGCGCATCCGGCCTGCGACCGCGCTGCTGGTAGCCACAGAGAGCTATCGCGGCATCGTCGAGGCGCTGGGCGGGCCAACCTGGCCCAATCTGGTCGAGGCATCGTGGCGCAGTTGTGGGCGGCTTGGAATTGCCGAGAGCACCTGGGGCCGGGCTTGCCAGCAGTTCGGGCGGGAACGTGCGGCGCTTAGCGTCTTGCTGATCGACCGGAATGCCCAATTGCCGCCAGGTCACCGCTATCGGGTTGGTTCACCAGCGCGCTGTTTGGCGGGCATGGTACGGCGGGCGGGCTCGGCAGGGATGAACCTCGCCGGACTGTTCCGCGCGACTGAACGCAATGCCCAAGAGGCCCCGCAACAAGCCCCAGAGGTTGAGCAGTTGATCGAGCCGCAGGCAGGCCCACTGGCTCACCTCACCGCGAGGCTGATGGCTAGCATGGAGCGGCGCGTCTCCCCTGATGGTTGAACCTGTCCAGCATCTCACGCGTCCAAGGGTCCACATTCTCACAAGCCCACACGTCCACATGTGAACGGCCAAGGAAATCATCATGACCATTATAGCCATCGTCAGCCAGAAGGGCGGCTCGGGCAAAACCACCCTGTCGGTAAATCTGGCTGCCGCAGCTGAAACCGCTGGCGCCATCGCGCTCATCATCGACACCGACCCGCAGGCCACCGCCAGCCAATGGGGTGCTTGGCGCGCGGACAAGGCGCCCGAAGTGATCGACAGCGCTCCGCCGCGTATTCAAGCCAAGGTCGATGCAGCCGAGGCGCAAGGCGCGACCTTCATCGTGATCGATACGCCGCCCCATGCCGACAGTGCGGCCAGCAGGGCGGTGGAGGCTGCTGATCTGGTATTGATTCCCTGCCGCCCCAGTGCTTTTGATCTTGCGGCGATCAAGACCACGGTCAGTCTGGTGCGACTGTTCTGCAAACCTGCGTTCGTCGTCTTCACCGCTGGCCCGCATTACGCGCCGCGCATGTACGAGGAGGCGGCAGAACTGGTTATGGGCTTTGGGATCGAGGCTTGCCCGCATAACCTACCGGATCGCGCCGTCTATCGTCATGCCAGTGCTGCGGGTGCCTCGGTGATCGAGTTCGAGCCTGGCGGAAAGGCCGCCGCAGAGATAGTTGCGCTTCACATGTGGACCTTCGCACAGGTGAACAAGTCCACCACCGTACATGAGGGAGTGTGAGCAGATGAGCCGATTTGCCAACCTCGCCGACAAGCCTAAGGCCAGCCCCAAATCGCAAACTCAGCCCACCGCGCCCGGCCATGAAGATGGCGCTGCCTCAGCAGCACATTTGGGGAGTAGGTCCAGATCGAACAGCCGCACTGGTCGCAAGGCCATCGCAGCCTACTTTTCGCCAGAGATGTCGCTGGCCATGCATGTATGCGCCCGTAAGCACGGCCTTAGCCTTCAGGAACTGATGGCCGAGGCCTTCGATGACGTGCTGCGTAAATATGGGCAAAGCCCTGTGGGGGAATGACCATGATTAGGGACGATCCGGTTAGTCCCCTTCCGAGCTTGCCGCTGCCCTAAACCGCCGTTTGTTCACGCCCATTAATGAGCAGGCTCCATCAAGCATATCGTGGATTCCACGAAAGTACCTTTTCGCAAGGAAAAATAAATAGTTAGCCTTAATTGGCCAAGGGGTGGCTAGCAATAGGGTCAGGCCCCCTTCAAGCGCTCGGCCATCATGCCCAGATCGACCGGCGAGGCCGCGCCCAGCTTCTTCATCAAGCTGCCCCGGCACAGCTTGACGGTAATCTCGCTCAGCCCCAGCTTTGCGGCGATCTGCTTGCTTTGCAGCCCCTCGTCCACGATCATCGCCATGACCTCGCATTCGCGCGGGCTCAAGGAGGCATGACGGCGACGCAGATCATCGTGCTCGGCCTCGCGCGCGAGGCGCTGGCGCGATTGGGCGAGCCCGGCGTAGATCGCGTCGAGCAGATCCTGTTCGCGGAAAGGCTTGGTGAGAAACTCGATTGCGCCCGCCTTCATCGCGCGCACCGACATCGGCACATCGCCATGGCCAGTGATGAAGATCACCGGCACTTCGGGATGGCGGGCAGCAAAGGCCTCGTGAAAATCGAGCCCGTTGCAGCCGGGCATCCGCACATCGAGCACCAGGCAGGCGGGGCGTCCAGCCAGATCAGCCTCGCTCAGATCCTCGGGTGCGGCGCAGGCCAAATGCGTCAGCCCCACCGAATCGAGCAGATTGCCCAAAGCCCGGCGCACCGAAACATCGTCGTCGATCACCACCACCAGATCATCGCTCATGGCTGAATTCCCGAAACCGGCAGGAAAATCGTCATCATCAGGCCGTTTGGCGCGCGCGCTGCGGCGGTAATTGTACCGCCATGCGCCTCGACGATCGAGCGGCAGATCGCCAGCCCCATGCCGATCCCTCCCTGCTTGGTCGAATGGAAAGGCTCGAACATGGTGAGCAGGGTGCCAGCGCCAAGGCCGGAGCCATTGTCCTCGACGCTGATCATCACCCCGCCGCGCGCACCCTTCGTGACAATGCCGATCTCGCCGCTGGCGTGATCGATCGCCTCGCTGGCATTGACCAACAAATTGAGCACTACCTGCTGGATCTGCACCGGGTCGATGGACAGCGCCGGCAGATCGGCTCCGGCGGCCAGATGTAGATCGATGCCGCGCTCGCGCATCTGCGGGGCGATCAGCGCCATCGCCTGACGGATGGTGTCGTTGATATCGCTGCGTTGCCGCCGAGGCGCGGCGTTCGAAATCAGGTTGCGCACGCGCGCGATGATTGCGCTGGCACGGGTGGCGTCCTGCTCGATATCGTCGATGGTGGCGGCGACGCGGTCAAGCCGGGGCGGATCGCCCCCCATCCAGCGGCGGCAGGCCCCAGCATTGGCGACAATCGCGGCCAGCGGCTGGTTGACCTCGTGAGCGATGGCGGCGCCAATGCCACCCAGCGTGGTGATGCGCGTCACGCGCGCCAGTTGCGCCTGCGCGATATCGGCGCGTCCCTGCGCCTGATCCGAGCGGACCGCCAGCCAGGCCACTGCGCCAATCGCCAGCAGGCTGATCGCGGTGTTGATGATGCCGGTGTGGAAATTGCCGTCATGGGTGAGAAAATAGCTGAGTATAGTGAGCCCAAGGCAGGCCCCCGCCACCGCGAGCAGCGCGCGCATTCCGCAAAACCGCGAAGCCAACAGCACCACCACCACATAGAAAGTGGCGGCGGCGATTTCATAATCGGTCAGCGTGTCGGCGGCAAAGATCGCGCCCGCCAGCAGCACGGTAATCAGCGGCAGTAGCCAACGCGCGGTCTGCCCCAAAGGGCGGGCGGCGGCATAGGCGCGCCAACCATGATGTTCGCGGGGGGAACTCATGCGATATAGGTCCTCAGCACCGAGACCAACTCGTCGGCGGCCTGCTGCTCGTGGGCACTGGGGGTGCGGCCCTCGTCGATCATATGCTCGCGGATGTGTTCGCCCAGGACCTCGGCCATCAGCGCGTTGATCGCCCCGCGCGCGGCAGTGATGCGGCGCATCAGCTCGGCGCAGTGCTCATCGCCATCGAGCGCGCGCTCGATCGCCTCGATCTGCCCGCGTAGACGGCGGGTGCGGTTGAGTAGCTTGCGTTTGTCGGCGCGCTCGTGGGTCATGCTCTATACCCGCGTATAGTTGAAATATACCCCCATGGGTATGTAAGCGAGCCATAGCAAAGGCTGGGCCGACTCGAAAGCCCTGTCTTAAACCGCAACCCCAAAAGGGATCTCCATGAACCCGCGACCCTGCAATTCACAGGCCGGAGAAGGCGACAGTCGCCGCTGCGAGGTGACTTTGCGCATTTTCGGCCTTCGCGTGCCCGGGATGGCACAGCGCGTCTGAGGGTTGCCGGTTTGGGCCGCCCGATCGGCCCGCTGCCTTCCGAGCCCTCGCTTCGGAAGGACCTCGATGAAGACCATAATTCCCAACGTCTGTGCGATCGGCATTCGTCGCCTTGCAGCCTGTGCGGAACTGCCGCCTCCCCGCCGATGGCGAGGCTGATGCCTCTTGTCCAACGCCCCTTGGGCTGCCCCAATCGACGAAATTAACGAGATGCCCATGCACAAGTCTTTCCCCACCCCGCTGGCCGAAACCGCCGGCGAAGCGGTGCTCGACACCGCCCACATCGGTGACATCCACGGCGCCTTCGGCTCGATCAAGCTCGACGACATCGCCCCGCGCACACGCTGGCGCGACCGTTTGCGCACGCTGCTGGCGATCATCGGCCCCGGCCTCATTGTCATGGTCGGCGACAATGACGCGGGGGCCTTTGGCACCTATACACAGGCCGGGCAGAACTATGGCACTGGCCTGTTGTGGACGCTGTTGCTGCTGGTACCGGTGCTCTATGTGAATCAGGAGATGGTGCTGAGACTCGGCGCGGTGACGCGTGTGGGCCATGGCCGGCTGATCCTTGAACGCTTTGGCCGCTTTTGGGGCGCGTTCAGCGTGATCGACCTGTTTCTGCTCAACGCGCTGACCATCGTCACCGAATTCATCGGCATCGCGCTGGCGCTCGATTATCTTGGTCTGCCGCGCCAATGGGGTGTGGCGGCCGCGGCGCTGATCATCGTTGCCTCGGCGGCCACAGGCAGCTTCCGCCGCTTCGAACGCATCGCCATGTGCCTCGTCGGAGCGAGCCTACTGCTGGTGCCGGTGGTGATCTGGGTTCATCCGCCGGCGGCACAGGTAGCGCATGATCTGGTGGTGCCCGGCCTGCCGTACAAGGGGGCGCTGGGAGACGTGATGCTGCTGATCATCGCCATTGTCGGCACCACGGTGGCCCCCTGGCAGCTGTTCTTCCAGCAGAGCTATGTGATCGACAAGCGCATCACCCCGCGTTTCCTGCGGTATGGCAGTGTCGATCTGGTGATGGGGATCGTGCTGGTGCTGATTGGCGGCATAGCGATGATGGCCTTTTCCGCCGCCGCTTTTGCCGGGCGCTCCGAGGCGGGCCATTTCCAGGACGCGCTGGGTGTGGCGGTCGCACTGGGCCGCGCGGGCGGCCATGTGGCGGGCGTGTGTTTTGCGGTAGCGCTGCTCGATGCCAGCGTGATCGGCGCGATGGCGGTGTCGCTGTCGACCGCCTATGCGGTGGGCGATGTGCTGGCGCTGCGCCATTCGCTGCATCGCCGCCCAAGCGAGGCCAAGGGCTTTTTCGCGGTCTATGCGGGGCTGGTGGCGCTGGCCGCCGGGCTGGTGCTCACTCCGGGAACGCCGCTCGGCCTCTTGACCAATGCGGTGCAGACGCTGGCAGGCGTGCTGCTGCCCAGTGCCACGGTATTCCTGTTGCTGCTGTGCAACGACAAGGCGGTGCTCGGTCCCTGGGTCAATGGCAAGTGGCTCAACCTGTTCACCGGCATGGTGATCGCGGTGCTGGTTATGCTGTCGACCATCCTCACCGCCGCGGTGCTATTCCCCGACCTTAGCGAGCGCGCCATCCTCGCCATTCTGGGCGCGGGCGCGGTGTTCACCGTGCTGGTGGGTGGGGCGCTGGTATTTTCCACCAAGGGCGATCCAGCCCCGCTGCTGCCGCGCTGGAAGAAGGAACGCTGGCATATGCCGCCGCTCGCCGCGCTTCCGCCCGCCGCCATGACGCCGCTGGTAAGGCTGTGGATGGTGGTGCTGCGCGTCTATCTCGTGGTGGCCGGCGGGCTGGTGCTTTACCGCATCGCACTGCTGTCACTGGGCGCGCACTGAGCCGCAAGGAGACGGGACCATGACCGCCTTGTTCACCGTGTTTGCCTATATAGGCTTCGCCTGCCTTGCCCTGGCCAGCTATTACCGGCACCAGAAGCGCAAGCGCCGCCATCCGGTGCGTAGACTGAAGAGATACCACATTTCCCGCCGTTCTGTGCGATAGAAATAAAGAGGGATTTCCGTGACTCCTCCTGCTGCGCTGCTTGCCTTGTTCGATGTTGATTTCATCGGCCTGGCCACCAGCTTTATCTGCATGATTACCGCGTTTGTGCTGGGCACTGCTATCGGGCTCGAACGCCAGTGGCGCCAGCGCACCGCAGGTTTGCGCACTAATGTGCTGGTGGCGGTGGGAGCTGCCGCCTTCGCCGATCTTGGTCTGCGCGTGTCCGGCACTGATGGCGGGGTTCGGGTGATTTCCTACGTCGTCTCGGGGATCGGCTTTCTGGGCGCGGGCGTGATCATGAAAGAAGGCACGCATGTGCGCGGGCTCAACACGGCGGCCACACTGTGGGCCTCAGCCGCCGTGGGATGCTTCGCCGGTGCGCGCAAACCCGCCGAAGCCGTCCTCGTGGCGGGGTTTGTGCTGGCGGGCAATACGCTGCTTCGTCCGCTGGTCGATTTCGTCAACCGCCGCCCGATGGCGCCCGGCGAGACCGAAGCGCTCTATCGCGTGCATGCCGTGTGTCCGGCGAACGTGGTGTCGGCGGCGCGCGACCTGCTGTTTGACGAGCTTGAAACCCACCACTACCCGATCCGCGAGATGGAAACGCTGGCCGAGGGCGATACGCAGGTTGAACTGGCGGCAATCCTAGTGCCCACCACAGCCAATCCGGCAGATTTGGACTCGATCACCGCGCATATCGCCCGCCACGAGGGCATCACCAGCGCCACCTGGACCGTCAGCGCAACCAATTGATCTGCCAGAATGACAAGCCCGCAAGAGGTAGGGCATGTTTGAAGGAATTGGATTTGGTCATGGAACAGCGGCTTCGCGGTCGGTTATCCTTTCCAAGCATCACCGGCAGCAGGCGACCATAGAACACCTTTTACTTTTGGTAGCGCGAAAGGTCCAAACTGGCAAAGTTGACCGTCTTCGCATGGCAGGACTGCTGGGCTGTGGCATCAACTCCAAACATTCTCGGAGCGTCATCCTCCCGCTCCAAACGGACGTTCATCGAGATCAAACTCATAATATTGGGGCGCGATCGTCACGGAACGTGGATAAGCAGGCGCTTACAACACCCAGAATAAGCGGTGCTGTAATGGCGCTCCTGGGCAAGGCGGTTCAGATCTCCCGTCATTCGCACCCGTTAAGGAGAGTCCGCATGACCATCACCCTCACCAAACCGCCGCGCAACTGGGATCCGGTGGTCAAGCTGACGCATTGGAGCATCGTGGCGGCAGTGCTCGCCAATGGCGTTTTCACCGAAGGCGGTTCCTGGGCGCATATCTGGGTTGGTTATGCGCTGGCGGGAATGCTGGCGCTGCGCCTGCTGTGGGGGCTGGTGGGGCCACGCGAAGCGCGCTTTTCAGCCTTTCCTCCCAGCCTGCGGCGGGCGCTGGCCCATATTGGCGAGATCAAGGCTGGCAAAGTCCACGATCAGCCCTCGCACAACCCGCTGGGGGCGCTGATGGTCTATGCCATCTGGGGCACGCTGGGCATTATCATTGCCAGCGGCATCGCCATGGCGGGCCTGCCACCCAAGGCGGTGACGCATGAGCATCATACGGTGGAGCAGGCCGCGCCAAATAACGATGAAGAGCGCGAAGGCGAGGAAAACCCGCTGGGCGAAACGCATGAGGCCGCCGTCAACCTGCTCTATGTGCTGATCGTGTTGCATCTGGGCGGGGTTATCTTTGAAACGCGGCGCTCCGGGCGCGGGCTGGTGCTGGCCATGTTGCCCGGTCGGCGGTAAACCGGAGCCATGCAACCTGCCACCCGATCACTGGAACGCAAAGCCCTGATCCTGACGCTGGTGCTGGGCTGCCAGGTGATGGCGGCGATGTTCTTCACGCTCGATGTGGCGGGGGACATCGCCGATGCGGGGCTGGGCTGGCACCTGTCGATCGAATTGGGGGCCACGCTGGCGTTGGCCGCCGGGGTGGTAGTGGGGGCCATTCATGTCCGCTCCCTGATCGAACAAGCGCGGCAGGATCAGGTCCTGATCACCGCCGCGCGCGGGGCGATGGGGGCCTTGATCCGCGCCCGTTTTGCCGAATGGCGGCTGACCGCTGCGGAGGCCGATGTGGCACTGTTCGCCATCAAGGGGCTGGACGTGGCCGAGATCGCGGCGTTGCGCGGATCGGCGCAGGGCACCGTGCGGGCGCAACTGACGCGGATTTACGCCAAGGCGGGCACCACATCCCAGACTGGCCTGATCGCGCTGTTCATGGAAGAGTTGATCGACCAAGCCTCCACGCTGGGGGAGGCGGGTGCCCATGGCTGATATCGCGCTGATGCATCACCTGCTGATTGCGCTGGGCATCGGCCTGCTGATTGGTGCGGAGCGTGAGCGGCGCAAGGCCGAGCACCCGGCCTCTGCGGGGCTGCGCTCCTTCACCATCGCCAGCCTGTTGGGCTGTGTCAGCGCGCTGACACCGTGGGGCTGGATGAGCGGTGTCGTCCTCGCCTGCATCACCGCGCTGGCCATGTTCAGCAATTGGCAACGCCGTGCCTCGGGCGATCCCGGCATCACGACGGAAATCGCACTGATCGCCACCACGCTGCTGGGGGCGCTATCGGTCAGCGCGCCCGATCTTGCGGGCGCATCGGCGGTGCTTATCACCATCATTCTGGCCGCGCGTGAGCCACTGCATCGCTTTGTGGGGCAGATTGTGACAGCGAATGAAGTGGCCGATGTGCTGCTGATATCGGGTGCGACGCTGATCATCCTGCCCATGCTGCCTGATCGCCCCATGGGGCCGTTTGGCGCGCTCAATCCCCATGCCATCTGGCTGGTGGTGATCATGATCCTGGGCATCAATGCGGTGGGGCAACTGGCCACGCGGCTTTTGGGCGCGCGACTGGGCGTGCCGATGCTGGGGCTGGTGTCGGGCTTTATCTCCAGTTCGGCGACGATTGGCGCGATGGGGGCCTGGGTGCGCGCCAATCCTGCCTCGCTTTCGGCAGGTGTTGCCGCGGCGGTGCTTTCAACGGTGGCCAATTATATGCAGATGGCCTTCGTCATCGAAGTCACTGATCACAATGCCTTTCTGGCAACGGTCGCACCCGTTGCCGCTGCTGCCTTGGCCGCCGCTTTGTCAGGCGGTTGGTTCATGGTGGCGGCATGGCGCGAAACCTCTGCAGAACCGCCCAGGTTCAGTCGCTCTTTCAACGTGATGATCGCGCTGATGTTTGCCGGGATGCTGGCTGGGATGTTGATCCTGGTGGCCGCGATGCAGGCATGGTTCGGCACCATGGGGATCGCGGCGGCAGCCGCCATTGGCGGGGTGTTGGATGTGCATGCCGCCGTCATTTCCATCGCATCGCTGGTAAGCGAACGGGCGATCACGCCGGCCCAAGCCATCGTGCCAGTGCTGATCGCCTGCACCACCAGCAGCCTCGCCAAGATGCTGTTTTCAGCCACGGCGGGAACGAGGGCATTTGCAGCGCGGGTCATTCCCGCACAGGCCGGAATTGTTATCGCATCATGGATCGCAGGGCTCGTTGCCTTGCAGGTCCTTTAAAGCCTTCGCCATCCGCGCCGTCAGCACGAAAAAACTCATAGTCCCCCAGTATTCACAATCACGGGGCAAAGCACTATCGCGCAGACATTCAGCAAAAGGTCTTATCCTATGAACAACCTTGATCCCATGCTGGCACTTGAAGATGCCGAAGTGGATCCGGCGATGAAGGCGCAGGCAGCGTCGCGCAGCACATGGGTCAGCGTGGCGGTCAACAGCACATTGTCAGCTTTGCAGGTCGCGGTTGGGCTGATCTCTGGCTCTTCTGGCCTGATTGCCGACGGCATCCACTCGCTGTCCGATCTGGTGGCGGACTTTCTGGTGCTGTTCGTGTCGGCCCATTCGAAAGCCGAGGCGGATGAGCGCCACCCCTATGGCCATCAGCGTTTCGAGAATGCTGCTTCGCTGGCGCTGGGCCTGTTGTTGGCGGGCGTCGGCATTGGCATGTTGTGGAGCGCAATCCTCAAGATCGAGCACCACGAGGCCATCCCCAAGGTGGAGATCACCGCTCTGTATGTGGCAGGGGCCGCGCTGATCGCCAAGGAACTGCTGTTTCGCTACATGCTGGCCGTCGCTAAGCGCGTCAAATCCAGCATGCTGGTTGCCAACGCCTGGCATGCGCGCTCGGACGCTGCCTCCTCGCTGGTGGTGGGCTGCGGCATTGTTGGCAATCTCATGGGCTATCCCATTCTCGATCCGGTCGCAGCCTTGATTGTCGGCCTGATGATCCTCAAAATGGGCTGGGAATTCGGGTGGGAAGCGCTGCACGACCTGATGGACCAATCGGGCGATGACGAAGAGGTGGAGGCGATCCGCACCACCATTCTGGGCACGCATGGCGTACGCGGCTGCCACAATCTGCGCACGCGCAAGATGGGTGACATGCTGATGGTCGATGTCCACATCGATATCGACGCCGGCATCACTGTCGAGGCGGGGCATGCCATAGTCCAGTCCGCCGAGGAGGCCGTGCGTGCGCGCCATCGTGTGCTGGGCATGATCGCACATGCCGATCCTTGGAAGTCTGAGTGACTTTTACTCAGGTAGATGTTGCGGCCTGGCTATTCCTTGTTGAATACTGGCTTTGTTTCGGACCTGGTTGATCCGAGGCTGCCCTGTCAACGTGAATAGAAGGCAGGTTTCGTTCTGCTGATCAGAAGGCTGGAACGGCATCAATGAGGGCGGCTTCCGACGGAGGCCGGGTGATGCGTGACGGCTTTAACCAGATGGACCTGCCTGAGCTTCAGCTCTTCCCCGGAACGCGAATTAGGTAAATTTACAACGGTTCCGCCACCGACCGGTTAACGGAAGGCACTTCTGGCCTTCCCCAGAGGAGGCCTCCATGCGATGACCCGTCTACCGACGTCGTACTTTGGGCAGCTTATCATGACCTTGCGCTTTTCCGAGCATGGACCTGTCTTCCCCTCGAAGTTGGTCGATGCCCTTATGGCGGGAGAGGTCGTCTTCCTCTGCGGTGCAGGCGTCAGCGCGCCGCAACTCCATGGCTTCCAAAAGCTGGTAGACTTGACGTTTGAGCGCCTCAACGTGGAAATGTCTACTTCTGAGGCCAACGCCTACAACGGAGGACGGTTCGAGGAGGTCCTCGGATCCCTTGAACGCCGACTCGCCGAAGCTGGAAGGATGGTGCGTGCTGTCTCAGACCTGCTGAGCGTACCCGACGAGCCGGAACTGGACCACCACGCCACCCTGCTGCGCCTTTCGCGCGACCTCGAAAATCGCATCCTCATTGTTACCACCAACTTCGATACATTGCTCGAAAGGGCATCGTCAGCGGTTGCGCCTGATCCCGTCCCTGCGAAGATCAGTTTTGCCGGGCAATCTCTGCCCGCGCCAAGTTCGGCTGAATTTTCTGGTGTTCGGCGTCAGCGCCTATGGCCCAGATTTGGGGTTGCGGATAATGGAGGGATTGGGTCTCGTCGTAGTGACGTAAGGAACGAAGATGAGACCCAATCCCTCCAGCCCAAAATCGGCTGCCAAGCCCACCAAGAAGCCCGCCGAGGCGGTGGTGAAGGATATTCGCCGGGCCACGCGCCGACATTTTTCGGCCGAGGATAAAATCAGGATCGTGCTCGAAGGACTGCGCGGCGAGGAGAGCATTGCCGAGTTGTGCCGCCGCGAAGGCATCGCCCAGAGCGTGTATTATTCCTGGTCGAAGGAATTCCTCGAGGCTGGCAAGCGGCGCCTGGCCGGGGATACGGCCCGCGCCGCGACCACCGATGAGGTCAAGGATCTGCGCCGTGAAACGCTGGCCTTGAAGGAATGCGTAGCCGACTTGACGCTCGAGAACCGCCTGCTGAAAAAAAGTTTGACCGCGGATGGGGGCGACGACGCATGAGGTACCCTGCCACTGAAAAGCTCGAGATCATCCACCTCGTCGAGCAGTCTCATCTGCCCACCCGCCAGACGCTGGAGAAACTGGGCATCCCGCGCCGCACCTTCGCCCGCTGGTATGCCCGCTATCTCGATGGTGGGCCTGAGGCGCTGGAAGACCGGCCATCCGCACCGAGCCGGGTGTGGAACAGGCTGCCCGAGGATATCGCCGAGCAGATCATCGACATGGCGCTGGAGGATAGCGAGCTATCCCCGCGCGAGCTGGCAACCAAATTTACCGATGAGAAGCAGTACTTTGTCTCCGAGGCGACGGTCTATCGCCTGCTCAAGGCGCAGGACCTGATCGCCAGCCCGGCCTACATCGTCATCAAGGCCCGCGACGAGTTCCACACCAAGACGACGCGCCCGAATGAGATGTGGCAAACCGATTTCACCTACTTCAAGCTGATCGGTTGGGGCTGGGTTTACCTCTCCACCGTGCTCGACGACTATTCCCGCTACATCATCTCGTGGAAGCTGTGCACCACCATGACGGCGGGCGATGTCACCGACACGCTGGATCTGGCTCTGGGCGCCTCGGGCTGTGACAGCGCAACCGTGCTGCACAAGCCGCGCCTGCTGTCCGACAATGGGCCCAGCTATGTTGCGGGCGAACTGGCCGCCTATATCGAGGCGCAGGCCATGAGCCATGTTCGCGGCGCGCCCTTCCACCCGCAAACGCAGGGCAAGATCGAACGCTGGCACCAGACCCTGAAGAACCGCATCTTGCTGGAGAACTACTACCTGCCCGGCGATCTCGAAGCCCAGATCGAGGCGTTCATCGAGCACTATAATCACCAGCGCTACCACGAAAGCCTTGGCAATGTGACACCCGCCGACGCCTACTTCGGCCGCGATCGGCAGATCCACGCCCAGCGCGCCGCCATCAAAAAGCAGACCATCGAACATCGCCGCTTGCAGCACCGCAAGCTCGCCGCCTAAAAGCCAACCCCAGACGAGGCCCGCTCTCCGTTAACGCGTCGCCAATTTTGCGCCAAATGTTTCGACGACGGACAATCGCTCCGCCGATCAGTGCCGACCACAAGCTGTGACGCCATGGGCGCGGCGTGTCAGGCGATGGGGCGCCTTGGGCTTTCAAACCCAGCGAGGCGGGACGATAGCGCGCGACCAGCCAGCCCGTCAGCCCGGCGCCGATTACCACCAGCGGGAAAGGCGCATTGAACACAAACAGCGCGAGAAAGGCGACGAGGGCTGCGCCCTTGCGGAACTGCGTGCCCAGTGCTCGACCGGCAAGACGCAGAACAGCCTGCACCACGATAGCCAGCACGGCCGCCTTGATGCCCAGAAACAGCGCGGCAAACCAAGCCAGATGCGCGGCCGTACCATAGAGGATGGAAAGGGCCAGAATGACTGCCGCGCCGGGGATGACGAACAGCAGGCCTGCGGCAAGTCCGCCCCGGATGCCATGCAGCTTCCAACCGATCCAGATCGCCAGTTGCTGCGCTTCCGGCCCGGGCAGGAGGTGGCAGAAATTGAGCGCGTGGAGATATTGCTCCTCGCTGATCCAGCGGCGTTCCTCGACCAACTCGCGGTGCATCAGCGCGATTTGTCCGGCAGGACCACCAAAGCTGAGACAGCCGATTCGTGCTGAAACGCGAACCAGTTCGGCAAAATCGGGACAAGGAGATGTCGTTTTCATCGGGTGCCCAAGACCTTTCTGCCCGCAAAACTGCAGGCTAGAGAAGGCAACACTTGGGCTGACGCCTGGCCGGGAGGTTGCTTTATCCCGGTAAGGCCAGTCTCTAGCGCAGCTTTGCCGCAGCAGCAACGGCTTTGCGCCCCTTGGCCGTCAAGATGAACCGATTACGACAATTGTATTCAGCATCGCACAAGCAGCCCTTCGCTATCTAGAATGTATCGGTGATTTGCCGGTTCGGGAGATGCGACATGCGGCATTTGGTGGGTGTGATCGGGGTGGCGGCGGCCCTGCTGTCGGCAGGAAGCGCACAAGCGCAAAGCTGGGGTGTCTATGTGGGTAATGGCGCACCGGCGCCAGCCTCCTATGCGATGCGCTGGCATGACGACGGCGCTGATCGGATGATGGGTTTTGTCTGCTCCGGTCAGCGGGCGCATATGCTCGAGGAGCGGCTTGGTCACGAAGTCGACGAGGGAGAGATCGACCCTGACATGGCTGATCGCATGCACGCCGCGATCGACGGGTTGGAGGATCGCCAACGTCGGGAATGCGCCGAGGGCGATGTGCGTTCGGTACGCGAGATCGCCTGGCGCTACGACCGGATCGGCCAGTGGATGGATCGCGCGGCCCATGGCTATGGCGATGGGCGGGACTGGAGGCAGGGCTGGCGCCCGCGCTGACCAAACCTAGAGATATCTGGCGATCTCGGTCAGGCGCCCCAGTGTCTCGCGGGCTTCAGGGGTCAATTCGCCCAGGGTTTCGGCCAGATGGTGCTCGATGTGGTGGGCGACCAGGTTGGTCTTTGCCTTGTCGAGCGCTGCAATCACCGCCTGCAACTGCTGCGCAATGTCGAGCGCGCTGCGGTCCTCCCCGATCATGGCGATGATCTTGGCGAGATGGCCATTGGCCCGGCGCAGGCGGTTGATCAGGTCCTTGTCGGTGACGTGGCTCATGGCCTCATTCAGAGCAGGTGGCGTGCGCCGTCAAGTGCGACGATGCAGCCCACCACAAGGATGACCCCGCCCGAGACCAGCGGGGCCTTGCGAACCGCCTCGCCAAATCCGCTCCAGCGCTTTTCCAGATGGCGCAAGGACAGCGCCGCCAGCACGCCCGATGCCACCATCGTCAGGGCCAGCCCAACCGAAAAGCCCGCCACCAGCATCGCGCCCAGCGTGATACGGTGCAGTTGCAGGCAAAGCATCAGCACGGTGATCGCGCCGGGGCATGGCACCAGCCCACCGGTGAGGCCGAAGATCACGATCTGGCCGGTGCCGACCGCGCGATCGGCAAAGCGGCGGCGGATGTCCTCGGCGTGGGCCGCCTCATGCGCATCGACATAGCCGCCGGTGGCCAGTTCCAGTTCGTGGACATCTTGTTCGCCCGAGGCGTGATGATGATCGTAATGCCCGTGATCATGGTGGTGGGCGTGACCATGGTCGTGGGCATGGGCCGCGCGCAGATCGGCGCGGGCACGCCGCAGCATCCACAGCGCCATGGCGATGATCACCCCACCCGATGCCAATTGGAAATAGGGTTCGCTATCCTCGGCGCGGAACGATCCAAAGGCCCACATGCCCCCCATCGCCACCAGCCAGACCACCAGCGTATGCGACAGCGTGGCCGCCAGCCCCAGCAGAACCGCCTGCCGGACGGTGCCTTTCACCGCGATGATGAAGGCGGCCATCATCGTCTTGGAATGGCCGGGCTCCAACCCGTGCAGCGCGCCCAGCACGATGGCGCTGGGAATAAACAGCCAGCCATGGGCGGCATCCTGGACAACAAGCGAGGAAAGGTCTGTCATGTCCTGCCCAATATCCCCCCTGGGGGGATATAACAAGACTTCAGGCCAAACCCTTGAGGGTACGGCCACTCACACCGATCAATCAGGTCATCGCAGTGAGGCTGATCGATGGGCTGTCTTGCCCGACTGCAGGGCCATGCCCGCACTTGATCCGTCCACTTCTACTGCGCGATTGGGCGCTCCGGGCTGATAACTGTCAGGCTCCGGTCAGGAAAATCGGATGAAGAGAGTATTCGTGACGTGCGGGAGATAGTATGACGAGATTGCGATCGCATCCCGAACGCCATGCCGTGTCACGGATCGGCTGGCTGCGAGCAGCGGTACTTGGTGCCAATGACGGTCTTGTGTCCACCGCAAGTCTGATCGTTGGCGTCGCAGCCTCTGGCGCAGGCAAGGCTGCCATCATGGTCGCGGGAGGCGCGGCGCTGGTTGCCGGTGCCATGTCGATGGCGGCAGGCGAATATGTCTCGGTCAGTTCGCAATCCGATACGGAAAAGGCGGATCTGGAGAGGGAAAAAAGGGAACTCTCCGACCAGCCCGAAATGGAGCGTACAGAGCTGGCCGAGATTTACATTGCTCGCGGCTTGGACTCGAATCTGGCGAGGCAGGTTGCCGATGAGTTGATGGCACGCGATGCGCTTGGAGCCCATGCACGCGATGAACTTGGCATGTCCGACGTCGCTGCCGCCCGACCTCTCCAAGCCGCCTTCACATCCGCTCTGACGTTCAGCGCGGGTGCTTTTCTACCGCTTGCGCTTGTCTCGGTCGCGCCCCGCCAAGGTCTGATCCCCCTGATCGTCATTGCCACACTTCTATGCCTCGCCATGCTGGGCGCGCTTGGCGCCAGGGCCGGTGGTGCGCCGCTGACGCGATCGCTTCTCCGCGTTAGCTTCTGGGGGGCTCTGGCACTGGCTGTAACGGCGGGTATCGGCCGACTGTTTGGCACCGTCGTCTAGGCGTCAGACGCCGGCTTGGCAGGAAGTATCGGAAGAATGCGCATTCTCGTCATCGAGGACAATGAACGTCTGGCTCGGCTTGTCGTCGATGGCCTCCAGCGTCGTGGTTTTTCCTGCGATACCGCCCTCAGCTTGTCGGGCGCGGACGACGCGATGACAAGTGCCACATATGACGCGATCATTCTCGACCTTGGTCTACCCGATGGCGACGGGATCGATTGGCTTATGGCAGCACGACGTTATCGCGAGATCCCGCCGGCCATTGTTCAGACTGCGCGGGGCGCATTGGAGGACCGGGTGCAGGGGCTGGATGCCGGGGCAGACGACTATGTCGTCAAACCCGTGGACGTAGAGGAACTGGCTGCCCGGCTTCGCGCATTGCTGCGCCGACCGGGCATACGAGCGCAGACCATCGTTCAAGTCGGCACCCTGCGTTTCGACGCGGCCCGCCGGATTGCGCATGTCGGTGATCATGAAATGGAATTGTCGCGCCGGGAAGCCGATCTTCTGGAACTGCTGATGCGCCGTGCGGGAACAGTCGTCCGTCGGGAAGTGATCGAGAACGCTCTCTATAATTTCAATGAGCCGGTGACGCCCAACGCCGTGGAAGCGGCTATATCCCGCTTGCGACGCAAGCTGGAAGACGCTCAGGTTCGCGGCGCGCTCCAGACAATCCGGGGGGTTGGCTATATCCTCAAGGATCTGACTGCATGATGCGCCGAAATTCCGTGTCGCGCAGGCTCATACGCGGGCTGGGGCAGGTCGGGCTGGTCGGCACATTGCTGCTGTTTGCGGCCGTGATCTTTTTCTACCGGCTCACCTTCAGTCATCTCGATGCAGGCGCGGCCTTGCGGCGTGCAATCCTGGAATCGCTGGAACATGTCGCGCTGCCTGTGATCGTTCTGATGGTGCCAGTCACCGTCCTTGGGCTCCGTGTCATCCGGCAAGCTTTCGTCCCCCTGGAGGAAGCGGCCATACGCATCGAGGCCGTCAAGGGTCATGAACGGGGCTTCCGCATCGACACCTCACAGATGCCGGAGGAGGCCCTGCCTTTCACCGGGGCAGTCAATGATCTGCTGGAGCGCCTTGACGAGGCAGCCAGGCGGCAAGAAGCCTTTGCGGCCGATGTCGCTCACGAATTACGTACACCCTTAGCCTTGTTGTCACTCGAACTTGATCGCCTCGACCAGGTTGATGCCCCGCGTTTGAAAGGCGATGTCGCTGCAATGCGCCGGCTGATCGACCAGTTGATGCTGCTTGCCCAGATCGATGCTGCGGCATCGGCACAGATCGCGCCCGAACAGGTTCGCCTTGTCGAGATCGCGCGCGAAGTGGTCAGCCTCCTCGCGCCGGCGATCCTTTCCGCAGGCAAGATGATCGCCCTCGATATCGAAGACGAGACTGTGATCGTTCGGGGCAGGAAGGAAGCGATTGCGACGGCACTTCGGAACCTCATTGAGAACGCGGTCAGGGTGACGCCTGCTGGCGGCATGATCCAGGTCTTCGTCGGTCCGGGGGCTACAACGGGCGTTCGCGATGAAGGGCCTGGCCTCGATCAGGAGCGCCTGCGCGATCTCGTGCGTCGTCACAGGCGTGCCGACCATGCCAGTAAGGACGGTGCGGGGTTGGGTCTCGCCATCGTCGATCAGATCATGGCTGCTCATGATGGGCTGCTGGTGAGCGATCCGGATCGGCGCGAACTGATGCTGAGGTTCCCCGACGTCTGAGGTTTCGTGCCATCTGGCAACAACGGCCCGTCAGGCTTCCGTCAGACTTGGTGCCTAGCCGGATAACATGCTCAAACGAAACATCCTGCTCGTCGGCGCTGGTGCGCTTGTTGCCGTTTACGGTGGGACCGTTGGCTATCTGGCGCATTTCGACAGGATGACGGCACCGACGTTACCGGCGTCTTCCGCCACCCGGCGAGATCCGGTCACATTGGCGGCATTCCAGGTTCTTGCCAAGGCGCGCTGTGACTATTGCCACACGCAGGGTGCCACATTGCCTTTTTATGCCAATGTGCCGATCGCCCAACAGTTGATGCAACGCGACCTGGCACAGGGTTTGCGCCATTTCCGCATCGAACCGGTGCTTACGGCATTGCAGGATGGCACGCCTCCCCCGGAAGAGGCTTTAGCTCGCATCGAATGGGTGACGCGCCAAGACCGGATGCCGCCTTCTCCCTACACTTTGATGCATTGGCGAGCGAGGCTTGGAGAGACGGAAAGGAATGCCCTTCTGACCTGGGCGGCAGCGGCCCGCCGCAAATACTACGCCTCTGCGAATGTGGCCGCGCAATTCGCGGCCGAACCTGTTCAGCCAATCATGGCGACATCGCTGACCGATATCGACAAGATCGCGTTGGGGCGGCGGCTATTTTTCGATCCCCAGCTTTCAGGTGACAATAGCGTCAGTTGTGCGAGTTGCCATGGTCTCGACAAGGGCGGCGCGGATGGACTGATGACGGCCACCGGCATAGGTGGGCAAAAGGGCCCGATCAATGTCCCGACCGTCTACAACGCGTTGTTCAACAAAGTACAGTTCTGGAATGGTCGCGCGCCGACCCTTGCGGCGCAGGCCGCAGGCCCCGTGATGAATCCGCTGGAAATGGGCTCCCACACATGGAGCAAGGTCGCAACGAAACTGAAAGCCCAGCCCGGTTACGACGCTGCTTTCCTTAAAGTCTATGGCTCCGGCCTGATCGACCAACGTCGCATCACCGATGCGATTGCTGCGTTCGAGGGAACCCTTGAGACACCTGGCAGCCGCTTCGACCGCTATCTGCAAGGCGATGCCAACGCCATCAACGCGCGCGAGAAGCGCGGCTATGCATTGTTCAAGGAGAATGGTTGCGCCTCATGCCATGTCGGCAAGTCACTGGGCGGCCAGAGTATGGAAGTCATGGGACTGAACGGCAACTATTTCGCAGCGCGCGGCGGCGCGCTGACTGATGCGGATCTCGGGCGATACACTGTGACACAAGCCGCGCAGGACCGTGCTCGCTTCAAGGTGCCCAACCTGCGTAACATAGCCTTGACCGGGCCTTACATGCACGATGGCAGTGCGAAGACATTGCCAGAGGCAGTCAGGCTGATGGTACGGTTCCAGACACCCAACGGCAGTCTGCCCGATAGGGATGTCGATGATATCGTCGCCTTCCTGAACACGCTGACTGGCACATGGCAGGGCAGGCAGCTCGTTACCACACCTGCGGTCGTAAAATAACTCCGACCCTCTGGCTGCTGGAGCAGGCAAATGACCATAGCGGTGCTGACATGCTTGCTGTTGCAGACGCCCTTGCCGGCCATCTTGTCGGATGGCCACTCGACAACCTTTGTGCAGAAGACGATGCTGGCAGTTTCGTCACCGAAGGAGGAGGAAGCAAATAGTGGAGATCCAGCTTCCACATCCCTGTCGTTAAGGCCAGAGCCGCTAGTTCCCGCGCCGACTGGGCAAGACAGTCCTCAGGATTCCATCGTCGTGACGGCGATGCGGGACAATGTTCCCGGCGATCCCTTGCAATCCGTCAACATCAGGTCCTTCGCGCTGACCCATTCGATCGACAAAGCCGTTTTTCGACCCGTTGCCCTTGCCTACAGGCATGGTTTGCCGTCGCCGGTTCGCAGCGGTCTGCGCAATATCCTCACCAATCTCAACGAGCCGGTCGTATTCGCCAATTATCTGGTGCAGCATCATCCTGGGAAGGCGGCCGAGACACTCGGGCGCTTCACGATCAATTCGATCATCGGCGTGGCAGGCTTGTTTGACGTGGCGAAAACACGCAGGTTCAATCTTCCCCATCGGCCTAATGGCTTTGCCGACACGCTCGGGTTCTACGGTGTCAAATCAGGGCCTTTCCTCTATCTCCCGCTGATCGGCCCGTCGAGTGTGCGCGACCTGTTTGGTGATGTCGTTGATCGTCTTACCTTGCCCCTGGCGGTCGGCAGGCCATTCAATCGACTGGCCTACTCCATCCCGACGACAGCGATCAGGCTCATCGACAGGCGTGCGGAATTCGATGATCGTCTTCAGAAGCTGCATGAAGATCCGGCCCATGCCTACGCGACATCGCGGGCGTTCTACCTACAGATGCGCCAGGCTGAGATCGAGGCTCTGCATGGTAAGCACATCCCCGATGAGCAAAAGGCCTCTGCGATCAATATCCAATAATTGAAGCCGTGCCAGAGCCACGCATTGAGCAACTCTGGCAAGACAGGCGCCGATCAGTAAGGCAGCATCCGCTTGAGTGTGCTGTCGCGCAGCGCATAGTGATGGAACAGTGCAGCCGCTGCGTGCAGACCGGCAAGAAGGATGATCGCCCAACCGACGAGTTCATGGGCTTCACCGATGGTCTGGGCCAAAGCCTTGTCGGGCGCGAATGCGGACGGGACAGCAAACAGCCCGAAGAAGGTGAAGGCCTCTCCCTGCGCCCAGCGAAACACAAAGCCCAACACGACTTGACCGCCGAGCAGGATATAGAGCAGATAATGTACGCCTTTGGCTGCCCAATAAGGCAATGTCGATTCGATTTCTGGGAGGGTGCGGCCAAACATCAGACGCCAGACGACACGAAGCGTCGCCACCACTGCCAGAACCAGACCCAGCGAGATATGGAGTCCTTGCAGTTCATGACGCAGCGGTGTCCCGCGTGGAAGAAATCCCCAAAATTCCGCGAGCCCGAACAGCGTTACGACGAGAAGGGCCGTAACCCAGTGAAGGAGGATCGTGATAGCGTCATATCGTATTATAGAACCGGTCATGAAACGCCCCTTCTCCTCATCCGATGCTCATGTGATGTGAAAGTCGACCTCAAGTTTGAAAAGTGCGCGATCGCTTGGAATACGCACCCAGTTCAAAGCGATCCACCGCAGCGATATCAGTGTTAATCCGGCACAAAACGCCAGCAAACATATAGGTCGGTCTGCGCACTCCCTCCGGCTAAGGGGAGAATCTGACCAAACCCTGACGTGATCAAGGAGGTGATCCGCGAACGTCATCGGGGCCAGCAGCCATATGGCACTGCGTGAACAGATTGAACGCATGAATGCAGAAGGTCGACGAAAATAAATAATAAAAATATTTATGTTGTGAAAATAAATTGTAAATTTGCTGTGAAATTTTATTTTTATTTATTAGAAATGTATGAAAATTATGATATATATTTGATATAATGATTTTTATCGTATATTCATTCTATGTTATTTATAGGTTTACTGTGTAATGGCTATGGGTAAATATTTTTGATTTTGAGGTGGAAAGGTTGCCAGATAGACCATGCCAAGGAAGCTTGAAGGCATCTGAACATACCGAGTGGCGATGGCGCGGTTGATTTTCAGCCTGTCGAATGCGCGGTTGCGCTGGCGGTACAGCATCCGGTCATGGTCGATTTTCTCACGGTGATTGGATTTGGCCGGGATGACAGCCTGCATTTCGCGGCGAGCAAGGTCGGCACGAATGACATTGGTATCCAAGGGCTGCTTAACAGAGATAATCGCCTACCAGACTTGGCTGTTTATGCCGGTGAACAATGCTCGCAAGTTCGCGCAGGCGCTGGCGGCCTAATGAAACTCGCATTGAGGCCGTCAGGCCGCGGCGTTGCGCACACCGCGCTTGATGCGCTTGCCGATAGGCGAGGTCGTGCCCGATGAGCGCGGATCCGGCGTCATCGCCTTTGGTGTCGCCATGCGGAATGATCGCAGAGTTGCGACCTCCTCGGGATGGCGGGCCAGGATCTCGATGAGGCCCACCGCCGCGTCACTTGGCGGCGTGCGGCCACTTTCATACTTCTGGAATGCTCGTTTGCCGCCACCAATGATAACGCCGGCTTCTTCCTGGGTCAGGCCGAGCTTTTTCCGCACAGTCTTGATGCGGGCAGCATAGGCCTCGCGGAGTTCCTTGAACGCCTCGTTAAAGACGCGCAAATCTGCGCCGCTGTGAATGGCATCGCCATCGCCTTCCGGATACCAGCCCGGTACATCCACGACACGCGAGAGCGAGCCGACGCGCACCGTCTGCGGGCGTGTGTCGCGGCGCAGTTCCTGGCCCGTCTCGGGGTGAATTCGCGTCTCGCTCATCTCAAACCTCCTTGAAGGATGTCAGCACGACATCGATCAACGTCTCGCCAGCAAACTTCAGATACAACCAGAGGCCATCGCAGGGGATGTTGTAGGTGTCGTGCCAAATCCGATGGTTCGGCGGGTTGTGCGCGGTCTCGGACTTGATGAAATCACCCGGTTCCAACGCCTGCACGACATCGACAATACCCTCGAGCGAATAGCCGATTTTCTGGGCATCACGAGCCGCCTTACTCGTGATCTCGAGCGTGTCCACATCGGCAAACTTGGCCTGGATTGCTTTGAGGTCATGGTGCGGGGTCCGCTTTACCGGCATACTCAATACACCTTAAAGGTCATTTTTTCAAGAGGCACCTTTGCAAGGCTGCGCAAGGGAATCGGCGATGCAAGCTGTTCGGATCGTTGCTTTAGCGGTCAGTCGTGCCGTAGGAAACAAGCGTCCAGAGAAAAGGGGAAAGCCATGGGGGCGAGGCCCCCTGGAGGCGAAAGCGTCACCATGATCCGGGCCTCTCGACCCAAGCGCGGGAGACCCTATCATGCAGTCCACCACCCTGACGCACGCCAAACTGCGTCTTTCCGAGAGCAATGTCCGCAAGGCCAATGGCGACGCTGGCCTTGAAGCCCTGGCCGCCAGCATCGCCGAACACGGCCTGTTGCAGCCGCTGATCGTCAGCCCCTCGGCGGGCAGGAAGACCCTCTACGATGTCCACGCCGGCGGCCGCCGTTGGCGCGCGATCGGCCTGCTGATCGAACGCGGCGTGCTGCCGAAGGATTACGCGATCGATGTCCGCCTCTGCGAGAACGAGGATGCCGCCGCGCGCGAGATCAGCCTTGCTGAAAACCTGATCCGCGAGGCCATGACGCCGGCGGATGAAGCGCGGGCCTATCGTGACATCGTCGATGGTGGAGCCGATGCCGAAGCCGTTGCACGCCGTTTCGGCGTAACGGTCCGCCATGTGCAGGGCCGCCTGCGCCTTGCCGATCTGGCCGAGCCGATCTTCGCCGCGCTGGCCGCAGGCGAGATCACGCTCGATGTCGCACAGGCCTATGGCTCGACCGGCGACCGTGAGCGGCAGGCAGCGGCATGGGAGCGCCTGTCGACGAGCTGGCAGGCCGACAATCCCCAGGCCATCCGTCGGGCCATCGCCGAGGAAAGCCTTGCGGCCGATCACCCCATCGCCCGCTTCCTGGGGGAAGCCGAATATGTCGCATGCGGTGGCCGGATCGAGCGCGACCTCTTTGCCGCCGATGGCGAAGGCCGGTGGCTCGATGGCGATCTTGCCATGGACCTCGCGGCCAAGAAGCTAGCGCATGAGGCGGAGGTGGCCGAACTCGGCTCCAAGCTCGCCTGGGTCAAGCCCACGCTGGCGACCCATGTCACTTATGACGAGACCAAGGATCTCCATGCCTATTGGCCGCGCCGCGCTGAACCCAGCGCCGAGGCACTGGCCCGTATGGACGAAATCTCCGACCGGATGACCGAGATTTCCGAGATCCTCGACGCGCCTGATGACGGCGATGATGTCGAGGCGCTGGAGGCGGAATACAACGCGCTCGATGCCGAGCATGACCGGCTCTCCGACACCGATCTGCTGATCCCTGACGAGGACAAGCCCAATGTCGGCACCTTCCTTGTGCTGGGCAAGGATGGTCAGCCGCGCCTGCTCGAAACCTATTACACCGCGACGAAGCCCGCACGGAGGCCCAGCGCATTGGGTGAAACCCCCAGTGGCATCGAGACCGAGAGCGAGGAACCCGCGCCTTCGGCCGGCCTGCCTCGCTCGCTCGAAGAGCAGATGGCCAAGGATCGCCGCGATGTGCTGGCACTGCACATCGCCCATGATCCGGCGCTGGCACTCGATCTGGCGATCTTCAGCCTGGCCCGCGACCATGCCGGGCATTTCGGCTATTCCGATACCGGTTGCACCATCCGCATCACCGATCGCAACGAGCCTTCGGGCCTGACCGGCATTCCGGCCAGCGCGGCGGTGACTGAACTCGAGCAGCAGCGCGCCAGCCTGGCCAATGACTGGGCCGGCGAGGAGGACAGTTTCGCCTCCTTCCTCACCTTCCGATCGCTGGACGATGGAGTGAAGGCGGGCTGGCTCGCCTATGCCGTCAGCCAGAGCCTCAAGGCCAGCCTTGCCAGCGGCACGCACACCTGCATCTTCCAGAGCAGGCTTGGCGCTGAGATCGGGATCGACATTGCGCAGCACTGGCGGCCCGGCGCGGAGAACTTCTTCGATCGCGTCAAGAAGGCGCAAACCTTGAGCATTCTGGGCGAATTCGATCCCGAGATCGCCCTGCGCTACGCGGCAGCCAAGAAGACCGAACTGGCGACGGCAGCCGCGCGCCTCTGTTCGGGCGACACGATCATCGAGCCTGAAATCAAGGCCAAGGCACTCGCCTGGGTACCTGATGCGATGCGCTTTGAGGGTGCAGTGGGTGATCCTGTCGGTGACGGCATCGCCCCTGACACCGAGCTTGATGGGGACGAGGATCTGTCCCTCGACGCAGCCAATCAGAACGGTGTCGAGGGCCCGCTCAGCCAAGCGGCCTGACCTTCAACCTCGAACAGCTACCGGACCCATCCTCCTTCCGCGCCAGAGCGGGAGGAGGATGGGAACTCGCGAGCAAGGCTCGGATCGGGAGGAGACCATCCCATGAAACCCCGTCATGACATCTACGCCACCGTCACCGCCCAGCTTGTCGCCGCGATTGAATCCGGCGCGGGGGAATGGCGGATGCCCTGGCACCATTCCGGAGCGCCGGTCATGCGCCCGACCAGCGTTGCCGGTCGGCGCTATTCCGGCATCAATCGGCTCGTCCTCTGGGCCACGGCTGATGCCTGTGGCTACGCCTCGGGCACCTGGGCGACCTATCAGCAGTGGCGCGCCAATGGCGGTCAGGTCCGTAAAGGTGCAATCGGCACCCATGTCATCCTCTGGAAGAAGGTCGAGCGCGGCGACGCAGCGGCGGAAGTCGGTGCCGAAGGCGATAGCCGTGCTCGTTTCTTCGCCCGCAGCTTTGTCGTCTTCAACCGCGACCAGGTTGATGGCGCCGAAGATACGCCGGAGAAGGAAGTCGCGCCTGTCAGTACCTCCATTGCCGACGCGCTGACCTTCCTCGAAGGTCTTGGCGTTCTGGTCGAATACGGGCTGCACGATGCCTATTACCGTCCTGACATCGACAAGGTTTTCATGCCCGAGCGCTCGGCTTTCGATCACGACCTCGACCTCGTGTCCACACTTGCACATGAGATCACGCACGCGAGTGGACATGTGGACAGGTTAGCGCGTGAGACGCTGCGCGATTATCACAAGGAACGCAGCATCCGCGCGCGGGAAGAACTGGTTGCCTTATCTGGACAGTCTGCGCCGCCCGCAACATTGCAGTAAGGTCGGCGATGGACGCCCACGGTAGGCAGTAATCAGGCTGGCCGTAGCGCTGACCCAAGAGCTGGCGGAGGCCAGCCTGATTGCTGCCGGGCCATAGCG
>QFCS01006575.1_pt1 | contig 28611 bp, 28 predicted proteins | sample 3576561 | NCBI WGS metagenome assembly QFCS01 | reverse complement strand
CCTCGCTACGCATCGCATCGCTTCCCTTCCTCTCGCCAGGTTGCCGGAGGCGACCCCAGAGCGCCATCGGCGCGAACCTGAGCCCTGCTAGGGGGCGGGGCGACGTCGAGTTTGTACCACAAACTTGACTATCCTGCCACCCAAAACTAAACTATATTTTATTCCAAAACCAACACCCTCGCCCAAGCTCCCACCACAACCACGCATCTCCAACGCCACCCGGTCCCGTTAACAGTTGCCCGTTGTTCGTGCGATCATTGCCAGCGATATCACCAGCAATTGCCAATTACCCATTAGCCACTGACAGTTAACCGCGCTGTGGTTGCTCATTGTCAACGGGCAATTGCCAATTGCCCGTTGGTCATTGCCCGTTGTCGGCGGTCAATCATCAATCGACAATCATCAACGGTGAACGAACAATGGACAACGAATGCATTGCGGAAAGAGGAGCGAGAAAATAACTATAGTTTATTCGCAGAATGAAGGAGCCATCATGATCGTCACCATCGCCAACCCGAAGGGCGGAACCGGCAAGACCACCCTCGTCCGTGCGCTCTCCGGCACGGCCGCCCATGCCGGTAACGACGTCTTCCTGATCGACGCCGACAGCCGCGCCAATACGATGCGCTGGGTCACGATGTCGAAACGGCTGAAGGATGAAGCCGCCCCCCCCCTCATAAGAGTATTGACCCTCGCGCTGGGCTCATCGCGCTAACAGCCCCGAGGGGCGGCCTCGGCCAGCATGCTCTATCTCGAACTGTAAGACCGGTCGGGGTGAAAGGTACGGTAGGTGACATCGCCATGCCGGTGATGTGGTTTGGCTAGCTCGTCCAGAGGCACCTTTATGCATCTGATAGAGCCGAGAGAATTGATGCACCGTGAGCACACTTTTTGACGAAGAACAGTAGCGGCTGCGTTTGCAATCTATAATAAGTCGCATAAATTGGTGATAATAGATTGCAGGGATCCTATCATGGCGACGGAAACGATAGACCACAGCACCCTTTCTGAATTGGTCAAGGCCGGCGCGGTTCGCGCCGCCCATGTTGTCGGTCAACCGGGCGGCTGGTCGCTGCGAGTGAAATACGGAACAGCCGAACGTGCCCTGACGACGCAGCGTAGCCGGCAGGTTCGCGTGTTCCGTCGTATGGATACACTGGTTTCTTATCTGAAAGGCGTGGGAATCTTGCACTTCGATGTGGACGCGGCAGAATATGAAGCCGAGGGCGGCAAGACCTATTCTCGGCCAGATCGGGCCGAAGCCATGCGGCGCGCTCATGAAGCGTCGGCCCATGATCGGTGGTTCCGCAACCAGGTCGACGAAGCCCTCAAAGAGGCCCGCGACCCGAAAACTGAGTGGGTGCCGCATCAGGTCGTCAAGCAGGATATGGTCCGACAAAGGGCCGAGCTTTTGGCGCGGATCAGAGGCGGTAACGAGTGAATACTGTCTGGTTGGCGAAGGCGCGCACCAATCGTACGGACGCGATCGACCGTGTCGCAAGGGAGAATCCCCGCGCCGCCCTCGATCAGCTCGAAGAGATCGCGCAGCAAAGCGACCTGTGGGCGGATTTTCCGGAAATGGGCCGCATCGGACGTCGGCGCGGCACGCGGGAGCTGGTCATCAATCACACGCCATTTATTCTCGTCTATCGGGTGCGGCCGAGGGCAAAGCGGATCGAAATCCTGCGACTTTTACATGGAGCGCAGAAGTGGCCTTGAAACCAGAGAGTTCACAGAAAGGCGGCAACACAATGTTGGCCTCGTTGAAGCCGAAGCGGTTACGCCGCAAGAAATCAGGCTATCCGCGAAGGCGAACAAGTTTCATAGCCCGTGCCCTGCTGACCCCGGATGAGGTCCGCAACCTGCCGCAGAATCTCGAATTGCTGTTTCTCGCCGGTCGACGGTCCATTATTGCCGGCAAGCTCGCCTATTATGCCGATCCAGTATTCCGGGGGCTATATGACGCTGCCTGACCGCCTCGCCCATCTACCAGACAGGAAGCGCCGCGAGCTGGAACGCGCGGCGCAAATCCTGTTTGATGAATTCGAGGACGCGATAAAAACCAAGCTCTCCGACAAGGCCAAGCGCGGCCGTATCCTCAAACTGATCCTGTTCGGCTCCTATGCGCGCGGCGATTGGGTCGAAGATCGCAAGAGCGGCTATCTCTCCGACTATGACTTGCTCGTTATCGTCAACGAGGAACGCTTTGCCGAGCAATATGAATCCTGGGAGAAGGCCGGCGAGCGGTTCTTGCAGGAACTGACCATTACCCGCCAGCTCGCCACCCCCGTCAACTTCATCGTCCATAGCTATCAGGACGTGAATTCGCAGCTCGCCCAGGGCCGCCCCTTCTTCGTGGACATAGCCCGCGACGGCATCATGCTATACGAGGCTCCGGGCTTCCCCCTCACCTCCCCCAAGGCCCTTGCTCCGCAGGAAGCTCACGACCTGGCGCAACGGTATTTCGACCAGTGGTTTCCGAACACGACTGAGCTACTGGCCGGCGCTGGCTTCTACCGCGATCGAGGAAACCTCAATCTCGCTGCTTTCCAACTCCACCAAGCCGCCGAACGCCTCTATCACTGCGTGCTGCTCGTCCTGGCACTCTACAGTCCGAAGTCCCACAAGCTGAATTTTTTGCGGTCCCAGGCCGAAAGGATCGCTCCGCAACTCATCGCCGTGTGGCCTCGCGACACCCGTTTCGCCAAACGCTGCTTTACCCGCCTCGATCGCGCCTATGTCGATGCCCGTTATTCCCCGGCCTACGAAATCACCGCCGAGGAACTGGCCTGGCTGGTCGACCGAGTGCAGGCTCTACAAGAGGCCGTCGCCACGCTCTGTGCCGAACGCCTAGTCGATCCTGACCCCAGCACGATCGGGACGTGACACACGCCTCCGCGCTAACACAACCTGTTCGCCCATTTACTGATTTAACTCGATCTCGGAAATGCACCAAGCGAGGCCCCCTCTCTTGCGCACCCATCAAAGGAACGGGGGAATGGAGGCTTTCCTTGCATTTTCTAGCCCGGCCGCTCCTGCAAGTATGGGTGCGCTGACCATCATATTCATTCACACTGGCCCCTAAAGGTCCTTCTGGCCTACCCGCCGCCGCAGGTCCAGGCGCAGATGATCCCCGACAAGCCCGAGAAATTCACCCCCAAGACGATCACGAACCGGGCGAGGCTGGAGGTGGAGCTGAATCGCATTCGCGAGGCCGGCCATTGCGTCAGCCGCGGCGAGGTCAGCGATCAGCTCGTGTCCGTGTCGGTTCCCGTTCTGGCCTTCGACGGATCGGTCATCGCCGCGGTGAATAGAGCCGCCCCGCTGTCCGCACCCAGGGCAACGACATCCAACGATACATCACCCTGCTGAAGGACGCCGCCAGGAAGATCTCCGGGCTGGGCTAGTGACAGGCGAGCGGCTCCTCCTCCTTTATGCGGCCGCGACGTTACCGGGAGCGCCGCAGCCCCACAGTATAATTTTCTACAAAATATGTAGATTTCTATCAAGACGAGGAATCTCCTAGTCCTGTTTAGCCATTCGGATTATATAGATTTTGAAAATCGGAGTCGCTAAATTTCCCTGTCGTCACAGGCCGGATATAAAATCAGAACATACCTATATTAAGGAAAGAAGACTTGGTTGTAACGATCGACAGACTGAAAGTTGCCTATTTCCCGGTCCCTAAGGCCGCCAATACTTCTATGAAGCACCTGATTCACGGTATAAATACAGGAGGAAAATTCAAAACAAGGCGGGATGAATCCACCGGCCGCCTCCATCACATTCACCGTGAGTATAAGACACCCAAGTTTTCAACTATATCCCCCGAAAAGTACAGAAAGTTTTTCAAGGTCGCGATCGTTCGCGATCCTGTGGAGAGGATCGTCTCTGCCTGGCGGAACAGGGTGGTACATCATAAAGAACTGGAGGACGCCAAGTCCGCCCGGTCCATTGAGACACTTGGCCTCCCCCGCGAACCAAGCCTTACCGAATTCGTAGACCATCTTGATGAATATCGAAAGATAAGCAAATCTATTTCAGTCCATACCGCTCCATTGACAGATTTTCTTGGGAGTTCCCGAGAGTATTACGATTTGATTTTCGATATTTCGGAATCGCGTCAGATCGAGATTTTCTTCTCCACACTCACCGGTGAGAAAAAGGAACTCCCCCGCAAGCAGATGGGCGGTCCTCCGGCTGAGCGAAGCGAGTTGCCCGGAGAACTCATTCAGAAGCTCGAGCGCACCTATGAAGCCGATTATCGGGTTTTTGGCAGCGCTTTCGGACAGCAGACCGACGTGGAGTTGATTGCCGGGCTTGCAAGCAAACACAAGGCGTCGCTTCGCGGCTTCTTCCGGCGCCTAAGCTGGGCGCCCTGGAATTAGGGGCGTTATCCCACTTTCGTTTCCATGCCTGCAAATCAGGGCCGGTTTAACGCCGCGCCGCCGGCGCCGGCCTGCGGGATCGAGAGAGCCTAAGCCCCCCAATCCGAAACGCTAGCAACTATGATATCATCAAGATTGCTATCTTATAGCAATCGGATTGCTTTTATATTGATATTATATATATAGCATTCAGAAAGCTTTCATGAATTCACGCTATCAAGCATGCTTGATATCAACAGGAGATGCGACATGCCGATAGTGTGTGCGGCCAACCCCAAAGGGGGCGCGGGCAAATCGACGACCATCCTGGCCATAGCCTCGACCCTCGCCCAGCAGGGCGGAACCGTCACGATCATCGATGCCGATCCCAACAAGCCCATCACCGATTGGCGCACGGGAAAGAGCGGACTTCCGATCAAGGTCATCAGCGAGGCGACGGAAGGCAATATTCGCGACCTCATCAATACCGCTGCAGCCGAGGCGCAATTCGTCTTCGTCGATCTCGAAGGCACGGCAAGCCGCCTTGCCTCGCGCGCCATCATCCGTGCCGATCTCACGCTGATCCCGCTCGGGGGCAGCGCCCTCGATGCCAAGCAGGCGGCGCGCGCCGTCGGCCTGGTGCGTGAAAGCGAAGAGGATATCGGGCGCAAGCTGAATTTCACGCTCGCCTTCAACCGGACGAGCCCGCCGCCCTTCACACGGCGCATCGAGCGGGAGATTGCCGACCAGATGCGCAGCAACGACCTGCCGGTCCTCGGCACCCATCTCTATCGCCGCGAGGCCTACAACGCCATGTTCATGGAGCGGCTCAGCCTCTTTGAACTGGACCCGCAGCAGGTGAACGGCCTGGGGGCCGCGATCGACAATGCCGTCCAGCTGACGGAGGAGGTGCTCGAACTCCTTCGCGGCGCCTCGACGGAAAGGGCGGCGTGATGTCCAGCGACCTCGGATTCGGGAAAACGAAGAAACTCGATCTCTCCGGCTTCGCGCCCCGGCCCGCCGAAAAGGCGCCGGCCCAGGCCGAGCAGGAGGCATCCGACCGGGCCGCCGAGCGGGCCGGTTTCCAAAGCCGCGAACCGGTCCAGAGGGTGAAGCGCATCCGCAAGACGAGCGACCCTCTCGACCAGGCGTTCGTGCGCGCGCCGATCGACGTGATCAACCGGTTCAAGCAATATTGCAACGAAACGGGCATGTCCTACGGCGAGGCGCTGGATGAGCTGATGCGGAGGGCGGGAATCTAGCGCCTGTCACGCAAGGCTAAATCACGCCGACGAGATGGGCGACCCGTCTTGCGACACTCTGTTTCCGGTGCACCCGCTCTTCGTCCTGACGCCGGATCGCATCGCCCGGTCCTGCAAACAGTTCAAACTCGCCGCGCAATTGGCGGAAATTAGACCCCAGCGCCGTGACCAGGCCGTGCTTCATGCGATAGAAGTCCGAGTTTGCGGTAAAATAGCCCGACAAGCCAACGCGTGCCGCCTGCAGGTGCGGGTGAAACCGCCCCGTCAGCATGAAATCGTTGGCGGCCAGCGGCAGGCCCTCGTTCAGGAGGCTGTGATTGTCGAGCACTTCAACCTGGGGAAATTGCGTGGCGATCGCCTCATACAGTTCTGCATCCCCGTTGGAGCAAGCCCAGAAGACGACCCGGTCGAACTGATCGAACAAGCGCGGTCCTTCCTCCCTCGTCGGCCCGAGCACTGATTTCGCATTGAAGCCGGACAAATGCAGCCATCGCCCCGAATGGCCGACCGTCTGGACGGGATAGAGAAAGGCGTCGTCCAATCCCTCCGCCAGGGAAGGGCAGGGACCGACGATCGCCTGCAAGGCTTCGACACTTGCCGCATCCCGACACTCGAAGAGCTGGCAACCTTCCAGGATTTTTCGCCAGGCCGCGGCGCCAATGGGAAAAACCTTCCTGAAGGGGGCGATCCCCAAGCCGGTCGCGACAACCGGAATGGAAAGTTGGCGGCCAAGCTCCACGACAGCACCGAGCAAACGCGTGGCGTTCCTCCAGTTCGCACAGGCATATCCGCCACCAAGAAAATGGAACCCCTGGACACCCTTGAACTTCGAGAGGTTCGAGCGCGCGTATTCCACGCCTTGCTCGTAAAAACTCGCATAGGATCCTGCCGCCCCGTCCGCATGCCTGGGGATGCGCTTTACGAAGGTCACATTGCCGAAGTCCTTCAGGAGGGCTGCCGTTGCCGATGCCCCCTTGCCGTCAACTATGATCGGCCCGTTATAGCCCAGACCCCGATAGAACCTCAGCCAGTACTGAACGAGCAGTTCATCGCCGAAGTTCGGCGCCCCGTTGCCTGCCAGAAGATAGAGCACTTGATCGACCACTTCCAAAACGAACCAGTTAGTGCCGTGCGATATATCGGGGTAGCGGCGCGACGTCACCCCGTCGGCGCGCGACCAGAGGCGGGATTGGCGCCATCCGGCCTGATCGGCTGGCGCCGATCCCGCAAGCGCGCCGCGCCTTACCATTTTCTATTACAGCAGTATGACAAAGACGCTTCCACTCGACTGCAAAATGCAGGAGAAGGAACGGGCAAAGTCCTCCTCATCGAACATCTGCTTCATTGCGCGTGAACACTCTGGGAAAAATTTCATGGCTGAAACCACAGCGGAATACTGGAACCGATATTACGGCACCCGGACCTCTCCGGTTCCCAATATTCCTTCGCAGTTCGCGGCCTTTGTCGCTTTGGAGGCAGCGGCGGACGCGACGATCGTCGATATCGGCTGCGGGAGCGGGCGCGACAGCCTTTTCTTTGCCAATGCCGGCTTCAATGTCCTCGGCATCGACGCGTCCTCGGCTGCCGTTTCGCTCTGCCAGCGCACGGCCGAGGAGCGCGGTATCGGCCGGGCTTCCTTCCTGTGTTGCAATGTAGACGACCCGGCCCTTGCGGACAGGATTTCGGCAAGCACCACGGGCCGGATCGTCGTCTACGCCCGCTTTTTCCTGCATGCCATCCCGGAAGAAGCGGAAATGGCCTTTCTCAAGACGGCGGCTGCCGTGAAGGATGTCGACCTGCTCGCCATAGAATTCCGGACCGACCGGGATGCGCAGCAGACCAAGGTTACCGACAGCCATTATCGCCGCTTCATTCCTCCGCTCGACTTCCTCGCGCGGGCAGCAAGACACGGCTTTTCCCCCGTCTATTTCACCGAAGGGTTTGGCTACGCAAAATACCGCAACGACGACGCTCATGTCGCCCGGGTGCTGATGCGCAAGGCCTAGCGGAGCATAATCGTGCAGATCGAGATACTGGATTTCAGCCCGGATATCATTTCCGGCCTCTTGCGGGAGGCCGGTGAACGTCCGGTAAAGCTGCAATTGCTGGTCGATGGGCTTGCCGTCGCCGGCAACTGGGGAATACCCGCCCAGGATCGGGACGCACAAACATTCCGCTTCAACCTCAAGACGATCTGGAGCTATATCGGCGACCAGGCGCGCCTGCAGGTCCGGGCGAACGACGTCCTGGCGGATCTGCCGGCGCCCCTCTTCGCGCAAGCCCCGAAACTCAGCCTTGAAGACCTCAGGCAGAAACTCGAAACAGGCTATGTCTTCAACGAGAAAGGCAGGCTCCAGCTTTCGAAGACGGTGGATGTCGTCTGGCAGAACAACATGTTCGCCCTGTTCGACGGCATGTCCGCCATCCTTGCCGAGAAGGGTATCAAGCTCTTCGTCATGTACGGGACGCTTTTGGGAGCCTATCGCAATCGCCATTTCATCGGTCACGACCATGATTTCGACGCAGGCTATATTTCAGGCCATACCGACCCGGAACAGGTGACCGCCGAGTTTGTCGACGTCGCGGAAGCCCTTTCGCAACACGGCTATCACGTCGTCTGCAAGCTTTCCTGCCTCTGGGTAACGGACCCAAAAAGCAAGGTGACGATAGATATATTCCATACCTATTTCGATGAGAGCGAAAAACTCCAGCTCCCCTTCGGGGTCTGTGGCGTAAAACCTTTCATGCGAAAATATTTTCAGGGCTATGCGGAAATAGAGCTTGCCGGACGAAGCGTCCTTGCCGTTACGAATACAGAAGCCCTTGTCGAATATATTTACGGCCCCCACTGGAAGACGCCAAATCCCGGGCATAACTGGAACCTCGACAGAACCGAGAAAGACGTCCACGGGCTTGCTAAATTCTACCACCGAAACCAGATCCACTGGACGGATTACTATTATCGCAATCCCGATATCCTGCCGCCGTCCTCCTTTGCAAAGTTTGTTTCCCGGTCGGGCTACCTGCGAAAGAGCGTCGTCGACGTGGGATGCGGAAATGGCAGGGACAGCTTCTATTTCAAGACCATCAGGCCGACCGTCGTCGGCATCGACAATTGCAGCATCGCGGTCACATTGGCCAACAATCGGATAAAGCCGCAACCAGGCGGCATCCTGCAATTCCTGCGAGGCCTTTTTCGCAAGGCCCCGCCCTTGTCCTTCGCCAAAGGGAACATAGCGGATGCCGGCATGCTGGCAAATACCTTGCGCATGATCCGGTCATCCCATCGCAAGGGTGGTGTCACGCTTTACGCCCGCTTCCTCCTCCATGCGGTCACCCGCATTCAGCAGGACAAATTTTTCGAAACGATTTCCAGGGAGCTTCAGAGCGGCGACAGCGTGGCGTTTGAATTCAGGACGGATCAGGACCAGCTCTTGAAGAAGGCGAACAACGTGTTCGGGCGGCGTTTCATCAAGCCGGAATCCGTCGAGAACCAGTTGGCCGATCTTGGATTCAAGGTCGTAAAGCGACAGGAGGGAACCAATCTCTCCAAATACCGCGGAGAGAACCCTCATATTTGCAGGCTCCTTTTCGTAAAGGAATGAGTTCAAGCAACCTTATGAGGTAAAGTTCTGGCCTCCCTGATTGGGTCCATCTTCTCTATCGGTCCCGGATTCCTGTGTTTTCACCGGCATTACCGATGAGTGCACCCACATTATTTTATTTTCTATCGTGAAATTAAATCGCCTCGGATGCGGGTGAGAATCTGCGACCGACTGCATATTGTTGACGGCGTCGAGGAATTCGTCCCTCGTTACGCGGACATAATGTCCACCGAGCAAAGCCACACTGATATAGACTTCGGACACCGATTGCGCTGCGACCTTCAACCCCCATAGGTAGCGCCAGTTTTTTGAGGATTCGTCGTTTTCCGGTTCGGTCATCAGCTATCTCACATTCCACGGCTTCGATGGCGCGCTGAGTGTCCTATATAGGTTTGCCTGTCGATCGGGCTAGCAACCCGGTACAAATTCGGTTTCTGTCGTGCAGGACATATCGAGTGCGGCTGGAGACGGAAAAGGGCACATCCGGTCGGTGACGATTTTGTCCGTGACGGCGTTTGAAGGCATTGTCTGCATAGAATCTCTCATGGCTGACAGTGACAAAAAACCTAAATATGTCTTTTGAAAGAGGCGGGCAGCCTCGTTTTGGATGGTTTTATAGGTTTTAATAAGTTTTAGACGCCAAGAACGTCGTTTTCCCATTCATATACAATTGGTTATGTCAATTAGATGTCGGTGATGTACGGGTTGTCGTCGGTAATGTACGGGTTGTCGTCGGCGAAGTACGGAAAAAAGTCGGCAGAATACGGATTTCGACAAAAACGGACGGGTTTTCCAGGAGGATGATGGGGGGAAACTTGTCGTCGGCGATGTACGGCGGGCCGACAGAAATTTGTCGTCGGCAATGTACGGTCGAGCGACAAAAATTTGTCGTCGGCAATGTACGGAAGGCCGGGGATTTTTGTCGTCGGCCAAGTACGGAGGTCCGACAAAATCTAGAGCTCGGCGAGGAGGGGGGAGAGGGGCACGTCGCCTTCGTTGCGATAGCGCATGCGCAGCATCGAGCCGTCCTTGCCGTTCTCGAGCGAAAGATCGTATTCCGGCATCGGGAAGGCGAGGGTGCGGGTGACGAATTCCCGAAGGTCGTAGGAGAACTTGCGCAGCTCCTGGGTCGAGCCGCTGCGCTTGTAGAGTTCCTTCAGGCTGTAGGTCGCCTCGGTCTTGCCCGCCGCCTTGCGCGCCAGGCGATAGATGAAGCGCCCGAGGCCCGAGCTGATCAGGAAGTAATCCTGGTGAAGCGTCAGGAGGGGGAGCGTGCGCTCGTTGCGCACGACGCTGGTATAGACCCAGTCGGGGATGCTGATCTCGATCGTCTCGATGCGGTTGGCGCCGGTGCGGCTGACGACGCTGTAGCCGCTGATCATCGGGCGGCTGTCGACCTGGCGGCGCTTGCCGCCCGAAAGGTTGACCATCTTGATCGTGGTGTTGGCGAGCCGGTCGAGGGCGGCCTCGAGGTCCTCGTAGGATTTGCCGCCGTCCGACCGCCGGCAGAATTTCAGGATATGCGAGGCGCTCGGACGGTAGGTTTTCGGCGGCAGGCTGGGTTTAAGGCCTTTGGCCTCACTGCTGCGGTAGTTCTTCACCTCGTCGGCGAGGTAGGACACCATGTTGAGGAAGATGTCGTAGTCGAAGACGGTGGCAAGGCCCGTCTCCGCGCCGCCCTCGATGGTGATGAGGCTGTCCTTCAGCTCGTATTTGATGATGCCCTTGTTCGCCTTCTTGCTGAGCGAGAAGGGCGCCACGTCCATGAGGTGGACATCGTCCTTCAGCGGTGCGTCATAGATCGTCGGCACGAAGAACATCAGCTGCGCGTCATCCTGCGGCGCGGTGCGCAGGATGCGCTTGGGTGCTGTCTCCTGCATCAGTGCGGCGGTGACGTCAGCGTGGATGGTTTCGTTGCGGATCGCCTCGCCGAGCCGGGCAAGCAGCATGTCTGTCCTGCTGTCGCCAAGTTTCTCGAGCTTCAAGTCTGCCCAGACGCGGCGGCTGTAATAGCGGCGCAGGCGGCTGAGGGCGTCCTTATCGAGCTTCGTACGCTCGCGCTCGTTCTGGTCGGCATACTGGTCGGCGAGCGTCTGTAGGTAGGCGTTTTTCTCATGGAGGGACAGGTCGCTGAAATCAGCGCGCGTCATCATGGAGAAGCGGGGAGCCTTCATATCCGGATCTGTCCTGTCTTCGGTCGGTCCCGTGCCGCGGGGCGGGAAGGGCGCGTGTCGTAGCCGGATATAACCAAGAGGAGGCCTTTTCCGCCAGAGCGGATCGCTAGCGCCCCATGGCCGTGCGCCAGAAAGCCTTTTGCTATCGCGCGGGCGTTATGCAAAGAGAGCGGGATGTTCAATGGACGATCGGAGCACGCATTGACGTCTCTCACACATCTCCAGCGGCTGGAAGCGGAGGCGATCCATATCTTCCGGGAGGTCGCTGCGACCTTTTCCAGGCCGGTGATGCTCTATTCGGTGGGCAAGGATTCCTCCGTCATGCTGCACCTGGCGATGAAAGCCTTTTATCCGGCAAAGCCGCCCTTTCCGTTCCTGCATGTCGATACGACGTGGAAATTCAAGGAGATGATCGCCTTTCGCGATCGCATGGCGGCCGAGCGCGGCTTCGATCTCCTCGTCCATGTCAATCCCGAGGGCGTCGAGCAGGGCATCTCGCCCTTCACGCATGGCTCCAGCATCCACACCCATGTGATGAAGACGGCGGCGCTGCGCCAGGCGCTCGACAAATACGGTTTCGACGCGGCCTTCGGCGGGGCGCGGCGCGACGAGGAGAAGTCGCGTGCCAAGGAGCGCATCTTCTCCTTCCGCAACGCGTCTCACGCCTGGGACCCCAAGAACCAGCGCCCGGAAATGTGGAAAACCTACAATACGCGCGTCGCGCCCGGCGAATCGATCCGCGTCTTCCCGCTTTCCAACTGGACCGAGCTCGACATCTGGCAATACATCCTGAAGGAGAACATCCCGATCGTGCCGCTCTATTTCGCGGCGCGCCGGCCGGTCGTCGAGCGGGACGGCATGCTGGTCATGGTGGACGACGAGCGCATGCCGATCCGCGAGGATGACAGGGTCGAGGAGCGTCTGGTGCGCTTCCGCACGCTCGGCTGCTATCCGCTCACCGGCGCGATCGAGTCCGAGGCGGCGACGCTGGAGGACATCGTGCGGGAGATGCTGACGGCGCGCACCTCCGAGCGCCAGGGCCGGATGATCGACAAGGACGAGGCCGGCTCGATGGAGAAGAAGAAGCGCGAGGGGTATTTCTGATGGGAACCGTCGCTTCGGATCTCTCCGCCAAGGGGATCGCTGACTATCTGCGCGAGCAGGAGAACAAGTCGCTCCTGCGCTTCCTCACCTGCGGCTCGGTGGACGACGGCAAGTCGACCCTGATCGGCCGCCTGCTCTACGACACTAAGCTGATCTTCGAGGACCAGCTCGCCGCCCTCGAGCGCGACAGCCGCAAGCACGGGACGGCCGGCGACGATATCGACTTCGCGCTCCTGGTCGACGGATTGGAGGCCGAGCGCGAGCAGGGCATCACCATCGATGTTGCCTACCGCTTCTTTGCCACCGACCGGCGGAAATTCATCGTCGCCGATACGCCCGGCCATGAGGAATATACGCGCAACATGGCGACGGGCGCCTCGACGGCCGACCTTGCCGTCGTGCTGGTCGATGCGCGCCAGGGGATTTTGCGCCAGACCCGCCGGCATGCCTATATCGCCTCGCTGCTCGGCATCCGGCACATTGTGCTCGCCGTCAACAAGATCGACCTCGTCGGCTACGATCGGGCGGTGTTCGACGGCATCGTTAAGGATTTCAAGGCCTTTGCCGGCGATCTCGGCTTTGCCACGATCCAGCCGATCCCGCTGTCGGCCCGCCACGGCGACAATGTCACGCGCTCCTCGCAGAACACGCCCTGGTATTCGGGCCCGCATTTGCTCGACCATCTCGAGACGGTCCCGGTCGAACAGGACAATTGCGAGAAGCCTTTCCGCTTTCCCGTTCAGTATGTCTCCCGTCCGGACTTGGACTTTCGTGGTTTTGCCGGCCAGGTCGCCTCGGGCACGATCGCCGTCGGCGACAGGGTGACCGTCGCCAAGTCCGGCCAGTCGACGCGGATCAGGGAGATTGTGACCCAGGATGGATCGCTCGAGCGGGCCGTGGAAGGGCAGGCGGTGACGCTGGTCCTCGAGGACCAGCTCGAAGTCTCGCGCGGCAACATGCTGACCGCATCCGACGACCGTCCGATCGTCGCCGACCAGTTCCAGGCCCATGTCATCTGGTTCGACGCCACCGCGTTGATCCCCGGCCGCAGCTATATCCTGCGCACGGAGACGGATAGCGTGGAGGCGACGGTGACGGCCCTCAAATACGAGGTCGACGTCAACACATTCGCCCATCTCGCCGCCAAGGCGCTGCACATGAACGGCGTCGGGGTGTGCAACTTCGCCGCCCGGGCGCCGATCGTCTTCGACAGCTATGCCGCCAACCGCGTGACCGGCAATTTCGTCCTGATCGACCGGATGACGAACCGCACGGTCGGCGCCGGCATGATCGATTTCGGGCTGCGCCGGGCCGACAACGTGCACTGGCAGGCGATGGAGGTCGACCGCACCGCGCGGGCGGTCCTCAAGCACCAGAAGGCGGCGGTCGTCTGGTTCACGGGCCTTTCGGGCTCCGGCAAGTCGACGGTCGCCAACCATCTGGAAAAGCTGCTGCATGCCGAGGGCCGCCACACCTACATGCTCGACGGCGACAATGTGCGCCATGGGCTCAACAAGGATCTCGGCTTCACCGCCGAGGACCGCGTCGAAAACATCCGCCGGGTGGCCGAGGTTGCCAGGCTGATGACCGATGCCGGTCTGATCGTGCTCGTCTCCTTCATCTCGCCCTTCCGCTCGGAACGCCAGCTTGCGCGCGACCTGATGGTCGAGGGCGAGTTCATCGAGGTGTTCGTCGACACGCCCATCGAGGAATGCGCGCGGCGCGATCCGAAGGGGCTCTACAAGAAGGCGATGCGCGGCGAGCTTGCCAATTTCACGGGCATCAGCTCGCCCTATGAGGCGCCGGAAAATCCCGAAGTGCATCTTACGACCGTCGGGACCGATCCGGACGAGCTGGCGATGCGGGTCCATGCGCTTCTGGAAAGCCGGATGGGGGGATGATCGACCGCTTCCCGGCGGAGCGCCGGGAAGCCTAGACGATAGAGCGATGACGACCGACACTCCCAGGATTCCGACCTTTGCGCTCCAGATGAACGGCTGGAAGCGCGCCGTCTTCCAGGCCTTCTTTCCGGAGCGCCGCTTCGTCTACCTGCCGCTGAACGTCACGGCGGAGGCGATCGAGCGCAGATGGATGGCGCGCATCGCCGCGACGAGGGGGGCGGAAGTCTTCATCTGGGGGCACAATCTGCCGGCCAATCTCGAAGCCTTCGTGCGGGAAAGAAACATTCCCTGTTTCTTCATCGAGGACGGTTTTCTGCGTTCGAACCGGCCCAACGCCGCCCGCACCCCGCCTCTGTCGCTGTCGCTCGACAGCAGACGGCCCTATTTCGACAGCCGGGGGCCGTCCGACCTGGAAGTGATGCTGGAGACGCACGATTTCTCGGCCGACCCGGCGCTCCTGGAGCGGGCGAGGGAGGGTATCCGCCTTATCGTGGAAGGCGGCCTCAGCAAGTACAACACGGTGTCCAGCCTCTCGCTACCCGCGCTTCTCGGTGAGAAGACGAAGAAGCGCGTGCTCGTCATCGGCCAGGTCGAGGACGACGCGTCGATCCTCTACGGCTGCGACCGCACGTTCGGCAACAACGATCTCGTGCGGCTCGCCGCCGCCGAGAATCCGGGTGCCGAGATCCTCTACAAGCCGCATCCCGATATCCTGAACGGCGTCCGTGACGCCCGGTCGGATCCGCAGGAGGTCGCCCATCTCTGCCGCATCATCAGGGAAAAGCTGCCGCTCGCCCAATCCTTCGAGACGATCGACAAGGCCTATGCGATCACCTCGCTCGGCGGTTTCGAGGCGCTTTTGCGCAAGATCCCGCTGACCGTGCTCGGCTGTCCGTTCTATGCCGGATGGGGGCTGACCGATGATCGGCAGCCCAATGCGCGGCGCACCCACCGGCGCACGCTGGAGGAGGTCTTCGCCGCCGCCTATCTTCTCTATCCGACCTATTTCGAGCCGACGACGGGCGCGCGCTACACGTTCGAACAGGCCGTCGAGTGGCTGAGGCTGCGTCTTGCGAACCCGGAAGACTACGAGAACGAGTTCGGCGATGCCGGGCCGGACGAATGGCGGCCCTGGGGTGCCTATGGCATTCTCGGCTGGCGCCATCTTCTGCCTTTCGTCCTGCTTCCCATTATCGGCTTGAGGGGCAACAAGAGGCTTGTCGAAAAATACAGGGCCAACCCGATCCGGTTCTTCCGCGAAAGGACATCCCTGAAAGCCCGCATCATCGGACGGATTCTCTATCCGTTCGATGCACGAAAGTAAGAGGAGGCCGCGCCGTGTCCGAGACACCGATCATCACGGCCGTCATACCGGTACGTCTGTCCACCGACCGGCTTTACGACGAGCCTGAACGGATCGCGCGGATCGTCGCGACGTTGCCTTCGGGCTATGTGCCGCTCATCGTCGACTACGGAACGGCGGCGGAAAGGGCAGGGGAGCTGCGCGACCTTGCCGCGGCGACCGGAACGCGGCTGGTGCGCGTTGAAACGGGCGAAGAGCCCTTCAGCGTCGGTCATGCGCGCGATATCGGCACGCAGCATGCCGAAACGCCGCTGATCCTCTACCACGACATCGACTTCCTGATGTCGCCGCGCAGCTACGAGCGTGTGCTGGAAGAGACGCGGCTACGCGGCATGCCGGAAAACGCCTATACCTTCTTCGCCCTGCCCGGCGCCTATCTGACGGAGGATTTCACGCAGCGCTATCTTGCGCTTTTTGCAGAAGGCGAGGCCGCTTTCGCCGATACGCTGCTGCATGATGGCGTGATGCGGCGGGACCGGACGATCTTCGAGAACCACACCTATGCGATCTCCGCGATCGTCGCGAGCCGCTATCATCTCCTGGCGGTGGGCGGTCATGACAAGAGCTTCGTCGGGCATGGCGCGGAGGATTTCGAGCTGCTCCACCGACTGGCGAGCTACACGCCGCGGGGGCCGAAGACCGGTAACTACCATCTCAACCTGCGCAAGAACTCGATCCTGCGCTACGAAGGGTTCCGGGCCTATTTCGCGCTCTATGGCATCGACGTCTTCCAGCGCGGCCTGCAGGTCGCCCATCTCTGGCATCCGCGGCGCCAGGACACCAGCTATGTCGCGCCGATGACCGAGAACCAGGAACGGGTCTCCAAAGCCATGGCGGATTACGACGCGGGGCTTTCATGGCTGCCGCCGCTGGAGGACCCGCACGCTGCGGAATACACGCTGGTCCTCGTGAAGGATTACAAGGCGCCGCCCCTCAAGGCGCTCAGACACGCCTTTCCGGCCTTCGGTCGGTATCGCATCCGGCTGGAAGGTGAATTCGGAGATGGCGCGCAGTTGCTCCGGCATGTGGAAGACCAGGGTTTCACGCGGACCTTCTTCCTCAATCCCTACGGCAACACTCACCGCCTGGCCCTTTACGAAGCCGTGAAGGCGGCAGGCCGGCGCTTTGTGACCTGGGACCGGGGGGGCCTGCACGAGAGCTGGTTCTTCGATGCCGGCGGTTTTCTCGCCGAAAGCAAATCCTATGCGCCGGAGATCTGGGACAAGCCGCTCGACGCTTCCGCACGGCAACGCATGCTGGATTGGTTCGAGGCTCACAGGGACAGTCCGACCCTCGAGGAGAATGGCGCGCGGATCGGCGCGGAGGCGCTCGGCGAACGGCTCGGCGTGAATGGGCGCAAGGTGGTCTTCGTGGCCCTGCAAAGACCGGAGGATACCGCAACGCGCTTCTTCGCCGGCCCTTGCGGCGATACCGAGGGTTTCAATGCCTGGATTGCGCACCTGGCTTCCGGGCTCGATCCGCAGACGCATCTTGTCCTGGTCAAGCAGCACCCCCTCGAAGGCGGGGAGCCGTCGATCCCGGGGGTGCGCTTTGTGGCCGGGGATACCCATGTGATGGACCTGATCGACCTTGCGGCATCGGTGGTCGTCATCAATTCCGGGGTCGGCCTGATCGCGCTTTCCAGCGGCAAACCCGTCATCTGCTGCGGCCGGGCCTATTATGCCCATGACGGATTGGCGCGGGCGGTTTCGAGCAAGGAGGAGCTCATTGCGGCGGTCGACGAGGCCGCCTTGCCGGATGAGGAGAAACGGCTACGGTTCTTCCGGTACCTGGTCGAGGATTTCTATGCGTTCGGTGCGCCGAGCTATGTGAGCGCGGTGGGCCGGAATGACGAGAAGATCCGGCGCGTCACCCGCATCGTCTTTTCATCCATCCGCGGCCTGACGGACCGGCCGGTCGAATTGGGCACGCTTCCCGAGCTGGTTCCGCTCAGGGCCGCGCTCTATTTTTCCTATGGCGGCCAGGACGCCGTGCAGAAGGAGGCTTTTTCCATCAACAGGCTGATCGGGATGGGGAGCACGGCCTATGCGAATGGAGATCGTGCCGAAGCGTTCCGTTGGTTCGAGGCTGCGAACAGGCGGCAGCCGAACAACAAGAACCTTTCCCGCGTCCTTACCGCAATGGCAAAGGAGGCATACGCGGCCGGCGAACGAGAGGAAGCCCTTCGCCTCATGGGCGCGGTGCGCGACTGGGTTCCAAACGACAGGGGCGCCTTCCGCACGCTTGTCGATATGGGGAAAGCCGAGCGCGGGGCAGGGCGTTATGGCGAGGCCGTCCGCCTGCTTGACGCGGCGCATGCCTGGGTTCCGGATGACAAGAACCTCCATCGCCTCCTTCTGGAGGCCGGTGTCGAACGACACGGTGGCCCGCTGGTGGACATGATGGTATTGCCGTCGCCGGAACTGGATGCGCGGGCGCGCGCAGCGTTCACGAAGGGGGACGTCAAGCAAGCCACCTGGCTTTTCGAGGTCCTTCACATGCGAGAACCGAAGGACGTCGAACATCTTCGATGCCTGGCGGAGTGCCATGTCAGGGCGGGCGCGAAGAAGAGGGCGCTGGAATGCCTTGGCGAGGCCCTCAGGCTTGCACCGGGAAACAAGAGAATTATGCGTCGGATACGAAAAGTGAGGGTACCCCGGTGGCTGCGTCCGCTGTTTCCGGGTAAGCCGTTCCTGGCCTGAAACGGCACGAACCTTCAATCAGAGTTGACAAGACCCCAGACGTGGCTGAGACGGTAGCGATTCTTGCTTGTTCGTTCTGGGTGGACCAAAGGTATTGTAAATGATCTCCGCGGACTTCCCGACCCTTGCCAATGGAAGCGTCCTGAGCGGTCCGGCTCCCCAAGCAGGAAAGCACGTCGCGGCAGAAGACATCACCATGGTCTTCTGCGTCCGCCTGCACGAGGGAAATCCCTGGATCGCTGCCCGTCTGGACATGATGGCGGAGTATTACGACCCTTGTCCTCTGATTGCCGTCGTGGATTTCGGCTCGGAGGCTTCCCAAAGGGAGATTATCGCCGCCATCTGCGAGCGGCGGGGCTATCGATACCATTTCGTCGACGACGCGGGTGTGTTCTCGCTTTCCATGGCCCGCAACATCGGCGCCTCGTTGTGCGACACGGATTTTATCTATTTCTGCGATCCCGATTTCATCAGCGAGCGCGATCTCTTCCAAAGGCTGGCCGATACAGCGACGGCGCTCGATATGCGTAATGTCATCGACGTCATGCTCAATCCGCCCGCCTTTCATCTGGGCGCCGCTGAAACCCGGCAATTCGAGGCCCAGGACACCTCGGAGGGACAATCCTCTCTCCTGCGCAAGCTCGGTTTCACCCTCAACTACTCGGCCGTCAGCAAAGACGACGAGCGCTATGTCGCTCCTTATTCGAACGTCTTTCTCATAAACCGCAGGATGTTCTCCCTCGTGGGAGGCTATGACACGACTTTCCGCGGTCACGGATCGGAAGACTTCGAATTCCTCCTGCGGTTCTGCATTCATGCAGGCGTCCTGCCTTTGCCGAAGGAGCCGGACAGGAATGTCTTCGGGCCCTTGGGGTCCAGCTTTTATCGCGCCAAACCCTATACCGGCTTCCGGCGTCTCTTCGAATTGCTGTCGCAACCGACAGAGGGAACGGGCATCAAGGCGTTCCATCTCCACCATCCGCGCGCGCGCGAACAGGAATGGTATACGGCCGGCGACAAGAAGCGGGAGCAGTTCCGGTCCGCGGCGCAACAATATCTCACGCACCATCATCAGCTCCTGGCGATCGATCACATCGACCGAGATAAGACGATCGCCTGCCTTTGCAAGAACAGGGATACGTGGGGCTATTTCCTGCCGCTGCGCCTGCTCGGCTATCGAATTCTGCCGGTCTTCGAGGATGGAAAGGAGACGGTTGGCACGATCCTGTCGGGCCTGGAGCGCGGCGACATCGACGATATCGCCATCTTCAACCCCTACATGAAGAGCCATGCCGCCTTCCGCCCGATCTTCGACAGGGCGAAACGGCTCGGCAGGAATACAATCGTCATTGAAAGAGGCGCTCTTCCCGAGACGATCTATTACGCCAGCGATGTCTGCTATCAGGATGAGAGTTTTTCCGAGGATGCGTTCTTAAGCGAAGCGTTTTCAAATGACGATCTGCAATATGCGGCCGATTACATAAAGGGGCTTCGTCAGGGCGAAAAGACCCTCGAGGAAATGGGCTCCTATGCGGAAACGAGCCGCAAATATCAAAATCTCCTGAATGGCGACGGCATCAAGTGCTTCGTGCCTCTTCAACTGGAAGACGACATGGCCGTCACGATGTTCATCAGGGGGGAACAGACCTATCCGGAATTCCTGGCGTCGTTGCAGGCGGTGGTCGAGCAGAATCCCGACGTGACGTTTGTCATCAAGCCGCATCCTCTTTCGAAAGCCGACATACCTCTGTCTCATGCGAATGTGGTTCTTGCCGAAAGGAACGACAACATCCATGCGATCCTCGATGCGGTCGACGGCACCCTCTGCTACAACTCCGGGGTGGGCCTTCTCTCGATCCTGCATCAGACCGCCACGATCACGTTGGGAAATGCCTTCTACAATATGGCCGGCGCGGGATACAGGGCGCCTTCGGCGGCGGCCGGGGTTGCGGAACTGAAGAAGGGATCCATCAAACGTCCCGAGCGCGATCTGGTTCTGCGCATCGCCGCCTGGTTCACCTTGCGAAAATATTCCCGGTTCCAGGCCACCGATTATATCCGCGAAATGGCGACACGGCGCGCCCATGACTACAAGGACATTGCGATAACGGAGTTTCGCTGGAAGACGGAGTTCCAGCGCCTTGGGCGGATGAACGAGATCGTTCGTTTCGACTGGATGAGCTATGCCGGCGCCCGGATCTCGTCGACCACGATCATGTCGCATCCGGACGAGCTGAATGCTGAATCGCTCCGGATGCACGGTTTCGCCGAGTACCAGGCCGGCCGGTATACGAACGCCGCCGAGCTTCTGGTAAAGGCCTTTGCCCTGATGCAGCACCAGCCCAATCTCCTCCGGCATGCGGCAGAAGCGTATCTGAAGGCGGGAGACCGCAAGGCGGCGATAGCCGCTCAGAAGGAAGCCGTTAAGTTTCTGCCGGGAAACAGGAAGGTGAAGCTCCGTCTGTGGACGATGAAAATGCCGTTCCTGCGGATCGTCCTGGGTCGGCATAAGCTTGAGCGGCCTCAATAATTGTAGATCACACGATGATGAAAAAGACCAGCGCGAAGCGCTTTTGCATGTTTCCCCCGCGAAGGAAATATCCTTTTGTCGCAGTGTCTTCCGTCGGCTGGCTGAACAAAACCAACGAGTACCTTCCCGAGCTGTTGAACGCGGAAAAGCTTCTCGTGCCGAAGAACGACAAGGTGGCCAGGACGTGCGCCGGCTTCGTTCAGTGGGGCATACTGGACAGTGAATCCAAACAGCGGCTGCGACAGTATGCAGCAAAGCTGAACAGGCCCTTGGCCTATATCGAGGACGGCTTCATCCGCTCGCTTGGCCTTGGCCTTTCCCAGGAGCCGGGACGGTCGATCATCCTGGACGATCTGGCCTTCTATTACGACGCGACGAAGCCCTCGCGGCTGGAGACGATCCTCAACACGCCGGAGAAGATAGGCTTCTGGAAGCGATGGCAGGCCAAGAGGGCCATCGCCTTTATTACGAGGCACAGGGTTTCGAAATACAACAATGCGCCGGATGAACTTCCGGAATCTTTGGCCGCTCGGACGGGGCGACACCGCATATTGCTGATCGACCAGCGCGCCGGTGACGCCTCCATTGCCGGTGCACTCGCCTCGGAAGAGAATTTCCGCCGCATGCTCGAAAAGGCTTTTGAGCGCACGGATGCCGAAGTTGTCGTCAAGATCCATCCCGATGCCCTGTGTCCCGGAAAGTCCTCGGCGATATCGCCGTCGCTTGCCGCATATGAAGGGAATGATCGCCTCACGATCGTCTCGGAGGGGGTAAACCCCTATTGCCTTTTCGCTGCCGTCGACGAGGTCTATGTCGTGGCATCCGGCATGGGGTTCGAGGCCTTGATGGCGGGCAAGAAGGTTACCTGTTTCGGGGTGCCGTACTATGCCGGCTGGGGAATGACCACCGACATGGTCGCCGTTCCCCGCCGAACCCGCCGGCGAACCGTGGACGAGGTATTCTTCGCTGCATGGATGCAACTGTCTCGATATGTCGATCCGAGAACGCGACGCCTCGTATCGGTGAGGAAGGCAGCGCAAACAATGGTGAAAGACCGCTCGGAAAGACGAGCGTAAATGCATCGACGATAAGAAGCGCTATCTTGGTGCGTAGAACTTAAGGCTCTACGCGAGAGAATAGGATAATGGATCCGCTAGAGTAATTTTGATTATAGTGAAATCCGTAGTCGTGGAATTTCTGAAAGGTGTTCATGATGCCTTTTCCGCCTATGACGCGCTGGTGCAATTCGATATAGACGTCGCGAACGCCTGAAAGCGTTGCTTTGGAAAACAGTTCTTCTTCTCCTCCTTCTATATCGCAGACGATCAGGCTGGGCCGAACGGCCTTAATGGTCTCATCGAACCCTGTCACAGGGAGGGAGTGGGAGCGGATGGTGTCGCTCGTCCTTACGAGGGAGGATGCCCAAAAATCCTTGTGGACATGGAACTCGACGTTCTTATCGGGAAAAGTATTGGAGAGGATCGCGTTGTGCAGCTCGAAGCGCTGTCCTCCCAGTCCGTTTTCCGAGAGAGTCCTTTGAATCTTTGGAATGAGAAGGGGGTTCGCCTCAAAGGAAACGACCCGTTCCACCTCGGGGTTCTTCAGCATCAGGGCGGTCATGAAGCCGATCCCGGCCCCTATCTCGAGAATGACTTCGTTTGGCTGGATTATCTTCCCGATATTCCTGGCCTCGGGGGCTTCGTAGTACCCGGCCTTCAAGGCCTTCACGAGCTTGGGAGACATGAATTCCGGATCGACATGGAGGCGAATTCCGAAATGTTCGACGATTTCAATCAAGTGAAAACCTCACGCTTGATGCTTGCAGTCAGTGTTGGATGATGGCGCCTTAGATTTCCATATCCGGAAACTCCCGCAGAACACGCTCACGCAGGCCGGAAAAGCCCTGCAATTTCTTTTCAAGGTCGCTTTGTCCGGGAATGTCTTTGTAGAGAAACTTTGAGCCTTGCCCTTCGCTTGTCGCCAGATTTTTGACTGCGTCCCTGATATATTCTGGCTTGGAGAAGCCGAGGTTCGTCATAAGCCTCGTCAGTTTCGCAGTCGTATGGTCTTGATGGCTGTTATACAGGTCTTCAAAAGATATGAAGTTTACATTTTTGCTGCTAGACCGAATTATCCGTATTATATCTAAAGTATAATTTATACAAATATCTTCATGTTCTATCAGGATATCGGCATCTATTTTGTTTACATTGATGTTTTTACGAAAACTATCCCCATTTTTTGTTATGGCCTCTGATACCTTCTTCTTTCCCCATAAGCCGGTCTCTTGAGCAAAATGCAAGGATATCAGTCTGTCTGCAGCGTTGTTTCTGTATAGGACTATGTGGGAATAACCATGCCGCAGGGTGCTTTCGGCAAGGCAGGAATTGATGTCCGGCTCGACCATCTCCACGCAATGCTTGAACGCGAATCCTTGCGCTAGAAATTTATCGATCCCGAGATTCAGCTTGCCTCTATCCCTTTCGGCCTTCCAGGCGCTGGCTATGCCACCATAAGCCCTTCCGATGTTGAGAGGCTCATGTTCGGTCGCGGGAAGCTGGCTCAGTTTGATGAGGTGCGAGGCGAAATTCGTTCCGCCGGTCCGCTGCATGGTCCATATTATAAAGGGGTTCATTTTTCCCGATGCCATGTTGTTCGATTTAGAACCAGTCGCCTCTCGTCATCAAACCCAGCGCCATGAGCTGCTCGGGGCCCTCATAGCGCAGGCTGATATCGGGATCATAGAGGATGTGGTCGGACTTCTCGCCGTATTTCTCATATTCCCGGCTATTGCCGTAGTGCTGCTTGCGTGCCTTCTCCTCGTCGATTTTGCCTGCGAGCGAGGCGACGAACTTGAAATGCAGCAGGCAGCCCGTGGTGGAGATCGCCGCCTTCGAATTGGGCCTGTTCAGATGCCTGGGGGTCAGATTGTGCATTGAGCTTTCATAGCGATACTGCTTCTGCCACCAGACGACGGGGAGCTTGTTGAGGGCGGGCGCGAGGCTGGGGGTTTCGCGGTTGTGGACGCGCATGCGGGGGCCGCCTTGCACGAAGATACCCTGGTGATAGCTCTTGTTTTGAATGTATCCGTCCCGATCGAAGAAGGGGCAGGCGGTCAGGGGAGATTGACCCTCGGCAAGATGCGCCTCCCGCAGGGGCGTATCGCTGTACATGTCCAGCATGAGGGCGGACATGGTATCCTTTCGACTGTCACGAAGGTGCTGGCCCAACTGGGACAGGGAGCGGGTCGTGCAGAAGGGATAAACGAGGAACTCGTCGGGATCCACCGTGACGCATAGGTGCCCGGTCCCGTATTTCGAAAGGAGAGAGTTGCACCATTCCATGCCGAAATTCGCGTCTTTGTAGCTCTCTTCCGTGTACCAGACGGAGATGTCCCCTTGCGGCTTCGCCCACCTTGCGAAATCATCGGTCGACCCGTTGTCGATGAAGAGAAAGTGGTTCACCCCGAGGGATCTGTAGTAGGCGCAGAAATAGGGGAGCCTATCCATCTCGTTGCGAAGGCAGCAGAAGAGAAGGACGTCGCCCGCGCCGATGGAAGCCGTCCTGTCGGAAAGGCAGCGCAGCGCACGCCATGCGCGCCGCCGCTTTGACGCATGGCCGACATGTTTCTCAAAGAGGCTTTTCAACTTCATCTTCTACATGCCCTGTATGCGCGTAAGAGGGCGGAAATGCGCCTTCCAGCGAGGCGGTATGAAACGCTCCATCTCCTGGAGAGAGCGGGATGCCAACGCCTGATCCAGCCGAACGAGGGCCTCCGATAGCGCCAGCGAATTTGGGCCGTGCTCGAATTCCAGGCGACGGGCGCCCATCGAGGAGCTTGCCTGGTCTGCCAGGGAGGCGATGAGGCGTAGCTGCGCGGGCGGCTCATGCGTGTAGAGAAGACGGTTGAGGGCGTCTATGGCTTTTCGTGAAAAGACCTCGTCCAGCAATGCGTCCAGCATAAGCTGGCGGCTGTAGGGGGCTTGCTTTTCGCTGGGCTGGAAGGCTTGGCCGGCCAGTTTCTCATCGGGGAGCGAGAGGAGCCAGAAAAGCGAAGAGCAGGCCATCCAGTTGGACAGCGGCAGGATGGGGAGAACGACGGCATTCGGCATCCGGAAGATGCTGCGCGCCAAAGCCGGGTCATCCAGGTAGCTGAGTTCAAAGACCGGAAAGCCCTTTACCCTGTCGAATATCCGGGAAAGGTAGAGGGCGGGGTCCATGTCGCGGATTTTGCAATCGTGCCGCCTCAGCGCGCCGAGGGCTTCGATTCCGGGCCCGAAGTCGACCTCATCCGGTTTGAGCAGCCGGCCCAGGACAGACAATGCAGGCTCGCCCCGAAGGCCGTCTGCCGCGATGCGCGTCAGCGGAGGGGGACCGAAGAGGACCGCGAAGCTGTCGGGGCGATCCTGGAGCGGCCCCGGCCAGCCTTTCGCGATCTGCGTAGGATGGAACAGCTGGCCCGGCTTTGATTGAAGCTGGGTCTCGCCGAGAATCTGCTCAAAAGACAGGATATGCTTCGCGGTTGAATCCAATAACGGAGTGACGCTGGCAGGCGCTGACGCTACGAACTTCAGGGATTCCCGCAAGGTAACAGAGGAGGAACTGATTTTCCGAGCAAAGAAATATGGAAGGCCCTTTAGGAGGGGCTCTGCTTCATCAAAGAATACAATCGGTTTTCCGTATTTGTTAAATCGATAGAACGTCAGCGTTCTATGGTCTATGCTTTTTGTGATATGCCAGACGATGGTCTGGAAAAAGCACTCGTCCGGAATCCAGATGGTTTTAAAGAACCTGTATTTCTTTGGGTTCCGGTGAACCCAATCGAGAACCTTCTTGCATGTTTCCCAGGTCAGACACCACCATTGCGAGCCGAAACGCGGCTGTAAGCCCGTCGGGAAGGATCTCCTAACCTTCAGCTTCTTTTGAAGGCCTGTCAGAAACTGGAATAGAGCGGGATGGCTTTTAAAGCCGACGGGATACCAGAAATGATACCGCTCCTCCTTTAATCCCCCCGTAATCCAGTCTTTGTTCTGGCTCTCGATGAATTCGGTCGATGGGTTCGCATCGAGAAATGCGTTCAGCTCGGCCAGAGGGCGAACCGGCATGCAGGAGCCGCTGAGGAGAAGGACATGGCTAGGGTCTATCTGTTTGGCGCGAATGAGCTCAAGGGCCCGGATCGACGCTTCAACAAGGCCAAATTGACCCCAGCCGCAGGAAATTCTTTTTTCCACGAAATGGATACGAGCGTTGCCTGACCAGCGACTTTTGAGCTTATCGTATTCAGAAACGGGAGACTTGGCATCGTAATGGATTACAACATGACAAGACAAATCTCCTTCTGTAAGAGCCGCTATGACGTCTGCGATGTCATCGCTCTTTTCGTGCGCGAGGAGAATGTAAGTGAGTTGCGGCATCGGAGGCTGCTTCTAGTGGGTGGGTGCCGATTGCCATAGATACCATGAGCGGTCAATCATTTGGCGATTGAGCATTCAGGTCTGATGTTGCGAGAAGCATGACATTTGTGGGGATGGAGTGGCCTTGAAAACCGAGCTGAAGATTAATTACTGCTTCTTCGTTCGTCAGTTTTTTGATGTTCGCACGGAGCTTCCGGCTGATGGGCTGGCAGCCTTGCACGGTGTCGAGGTCATAAAGAGCTTTCGCCAGATTTTGCTGGGCGAGCTTCGATCCTTCCCGGGACCTAAGATCGCCATTTTGCAAAGACCAAAGATTACCGACGTAAATCAATGGTTCGGTATGATGTCGCTCCTGCGCAGATCGGACTGCCTGCCCGTTTACGACGTGGATGATCATCCCTCGCTGCTCGAAGCGATTGGAATGAAGAATGAAAACAGACTGCTCCTGGCAAAATCGGTTCCCGCAATCCAGACTTCTACCGGGAAGCTGAAGAACTTCTATTCGCAGTTGAACCCGCACGTCACGGTTTTTCAGAACTGTTGCCATCAGATAGGCCTCTTCCCCGCGAAAAGAGAGGGCAGGAAGAAGGTCTTTTTCGGAGCGTTCAACAGGGGCGGCTATTCATCGGAAATTGCAAGGAGAATCAGCCCGGTCCTCGAGCGGTTCGATGCCGAGGCGCATGTGGTATCGGATAGGGAGTTCTTCGACGGCCTTTCGACGATCGCCAAGGTCTTTGAGAATGCTCTCGAATACCCCCTTTACCTTGAGCGCATGCGGGCGTGCGATATTCTCCTGACACCTCTGCAGGGCCTGCCCGGCGAAGAATATAAAAGCGACGTCAAATATATCGAGGCCTCGGCGCAAGGGGTGGCGACGATCGCTTCGCGCCTCGTATACGGCGAGACGATAACGGATGGCCATAACGGATTGCTGGCAGATCACGTCGACGATTGGCCGGACAAGCTGGAGGCCCTTCTGTCGTCCGAGGAAAAAAGGCGAGCGATCGCCTTCAACGCGTGGGACTATGTGCGCAGGGAACGGCTTTTCTCGATGCATATACCCTTGCTGGCCAAATGGTACCTGGAACTGTGGGACAAGCGTGCGCTGCTTTGGGATGCGGTCGATGAGCGCCTGCCGGAATTCCGTGATTTCCATCAAGGCCAGGTAGCGAAGAAATGACCTCCCCGAAGCGAGATCCGGACAAGCTGTTTGAGACCCGTGTCGGGGAGAGCCCGGTTTCCATCGGCCGGTATACCTATGGGACGGCAAACCTGCGCGTTCTCCAGTGGAAGGAAGGGGCCAGCCTTCGCATCGGGAACTTTTGCTCCATAGCGGAAGGCCTGACGGTTCTTCTTGGCGGCAATCATCGCGCGGACTGGGTGACGACCTATCCCTTCGGGCATGTCTTCGTGTCGGCCATGGCCGTTGAGCCCGTCAAGAATCAGTCGATCAGCCGGGGCGACGTCATTATCGGCAATGATGTGTGGCTCGGACATCATGTGACGATCATGTCGGGCGTGACCATCGGAGACGGCGCTGTCATCGCGGCGAATGCCCATGTGGTGCGGGACGTTCCGCCATATGCCATTGCCGGCGGCAATCCTGCCGTCGTGATCAGGCAGCGCTTCGATCCTCAGGTCTGCCGTTTGTTGCAGGAGCTGCGCTGGTGGGACCTGCCGATCGAAGCCATTCGCGAGATGGTTCCCGCTTTGTGCGATGCACCGGACGAGCGCCAGATCGGCGAATGGATAGCCCGATACCGCTGAAAGACCCGGGAATCAGGCTGTGTGTGCATTTCTCCTCGGGGCAGGCGTAAAATCTGCAAAGAGCATATTGAATAATCAATCGTCTTATCGTATGTGACTAGGGTGCTGTGCAGTGGACGTCAGCCGTATTAGAGGTTGGAACGCGAGAGGTTTTGCTGGGCCTCTCGCGTTTTCGTTTGTTGTTAGCCACCAAACGTGTGGCCTGCCAGCGACAGCCTGGTTAAAAGCGCGAACTATATAGACTCGGCTTGATTTTTTTCCGTTAACCTTCTGTATTTCTGTTAGAGGCTGACTCAAAAAGACCTCAGCAATATCTGTATCTTGCGAGCCGCCGTGTGAGCATGCGGATGTGGGCGATTGTGATCCATGCCTCGGCGGAGGCTATGGATTTCTCGAAATCCTTGGCCAGCCTTCGGCATCTG